>Ga0307515_10018105_pt1 | contig 12781 bp, 9 predicted proteins | sample 17_EM_MG_FD_194513 | JGI IMG/M metagenome (GOLD analysis project Ga0307515, IMG submission 194513) | Populus trichocarpa ectomycorrhiza microbial communities from riparian zone in the Pacific Northwest, United States - 17_EM | ecosystem: Host-associated > Plants > Roots > Unclassified | place... | reverse complement strand
GCGAAAACTAACTCTACTATATATATATATATATATATATATATATATGTGCGTGTGTGTGTGTGTGTGCGTGAAATGGCCTGCAAGCAACGAAACCAATCATGAATACATGGAATGCAAAGCTAGAATCAGATGCCAGGTGCCGCCATTCTTAATATATACATCTTTTCTATCTTGATTTTTGGCCCATGTCGTCTTAAGAATTGCAATAAACCATGATTCGGGTATATTATGAGCGTAAATAGAATTTCCTTCACTGTTCTTCCACAACAGAGTTCGAATATTAAAATGCTGGTTTTGATTGATCACTTGCTTGAAATCCACACAAAATAAGTGTATCACTTGCTTGTGCATGTGATCAAGTCATATCATAGTAATCTCAGAGATATGATTTATTATAATATGGGATTAGGTTTATGATGTCGTGGAGAATCATAGTCATCGCATATATTGGGCTAGCTCAATACGAACCTTATAACTAATGGATTGATCAAGAGATCCATGCTCCTTCTTTATTGATGCTCTCTTTATTTATTTGTCTTCGGCGGGTTGGCTTGGTTTTTTATTAATTATTTTTATTTTAAATTAATTTTTTTAATATTTTTCGATCGTTTTGATGTACTAATATCAAAAATTAATTTTAAAAATAAATAAAAATAATATTTTAATATATTTCTAAACAAAAATATTTTAAAAAACAATATTTATCAGACTCCCAAATCATGCTATTAGTTAAGATGGTCTTAATAGAAAATTTGACAGGTGGGTTTGCTGGAAATAACTCGTAAGGTTACATAATTAATAAAATTTGCCACGTGGGTCTAGATCAATTGCAAGATGGTTGTTACGGACTTCTGAATTTCTTGAATATTGTATCTACTCCACTCTGTCTTGTTTATTATCCTTAAATTAGGCTGATTGAGTTATGATAGTTTTGGGTTGACGCCACTTCTGGTAATGTCCGTGGCAGACCGGCCAGTGATGGCGAACAGGATTTAGTAGATGGACCCAGGATAACTAATTTTGGGCTGTATAAAGATCAGCGACCAGGAAAAAATACTCCGCGATTAATTGTGAAAATAATCGGCGATCAGACGAATAAGGAGAGCGATTATTTGATTTGACTCCAGTAAATCGGCGATCCTTTAAGAAAGAATCGGAATTAATAGGCTAATAGCCAATAATGGTGCCCATAAATCCGCGATCTTTTCGGAAAGGGGCATCGGGAGATCATTTTAGAATAATCGGCTGAAAATGGCGAAAACAATCGGAGATTAATTGTATCAATAATGGGGGCGATTATGCATACTAGTCTGATGCCAGGTACTAACCGAGTTTGCATTGGATCCGGCGTCGTATTAGCAGGCTAAAATCTTACTTTATGATTCTGATATCACCCGAGAGTTCAGCCTTACAATTTCGAAATAGTACATGGCCTTATGGACCACGTTTCTATGGATAGGACTTATGGCCCACGAGCGAGACTTAATCTAAAGCAAAACATTAGCCCAAGAGCTCCGGGCACTTGGAGTTTTCAGACGAAGAACAAGGTGGTGCTGTCATATGCATCATCCATCATGTTTATATGATATCACTGAGGAATGAAACCTCGATATTTTGTAGCATTCAGAAGAGAGAAAAGGAATAATATCAAAATTATAAATAAATATTGAATATCGAGGAAACTATAAAACCATCATAATTAAGGGAAGAAAAAAAAGGTGAAACGGAAGAATGAAGATTTAACAACACCACACAACTTTATTAACACAGAAACTCAGTATCACAAGTTCACAACATCAAACAAAACAAAACCCATGCATGCACACATGACATTATCCCATTTCATAAGTCTTCCACACACAATTCTACTTGTTTATTAGAATCTTATCATGACTCACAGCAACACGCCGCCGAAGGTCCCTTCATATTATGTGGAGTCTCAGCCGGTGATCTCGATGGCCTTAACATCAGGTTTTTTGACTTCCTCTTTAGGCACAGTCACAGTCAAGACCCCGTTTTCCATATTAGCCTTAACTTGATCAAGTTTTGCATTCTCAGGCAACCTGAATCTCCTTAAGAACTTCCCACTTGATCTCTCCACTCTATGCCACTTGTCATTTTTCTCTTCTCTCTCTTTGCTTCTCTCTCCACTTATTTGCAAAACCCTGCCTTCCTCTAACTCCACTTTGACTTCCTCTTTCTTCAGGCCTGGGAGATCAGCCTTGAAAACGTGAGCCTCGGGGGTCTCCTTCCAGTCTATGCGTGTGTTGGCAAATGCGGTTGTTTCGTTGGCGAACTCTGATCGTGGGGCTGATATGGCTGTGCTAGTGAAGGGAAAGTCCTGGAAAGGGTCCCAGATGTCAAGAGAGAAAGGATCAAAGATGTTACTTCTTCGGCCACCAAAGAGGGTGCTTGGGATAAGAGACATTTTCTTGGTTTCTTGTTTGAGAAAATAAGGTGTGCAAAGTGAAAGCTAGCTAATTGTTGAATTAGAGTTGCTTGTTTGTATTTCTTTTCCTTGATGCGAATTGGAGGCGATGCGAGGAAGGTATTTATAGATGGGTACGTGCTATGATTTAGCATGCTGTGTCTTGTGGAGAGTTCGCGGGGTTTCTGGACGAGGAATAGAAGATGGAGACTGGCGATTTTTCTCGAATTGGCCAGATGTAGATGTGCAGGCAATATCCATTCATCTAGTAAAGGCCTAAAGGGTCATCGCCCATTAGAGGACTTTTTGGGTATGAATGTATGATGAAGGGTAGTCTTGTGCTAGAAACATCTTTGAACTTCGATCAACGGATGGGTTAAGGGTAAATGTAGTTCCCGTGGGCTCCACTAGGTGGTCGTATACGATAAAGGATCCTATAGGTGACGTGTGCGCTAATAACTGGTTAAAGCGACGATGCGGTGGAGGATGGGAATGCATAAAGTGCAGTTGTCTCCAAGCTTCTACCGCCTCCTGCAGAGTTTTGGCTGGCAAGGATTAATTTCATTTGCTTTCGAGAGTCCGAATCAGAAATTTCAATTTTAGAGGCTAAGATTTAATTGGAAGAAGGGTACGAGAGAAAACTAAACCAACAAGATGAGGATTAGGGCTAAAACTTGCTATAAGAAAGTGATACGTTGGGGGTCGTATTGTTTTTTTTATATATATAAAAAAAAACAACATCGTTTAGATGCTGGCGCATGTTTCCAAGAAATTAAAAAATTAAAACAATTTGCCGTTATAGCATTGACCAACTTAAAGTTCATTTTATTTTACTAAGATGATAAAAAAATTTAATAGTAATAATAAATAAACTATTTAAAAAAAATAACCACGACAACTTGTGATAAGATCAATATGACTTTTATAAATAACTTTTATAAATATGTGATTGGATAAAAAAAAAAAGACTTGGAACAATTAAACCTGATGTTCAATTATAAACATGTAACCTAGATCATACGAGGCGAATCAACTCGAGTTAACTTGTAATTTTTTGTAATAAGATCAAGATAACCCGAAAGATTATTGTTTTAAAACCTGATTTGACTCATCAGTTTGACTTGTAATCGGGGTAATCCAAAGCCTAAGTCGAGGTGGTTTTTAATAAGAACATGGAGAGAACTGACTCGGTATGATTCAGTAAAAAAACCAGACTGACCCATAACCCAATTAGCCATTGGAAAGCCCATTTAAAACCCGGTGATCTTTTATTAATTCTTATTTTCAAAATGATATTGTTTTGACATGAAAAAAATTAGATTAATCCAGATCAACCCATTTGATCTATAATTAGGGACTTGCTCCAGGTTGACCCACATATCGGGTTTGAAAACTATGAGATAAATAACTTTTTAAAACATATGACACGAGTTATTAGACCATAAACATTATAGAAAGGGAGAGTGAGAAGTCCAATAATAAATTAAATGTAAAATGATAAAATCAATTAAAAAAGTCAATTACACAAAAGTATTTAAAATAAGAAATAATAATTAAAATAATAAAAGTGAAAATCAAAATAAAAATAAATTTGAGGGTGATAATAATTCTTTGATCGTAGGGTTAAACTGAAAACAAAAAATAATTAAATAGAATGATGTATTGAAAACCACTAAAACCTTAACAAAAAGATCAAGAATTGAAGATTAATTTAAAACTAAATGAAACTTTAACAAAAAGATCAATGATAAAAATTAAAAATTAAAAGAATAAAGACTAGAATTAAAATAACAGAAATGTAAAGGACCAACTTGTATTTGTTTTAGCAGGAGAAAAAGAAAAGAAAAAGTGATCAGTGAGAAACCATTCAATAGTCATGAACACGCATATCACTAGGAAAAAAAGAACAGTAATTTCACCATCCTATGCAGTTTATTTTTAATCTATATTTTTATATGAAAATTGTTAATTAGGTGGCAAAATGGAATGTTAATTCTTTTATGAAAGTTAATCTTGAAAATTCTTTTTTTTTTTTGAAACTTTGCACAATAGCACAATGTCGCTCTTCCCCGGAATCAGAGAATTGGCTTGATTATTATTATTTTATTTACTTCGATAATTGAATGTCCAATATATAAGTTTATATTCCTACTTTTTTGTTTTTTTATCTACTGACAAATCTGGCTTGACGTCAGAGTTAATTTCTTTCCCATTAATGTTTTAAAGATATTTAACAAATTTTTAGAATTGAAATCGGTGTAGAGTAATAGCATGTTTGTTTTTTTGCATTTGAAAAATGTTTTTTTAAAAAAATTATTTTTTATTTTTAAATAAAAAATAATTTAAAAAATAATTATTTTTATAATAATAAAAAAACTATTAATTGATATAAAAAAAACAAGAAGCCTTTTTAGAGCGAAATTTAATTTACCAACCAGGGTTAAAATTATTTACCGATTGCATTAGTTGGGCTGGGACACTACCAAACACACGATTGTTTTTAACATGCCTGCGACATGAACAGTACTGGTGGTCCAGCTATTCATTTAATTATTCAAAATTTATAAATTTCAAGGCAATAAAAAGTGGAGACCCAAGTTCCTGGCTGCAAGAAGCAGCTGCAACATGAAGAACTCAGGCACCGACATCCAAGTTGATCAAAGAAATGGCCGCAGATTGGTTCTTTTCCCATTACCACTACAAGGCCACGTTAACCCCATGATTCAACTTGCAAACATTCTCCACTCCAAAGGCTTCTCTATTACTATAATCCACACAACCTTCAACTCTCCAGATCCTTCGAAGTATCCTCACTTCACCTTCCATTCCATTCAAGAAGAGTTAACTGAAACTGAAGCCTCAACCGCAGATATAATAGCTCTAGTTTCATCTCTTAACATCAAATGCGTTGCCCCTTTTAGAGATTGCGTGTCCAGGTTGCTATCTGATGTTTCAGAGGACCCTATTGCTTGCTTGATCTCAGATGCCATCTTCCACTTCACAACTGCAGTTTCCAAAGGTCTTAAACTTCCAAGGATAGTTTTAAGGACCGGTGGTGCTTCCTCTTTTCGTATTTTTACTGCCTTACCATTTCTGAAAGAAAAGGGGTATCTTCCAATACAAGGTAATTTTTTTCACTTTCTCTACCGGTTGGTTACTCCATTAGATACAGATTTTGAATCTATGAAAAGCTGAATTAAACTCATTCACTGTGATATGTTAGTTTGACATATCTATTTTCTTCTTTTAAGTTACTACCACGACTTTTAGGGCATTGTCTCTGCAACTTAATTATGGGGTTTCAGCTGGTTCCAATGCGTATCTTGTTTCGGTGTTCTATACAATGTGTGGTAATTGTTGATTGAGTCAGACACATATTTTGGCAGGGGGAACTCTTATATCCTTTTCTTACGGTAGCCATTTGTGTTGGATCTGTTGATTGATTCAGGTTCATCTGGGTGATATTTTGGCTGTCTTTCTTTTGTAATATGCTGTTATGGGCCTTCTTTTTAAGTCTTCAGTGCTTCTAAGTTCCAACCATAGCTCTATATATATTGTACTTTACAATCCCTGTCGTTTTAAACATCAGAATCTCAGTTGGAAGATCCAATGGTAGAGCTTCCACCACTTAAAGTCAAAGACCTTCCAGTGATCAACTCGCGTGACCCAGAATCTGTATACGATTTGATAGTTAGCATGACAAATGGAACTAAGGCATCTTCGGGAGTCATTTGGAACACGTTCGAAGAGCTTGAACAGTCTGCCTTAGCTGCACTGCGCCATGAATTTTCCATTCCAATCTTTCCAATTGGCCCATTTCACAACCGCTTCCCATCCTCTTCAAGTAGTCTGCTTACACAAGATCAAAGCTCGATTTCCTGGCTAGACAAACAAGCACCGAAATCTGTAGTATATGTGAGTTTTGGGAGTGTTGCTGCATTAAATGAAACCGAGTTCTTGGAGGTGGCCTGGGGTTTAGCCAACAGCAAGCAGCCCTTCTTGTGGGTGGTAAGACCTGGATTAGTCCGTGGCGCGGAATGGCTCGAGCCACTGCCTAATGGGTTCCTTGAGGATTTGAATGGAAGAGCGCACATTGTAAAATGGGCTCCACAATCAGAAGTGCTAGCTCATCCTGCCGTTGGTGCATTTTGGACTCACAACGGGTGGAATTCGACATTGGAGAGTATTTGTGAAGGGGTTCCTATGATATGTATGCCTTGTTTCACTGACCAAATGGCTAACGCGAGGTATGTAAGTGATGTGTGGAGAGTTGGGATGCAACTAGAGAATGGGTTGGAGAGAGCGAAGATCGAAAGCACCATCAACCGGTTATTAGTGGATGAAGAAGGTGAAGCTATTAGAAAAGGGATTTTGAGTTTGAAGGAGAAGGCAAAACTTTGTCTCAGCCAAGGAGGCTCTTCATGCCAATCACTGGATAGCTTGGTTAGCCATATTTTATCATTAGAGCCCATTATTTTCCAGACTCAATAAGTTATTTATTTATTTATTTATTAAAGTTTCTTTTAAGGACACTCCATATGCTTGCTAGGCCACGCGATGTAGTTTTAGCTTGTGTAATGTTGCTGTGAACTTGCGATGCATCATTTTCTATTTAGACATGAATTTCAATAATGAACTTTTTTACCATACATTGAGCACAAAATAATTTTTAATTGATTTTATTTTATTTTATCCTTTTCTTATTATAATGTATTACAATATTAAATACTCTATAATTAAGTCAGTTCAAATAATTGCTCTCTCCTTTGTTGTCGTTTAATGCGTGGAGCTTAACTCTCATAGGAATAAAATACCGAAATGTGTGGAGATTAATAAATTATTATTCCAGACAGAACCTTTGTTGTCGTTTAATGTCAGCTCTGGGCCTCTGGCAAGATAGATTTTTATCGGTGGTGGTGGTACGTGCTCCTTCATTAATAGAGGCAACCATCCGGAAATGTGGTCAAACCTATTTTTAAGAAGTTTTATTTTTTTTAATTTTAAATTATTTTTTCATTATATATTAAAAATAAATTTTAAAGAATTAAAAATATATTATTTAAAATAAAAAATACTCTAAACTCCCTCGCAAACATACACATATTAATTAAAGCTATGGATGGCCATAGAAATGTGGCTCTTTGAAATACGTATAGCCATCTGGGAAAAGCTTTTCTACGTTTGGCGGTGGAGGAGAAAGACCTCACCAACTCCTTTATTTTCTCTTCCCGGCTGTTACTTTCTCTCTCCTTCATTTTTATTTCTGCACAAGTTTCAAAAATACTAACTCCCAGTAAAAATACTCTTAAAACTTTAACGCACTGTATCACTACCAATCCAGTGGCCTTCCCTACACTCTACAATATAAGATTTTTCTTGCGGGATCAACTATTTGTTCTGTAAGGTAAGCATCTTAGACAGGTTTTCACCATTCTTTTAGCGGTCTAGCCACCTTCAACAAGGCAGTTATGCTAACATTGCCACCCCTACCATGGTGAGCAACACTTCCCTCGTCTGGGTATTTATGAAAATACCAGTATAAACAGAGGCAAAAAAACATAACCCCTTACTATATACTACATGCTCATCATTTTCTATAAAACTCCTTGCTAAGTTTTAAACTAACTTAAGCATTGAAGAATTTGTTTTGCATGTGACACCAACCACTTCAAATTATTCAGTTCAATTGTTGGCCGTGGAAAAACCTGGAAAATCCATTGAAGTTTTTTCGTCACTTCATCAATTACTAAAGTATTTCTATTTATGCGGAGCATGGAATATTTAATAGTCTATTGTTTATTTTCCTAATTCACGAGGATAGTATTCAATACATTTGGACTCCCATTCCCTAAAGTTGGACACTAGATTTTAGAGCATTAAGGAATACGATAAAATCAGGAAAAATCTTGCATGTAAACTGGGCTTCCACGGTCTATGAAACTAGATTCAGACTTGAAACATAGACGAATGTGGTTGTTAGAATTAAAAAAGTGGTGGAGTAAGATTTGCCTAAAAAACAAGCCTCTTATGGAATGATCCATGAGAGACTTTTTATTACTTGAATTGGTAAATATACGAGAAAAAAAATATATATAATAAATAATTGTAGAAAAAATATTGAGTTTGAGATTTTATTAGTTTACTTGATAACCCCTAATAATATTTATAGATCTTAGTCATGTCAACTCATCTCAAACATGAAGAATGGTGTTATGTTTGATTGGTGAAAATATTACTATCTATTTATTGTGATATATAAGACATTATTGATTGAGTAATTGGTAAATATCAATTATATATTGGTAAATAATTGTTATTAAGGTGCATAAGTTGCATATAAAGTTGTTTATGTTTTGTCAATGGCAAAAAAAAAATGGTGCTACACTACATAAAAATTTAAAATTACAAAGAATACTAAATTAATCATGAAAATATTGTCTGCATAGAGTACAATATATTCTGACCTTTCAAAACTAGAAAAAGTACAATTGAACGAGTTGAAGAAAAAAAAAAGCATGAGGTGCACTTGGGCTGGACTGAAAGTTTCTTTGTAATGATGTAGCTGGCTGGTTCGGGGCCCAAGCGGTGTAGGAATTACTGTTTGAGCACGATCCAACACAGTGACAAAATGTTATTGTTTTATGGGCTTTATGGCCCAAACAACAACAAGTAACTAATAGTTGCTGTTTGGGCTTGTTTAAAATTATTTAAAAAAAAAAACAAAAAAAACGAATATGGAGCTTGAAAAGAGAAGGCAAATCTTTATCCAAAGCCAGGCTGGCTCTTCATGCCAATCACTGGATAGCTCGGGTAGTCATATTTTATCATCAGAGCCTATTGTTTTGGCATCCTCAAACTAGCCTCTAAGGTCACAAGCAATTATCAATTCAATCCCTAAACGAATAATTTATTCAGTTAGATTCTAAATGTTTCGTATATTTTTCAATTTTTCCCTAAATATCGATTAATTCTTCAATCTTTTCTTATATAAGATATTTTTATCTAAATTGATGAAAACATCCTCCCATGAAAAATTGAAACCTAATTTAATTTATTAAATAAAATAATGATGAATTTCTTAACACCAATTCATTTTTTTAAATTATCTGTTTAATAAATTCAACGGGGTTTCAGTTCTCTAAGTGAGAGCACTTTCACAAGCTCATATAAGAGAATAATAGAGAATATAAAGATAAACCTGGAGTAATTAGACTTCTAGAGACAATTGATCAAGAAGAGATGAAATAAAATGATAAGTTAAGATAATCCCCCCTTTTATATTGCATAAAATAAGCATTTTAGATGAAAAGTATTAACAAACTTTGAAAAAAAGGATAGAATTGAGAATCATTTAAAATATTTGAGACCTAATTGATAAAGCATATTGTCTCAGGACTCGATAGAAAGTGATCACATAGGCGGAACACCGAAGGCTGGGTTAATATTAATTTATCGGTGACAAGAATATCAACTGTGTTGATCCCTTTCGAGATTGCGTATTGAAGTTGTTGTTAATATGAATGTCTTGGAGGAGCCTATTGCTTGTTTAATCACATATGTCTCTTGGCTTTTCCCTAAAGCTGTAGCTGAAGGCTTTAAACTCTCAATAATTGATAATTTGATATTCAGTTTCTTGTATTTGCTTTCTTCTCGCATTTGCTTGGAAAGGGTTACTTCCCGGTTCAAGGTGCCTTTCTCTCTCTGTGTGGCTTATGTGCGCGTGCTTGTAGCATGTTTGATGGTTTGCTTCAATGAGGTTTTGGAAAACCTAATGCGAGAATGTTATATTCTTCATTTCTCTCTCTCTCTCTCTCTCAGATTCTCAGCTAGAAGCACCAGTCCAAGAGCTTTCACCGTTGAAATTCAAAGATCTTCCTATAATTAAAATGCATGATCTGGGACTTCTTCATCAATTAATGAACGGGATGGTAAATCAAGCAAAGGCCTCTTTGAGACTAATATGGAATTCGTTTGAAGAGCTTGAGCAAGCTGTATTAACAATATTACTCAGAGATTTCTACATCCCCATCTCCGCGATATATATGTCCATTTCATAAGTACTTCCCAGCCTCGTCAAGTAGCTTACTCACACAGGAAAAAAGATGCATTTCTTGGCTAGATACCCAAGCCCCTAATTTTGTTCTCTATGTCTTTGGAAGCATTGCAACTGTAAATGAGTCTGAATTTCTGGAGATGGTTTGGGGGCTAGCCAGTAGCTATCAACCTTTCTTATGGGTGGTCCGGCCTGGATTTGACCAAGGCTTAAACTGGCTTGCAACATTGCCAAATGATTTCTTGGAGATGGTAGGTGGAAGGAGGCATACTGTGGAATGCGCTTCCCAACAAGACGTGCTAGCACACCCTACCACCGAAGGTTTTTGGACGCACAATGGTTAGAATTCCACGTTGTAGAATATATGTGAAGGAGTCTCTATGCTTTGTCAGCCTAATTTTGGAGACCAGATGGTAAATGCAAGGTATAGGACTGATATTTGGAGAGTTGGGTTGCATTTAATTTACAACTCTTGGAAGGTTATGTAGAATTTACATAAATACTACATGGTTTTTTTCCTCGAGAATTACATAAATGCTACTGATAACTCACAGTCCCTTTTAAAGCTATTAATTAAGGTATTCACTGTAAATTCTATTAGCTCATAAAACTTATACAATTAGTTCATTATAATGATTTATATTTTTTAATGAAAAAATAATAATTTCACTTTTAAATTTTTATTTATAGTTGACATGAAAAATAGTTTTTTGTGATTAGCAAGTAAATTTTATATACATTTCGAATTTTTTAAAAGGGAACAATTTTTTTGTTTTAAATAAAAGAGTACACGGGCAAAACAAGTAACCCTACAAATACCTGTTTAATGTCCTCTCTTCAGGTGAACTCCTTGCAGTTTCGAAGCTGCTTAAAACCAGGATTAATCGCAAGGCCCAAAACTAGCTGAATTTCTCTCCAAGTCAAGCCTTTGAGGAGCTTGCGTCGAACCTGAGAGCCCGGCCCTTTTCGTTTTTGAAAAAACAGATTTTTTCCCTGTTTAGGAAAAAGCCCAAAAGTCATATGAAGCATGAGCATGACATTGTTACTCTTATTAGCTAGAGGGCTATGCCATGTCATAATCGTTCACGATCCGTACGCTTAGCTAATGTTCCCGGGGAGGGGGGGGGAGCCCTCTAACCGGTTGCCGGTTGGTCAAAATGCCTGCGGGTAAGGGTAACTTGTCTTTATTTCGAAACGTGGTATGACGTGAGGTTCATCCTCAGATTGCCCTGAAACTGTAAACCTACGTCTTTCATCTACGCATCCAATATCAGAATCGAGAAGCCAAGAAGAAATAAGGGGAAACAAATCAATTCCATGGAGAATATAAGAGAGTCCCATGTGCAGCATAGGAAGTGTCGGCGAATTATACTCTTCCCACTGCCTTTGGAAGGGCATATCAATCCTATGATTCAGCTTGCTAACATCCTTTATTCTAAAGGATTTTCGATAACAATCATCCACACTCAATTCAATCCTCCCAATCCTGCGAAGTGTCCTCACTTCACTTTCCATGCAATTCCTGATGGCTTGTTGGAAGATGAGGCTTCAACTGCAGATGGTGTAATCCGTTTCTCAGTCCTCATTTCAAAGTGTGTTGAGCCCTTTCGAGATTGCCTGGCTAAGCTGTTATTGGATGCCGTGGATCAAGAGCCCGTTGCTTGCTTGATCACAGATGCTGTTTGGCACTTCACTCACTCTGTAGCCGAGGGCTTTAAGATTCCAACTATTGCCATGCGGACAACTAGTATCAGTTCTTTTCTTGCTTTTGCCTCCTTCCCCCTTCTGCGAGAAAGGGGTTACTTCCCAATTCAAGGTGCTTTATCTTCTTGATATCTCTGTGTATGCAATTTTTTTAATATATTACTTAAAAACATTAACTAAGCACTTCTCATTTCCTCCATCCTTCTCTCTCTTACAGATTCTCGATTAGAAGAATCAGTGCAAGAGCTTCCACCGTTGAAAGTCAAAGATCTTCCTGTGATCAAAACACGATGTCCAGCGACTCTTCATCAACTGTATGAAAAGATAAGTAATCAAGTAAAAGCCTGTTCAGGCCTAATTTGGAACTCGTTTGAAGAAATTGAGCGTGATGCTCTGAGCAAATTAAGCCAGGTCTTTACTGTGCCAATATTTCACATAGGTCCATTTCACAAGTACTTTCCAGCCTCTTCAAGTAGCTTAATAACACCAGACCAAAGCTGCATTTCCTGGCTTGATACCCAGACTCCTAATTCTGTACTCTATGTCAGCTTCGGGAGCCTTGCTGCGGTAAATGAGACTGAATTTCTGGAGAT
>Ga0307515_10018104_pt1 | contig 12781 bp, 13 predicted proteins | sample 17_EM_MG_FD_194513 | JGI IMG/M metagenome (GOLD analysis project Ga0307515, IMG submission 194513) | Populus trichocarpa ectomycorrhiza microbial communities from riparian zone in the Pacific Northwest, United States - 17_EM | ecosystem: Host-associated > Plants > Roots > Unclassified | place... | reverse complement strand
GTATATGGGCTCCAAATGTGACTGCACCTGATCATGGCTCGTCCAAGTATGCAGATTGCGAACGAATAAGATTGGAACGCACCTCTAGCGCTACTGAACACCTATGAGACCATCTGAAGAATGATGAATTTTTTTTGCGCTTTATGGGGACGCAACGCCGTCTCAATATTCGTATGTAATAGCCCGGCGTCCGTCATATTCATTTCATAGCTGTAGGATTCGCCGTTCTCTACATCCTCAGGATGAATGCCACATCCTGCCGAGTCCTAAAAAGGGGCCGTCATCGTGTCTCTCGTCGCAGCCGTAATATTATAGGTCCGGTCTCTATTTCAATGAAGTCAATGCTGGGCCCTCAGAAGTGGCCCTAGTTGATACCCGTGTATCGGGGTTCACTGGTGCGCAGTGTCGGATAGGTGTAACGGCACACGGGCCACCATAAATTCACGTCGTCAGGCGGGATGTACCCGTCAGAAGTGAACATTCTTAACTGGTGCGGTAGATGATACAGTAGCCGTTTGCCACCTCCCTCGAGATCCACGGCTAGAGCGACTCCTAAGGGCCCAGCATTGGCTTCATTAAAATAGAGACCGGACCTACAATATTACGGCTGCGACGAGAGAGACACATGGTGACTGTCCCTTTTGGGACGGTTGCGAATATTGTGACGGCGTTGCGTCGACCATGAAGCGCACAAAAATCTTCATCATTCTCCAGATGGTCTTATAGGTGTTCGGTAGCACTAGAGGTGCGTTCCAATCTTGTTCATTCGCAATCTGCATACTCGGACGAGCCGTGATCAAGCCCCTCATATATGAGCTATGTCTGGTGGCTCACCGTGCGCAAAATAGATATAAATTTACGCTCATATTTCCGTATTCACTCTAAAAAACACGATACGGGCAGCAATAACCAGCTGCTGTTGGGGACAGCCTGTAGGTCATCTTACGGACGGACGCCTTGTGCATGCGGATATGACGCTGTGCTTTGCCAATGACTGAGGCGGCGGAACTCTCGTACTAGACAGCAGGTGAGCTCATGCTTGGAGGACGCTACATTCGAAGCCTTTGAATTGACGATGTGAACGATGTTGACAGGCGCGGTTGTTTGTAGTATTCGCTCCCCATCCGTGGTGGGTAAAAACACCAGTTTTGTATAATCACAGATGGGCATTGCGAGTCTAGCATGTCGAGCGCGCGCTCATCGTGGGTGCAATGCGTCAAGCTTCTCCTCATACTCATTCCTGCAGGTTTTGATTACCGCTGGTGAGAAGAGTTTGTGTGCTGATATTAGGTTCGGACACCTCAACTCAACACTTTGGGGCTAAGTATCAGGAGCGGTGCTGCCTATTTTCAGGCAATGCTCGATCGAAAACCACGTGAATGCTATCATGACCCACAATCGAAGGTGGATAATGTTGAGCGTTGTCTTTCTCTGTTCTGATTCTATGACGTGTTTGTCTATGACGTCCTCTGTTTCTATTTCTCTCCTATTTCCTGTGACGTCTGTTTGTGTCTCTTGTTTGGCTCTCTCCCTTGTATATCGTTGGTCCAGGGGATCCCTCACGGTTCTTTCCCCTCACCTCCGTCGCTCTAGCCGTTATTAGATAACCGCTCCTCGTCTGAGCCAGCGGCATATTATACTGGCATGGATCGTCTCTGGCTTGAATCAGTCTCGAGATAACCATGACAGAGGGACTGCAAACAGGACACTCCCCTTAATGTATATCATCTTAGCCCCCGCTGCACAATTACCCATAACCTCATGACAAACCATGATACACTGTACATCATAGCGTCTACCAAGGGAAGCTAAGCGGTACGGGAAGCAGGGCGCACGGCCCTCGCGGATTAGCGATAGCGTACCGAATTAGGTGTTAGAAGGCGAGGTGACTATAGGGTCAGTGACGCACTGGAGAGGTGCACGCAGGTTAGTTCAGTGAGTCGGCGTGTAGACGAACTGGTTAGTGATTGTGTACACAGCTAAGTGAAAATGAAATGAACATCTCTTGGAAGAGCGAGTATATACTATTCATACCCCTAACAATCGAAGGCTGCATAGGTGTGGCATAGCGTGGAAGGAGCCCTATCTACATGGGAGAAGCTGTGGTCCACAAATCATATCAGATTCAATCCCTGTGTCGCTCAAGCTAAATAGCTAAGCTGAATGGCCGAGCATCTCCACCCAGAACAATGATTTCCATCACAAAACTTCCATGGCCCCCAACAAGCTCAGTCTTGCTTCCAAGCTCAAAGTCAAACAAAGTAAACTCCTCCAGCGGAGACCCACACGCAGTACGCAGAGTGACAACCTTTTTGAAAATAGGCATCAGCTCCAGTTGCCGTTTGAAATCACACCCCTCAATGAGCAAACTCCACAACATCGGGCAGAGAACTGCGCTGCGGATATTTGACCCACATCATGTGACTGTATCGATACAGCAGTTTCATTGAGATGCATTGGGACAAATTCCCCAAAGAAGTCTGCATCTAGATCTGAACCATTTCCAATAATCAAGCTTTTCAGTGCTGGTAAGCATCGAAGGGCTTGAATCAGATCTGCCTGTTGGTACCATCCATACACATGCAGGAGCTCCAATCCTGACAAATTCACATTTACCACAATATACGTTTCCCAGATCATGTCAAATTCCGGATGATCAAATGATGCACCCAGTTCACAGATCATTGGAAGCTTGAAGGCAGCAAGCAGAGTGAGGTCATCTACGTCCAGTGTTGTGCAGACTGGCAGTTGTGTGACTTGGCCCTGGCTCAGGTTGGGATCTACATTAGGTAAAGACACTCTGCACCTCTTGAGCTTATGGAAGGTCTGACCAGCCAAAAATGAAGGGTGTAAGTTTCTTGCTACAAGGACCCTGAGTGTGCGAAAAAGAGGCAAATTAGGGGGTGGTGCAGTTGGCAATATCCCTTGCTCATCTTGCTCATCTCCAACTCTCAATTCGACAAGATTACGGAGAGTTGAGAGACAGCCAATGGAAAGCCGATGACGTGCCACAAGATATTCTGCCTCCTTGAAGGGAACCTCCGTTAATAATGTTTTGTTGATGAACGACGAACGATCAGCCCACGCTAGGGGAACTATGCCATATTGGCTTGGAATCCCAATTACAGATACATAGTTATCATTGTGAACATTGCAGGCGCTCTTTACAGGTGCCTCAACATGCCAGTCCTGTGGAAGCCAATCAACACTCAACACAAGGGTAAAATTCTCTGGCAAGTATGATGATACGATTTCACCAAAGACTGGGATGAGTCCCTTTCTCTCAGGACCCCTCAGCCATCTCCTATAGCGCACGACAAGTTCTGTCAATTTCGCACAGAGTGGTAGCCTTGAACGTGCAGCCATTTCACATGGGCTACCTGCATTGGTCCTTGTATCAACAAATCCCTGGAAGAATGTTTCACTCAGTGCATGGGGGCTAGCAAGTTTCAGCCACAAGGTGTCCAAGGCCGGCATTTGGCGCAGGGCAAGAACCAGCAGCTGTTCACTGCATTGCACTTCAAGCTCTAGCCAGACTAGACTCTGTGCACTGGCAAAAACCGTGGGGCATATAGCGACAAACTGAGGATTCCCCCTTCTGACATTCCACTGCCCACTTCTCACCTTCAGCCAAGCAAGTGGAGGGTGATGAAAATGCCTAAGGGGATCAAGGTCATTGGAGTCATATGTAAGATACTTGCAAGCAAGCATGGTAACAGGCTGGACACATATGGCGTCAATATGGTGAGGGAATCTAATATAACAGCTCTTAAGAGCAGGGAAAACCTTGCCTGCCATCCATTGGACAGAAACAGATTTTAGTACCAGCTTGGTAAGGGTCTGGATAAGAGGGAGGGAGGCATCAGGTGAATAAATTGGGAGGTAGAGACGCTGGGCATCAAAGTACTCCAGTCTCCGAAGGTGTGGAAGGATATCTGCAGGGTTCTCCATCCTCCTCGACAGCGCGATTGTGAGGGTCGTGAGAGAGAAGAAGTAGTGAGGGTAGGTTGGTTGCGCAAGGTAGAGTACAGCTCTAGAGTCAGAAAGAACGAATTTAGTAAAGCGTGGAAGGGCAGTTGTAGTGATTGCAGTCATGAGCGGCTCAAGGAAGCTTCCAAGATCACCGTGTTCGCGCATGGTGAGGCCTCTAAGGCTTTCCAAAGGTTTCACAGTAGTGTCTGGTGCGTTGTATTCTTCAGGTGGTGGAAATGAACGGATGTTCAGAGATTGCCATCTGGGTGCGGCCTGACAGGCAACCATGAGGGATGTATGAAAGTCCTCAGAATTGAAACCCTCCCCATCTCCCTCGTGATTCACATCAATAATCACCGCAAAGGGGGTCTTTCTCCGTTGGATGAACGCCTGAACTGCTTCCTTCTTTGTTGCCCTTCGAATCCACAGTCGAGACGTGATGCCTGGCGTTGAAATCACAATAGCATACCAGCGTCGGCACACAAGCTCCAAGCTCTCTTTATCTTCTGGCTCATCTAGTATTACGAGCAGAAATATTTCAGAGAGTATTTCCACTGGAACGAGGTCGGCCCCCCCAGGAGGTAGTAGCGGATGCGAAGACGTTGAGGACATTGACAGATGGAGTATGAGAAGTTTCCGCAAGTTAGGCTAGCTCGAGGGGAGCTGAGAAGAGCGAGGGAGTGCACAACCGGTACTCGTACTCATTCATATAATGCAGCCGTTATGTGGCCCAGTAAATGGCTCGGCAATTCTGCGATCGGCCGTGTCTTCCGACAGAGACTGGACTGGACGATGTACATATTTACTCGACAGGTTCCTGTCAGGTGGATTGGACATTTGTTATATTTACCCGACTCATTCACACGCCCCGTCTCATCTCGGACCGGCAGCCCGCCTCAATCTCACATGGTGGCAGCCAGTAGTGAAGCGTGAAATGACAGCCAGTGTCCCAATGATTTACATTGCACATGAGGGCAGAGTTTCCTACATAGTGCAGGTTATCTGTGAGTCGTCTCGCTGGTCACATCGATCAGGTACGTTGCTGTCCCATGACGGACGGACGGCTCGCTACCTGCGAGCTGGACAGATTGGCGCCCGGATCGCTGAATAAACCCTAGTACACCCCACGTAGTCTAACCAGGATCATAGTCCCATGCACCGCAGATTTCTGCTCATTGGTTACGGCCTGGAGGGAGTGAGCGAAGGTGCATTCGAGCACACAGTGTTGCCTGATATCGCCTTCACACAGTTCCATGGGATGGGGGCTTCTCCGCGCCCGAACTTCATTCACAAGAAACCCGTCCTGGAATGTCTACCCACAGAACAACACGAACGCTACGACGTCGACCTACCCTTCCCGCTACACCCTCCATAACAACCACAACATGAACAAGAGTAGTTCCAGTCCAAGGCTTCCACGGAATTGCGAGCTACTTCCGCGCATTGGGAGTTCAGCACGGATACAGCAGTACATACCATGGCCAAGGATTCTGCCTTGGGCGAGGAATGCGTACAATGGAAAGTGTGCACCGGCGGGCCCTTCGATCAAGACGTGCTTGTGTGTTGGCTGATCGCTCCGGGTGATGTAGACACCTGGGTAATCCTTATAAAAAGATTCATAGATATGAGTTTATCGGCGACGTCCACGATTCGATCACGTACTGCCTTCTCGTTGGCCCGCTCGTATGCGCATCTCTTGTGCGGCCCACTAGCATGGGAGAGATTTTACCCTTGTAGAGATTATGGAAGGAATGCTCAGACAATGGTGATGACAATCACCCGACCACGACGACTTAGCTGGATGTCTATCACGATCTCTATCAGGATTAACGCCGTGAATCCAGAAGTGAGGTAAACGCACCATGCATTTACTCAAGGAATCTCCGGCGCATAGCCCTCCCTTCACACATCATAGACGAAGACGAGGGAACATGAGCCTCTTGAGAAGCCGTAGAGGGAATCATGGGGCGAGCCTGGATCTAGGGCATCGTGGACGTGCCGACGTAATCGGATGTGATGGATCCCGAGGATGGTACAGCGAGGTCGGTGAAGGTGGTCGTTGAGTTCGTACATGAAACGGTCTGTCGTGGGCACTCTGCGAGTGTCTATTGTACGTAGAGGGACCAGGTCGCTAGGAGAGTTGCGTTTGTCGGGCAAAGCGGAGGTCAAAACCCGGTCATCCATCGGAGGTCACCCGGAAAGACATTGATGACGACTTTTATGTCACTATGAGTGAGTGCGTGTAATTCTGAGTAGTCGAACAGCTATTTGCATTGCACCCAGCGACCACCCTTGGGCTGCAAACGGGCAGAGGGCCGGTCGCCCACCACCACACCCATTGGCCGCTGTTCACACAGACCCATCTATTCCGATTCGCCCTCTTTGCAATCGGTGCTCAACCCACTTCCCAAGCCCCCAGAAAATCTCTACCCCACCTCCTTCTCTTGAGCCCACGCGTGATCTCTCTCCATAACGCTCGCTTCTCCGCCATTTCCTACCCCCGACAATGGCCATGCATACGACCTATCGGGTCGTTATCGCCACAGCCCCACAGGAGTACACAGCCCACTTACTTTTTCGGCCTCGCTCGTAATGCGCACCTTTTTATCTCATCGAATCAAGCTACCTTTTTCAGGCTCTCGCGAATATTGTGGTGCAGTCGCGTCCCCACAACACTCGAAATTATCTCTCACATTCCCTGAATTATCTTATGGGTGTCCTGTAGCGTTACACGTGCGTACCAATCTTATTCACTCGCGATCTACTCGTGACGACAGGCCATAAGTAGATCCAGCATCGTTAGACGACGGCTGTACGATGAGGACGAGAAAGACATAGCAACCACGAGTAGCCGCACAACATGTCTACACTCACGGTTATCCGACGCGCTGGGTGTCCCTGAGCGTTGCAATAGTCATCAATGAACGCTACCAGCATCAATCCCACGCCCGTTTCCTTCAGTGCGGCGCTCGCTACCACACCGACGCACACAACTGGCCATTGCTCATCTCTTCCGGCTCGTCATCTATGCAATCGGTGCTCACCCCACTTCTCAAGCATCCACGTAATGCCCTACCGATCTTCAACCCACTTCTCTTGAGCCCACGCTCTTCTCCAAAACGATTGCTTTTCCACGCGCTTTCTTCGGCCATCACGCATACAACCTATCGCGGCAGCAGCACCATAGGAGCACACAGTCCGTTTTCTTCCCCGTCTCGCACCTAACGCACACCTTTCTTCTCAAGTGTCCTCCTCGACGAACCGTGCTTCTCTCCCGGCACAGAAACAACAATCCCACTAACATTGCAGGACGCTGAGGACCGCATGGCTTAGGGACGATGGTATCGATGTCCTTGTCCTCCCTCTTCTTCGTCGCCGCATTATCGGAGGGCTCTGTGTTGCAGCACAGAGTCTGCGCCGAACGTTGAAGGGGACTGCAAAACAAACAATGAAGGGCGAGGTAACACTCAGAGTAGAGGGATGTCGTACATACTCTTCTTCACGACGTGCTTCCTCTGCTCCCTTCGAGTTTGGCGACGGATTTCTCGGGAGTAGCGTTGCACCACCAAGAGAACAGACGTGTGTCGGGGGCACCGACTTGAAACATGTGAGTTGGGCAGTTCAACCAAATCCCGTCGAGTTTCAGTGTACGCTAGCAGTGAAGATCGCGAGCCCTACAAGAAGGTCATAATGTCACCCTACATCAAAATGGGCAGTGGCTATCAGTACAACACTACTGGTCGTCCGGGGAGACTATTACTGGGTTGACCTGGAAGCGGTGAGAGTACAGAGCGGGTCACATCGTCTGGATCTCGAGGGCGGTGGCAAACGGCTACGGTATCATCTACTGCACCAGAAAAGAATGTCCACTTCTGACGGGTACATCCCGCCTGACGACCTGAATCTTGGTGGCACGTGTGCCGTTACACCTATCCGACAATGCGCACCTGTGAACCCCGATACACGGGTATCATCTAGAGCAACTTCTGAGGTCCCAGCATTCGCTTCATTGAAACAGAGACCGGACCTACAATATTACGGCTGCAACGAGAGAGACACACGATGACGGCCTCGTTTTAGGACTCGGCAGGATGTGGCATTCACCCTGAGGATGTAGAGAACGGCGAATCCCGCAGCTATGAAATGAATATGGCGGGCGCCGGGCTGTTGTGAATATTGAGACGGCGTTGCGTCCACCATGAAGCGCACAAAAATCTTCACCATTCTCCAGATGGTCTTATAGGTGTTCGGTATCGCTAGAGATGCGTTCCAATCTTGTTCGTTCGCAATCTGCATACTCGGACGAGCCGTGCTCAGGCGCAGTCACGCTTGGGACCAATATAAAGGCTATGTCTGATGGGCCACTGTACACCAAATAGATATAAAATTACGCTCGTAGTTCTGTATTCACTCTACAAACACAAAACGAGCAGCATGAGTGAGGGGAAGGAATACGCACCTGCTATGGGCGAGCAGCCTGCATGTCACCGGATAGAGCCTTATGCTTATGGAGAGGACGCTGTGCTCCGCCAGTGACGTGACTGAGGTGGAGGACCCCGCGTTCTAGACAGCATGTGAGCTCATGCCATGAGGACGCTACTTTCGGTGCCTTTTTCATTGGCAAGGTGATCGAACGATCTTTATAGACGCGGCTTGTAGTAGTCGCTCTTCATATGTGGTGGGTTACAATAGAAGGCTGCATATATAGGTGTACATGTATATATAGCGTTGATAAGAAACAGTTGGATCGCAACGAGATTCATGGAGCCAAGAAGAAAACTAATTCGCCAACGCAAACTCCGATCCCTCTGGGGAGACGAAACTTTCGTCAACTTCGACGCAGACCCATACCCAACCATGAATTTCGATTAACGGGATGTAGCCGAGACAACCGGCAGGGAAGGGTTTTAGTGGGTAGGTCAGACGGCAGATTGTCCAACGGGCGAAAGATCCCAACGGCAAGCCGTACTGGAGTCCCACACACGGCGCACGGGCGTCATGCATTTCCCTTCCTTCCCCCACAAAAAAATAAAATAAAATAAAATAAAATAAAAATGTATATATAGCGTGGAAGGAGTGTTGGAATATTGCTGTTCTTGTCATATCATTATAGGTACGGTTTGGGTTTAATTACTGTTCCTGGGTATTGGTCATATGCAGGGTTACAGATCCGTTTCTGTGCATTCTGACACTGGTTTCATGTGTGCCTCGGCTATTATTACTGTATAAGTAGTCCTACCATAGAAGTAGGTAGAACAAGAAAAGGTTTTCATTTTCCGTCAAGGAGCCCTATCTACATGGGAGAAGCTGTGGTCCACAAATCATATCAGATTCAATTCCTGTGTCGCTCAAGCTAAATAACCAAGCTAAATGGCCCAGCATCCGCATCCAGAACAATGATTTCCATCACAAAGATTCCATGGCCCCCAACGAGCTCAGTCTTGCTTCCAAGCTCAAAGTCAAACAAAGTAAACTCCACCAGGGGAGACCCACACACGGCACGCAGAGTGACAACCTGTTTGAAAAAAGGCAACAGCTCTAGTCGGTGTTTGAAATCATGCCCCTCAATGAGCAAACTCCACAACATAGGGCAGAGAACTGTGGATATTTGACCCTCACCATGTAACTGTATCGATGTAGCAGTTTCATTGAGATACACCGGGACAAATTCTACAAAGAAGCCTGCATCTAGATCTGAACCATTTCCAATAATCAAGCTTTTCAGCGCTGGTAAGCATCGAAGGGCTTGGATCAGATCTGCCTGTTGGTACCATCCATGCACATGCAGGAGCTCCAATCCTGACAAATTCACATTTACCACAATATACGTTTCCCAGATCATCTTGAATTCCGGATGATGAAATGATGCACCCAGTTCACAGATCTGTGGAAGGTTGAGGGTAGCAAGCAGAGTGAGATCATCTACATCCAGTGTTGTGCAGACTGGCATATGTGTGACTTGGCCCTGGCTCAGGTTGGGACCTACACCATGTAAGGACAAACCGCACCTCTCAAGATTATGGAAGGTCTGACCAGCCAAAAATGAAGGGTGGATATTATCTGCTGTAAAGACCCTGAGTGTGCGAAAAAGAGGCAAATTAGGAGGTGGTGCAGTTGGCAGTATATCTTGCTGGTTTCCAACTCTCAATTCGACAAGATTATGGAGAGTTGAGAGACAGCCAATGGAAAGCTGGTGATGTGCCACAAGGTATTCTGCCTCTTTGAAGGGAACCCCCTTTAATGATGACGACTCTAGGGCGATTATGCCATATGGGCTTGAAATTCCAATTGTGGAATGATTGCCATCATTTGCAACATCACAGGCGCTCTCTACAGGCATCTGAACCCCCCAGTTCTGTCGGCTAGGCCCATCAAACAACAAAGAGAGGCCAAAATCCTCCTCTGAAAAGCGTGATGATACAATGTCACTAAATACTGGGATGAGTCCCTTTTTCTCATGACCCCTCAGCCATCTCCTATAGTACACCTCAAGTACTGTCAATTCCGCACAGAGTGGTAGCCTTGGCAGTGCAGCCATTTCACATGGGCTACCTGCATTTAACCTTGTCGCAACAAATCCCTGGAAGAATGTTTCACTTAGTGCATGGGGGCTAGCAAGTCTCAGGCCCAGGTATGCCAAGGTTGGCAAAAGGCGCAGGGCAAGAACCAGCAGCCGTTCACTGCATTGGACTTCAAGATCTAGCGAGGATAGACTCTGTGCACTGGCAAAAACTATGGGGCAAACTGAGGATTCCCCCTTCTGACATTCCACTGCCCACTTCTCACTCTCAGCATATGAAGTGGAGGGTGATGAAAATGCCTAAGGGGATTAAGGTCATTGGAGTCATATTCAAGCTCAGTGCAAGCAAGCATGGTAACAGGCTGGACACAAATGGCGTCAATATGGTGAGGGAATGTAATAGAACAGCTGTAGAGAGCAGGGAAAACCTTGCCTGCCATCCATTGAACAGAAACAGCTTTTAGTACCAGCATGAGAAGGGTCTGGATAAGAGGAAGGGAGGCATCAGGTGGATAAATTGGGAGGTAGAGACGCTGGACTTCAAAGTATGTCAGTCTCCGGAGGTGTGGAAGGATATCTGCAGGGCTCTCCATCCTCCTCGACAGCGTGATTGTGAGAGTCGTGAGGGAGAAGAAGCAGTGCAGGCACGTTGGTTGCACAAGGAAGAGTACAGCTCTGGAATCAGAAAGAACCAGTTTAGTAAGGCGTGGAAGGGAAGTTGTAGTGATTGCAGTCATGAGCGGCTCAAGGAAGCTTCCAAGATCACAGTTTTCGCTCATGACGAAGCCTCTAAGGCCCTCCAAAGGTTGCACAATAGTATTCAGTGCCTTGTATTCTCCGGGTGGCGGAAATGAATGGAGGTTCAGAAATGTCCATCTGGGTGCGACCTGACAGGCAACCATGAGGGATGCATGAAAGTAATCAGAATTGAAATCCTCCCCATGTCCCTCGTTATTCACATCAACAATCACAGCAAAGCGGGTCTTTCTCTGTTGTATGAACGCCTGAACTGTTTCCTTCTTTGTTGCCCTTCGAATCCATAGACGAGACGTGATGCCTGGCGTTGAAATCATAATAGAATACCAGCGTTGGCACACAAGCTCCAAGCGCTGCGCTCTTTAGCCTGTGGCCGATCCAGTAGTACGAGCAGAAATATTTCAGAGAGTATTTCCACTGGAATGAGGTGGGCTTTCCCAGGGGGTAGTAACGGATGAACCGAACCCGAAGAAGTTGCGGACATTGACAGACGGAGTATGAGAGGTTTCCGCAAGTTAGGCTAGCTCGAGAGGACAGGGGAGCTGGGAAGAGCGAGGGAGTGCACAACCGGTACTCGTACTCATTCATATATTGCAGCCGTTATGTGGCCCAGTAAATGGTTCGGCGCTTCTGCGATCGATTGGCCGTGTCTTCCGACAGAGACTGGACTGGACGAAGTACATATTTACTCGATAGGTTCTTGTCAGGTAGATTGGAAATTTGTTATATGTACCCGACTCATTCACACGTCCCGTCTCGTCTCGGACCGGCAGCAGCCCGCCTCAGCTCAATCTCACCTGGTGGCAGCCAGCAGTACCAGTGAAACGAGATCAGAATGACACTCAGCGTCCCAATGATTTACATTGCACATAATGAGGGCAGAGGTTTCTACATAGTGCAGATTATCTGTGAGTCGTCTCGCTGGTCACATCGATCAGCTACGTTGCTGAACCATGAAGGACGGATGGCTCGCTACCTGCGAGCTGGACAGATTGGCGGCCAGCTCGCTGAATAAACCCCAGTACGCCCCACGTGGTCTAATCAGGATCATAGTCCGATCCACCGCAGATTTCTGGTCATTGCTTACGGCCTGAAGGGAGTGAGCGAAGGCGCATTCGAACGCACGGTATTGCCTTATATCTCGCCGTCACATAGTTCCATGGGATGGGGGCTTCTTCAGGCCGAGCCTCATTCACAGAAAACCCTGTCCCAGAATGTCTACCCACAGAACAACGCGAACGCTACGACGTCGACCTACCCTTCCCGCTGCACCCTCCATAACAACCACAACATGAACAAGAGGAGTTCCAGTCCAAGACTCCCACGGAATTGCGAGCTACTTCCGCGCATTGGGAGTTCAGCACGGATATAGCAGTGCATAGCAAGCCCAAGGATTCCGCCTTGGGCGAGGAATGCGTACAATGGAACGTGTGCGGCGGCGGGCCCTTCGATTGCTTGGAGAATACGTGCTTGTGTCTCGGCTGACCGCTCGGGGTGATGTAGACATCTGGGTAATCCTTAATTCATATATGT
>Ga0307515_10018103_pt1 | contig 12782 bp, 6 predicted proteins | sample 17_EM_MG_FD_194513 | JGI IMG/M metagenome (GOLD analysis project Ga0307515, IMG submission 194513) | Populus trichocarpa ectomycorrhiza microbial communities from riparian zone in the Pacific Northwest, United States - 17_EM | ecosystem: Host-associated > Plants > Roots > Unclassified | place... | reverse complement strand
AGTTTCTCTGTTGGGCAGGGCCTTATACTGTTCATGCCATTGTCATAAAGTTTTTTTTTTTTTCTGACTTTCTGAACAATTTTATTAAAGTTTGATTATCAGTCTATGGTGGAGTCATTGCAGCCTAATTGACACACTGCATGTGATTGTGACACCAGAAAGGAGGTTGTAATTCTGTGGAGTAACCACTTCTTGACTTGAATTTGAAATTGATTCTGTTTGCATTGTTGGTTCACTTCTTTGGAAAGGCAGCTGGTCATGTAATAGAGTCTTACTGGCTTGCGAGAACTTTTAGGTTATCTTAACACTTTGCATCTTAAGATATCTGACTAAACTGTCTCTTCCTTTGTCAATATTTTACAACAATTAGTACTTGCTCTGCAACTCTTCTTTTTTTACTCTGTCAGTTCATTGTCATTGTGGGTCCTCTGATGCAGTTTAAGTCAATTAGTGCGTTGGATGGGGATAAAAGCTGAAGAATTTGGAGTTGAGATATATCCTGGCTTTGCAGCAAGTGAGGTGCAGTTAGTTTGGCTCTCGTATTTTTCTCAACAATTATATCACTGCAGGAATGTATTTACAAGTTATGCAATTTTACCAGATCTTATATGATGCAAATGATAGTGTTGTTGGCATTGGAACTAACGATATGGGAATTGCCAAAGATGGTTCTAAGAAGGATACTTTTCAACGTGGTGTAGAGCTGAAAGGTCCGACACCCTCTGTTATCTAAAATCCTTGAAATTTTTCCAGATCTAAGGTGGTTTTTCAGAGTACTATTTCCAGTGTTTAGTTTCAGTTAACAACGAAGAATTGAACGAAAATTGTACTTTCTTACCTCTTCTCTCTAGGATTACCATATGGAATTTAATAATGCATCCTATGAGTATTTCTATTCCAATCTGGACACATGACTTTACCCTTTTGGGTTTTCTTTTCAATAAGGCCACAGACCACTCTTAGCTTCCAGCAAAATAAGATGTCTATGCTGCCTTTCCCTCTTAAACAGCCATGAAATGAGAGCCAACGTATCATTTTCCTCAATGCCCTTAGATACACCTCGGATGGCCATTTAATCATGCCCATTTGTTACACGTATATCAGACTTCAATCTAGTATGTTTTTTTTCTGAGAATGACTAGTATTAAGTTTTCTGTGGTTTAATTAATGGTTATAAGGGTGACATGAATATGCAGGTCGCGTAACGCTTCTAGCTGAAGGTTGTAGAGGATCTTTATCAGAGGTTTGTAGGAATAAGTATTTAGCTGTAGTAGACACCATTAAACTTCTGAGCTAACCTGCTGATAATTATGCTAAGGCTGATCTCATATTTGTTCTAACAGAAACTAATTAAAAAATACAAATTGAGAGAGAAGGGGCATGCTCAACATCAGACTTATGCTTTAGGAATTAAAGAGGTAACCTATCTTCAAGCAAATTTTATGTTCTACTGCCTTTTTTAACTTTTCAGATCTCTATTTGTCCTTTCCCTTTGACGCAACAATGTCAATTTTCCTTGTGTTTACACTAGGAATTGTAGCGAAGCACTCACACTAGTTGTATAGCCACTAAGGTTAGATATATTAATGAAATTATAGTTGTTGCAATTGTCCTTGTTTTCATGCTTAGTTCATAGTATCCTTCAAATATGTTTTGATTGTTATTGATGGATTTTCTGAAGGAAATTTTCTTGGTTTAATGGCATACATGAAGTCTAATCAAACCGTTTTCACTCATCTAATTTTTCTAGATCTGTTATTTGATTGGTTCGATCAGGTTTGGGAAATTGATGAGAGCAAGCATAAACCTGGTGCTGTTCTTCACACGATAGGATGGCCTTTGGATCAGAAAACATATGGTGGGTCATTTTTGTACCATATGAAAGATAGGCAGGTAACGTGTTTTAATCAAACTCTAAAAACAAGACGAGTGTTTTGAGTGTTGTGTTTCTTGCCAGATTTTTATTTCATTCTTTGTCCTGTAAATGTAATTGCTGTTCAAGTTTTAAAATCATTTGACAATACTGTTCTTTCAACAATTTCTCACTTTGGAGCTATTTATCACCTTCTTTCAACAGTTTCTCACCTTGGAGCTATTTATCACCATTTATTTTGATAACTAAAGCTCGTAATTATATTTACCTTGATTGATCAAACAGGTTTCAATCGGTTTGGTGGTTGCTTTGAATTATCACAATCCTTACTTGAACCCTTACGAGGAATTTCAGGTGAACCATATTTACAGGTCTTTTGTCAAGCTTTGCATTCAATATCTCCCATTTTATTTGTAGGGCATGTGCACATGGATCTAGGTTATCATATCATTTAATGCTTCTCCGGGTTGCTTGTGTTATAAAATAGTCAAAAAATGTTGTCTTATATTTCTAGCTCTTAACTTGCTCATCCATGGAGCACCAGTTCTTGGAATCTTACTCAATTTCCACTTATTGGATTTTGTTCTTAGAAATTTAAGCATCATCCTGCCATCAGACCCCTTCTGGAAGGGGGAACTGTGATCCAATATGGGGCTCGCACTTTAAATGAAGGTGGTATTCAGGTGAGTCAGTAATCTGTAATTTATAGGTGGCTTGCAATTTGCAATTAGTAAATGCAATTTTTGTGTGCCAAAAACAATGATTTACAAATCTCTTGAAAGTTGTACATGTTTGACACTTAAATTTGGAAGGATGCAATTCCAAAAGTTCACATAAACCATTGATCAAACTGTTCATGGATATATGAGGCATAACATCTTCTGTTCATATTAAATGCTATACAATAAGAATATGATACAAGTTAGATTTCAGTCCATTCCATATCCAGTTTTCTCGGGAGGAGCAATTATTGGATGTTCAGCTGGTTTCTTAAATGTACCAAAAATAAAGGGAACACACACTGCAATGAAATCAGGTACCAATCACATTAATCATACAGTTTGGCTTATCTTCGCCTAACTTTCCTATTGAAGTATGTTCTGATTAGGGCATGTTAATCAATTTAATGAACCATGTGATGATGCAAAGTTTGAATTAAATACTGTTAGAACACTTTAGACTGGAAAGTTACTTCAAAGGTTACAGTAAATAGATGATCTTTCTAGAGTATGTCCATTTGTGGTTGTACTATGAATCTAGTTTACCAACTTTCAGAATATTACCATCCATCTTTTAGGTAACAGTGAGTGTCTAATTTATTTTTCTTGCTTGCTTCATATAGGAATGCTAGCAGCAGAAGCAGCATTTGGTTCTCTTAGGGAAGGCACAAGCTTGAAATCATATTGGGAAACTTTAAGGAGTTCTTGGATATGGGATGAACTCCACCAAGCTCGAAACTATCGACCCGTATGTGCACCAATTCAATCCCTTCTTTTCTTTACAAACATTGTTCTGTTTGTTCCCCTGCAAATAGGTCCGTCTACTATTGTGAGCTCTGTACTTAACTTATATGACTCTTTTAATAGATGAAGGAACCTCAACTGAGCATACATATGTTACCTAAATTATTTATTTCATAGATTACTATAGCATGAAATAACATAGACTCGTGCAGACAGTATATAACAGTTTTTTTAATTGTTATCGGCTTGGTAGTCAAACACTAGTGAAACCACTGTATGTTCAGTCTGCTTAAGGCTGTATTTATACAGTGCACGATGATTAATATGGTCCCTTAATTGTGCAAAAACTATTGGTAATATGGAGTTTGATTGAGTGAATAAGAAAGGGGGTTTGTTTAAGTTGCATATATATTGAACTCTTTCATTCTGAAAAATGATTTTATCGCTGCAGGCTTTTGAATATGGGGTTATTCCTGGAATGGCTATTAGTGCATTAGAACGGTAAGATTTCACCTCACTGGTTTTGTACTTTAATCATTTATCTCTTGACTGGTTGACCTTTGAAAATTTCTAATTATGTAATAATTTTTTCTTTGCAATCTCGTTTAGCTGAATTTTTCTGCCTGGCAGCTACATACTAAAAGGAAGGTCCCCATTCACGCTGAAACATGGGAAACCTGATCACGAGTCAACAAATGTAAGAAGACACTTCTTAGGAAACAGTTTGTTCTATCACACATGGTATTTTAATTTCTTCAGCAATCGAACACTGCAAAGATGGGGAATATAGTTTGACCATCCTCAGTTTGTTGCTTCAGCATTATCACTTTTGCTTTAATGATGTGCTCAATAAATGTCTACGGAGTAACTCTCCCAGTTCTATCTGTCAAAAATAGTGAAGAGCAAGTGGACTCTGAGTGAAGAGGAAGTTAACTCTTTTCTTTCTTTTATTATTAGTGTAACTAACACTATAAGTTCTTAGTATAGACTAAAGTCAGAGATGGAACAATTGAATGCTGGCTGATGAACCCTCATATTTTTCAGGCTGCACGGTTACACTCTCCAATTGAATATCCAAAGCCTGATGGAGTTTTTTCTTTTGATGTGCCAACCTCCCTCCACAGGTTTGTAAATATACAATTTGATGATTCTGTTCAGTTATCATTCAACTTTTGTTGGGTGGATAGCCTTTTCATTTTCTAGGATGGTTACCATGGGGATGCTATTATTGTTGACTTTTCATGGAGGATGTGTTTTTTGTAGCATTTCTAAATTAATTACAAGAACTTGTGGTGAAATGTTTATTTTAGGATGCTATGAAAATAATACATAGGGGAAGGGTCTCTGCTTCTTTTGACTAGAAGGAATAACATATTGTAATAATGTTCCCATTTCTATGGGCTCCGTTGATGTGGAACCTAAGCACATTTTTCTCCTTTTCTTTTTCCTTCTAGGTACCTTTCCTTGTCTTTCCTCATTGACACACTTCTCCATGTCTGAATTAAGAAAAACTTGAATAGCCAGCATTACTCGAATGTCACTCAGCACTTGCCCAAGGCCCTGACCTCCTTTTAAATAGCCAACCTTCCTCTTCTTCTGCTCCTTTTCACTTTGTGCGCTGATAGATAGAAAATGAGACATGCTGGAATTACTAGCATAATATGTCAGACTTATCAACAGTTTTCATAAACAAGAGTGGAAAACTTAGTGGCATCTGCTTTAGAAGCAGTGTTTTTCTGCACTGTTTACAAAGATAAGAAATAAGATTCTGGCATGTATACGAGTAGTTCTGATCATTGTTACTGATGAAGAGGTTCGGTTATTCAAAGTCTTGAGAAAATTGTTAGGTTTGGCAGACTGTAGACTGTAATAGTAGAGTGGGACTGTTATTACTGACATCAGGTAGGTAAGGGGTGTGAGTTCTAAAAGACCATCATCCTGTCAACATAATCATGACAAGCGCTATTATAAGATTAAGTTACTGAAGAGTTTAGAGATTTATATTTGGACAGAGATTTTAACCCTTGATAGAATAGATTGGCAATGCTAGATCCATGTGGTCTATACGACGCGTATTTGAGAAAAATATTCAATTATTGGTGAGGATCTTGCAAGTCAAGTGTTTTTTTTGTTACCTGTTCAATAGTAGAACTTTGAGTCTTAATTTTTCCATGCCAGAAAGGGGGCAGCAATTATATAACAATCTTTGTTTTTTTGCTTGTTTAGGAGCAACACTAATCATGACCACGATCAGCCTGCTCATCTTCGTTTGAAGGACCCCAAGATTCCTGAGACTCTGAATTTGCCAGAATATGCTGGACCAGAGTCACGATATTGTCCTGCTCGTGTATATGAGTAATACACATTCTTGATATGCCCTGCACTTTAGGTTTCCTTTTTCAAATGGATTGTATATGTTATAATTCCTTTCACCTTTCTTTGAAATACAGGTATATCTCCGATGAGAACAGTCAGCTGAAGTTACAGATCAATGCCCAGAATTGCCTGCATTGCAAGGTATTGTTTAGACCATTTTCTAGCTTCTTCTTTTTTTTCCTTTTTCAGTCTGTTTTGAGGGTTCCATTTTCTAGCTCTTAGAAATTACCTCCAGCCTCCGGAACCATCATAAATTATAAATATGAAATGATAACTCTCATTATAAGCTGAAGTGATGAATTTTCTTTTTTCTTTAAGCATTGAAGAGGTAACTTCAACCAAAAAAGGATCAATGTTATGCTTGTCAAATGCCTAATTTGATCATTCAACTTCCTTCGTTTCTTCATTAACTTTGCTTGGATATTATTTTCAGGCATGTGATATCAAAGACCCAAAGCAAAACATTGAATGGACAGTGCCAGAAGGGGGAGGTGGCCCAGGCTACTCAGTCATGTAGATTTACTTTGTGACCTTCATTGAAAAGGGACATTTCATGTATAAGTTTTCAGAAACAAAGCAACCCTAAAATAAAGAGTATTTTCCTGTAAATACCTCACAGGAAACAAGCAAAGCTTGAATCTCTTGATGCTGATATATTTATTTGATAGCTTGCATAGTTGACACAGAAAATGGAAGATCCCTTGCTGATTGATTGATTGATTTAGCTATAAATACAGTATCAAATAATCAAGAATGAATAACATTTTCGATTCTGACTTGAATCCTTAAGTAAGCTATAAAAAACTTTTTCACTGTGATTTGAAGCCATGCTATTTAGGCCAATTCTCTATGTTGCGCATTTGCAAAATTTTGTCTGAGCACTGATAAGAAAAGATTGTCAATACAATCGAAGGGAGTTGCCATGCAAACTAGCATGAAAGATTTATATTATTTATTTCTGTTTTTTGATGGATTGGGAATATAGTTGTCAGAAAAAAGTCAAGCAACTGTGTTTATTAAAATGATATTTTTTTCTTGGTGTGTACTGGATCCCTTAATTAATCATGTTTTATCAGATGAATATCTTATCTAATTTAATTAATAATTACACTTAGGTTATGCTTTGAGTCCCATATGTTTTAAGTCAACTTGTAGGGTCAAATTTAATAAGTATGATTAGGAGAAGAGCTTAATCTCTTGTTTAAAGTCTTACCAAGCTATTGTCATCCCAATTCTCAAATAAATTCATTCCTAAGGTCTTTATTCCAGAGCAAGTAAAGAAACTAATCAAGACTTGAGTCTAATCTCTTTTCAAGCCAGGAAACCAACAACACATGATATAATATATATATATATATAGTTTGTAAATCATTTTCAATTCCCTATCTATATATTCACCAAAATAATCATCAACCAAAAGAAATAAACCACGAAGGAACGATGAAGGTGATATAGAAAGCTGGGCCAGTATTAATTTATTAGGGTAACACTCCCTCTAGACAACTTCATGAGCTAGTTGCAGTCCCTATCCACTTCTGCCAACAATAATTAGGCAACCTAACAACATCTCCTCTTACATATTAAACTTAACCTCCGACAACAAAACATTTTCTTACATTACATTGACAATTGAGGACCCACTTTTGTCCTTGCCCTAAATTCTGTCACTTCCATTGCAGCTCCAAGTGGGGAACTGGATGGCATAATATAGTCAGGCAAGTACCATGAGCACCGCTAAAAACAACATAACCCTTTCTGTTTTCTTTCTTTAATGGGGTGTTGGGTTCAAATGCCTCATTGGTCCACACTGAAAGCAACGAAAACTAGTAACAACCAGCAAAATTTGTACTGCCCATTTGAGACTGGTATAGAAACAGAGGTAACCAAGCACATAAACATCAAAAGAACTTGCATGTGTAAACACCCATATCGGACAGGAAGTAGAGTTTGAAGGGTTTTGGTGAGGTACAACTGAGGACAAACCTATGAATTTCGAATCAACAAATCGCCAACAAAGGCCCATGATTGTAATAAAGGTTCTACATAGACTATACCATATTAAATACTTTAAGCAAACTAGAATATAGAGCTGCCTAAAAGAAATGTAAGGTAGAAATGTAAGGTAATGTATATTAGAAGGACTGGAGATAAAAGGAAGGGAAAATATCCTATGTGACAACAGATTGCAACTAGGATGTAAACAACAGTAGAGACCATTAAGTAGCTGCCTTCTCTTTTTCAATCCTTCGATGAAGAGGAATTAGCCTCAGATCCATTATCTTTCTGGCTTGAAGAAGTCAATGATCCTCTCATTTTCAAATCCCCACCTTGTTGCTGCTGCTGTTGCTCCTGCTGCTGTTGAAGTTGTTGCTGCTGAAGCTGATGTAGCTGGAACTGTTGCTGTTGCTGCTGCTGCTGCTGCTGCTGCTTCTGGGAATGAATTTGGAGCTGTTGAAACTGTTGTGCAGCTAAGAAAGTATGCATTGCTTGATTATTGGGATATAATTGCTGGCCTCCTCCAAAAGATGCATAGTTCATCATGGGTCCACCATTTGGTGTTTGACCAGTCAATACCTTCAGATGCTGAATTTCTTCTTTCAGCGCGTCATTCAAGGCTATCACAAAACAAAAAATCATCATTAAGGCCGGTAACAAAAGAAGTTGAATCTGAATAAATTCAAAATTAATATGCACAACCAAATTCATCAACGGACCTATCAATGGAAGATACAGGGTACAGAAGCTGCATATGGATGCAATTGCAAGTTTATGAAAGGCCACGTGAGCAAATTTTGCCTATGCTCAGACAGAAGTGTCTCTACAATGTGTCAAATAAAACTGGTGCAAAGTTTATCGACTTCCTTCTATTTAGCAGTTCTAAACAGCTATGCCTCCACTAAGTGCCTAACAAGTCTTACAAATGAGGAAATGCTTATATTTGGAATGCCCACTCAAAGCTAGTTCACATCACAAAAACTAAAAAAGGCAATTCACACCCTCAGATGAGAATAGAAACTACCTGCTCCCAATGAAACTACCTTGAATAATAAGGTTTAAGTTAGCAATAATTTTTGGGCATTCATGAGAAACCATTCCACAAAATAAAGTGCTTGCATAAAATTTGGAAGTGGAAGAGCTTACTATAAAAATAAAATCCCTATAAGCTACTTGAACACCAATTTATAGACTACAATCACTTCTGCAATCAAATATCAATCAGCAAGCTTACTATAAAAACAAAATCCCTATAACTCAATGCATAGCATCCTTGAGATCTTTCACATGCAACTCAGTCTACACAGGCTACGTCTTGCATCATCTTCGGAGCTTTAAATTTATTTCCCCCATGTAGTATACATTCTTATTGTTATCCATAACTACTTACATATCACAACATTATCGCATCCCGAGCCAAGCACACCATCAATTGAATGCTATCAAGTGCACATTTTAAGACTTGAAAATAAATAATACCCAAAATCCCTGACTCTAAGATGACTGAAGTATGCACATTTTGGAGGACAATTTCCGAGCTGAAATAAATAACACCTATTATCTTCCTAGTTTAGAAAAGTCAGCTCAATTCCCAGCCCTAGGTCTTAATCCAGGGATGAAACATATAACACACAACTGTGGTTTTAATGCATGCCCTTGGCCATGCAAATATCAACAAATAATCAACCGGTTGACATTATAATCAGCCATATAAAGAGACACAGCTGATCCCATATTTAAATCAACAAAAACAACTACAAAATCCTCTGGCATGAAAAGTGTCATAAATGACAAGTAACCAAATTAAAAGATTACGAACATTCCTGGCCACTAGACAGAGCATATTACAATTCCTTTCCTGATCAAATGACGTGAAAGAAAGAGGAAAGTTTAGCAATTGCAGACGCCATATTGAACGACAGTTCTAAGCAAAATCTAGATTGTGTACAACACAGAAAATGCATAAGTGGAAAAAAAGATGTAGATCACAAAATAACAATGTTTACAACCAAAAAAAGTTACCTATCATAAAGCCTGCTATGTATATGTGTGTGTGTGTGTGTGTGTGTGTGTGTGTGTGTGTATTAAGACTTCTGTTTGTGGCAATATGTAAGTCATAGGATGATGAATCATACACAATTAATGTCAAATACCTAGACCATGCACACGCTGACATTGCCAGTATATTACTATTAGAAGATACAGGCATGAAGAGATAAAATAGGGCAACATTGTTTGTGGATCACGGTGTGCACTCATATGCTTTTTATACATATCAAAATGCCTCTTCATAAAAATCATATACAAATAACACAAATATTAATGGAAAAAAAACATCAACTAAAATTGGCTAATTATATTTAGAAAATTCAGGGGGGACCCTTACCATCTTGCAAGTGGACCTGCTGCTCCATCGTTTGCAAACGCAGCTTCAGTTCACTATTTTCAGAGGTCAGGCCATTTGTATCCCTCTGTCAAATAATAAGCAACAATATCAATTTGACATGCATTAATGTGTTCCCGATGGAAACATTACTTCCTAAATTAACGTATAGAAAAAAGGAAACATAGGCTACAACTTCCATTGGACAGTCAAGTCAAACCAGATACAGTTCACAAATAAATAAGAGTGAGCTTATGCAACTTGCCTGAAGAAGAGTCAATTGAGCAGACAACGACGTCGCTTCTGTTTGGAGTGTCTGCACTTTCCTTTCAAGTTCAGCTATGTAACGCATCTTCCTCTCCTTGGACCTTGCAGCAGATTGCCTGTTGGCCCAAATCCTATAGATGGAACAGAAATGAACATGTCTGACGTCAATCTAAAATAAATAAAACAATGGAAATGTCTTCTCTCTCTTTTTTGATAGAAGGAAATAAAATAAGAGGGATGAAAGAGGAGAGAGATGAGTCCTTTGCAGCAGGGGAATTCAAGACCATTTTTATACAAGCAGAAAACTTCATTTGAGCTTAACAAAAATTCCATGCTATCTGTATAACAAACTATTCCTAAAAGAAGTCCTGTACATGCCAGGTATGTTCACTACAAGAAGTACCTTATGAACAGTGAGTGCAATTACATTCAGTGCTTCATAAGACTATTTTTATGGAGACAATAACAAACTCAAAGATGCCCCATAACAAAACGTTTCAAAAACATTAAATTTCATGGAACGGGCACGAATTTTTAATTTCACGCGAAACACACATGATATTGCTACTACTGAAATTAGCATCATGAGTAATCCCATAACTTAACAAACCACACCTTGAAAAATAGAAAAATTTAAGAGAAAGAGAGATGGGATACCTTTTTGCACGCTTGGGATCTATAAGTGCAAGTTCAGCTAGCTTCGCAGCAGATACAGCTTTCTTAGAATCTGCAGGAGAGGCCTCTTCAGAACCTGACATGAGCATCTCCGGCTTGATTGTTGTTGACCCATCCATTGACTGGCTATGTTGATGCCTAACTCTAGGCCTTTCACTTGGACCAGCACCCAAACTCACTGCTGCAGGCAGTGGTGCCATTGCTTGTGCTGCCATTGCTGGAGCCAAAGACTCCCCAACTTGAAAAGTAGATGTGGCCGAGGACGAATTGAACTTATCCATATCAAGGTACATTGACAACAAATCTTCCTCAGTTTCATCAGAAAAAGTTGGCCCATCAGCACCACCACCCACGACACCAAGATCACTATCAAAGCTAATATCATCAGGGAGAGTGAGGATCTCAGAATGGGCCCGACGGTGGCCCAAATTCTTTGGTGGGTTATCAGGCATTCGGCTGATATCATGACTAAATCGATTAGAATCCGATCCATGACCGAAATGATTAGGGTCTGGACTACTACCGGGAGCCATTGGAGGAAATGTAGAAGGTGATTGCTCAGGTTTCAAATTAAAGGAGCTCCCAGAGGGTGAAAAACTAGAGTACCTGCCTGGAGGTGGTGGTAAACCACTACTATGGTGGCTAGCAGATTTATCCTTATCCATCTTAATAAATCACAAAAACCCCAAAACCCTAATCAAACTTTTGGGCAGCTAGTTCAATAACTCAAGAAGGCACAAACAAAGAGTCCACTAAACGTAGATTTTGCACGCAACAAAAAGGGAAATGCCAAAAAGTCTTGATTTTGAAGCTAAACGACATTCAAACACCTAAGAGAACACAACCAAACCCTAATAAACACCCAAATTACACTTCAAAACAAAAGATTATCCACTCTAATTCCCACAAAACACTACAAACTAAGGACACGCAAACAACAAACCTAATAAAGTATCAAACTTGACACAAAGTCTCTAACTTTATACATAACAACAACAAACCCTATAAAAATGAGAGAGATCTGATTAACACAGGAGAGAGAGAGAGAGAGAGAGAGAGAGATTCCACAAAACAGGAAGGGGATATTAAAAGCAATGAAAAGCAAGCAAACCCAAGAAATCAGACAGCTGAAAGCTCCTTGGGATTAGTGAGACAGAAATTTCCAGGGAAAATCTGATAACTTTCAAGGAAAATATTTCAGACATGAATTCTCTCTCCCATAGAGATTTTGGGGGCTTTTAGATCTTCTAATTCTAATTTTAAAAACAAAAACCAAAAGGGTTAAAAAGGTAAAAAACAAAAGGAGAATCCTTCCTATTCAACTCACCTCACATGCTCTCACCATACCTTTCGTGTATACATATATAGTATTTTTTTATACACCATACATGTATTTATACACATGGATAATATACGTATTTATGTAGAAATAAAGAATCTTCTTAGAGGGTGTGAATGTAGCTATCATAATTATTGAGCTTTACCCGGTAGTCAATCCATTATAAAATTCAAGTCATGAATATGAATTGATAGGGTTAATCCAAAAAACAATCCAAGAAAAATCAATTATTTTTATAAGAAAGTATATTGTCGTTGCTTTTCAAAGTAATTTTATTCAGAAATTTATTAAAATTATATTTTTTATTTTTAAAAAATTATTTTTGATGTCAGCGCATCAAAATGATTTAAAAACACCAAAAAAATATTAATTTGAAATAAAGAAAAAAAATAAAAAAATTCAAATTTTTTC
>Ga0307515_10018102_pt1 | contig 12782 bp, 10 predicted proteins | sample 17_EM_MG_FD_194513 | JGI IMG/M metagenome (GOLD analysis project Ga0307515, IMG submission 194513) | Populus trichocarpa ectomycorrhiza microbial communities from riparian zone in the Pacific Northwest, United States - 17_EM | ecosystem: Host-associated > Plants > Roots > Unclassified | place... | reverse complement strand
GTTAGCAAGCAACAGATCATCTTGGAACATGTAAAACTTGTACGAATTTAAAATTTATTGATTTATCTATAGATAACAGTGCTTAGCATCTCAATTTTTTTTTCAATCTCATAAATAATTAAATGTGATGCTATAGAATATTAAAAATCATCACATGCACGATTTGGCTGGAATTTTACATTCTAAATTTGTCATAATTTTTTTTAAAAAAAACTAAAAAATAAAAAGGTTTTACTTTGCCTCTCCTTATAAAACACAATTAATTATAATAATGTTTTTTTGTTTTTTTTATAATTTATAATTTTAAAAAAATTATATTTCATCATTTAACTTAAAAAACAAAAAAAGGGGTTTTACTAAACCCCTCCTCACATAACACTTTCACCTAATAATATATATATTTTTTCTCTTTAACGTTATGTTTGTTAAAAATAAAAATTTATAATTTATTTTAATTTATTTTTATAAAATTATCCGATTCATGCCTTAAGTTTAATTAACTAACTCGGTTAATTTTAGTTTTTTTTCTTAATTAATTTTTTTCTCTCAACTTTATCTTTCATTACCGGGTTGATTAAAAATTAAACTTTATGATTTGTTCTAGTTTGTTTTTTACGAAGTTATTCTTGTTTCATGACTCGAGTTGCGAGTTTGACGAATTAACTCCGGTTGACTCGGGTTATTTTCGTGTCATTTTTAATCGATTTGTTTTTCAATTTCATATTTCAACACCGTGTTGATTGTGAATTAAGTTTTATAATTTATTTTAGTTTAATTTCTATTAGATTATCATAGTATCATAACATGAGTCGCAAGTTTGTTAGGTTAACCCGATTTGACTCGGGTCTTTTTTATCTTTTTTTTTTCAATTAAATCATTCAACATTGAGTTCATCGAGAATTATGATTTATGATTGGTTTACTTTCTTTGAGGTTATTACCATTTCATCAATATTGTCACGAGTTTGATGGATTAACCTTGGTTAACTCGAGTTGTTTTTTTATCTTTTTTATTTATTTTTAATTTCATCTATCAACACTGAATTGATTGTGGATTAAACTTCACAATTTATTTTAATTTTATTTCTACAAGGTTGTCTCGGTCTCATGACTCAAGACGTGAGTTTATCATGTTAACTCGAGTTAACTCATGTTATCTTCCTTGCCTTTTTTTTTTATCATTTAACACCGAGCTATTGAAAATTGAGTATCGTAATTTAGTTTTATTTGCTTTCTATAAGGTTATTATAGTCCTATGACTTAACATGCAGATTAAAAAATTAATCGGAGTTGATCTAAATTGATCTAACATGTTTTCGTATTAATATTTATAAAAAAATATCATATTAAATATTTATTTTGAGTCAAATTATATTTTTTATTGGTTACTAATGTTGTTTTTTAGATCCTTGAAGTTGATCAAATTATATTGAATTAATCCCTGTACAATTTTTATTTTTTTTATACTAAAAAAATATTAACAAGAATTAAATATTTATTTTGTGTTAATTTTTTTAATACAGTCCAAAATAGCGCATGAAAATGAGCTCATTGATAGGAATTTATTTATTGTTCATAGTTCATACAGAGTCATAAAACACAACGACAAAGATTTAGCTACGAACAACACTTTCAGTTTTTCTTTTATCTGTTTGCCACTCTATACTGCCCTGGGACAATTTTTTTTTTTTCCTTTTATTTAGAAAAACAACTTCTTAATCTAAAATATCCGTTATCCACAATTAAATAAATAAACATTCCCAAAAATTTTGTGAAGAAAAAGGATAAACCCCCCAAGATTCTCCTCCTTCTCTCAAGATCGACTTGAGAAACCCTAAACCCAGTAAATAATACAGACACCATAAACCCCTAAACCTCTCCCAAAACTATCATCTCTCTCTGTTTTTCTTTTCTCTTTTACAGTTCTAGCTAAAAGGAAATGATGGCTTTAACAATCCCAACTCACTCCAGTCTCAACCTCCCTTCTCTCCAATACACTCCCTGCAATACCTTCTTGCAAGTTATTAGACCCACAAGAAGAAAACCATCAGCCTCTTCCCATTTTCATATTAACAATAAAAACTCCAACTTCAACCCCAAATTATGCTCCAAAAGCGCAGTGCTTACCAGGGCCAGTGCTGATGGCGGTGGAAGTGGTGCCGTTGATGCCAATCCACAACAAAAGGCTAGTCTGTAATTCCTAAACTGCTAGCTGTTTTCCAAGTTTGGTTCTTGGTGTCTGCTTGTTGCCAATGTAACATGTATATATGATTGAAAATGATTTTCCAAGCAATGGTTTCTTGATTTTGATTCATGATGTGGTGATATGTTGATGGTGTCTCTTTATGGGTTTTCTTGCTTACGATGAATGATGGCAGTATCTTTTGAGTTCTGGCCCAGAATTTTTAAGTTTCTATGTGTTTATTTTTTAATTATAATTTCTATTTCTATTTTTTTTTCATTTTGATTCTCTCAGTTTTGTGTAATCATGGAGCCAAGGGAAAAAAATAGGGAGCCCATATCAGTATTGTTTTCCGATAAAGTGCTGGCCATTTACCTATTCCTTTCACCAGCTAAAGTTTTTTGAAGAAGCTAAATTTGGTTCTTGTAATTTTTTTAGAATTAGTAATTCTTATATTATGTTTTTATTGTATTTTCTTAAGGAAACCTGTGGTCTAGATTGAGAACGTGATAAATTACTACTTAACTATACTAATTCAGGGTTCCTTATTAATGCAATATATGTTGTTGTCGATGGCAAAAGTTCCTCTTTCTATGCTCAATACTGATGCATCATTTCTCTAATTTCAGAATATTGAGGACTCAAAATGTAGCTCATCTAGTTTCAGTGATAACTATGTGGCCTTGTTTGTTCGGATGCTTGGGCTAGATAACGATCCTCTTGATAGAGAACAAGCAATAGTGGCACTGTGGCAATATTCACTTGGAGGAAAGAAGTGCATTGATAACATCATGCAGTTTCAGGGATGCATCAATCTCATTGTAAACCTTCTTCAGTCGGAGTTGAGCTCTGCATGCGAAGCATCTGCTGGCCTCCTACGATCAATATCTTCAGTCAATGTATACAGAGATGTAGTAGCAGAAAGTGGAGCGATTGAAGAGATAACTCGTTTGCTCAGTCAACCTTCTTTGACTCCTCAGGTATAGAAAATTATTTCATCAAATGAAATTCGCTTCTTACCTTGTGGTGTTGAAAATTGGTTCGTTGAAGTAAAGTGTAAACATATTTCAGGTGATGGAGCAAAGTATATGCATTCTTTGGAACTTGTCTGTGGATGAGAAGCTCAGAGTGAAAATTGCTAACCCTGATGTCCTACCTTTACTGATTAAGTCCCTGAAAGATGAGGACATTAGAGTGAAGGAAGCAGCGGGAGGAGTATTGGCAAACTTGACATTGACCCACTCCAACCACAACATCATGGTTGAAGCAGGGGTTATTCCTAAGTTGGTGAGGGTTCTGTCTACATTTAAAACCAGGCAATTTGAAAGTTGAATTTGGTGTAGGATAATGTCATTGATTTGCGGTGATTTACTTTTTAAATGGAAAGCTTCTATGACTGAAAAAAGTCTGAAAATGGATGTGTCTGGCTTTCTCAATTGGTTTTGATGCCTTTCTTTTTCTTGGCTCGACATGGATGTTGGAGGGGGCAACAATAAGAAATAGTTGATGTATTTTCTTTTGGTCAAAAGTTTGATGTTGCTGTTGCAGTTGTTTTCCCTTCAGCAATGAAGACATTTGAATTTTCCAAAGTTTGATGTGCATTAGTGGGCTGCCCAATCTGGCATTTAGTGTCTTATTTCTGTAAAGGGTGAATTTATGAAGAAATCCTGTAATATAAAGCCTTTTACGGAGCACTTCCACCCTTAAAAGAGCTTCATTTGATGCTTGCTTTAAGTATTAAGAAGTCTAATCTCCTATGATATTGACTGCAGGCGAATTTCTTAAAATCTGCGGTTGATGAAGAATCCAAGGTCATTAGGAAGGAAGCTAGAAACGCTCTGGTGGAACTTTGTAAGAATCAATACTATAGAATCCTTGTCATGGAGGAAGGTCTAGTTCTTGTGCCATTAATCGGCGCAGCTGCATATAGGTCCTTTATTCCAGCTTTGCATTCATGGCCAAGCCTACCTGATGGTTCAAAAATTGAACATACTTTTAAAGGTCCTTCAAGGTTTGGTGCTTCTGAATTGCTCCTCGGATTAAATATTGATGACAAGAATGCAAACCTTGAGGAAGCTAAGATGAAAGCAATAATTGGACGATCTAAGCAACAATTCCTTGCTCGTACAGGGGCTATAGAAGTGGAAGACACAAAATTGTCTCAAAGTGGATCATCTAAAACTAGGCAATTTACAGTTTTGCCATGGATAGATGGGGTGGCCAGATTGGTTTTAATTCTTGAACTTGAAGATGAGTCAGCCATTTGCAGAGCTGCAGAGTCAATTGCTGATGCATCTATCAATGAACATTTGCGAAATTCATTTAAGGAAGCTGGAGCAGTCAAGAACTTAATTCAGCTCTTGGACCATAACAATGATGCTATCAGACTTGCTGCTGTTGGCGCTTTGGAGAAGTTATCTATCAGGTGCTGTTTCTTAGCTTTCTTGTTTTGAATCTGTCTTTGCATCCCAGATAACGTTGGAAACTAACACTTTTGTTCTCTAGCAATGCGGTCACTCCATATGAATCATGAGGTCAAAGGTCTCTGCATGTGGCAAGGTCAATATCTTGTTGGATTTGACATTATCATCTAAATTTCTGGTGCTAGGTATATTAAATAGAAGGAATGTGGGCAACTTACACATTTGAAAGAATCTGAAACTATGGCAGGGAGAATATGGCAGTGGCTGTTTCATAAGAAACCAAAGAGTTGAGATATTCTTTGAACCATCTTTATAAGCCTTTAATACATGTTAACACCATGATATGCCCTAATCACTTGGTTAGGTTGCCGCATACTAGGGTTTTCTGCTCTTTGGAATCACAATGAAAACAGCGATTTTACTTATGTGACCAAACTGAAAATTGGTAAGACAACTTGATGCCAAAGGTTGGTCAACAAAGCTATAATTAGGATCAGTTTAGGCTGAACAACATGGTCATCCAGTCTAGTCTGGTGTTTAATACTCTTGCTTTTTATGGGATAACTACCTTCTAAAAGCATTAGGAGGTCATAGCAAACTCTCTTTTGGGTGGAAGTAACTCTCAAGCTGCTGGAGAGAGAGTGAGAGAGAGTCGTGAATCGTCAACTTCATGTTCGAATTTTATTCTCTTTTTCATACCATACCTTTTATGCTGTTGCCGTATTCTTGATGTATGGCACTTCTCATTAGTATTTTTTTAATATGCATCTTTTTGATTCAGCAATGCAGTTTGTGAGACAATTGAAGCTGAAGGTGTTATGGCTCCCTTGATCAACATCTTAAAGAACTCAGAGATGTCTGAAAGCATGATGGAAAAGGTAGTTATATATTAATCTTATATATTGCCATCAAATTTGTTGTTTATCATGATGAATTGCTTATGAGGTTGAAAAAAATGATGTAATGCAGGCCTTGAATTTACTGTCTCGAATCTTAGACCCTAATAGGGAAATGAAATTGAAGGTCAGTTGCCTGCTTCTTGCAACATATTGTGAAAGCTTAGAATTCTCCATATGCTTACCAGGTTTTCTAATGCATTACAGTTTTATGATGGACCGGTTAATGGATTTAAAAAGGAATTGGATGCAGCAAGAGGTGATGATGCTTCTACTGGATTAAGTAGAAAAGTTGATGAAATGCTGAAGTCAAAAACAAATACCAGGTAATCCTCTTTTTTTAAAATTCTTTTTCTCTTCTTCCCAAAATCAGATTTGTCTTTTCTTCACCATTCATTTCTTTCTTCTCTTTACACAAAATGTTTTACTCAGGTGTTGAACACTGATTGTTGATGCAGAGTACCCAAAGTTGTAATGGTTGTCATTGAAGTTTGTGTCTTGGTATAAAAATTTCTCGGTGGAAGTGGCATGCAAAATCCAAGCTTTTCCTCTTTAGTCATTGTCAAGTGATTTTGGAAAATATTAGTTCTACATGAAAACTTTTTTGGTTGAAATTTACTCTAATGTTTTTCTTGCTTGACAAAATATTCTTGAGAAGGAAAAAAGTTCTAGATTGTTATTAAAACATTCTTTATAACCTGAAGTGGTCATAAGATTGATCTTGTAATTTTTTTCCATCCACAGACATTCTCTGTGGGAAGTTATAAAACTCTAGCCCCATGCCTTACAAAATGCCCCATATTATTATGATTTCCAGCCTCCTGAAATGCTTGACTTAGTGCATTGTTGTTTGATAGTATAATGGCCATAATGGTCCTTGACAGCTATGCTTTGGTGGAGCTCCTACAAAAAAAAAGAGCATCCCTTTCAATTATTTATACCCAGGGCCACCTTATCTGTCCAGGGCAATTTAACAGAAATGGGCAGATTATATAATGGGTCAGCCTTAGAGATATTTAGACAGGATGCCAACTGGAAATAAGTTTTTTTTAGTTATCTTGAAATAGGATTTTGATTTCTGTGAATGATTTACCATTTATGCATTTGTTGAACCAAGTGTAGTGATCTATCATGTGATTATGGAACTACATGCATGACAAATCATTTTACTGACACTTGTGTTGACCTTCAAATCTCACAGACGAGACGTGTTGGACCTGGATGTCGTTGCTCGCCTAGTTGATATGCTAAAGCACCCATCCCCAGAGCTACAAAGAAAAGCAGCTTCTGTCCTTGAGTTTGTAGCAATTAGTGACTCAAGCATGGACACAGTCATCTCAGCGAATATCGAATCTGGTCTGCTTGCTATTTTCCAACAAATAGAATTGAACGGTATGTGAGATGATTGCCTCTACAGAATTTTTTTTTAATAAATGAAGTTATCTTGAGATATGTTTTTGTGCTTAAACAATGGTTGGAACTTTGTAAATTAGTATCTTGCTTTGATTGAAACTTTCCAAGATATTAAAACTGAATTTAACATCTTTTGGTTGTTGGCTGTTGCTTTTGTTTTAATGCTTTTATCCACCAGGCAACTCCATACAACCTATGCGATTTTTATATTACTGACTATTGATTAATTTTATTCTTATCGTGTTCTGTTGATTTTAAAGTTTCGTAAATATTAGCAGGTTTTTAAAAACATTTTGACAATTAACTGCTATTTGCTGAAGTACTAGTGACTACATGCATGTAAATGGCCTACTTTTCACAAATTCTAGCTTTAGGCACAAATGAGACATTGAAAATAATGTTTTTTTTTTATCACTGTAAAAGTATTTGAACAACTTGTATGTACCTTCAATTGTTTTTCTTTCTTTCTTTCTTTTTTTAAATAATGTCAGAAACATTCCAAATTTTGTCCGATCTTAACAATTTGGCTGCTGTGGGGAGTTTACAAAACGAACTTGATTTCTTTAGTGACAAAAAATGTGTTTAATTGAAATTTTTTTCTATATTGATGAATTGTCTTTGTTATGGATCACATTTCGTATTTTATTTTGCCGTATGCAGTATAATTTGTTATTGATTGTACTGTTTCAGATGTGATTATTTTTCTGTTTTTTATATTTTTGGCAGAACTGGAATCTGATGATGACAGTCAGCAGACAGAAATACATGCCGTTCAAGTTGAAGAGGTTGGTCTTGCTATATCTTCAGCTTCCCGGTTACTCACGAAGCTTCTTGATTTGGAACTGTTTCGACACAATATAAACCCCTCCCTTTTCACTAAGTTGCTTCGTAAAATCCTGAAATCAAACATTCCTCTTCAGTACAAAGATTGGACTGCTGCTTGCCTTGTTAAACTCGGCTCTCTCTACGGTCCTACTCCCATCCTTGAATTTGAGAATCCAATCAACATGGAAGTTACCCTTTACGAGAAGATACCAAGACTAATAGACCAAATGAGATCCTCTTTCTCTTTAGAAGCACAAGAAACTGCAGTTTTAGAACTCAACAGGATAATTTCTGAGGGAATGGTAGATGCCACTCGAGCTGTTGCTTCTGATGGTGGAATATTTCCATTGGTGAAGCTAATAGAGGGAGGAAGTGAGAGGGCGGTCGAAGCAGCCATATGTATCCTATATAATCTAAGCATGGATAATGAAAATCATGCTGCAATTCTAGCTGCTGGGGCGGTGCCAGCTCTGAGGAGAATTATCCTGTCAGAAAGATCACAATGGAAACGAGCTTTGCGTTTGCTGAGGAATTTACCTACATGATTAGACAAAATCTTGAAGTCAGTAGTTACCTGGAGACAGGTGCCAAGAGTTGTATGAATGTATACATGAATGCTGATAAAATTTTACCCCTTTAGAGAATCACCTAATGAAATTTATGAATCTACAAAGATAAGATTTCTTCAACGGCTTGCTGGGCCTTGGTGATTTTATGCCTTTATTCGTAGTACAGCTGTATCTTGATTACCTTATACTCCCATTTTTAAATGTCTCTCCACACGTTGTCATTCCTGGTCTGCCATAATTTTGCAGCTTACCTTTACATAAAATCTGGTGCTTCAGCTTTTTATTTCTATCCGGAGAAGATATATTCGCTTATGGAAAGATATATACACTGTAGTGAAAAAAGAAATGGACATGCCCGCAGCCCTACAAGAACTAATCATCACGTATTATTGAAGTTCAAATAAATAAAAGAAAAATTAAGAGTAAGAGAAACAAATAAAGAAAGTTTTAGGTAGAAAATGATTTAAATGCACGCACAGCTGAAGATGTTAAAGTAGCATGATCATGACATTAAAAATAACTAAAAAAATTATTTAGAATTTTTTGTTGATCTCTAACAGAAAAACGAGAAAAACAGCCAGAGACACAAAAATGCATGGGCATGGCTTGCTTATCCTGCCACTCCATGACCAAAACACTTTGAGTGTTTGCTTTTCTTCCCTCCAATAACAACTCTCCATCTCCACCATCCAACACTGATCCGAAGCCTCTTCCAGTTCCAGTTCCCACAACAACTGCAAGTACCAGAACCAAAAGCACCACTACTCTACCGTTACCGAGAAAGAAAACGAATCCAAAACAGACGATAACAACAGCTCAATCTTAAGCACATTGAAAGCGTCGTTGGTGCTGGCAGTTATCGTGACTACGAGAAGCCCATGTATGTCCCCTTCTCAACAGTACTGTTTCTTTACTTCCTCCTTTCTATATAGATATACATATATAAATATTGATAGGCATTCTCCTTTCGTGCTACCCTTTTTTTATGGTTATAAACTTATAGGTGACCAAGAGAAGAAAAGGAAGAAGTCTGGGTTCATGGAGGAGGGAACAGTGGGAAGAAGCTCAGAGAGACTGGAGAGTGGGTTACCACCAAAACTGATGGAGGATTTCGTTCCAATGGTACCTTTTTTTTGCTTATTAAATTTAAAGTTCTTTTTAATATTTTTAAGGTATATGAAATGAGAGAACCTTGTCCTTTTATGAGTTCTATATATGTGATTCTTGATCCAGATAATTTGGGGTCTCAACTTTTTAAAGCAAGAAACGGGATATAATTTGCCATTGTTCAGATGACATTTAGAAGAAATTCATGTGCTTGCAGATTGAGAGAGGATTGGATAGTTGTTTTCCGTTTTAATTTGTTTTATCTGGAATTCGAACCAATTGGCTGTCCTATGTTTCACAGGATTGAAGTCAATTATGAAGGAACTCTTCCTTCAGAATTTTGAGTTTCGTAGCAGAAAAATCATTTTGAGGCTACTTAGCATGAGCTTGAATCACAACACAGCCTTTTTTCTTGGGCACCGCACCCTGAAAGATTAATATTGGTGACTTGTGGGACTGGAAGAAATGCAAATGCCCATGGAATGGTTTACTTGAATGCTCTAAGAACTCTGGGTACCTTTGTTACTCATAATGGATTGGCTTGCAAAGATGGAACCTTCTCAAGATTACAGTTGAAAGCTTTTTGAGTCTGCAAAATTGTTTCTTTTTACCATTTTCTGTTGTTAGAGAAATGATAGAGCATCATGTCTAGTAATTAGTTTGGCATTTAGATAGATGGTTTTGTAGAGTGATACAATAAATAAGAAAGTGGATTGGGAACTTGATACTCATTGTACATGTTGGCCTGAACCAACAAAATCACCCCTGGAAACTTTTGTTAGCTGAAGTGATTATCAACAGCCGAGTGCTTGAGCTTGCCAGTTGAAAAATGGTGTAAGGTTTGTTGAAGAAAATAGGTGTCGTCACCTGGATTCATTTTCATTGCTTGTTCATACTTTATGATCACTGGACCTGGTGTGATCAACTTTAAGCTAGATTCATCAACTTCTGTTTCTCTTTCACCTTTTCATTTCCATTTTCACTCTTTTAGGGATTTAACTAAAGTGCTTTCCTTGATAATTACACCATGTGTTTCCCTTGCATCTGATCCTGTAGACCATGGAGTCAACGGGAAAAAAATAGTTATATGAAAAGCACAGCATACTAAGATAAAACTGTTCTTTTTATTTTATGTGATCTTGCAGCATATGACATTTTTCCTGGGAAACAAATCTGTATTATGGTGTCTTTTTTTTCACTCAGGTTCACTAGAAGCCAAGAATCCGCCTTCTATTTGCTATTGAATCAATAACGTGATTGACCAGATGCTGGTTTGCGTTATTCTTTTGCAGGTAAAAGAACTTTAATGTTCTCTTGTCGGTGGGCCATACCAATTAATTTCTTGATGATCTGCTCATGTAAAATTATCAGTTGAGATAATATAATGTTTTGCTATATTAGTTCGAGAGTGTTACCGAGCTGTACACAAACCTTCCAACTTGTGGGGTGACACCCTTCCTCCCAGTATAGATATCAATTTGAAGGGCCAAAAAAGCTTCACTGCAGGTAAGCAGGTGGATCAAGCAATTAAAATTCCACAATGTAAAGTTGCATAATTTACAGAAGAAACCAAGATACATCTCCTGCTTGGTCTTAATTTATCTTGTAATTCTTATCATCAAAATATGTAAGATATAGGTTGCAATATCTATGTAGTAACATCTACTGAGACAGCAACATCTGTTTACCAGAAGAAACAGTCTTGGCTCTCCTTAGGAACAGATGCTTACCTGGGGAAGAATTGCTAGCCCGGCTTGGATCTGGCACATTAAGAAGGGTGTGATGGCTAACTGGGAGCCTTACATAGGATTCCGAGAACTCCTTTATATCACACGTGGCTAAACTTGATCATGAACGTGATTCTTGTTGCTTCCGAGATCACTGTCCCCGGACACGAAAAAAGATGTCATGATTAGCGCTTGAGTGTTGAGGCATTATCATTGTCATTATTGATTTTGTTTCTGAAGAAAACATTATTAAGAAAAGAAACCTCGTTAAGGTGAAATTGATTATTTAGTGATTAGAAAAACGTTGGGTTGCATCTTACTTGTTCAAGCCAATAAAATAAATATAAAAGGAATTATTCGCCATTGATATTTTGGCTGCTCCAGAAATACATTTAGTATTTTGGGAGATGAAGATAGGAACAGGGTTTTATTTATTTCAAGAAAACGCGTTTACTAATTTCTGTGAAATGGAAATGAATTATTTGTTCAAAAGAAACAAGTTCTTCCTCGTAAAAACATGATCCTGTTCTCTCAAAAAAGAAAACTAGCAGAATTGCTTTTGCAAAGTGTTTTTACGACATGAGGGATGTAAAACCATTAAAGTATCCATAAAAGAGTAAAGCAGAGGCAAAAATACAGTTACTGGCCAATCCGTACTGGGAAAAAAAAAAAACAAATCTTTTGCGGATCCTCGAGGAAAAATGAGATTTTGTTTAGATTTGAAGGGTAACATCAGTGATTTTACTTTCATCGCTGAAAAGCAACGTATACACATAGCTCCTGAAAAACAAGCCTAAAAGAACTGTTCCTTCTTTTTCTTTTTAAGGAACAGAATTGCTTTAATGGTGGAAACAGAATGTTCTGCTGAAACAACGATTGCTTTCAATGGAGGATGTCAACAAAATACTACCTGTTGAAGCCTTGACCATTGACCCGTTAACTTACATTTTACACTTCCTTTTGTCGATGCTTTTGGTGGAGGACAAGGATCGGTAGATTCAATACCACTTTCATATATTAAAATTTTAGTATCATTGTGATATGAACTCCATTCTTGTTGTTTTATTTTATTTAATAAGATTAAGCATAATAATAAGCCTTGAAATTTTCAAACTTTAAAGACCTTCCACTTAATAATATATTAAAAAATAATATTAAATTATTTTTTAAATTTCACCTGATAACTAGAATTTTTTAATTAAGATTATTTTTTAACGTGCCTTTTTTCTCTCCAAAGTAAACCTAGATTGATTTGGGGCGGGGTCGAAAATTTCACACAATGAGCTTAGGAAAAGGAAAATAAAGAACAATAATAACTAAAAAAATTGAAAATTTAGGTAAATGGTGCTCATATTTTTTTTTTTCAGAACTGGAGTTGGACACCTCATACTTCTAAAACTGGAGTTTTTTTTAATTAAAATTGGAGATTGATCTAGGGAAATTAATTAAACTATAATTTCGCAGACCTGCATTGTTATTTCCTGGAGTCAGGAGTTACTAAACTCTTTCTTTATCACATGGTGATTATAAGAAAAAACAAAAACATCTTGATTTGATGTGCTAATGTATATATAATGTGGGGACTATCCTTTAACTCCTTTCTGTAATTTGAGTTGGAGATATTAAATTGATATTTTACAT
>Ga0307515_10018100_pt1 | contig 12783 bp, 13 predicted proteins | sample 17_EM_MG_FD_194513 | JGI IMG/M metagenome (GOLD analysis project Ga0307515, IMG submission 194513) | Populus trichocarpa ectomycorrhiza microbial communities from riparian zone in the Pacific Northwest, United States - 17_EM | ecosystem: Host-associated > Plants > Roots > Unclassified | place... | reverse complement strand
TTTTATCCCCAGATCGATTCCGATCTAACGAATTATGCAGCAGGGCGCGCAACAACTCACCCCTCCCGCGAGGTCGCACGGGAAGGAGCAAGGTTGAAATCGGCTTGGACAGGCAGGGTGTCTGTCCTTCACTTTGCTTGATTTGCATCCCGAAGATGCCAAAGACCTATTGATCAGTCCAACGAATGTTTCTAATGGTTATCATCAGCTATCTTTATAGGTGGAACCATGTCGTCGCCTCTTGATCTCGACCAGTTGCAGACTTTCATCGCCATCGTGGACTCGGGCAGCTTCACCAAGGCCGCCGACAGGGTCTACAAGACCCAGTCGGCCGTCTCCATGCAGATGCGCCGTCTCGAAGAGCGCATCGGCAAGCAGCTGTTCATCAAGGACGGCCGCGGCAACCGGCTGACGGTCGAGGGCGAAAAACTGCTCAACTACGCCCGGCGCATCATCCGTCTCAACAACGAGGCGATCGCGGCCTTTGACGACAACAGGCTGGAAGGGACGCTGCGCATCGGCACGCCTGATGATTATGCCGACCGCTACATGCCTGAGATCATCGGCCGCTTCGCCAAGACGCATCCGAATGTCGAGCTCTATATCGTCTGCGAGCCCTCGGTGGATCTTGCCGAGCGCATGCACAAGGGCGAGCTCGACATCGCGCTTGTCACCCATAATCCGCGCGAGCGCATGTCCGATGTGGTGAGAACCGAGCCGCTCTGCTGGGTGGGCTCGGCCAACCATCCGATCCGCGACGATGCGCCGGTGCCGCTTGCCGTCGGCCGGCGCGACTGCCAGTGGCGCCAGCTTGCCTGCTCGGCGCTCGATGCGGTTGGCCGCGAACACCAGATCCTGTTCACCAGTTGGTCGTGCACCGTCGTCGCCGCTGCCGTGCTTGCCGGCATGGCGGTCTCGGTGATGCCGGAATCGGCGCTGCGCACCGGCATGAAGGTGCTGAGCCAGGCCGACGGCTTTCCGGCGCTGCCCCCGGTGCAGATCGGCATCATGAAGCGGCCGGGCGTTTCGCTCTCGCTGATGAATGCGATCACGGCGCATATCACCGCCTGCCTCGACAACATCACGCCTGCTGTTATCGACGACAACCTCGAGGGGGACGTCAAATCCGCCCAGGCGCGCCTTTATCCGCGTCTGAAGGCCGCCAATATGGTACCGAGCTGGTAAGCGTTCTCAGGCGGCAATTCAAAGTGCTACAGCGTCCTTTGCGCGTCTGAAAAGACGCGCGGCGCTGTAGGCTCTGGCGTGGCGAAAAGGGAGGCGCGGATGACGCGTTTCCACTCGTCGAGCATGCGCCGCGCCAAGGCCTCCTCGCTGACGGCAGCAAGCCGGATGACGGCGCCGATCAAGTGGCTGAACAGGTAAGTGCGCGCATACATCTGCTCGTCGCAGAGGTCGGGAGCCAACCGGCGCACGGCATCATGAAAGATATCGGCGACGCGGCCGCTGTGCTCGATATTCAGCTGCAGCAGATCCTGATCGGTCTCCGTGCCCATCCAGACGCCGAGATAGACGGGGTCATTGTGGTAGGAATCGTAATACCAGTCGATGGTGGCGCAGACACGGTCGAGCGCCTGGTCAAACGACTGCACGTCGGCAAACATCGCCGCCGTCTTTGCCTGGATCGTCAGGGCGTGCTGATCGAACAGGGCTTTGACGATCGCCGCCTTCTCCGGGAAATATTGATAGACCGAGCCGATCGGCACCTTGGCGGCAATAGCGAGCTCCGTCATGCGCATGGCGCTGACGCCCTTTTCGGCGATGATGCGGGCGGCGGCGGCGAGAATGAGGTCCAGCCTCTGGATGCTGCGCTCCTGCTTCGGTTTCCTGCGCAGGCCTATGCGATCCATGTTTTCCGCGCCCATACATCGTTCCCATTCTTTTTGTTGCGCGGTGGAAGCCGTGGGGCAACCGGCGCTTATGGCCGATATGACAGGCAGGTCTTCATCCGTGGTAAATGGAAACGGTCGCATTTTAACGAGCGGCAAAAGGCTATGAAAATCGGGGCGATAGGCCCCGATTTGGTCGCGCTAAGATTGAGGAAATCGTCGCCTGCGCCCCCTTTGCAACGCGGCGGCGGCAGTAATTCAAAGTGCTATAGCGTCCTTTGCGCGTCTGAAAAAGACGCGCAACGCTGTGGTCAGGCAAGGTTCTTCTTCAGGAATTCCACCGTGCGGCTCCAGGCCAGATCGGCCGCCTTCTTGTCGTAGCGGGCAGCCGAGGTATCGTTGTTGAAGGCGTGGTTGACGCCGTCATAGACGAAGATCTGGAACGTCTTGCCATTTTCCTCGAGCGCCTTCTTGTAGGCGTCGATGCCGGCATTGATGCGGTCGTCGAGGCCGGCATAGTGCAGCATCAGGGCAGCCTTGATATCAGGCACCGCGGATGCCGGCGGCTGGGCGCCATAATAGGCGACACCCGCCTTGAGTTCCGGCGACTTGGTCGCAAGATTGTTGACGGCGCCGCCGCCCCAGCAGAAACCGATGGCGCCGACATTGCCGTTCGTCTGATCGAGCTTTGAAAGATAAACAACGCTTGCTTCGCCATTGGCGACTGTCGTCGCCGGATCGAGCTTGGCGAACATGTCGCGGGCCTGGTCCTCGTTTTCAGGCGTTCCGCCCAGCGGCGAAAGCAGATCGACGGCAAGGGCGACAAAACCTTCGAGCGCCATGCGACGGGCGACATCGCGGATATGCGGATTGAGGCCGCGGTTTTCATGGATGACGATGACACCGCCGAGCTTGCCCGACGCGTTCTTCGGCTGGACGAGATAGCCTTTCATAACGCCGCCGCTGCCGGGATAGGTGACATCCTCAGCCGTCAGCCGGTCGTCGTTGGCGGCGACCATTTCGGCGGCGGCCTTATTGGCGGCAAGCAGCGGCGCGATCGCGGCTGCGGCACCGGCAGAGCCGGCAAGCATGGTCAGCTTCTCCATGAAGCCGCGCCTGTCCAGCGTCAGATGCGTATATTCGTCATAGGCGTTAATCATCGCCTGCGTGATGACGGGTTTGTTCATTATTACCTCCCTGATCCGATCAATTCCGCCACCCCGGCGGCGGATAACGTAATGAGCGGAAAGATAGGTCAATCCACGCAGTGTTCAGCACACATCTGCGTGACAAGCAGTTGATTGCGCAAGCGTCCGCCCGCAACGTCACGCCATCGCCATCCATGCGGCGAGCCAGCCCCACATGGCGGCAAGCACCACGTAGCCGGCGGTGAAGATCGGGCTGCGGTAGCGCAGGTCGTTGCTGGTGACATGAACAGCGGCATGGGCATAACGCAGGGCAACGAAGACCCAGGCGAGGCCGACGGCGGCAAGATTATCGGCCTCGGTGATGTAGAGAAGAACGCAGCAGGCGTAGAAAAGGACCGGCAGTTCGAACTGGTTGGCGAGGCAGTTCTTGACGACCAGGCTTTCGGCGGGCTCGTCCCGATTTTCGCGATAATCCGACTTGGCGATGCCGCCAGAGCGGACCATTTTTGCGCGCCGCATGCCGAGAAGCGCATAAAGGCCATAGACCAGCGCCACATGGGCGACGAGAGGCCAGAAGATTTGATAGCCGGTCATATAGCCGCTTTCCTTTCCGCGTCCGTATTCGCTGCGAGCAGTAGCCGAAAGGAAAGCCGGATGCCAGCACCGGCAGCAGCGACCCGCCGTCGCTGGACGGCGGGTCGTAAGAACAGGTCAGACCTGTGCAGTGCCGCCGTCGGCAAAGAGTTCGGTGCCGGTGACAAAGCTCGAATCGTCCGAAGCGAGGAAGAGTGCGGCTGCGGCGATTTCCTCGGCGCGGCCGACGCGGCCCATCGGCACCTGCGTTGCCAGATAATCGAGCAGGCCCTGCTGCTGCGCCTTGTCCTTGCCGGCGAGTTCGACGAGGCCTGTCGTCTCCGTCGGGCCGGGGCTCAGCGTGTTGATGCGGATGCCGCGATCCTTGAGATCGAGGATCCAGTTGCGGGAAAAGCTGCGCAGTGCAGCCTTCGAGGCGGCATAGACGCTGAAGGCAGGCGTGCCCGACGAGCCCGCCGTCGAGCCTGTCAAGATCACCGACGAACCCTGGCCGAGCAGCGGCAGCGCCTTCTGTACGGTGAAGAGCACGCCCTTCACGTTGCGGTCAAAAGTATCGTCGAACTGCTCTTCGGTGATTTCGCCGAGCGGCAGCATCGAACCGCCGCCGGCATTGACGAAGAGCACGTCGATGCGGCCGGCTTCCGCCTTCACACGCTCATAGAGCCGGTCGAGATCGGCAAGCTTTGCTGAGTCCGCCTGGATGCCGGTGACATTCCCGCCGATTTCGGCAACGGCCGCATCGAGCACCTCCCTGCGCCGCCCGGTTACGAAGAGCCGCGCGCCTTCGGCGGCAAACCGCTTGGCGGTGGCAAGGCCGATGCCCGATGTGGCGCCGGTAATAACCGCAATCTTTCCACTCAATCTCTCTGTCATTGTCGTCTCCTGTTGTTCGACCGAGGCTGAGATATGGACGCAGGGATCATTTCGGAATAGAAAGGAATGAAAGTCATCATTGCAGGAATGAAATGACGAAATTCCCGGATTTCGAGGGTCTCGCGATGTTCGCCAAGGTGGCGGAGGAGCGCTCTTTCGCCCGCGCCGCAAAGACACTGGGTGTCTCGGTGCCCACAGTCTCGCGCGCCGTCAGCCGGCTGGAGGAAAGGCTCGGCGCAAGGCTCTTCAACCGCACTTCGCGGCAGCTGGCACTAACCGATTTCGGCCTGCGGCTGGTCGACAGCGCCTCACGGCTCTATGCGGAAGCGGAGGCAGCGGAGAATGCGGCGCGCGAGCTTTCCAGCCGGCCGCGCGGGCTGATCCGCCTTGCCGTGCCGATGGCTTTCGGCACACGCTGGCTGGCGCCGATCCTGCCCGATTTTTTCGAACTCTATCCCGATATCTCAATCGACCTGCATATGAGCGATGCCACCGTCGACCTTGTCGGAGATGGTTTCGATGCCGCGCTCAGGATAGCAGTCCTGCCGGATTCCTCGCTGGTGGCACGACGGTTGGCGCCGGTCGCGCCCTTCATCCTCGCATCACCCGCCTATCTCGACGCATACGGTGCGCCAGGACATCCGCGTGACCTTATCGCCCATCATTGTCTGGGCTATGCCTATCGGCCGCGCCAGGATGTCTGGCGCTTGCGCAACAAGGCCGGCGAGGAGGAAGTCGTCGTGCCGACAGGACCGCTGCGCGCCACCAATTCGGAAGCGCTGATCCCGATGGCGCTCCGCGGTCTCGGCATCGTCGAGTTGCCTGAGTTCATCGCCCATGAATATCTCGCCGATGGCCGGCTGAAAGCCATTCTCACCGACTGGACGCTGCCGAGCGGCGCACTCTACTTCGTCACGCCTTCGGCCCGCACCCGGCCGGCAAAAGTGGATGTGCTTTCCGATTTCATGGTGGCGCGGCTTTCCAGCCCGTCATGGCGCTGGACGAGCTGAGCAGTTGCCTCAGTCCTGGCGTGATGACAGCCAGCGGCCGATGGCAAGCCGGGCGATGAAGATGAAGCAGATGGTGAGGCTTGCGAATTTCAGCCGGGTCATCCATGGCAGCAGGTGCGTTGCAAGGCCTGCGGACCCGTCTCCACCGAAGGCGATCAGGCTCGAGATGTTCTCGGCGTAGTCGGCGATGCCATAGATGAACGGCAGCAGATAGAGCGCCCGGCCGACGAGCGGATGGACCGGCCGGCTGAACCAGGAAGCGACAGGACCGAGCTTGACCAGGGCGAAGAAAAGCAGCGCCGTCAGCAATGCCGGAAAGATCAGCTCCGGCCCAAAATACATGGCGCGCAGCAGCCTGGTCGCCGTCTCGTTGTCATCGAGCAGCGCCTGCATGTGGAAGACGGCCGATTCGTCGTAACCGGCGAAATAGGTGTCGAGCACCGCCTGCCCGGTTTCGTGCTTGAACGGCACGACGAAGCCGAAGGTCGTCCAGGCGAGAACGGCGAGGCAGAGGGCTGCGAGCAGCGCGACGATCCAGAGAGGAATCCCGCTGCCCGCCTTCATGGTCAGAGGCCGGCGCCCGGATAGTTCGGGCTTTCGCGGGTGATCGTCACGTCATGGGCGTGGCTTTCGCGAAGGCCGGCGCCGGAAATGCGGACGAAGGTGGCGCGCTCCTGGAAATCCTTCAGGTTCGCGCCGCCGACATAGCCCATGGCCGCCTTCAAGCCGCCGGCGAGCTGGTGGATGACGCCCGAGACCGGTCCCTTGTAGGGCACCTGGCCTTCGATGCCCTCAGGCACGAGCTTCAGCGTGTCGCGGACCTCAGCCTGGAAATAACGGTCGGCCGAGCCGCGGGCCATGGCGCCGACGGAGCCCATGCCGCGATAGGCCTTGAAGGAGCGGCCCTGGTAAAGATAGACCTCGCCCGGGCTCTCATCGGTGCCGGCAAGCAGCGAGCCGATCATGACGGCGGAGGCGCCGGCAGCGATTGCCTTGGCAAGGTCGCCCGAGAATTTGATGCCGCCATCGGCGATGACAGGCACGTCCTGATCCTGCGCAGCCTGAACGGCCGACATGATCGCAGCAAGCTGCGGCACGCCGACGCCGGCGACGATGCGCGTCGTGCAGATCGAGCCCGGACCGATGCCGACCTTGACGGCATCCGCGCCGGCATCGATCAGCGCCCTGGTGCCGTCATAGGTGGCGACGTTGCCGGCCATGATGCGCACCGAGTTGGAAAGCTTCTTGACGCGGGTGACGGCATCGAGGACGCGCTGCGAATGGCCGTGGGCGGTATCGACGACCAGAAGGTCGACGCCGGCCTCGATCAGGCGCTCGGCGCGCTCGAAGCCGTCATCGCCGACGCTGATGGCGGCCGCGGCGCGAAGCCTGCCTTGCGCATCCTTGGAAGCGTTCGGGTTCAGCTGCGACTTCTCGATATCCTTGACGGTGATGAGGCCGACGCAGCGGCCTTCGGTATCGACCACCAAGAGCTTCTCGATGCGATGCGAATGCAGCAGGCGCTTGGCCTCCTGCTGATCGACATTCTCCTTGACGGTGACCAGGCTATCCTTGGTCATCAATTCGTAGATCTTCTGTTCCGGATCGGAAGCGAAGCGGACGTCGCGGTTGGTGAGGATGCCGACGAGGCGGCCGGACTTCTCGACAACGGGAATGCCTGAAATGCTGTAGGACTTCATGAGCCCGAGCGCATCGGCAAGCGTCGCATCGGGGCCGATCGTCACCGGATTGACGACCATGCCGCTTTCGAACTTCTTCACCTGCCGAACCTGCTCGGCCTGCTCGATCGGGGTCAGGTTGCGATGAATGACGCCGAGGCCGCCGGCCTGGGCCATGGCAATCGCCAGGCGGCTTTCGGTGACGGTATCCATGGCGGATGAAATGATCGGGATGTTGAGGTCGAAATCCCGAGCGATGCGGGTCGAAATATTCGTCTGGCCGGGCATGACCTCGGAATGTCCGGGCTGCAGCAGCACGTCGTCGAAGGTGAGCGCGTCCGCGCCGGTTGCCGTTTCAATGATTCGTGCCATGGCCAAATTCCTTCATTTAATAAAAATGCGACCCTGCCCGGAAACGAATCGTCCGCCCCGGCGGTCTGCAAGAGTTGCTTGGAAGTTGGCGAGGGCTGGTAACACGTCTATGACAGGAAGGAAATAGCAAAAAGCCCGGCGTGTCCGCCGGGCTCGTCATGGGTGCCATGCGTCCAGAGCATTCCCTGATTTCTCCGAGTCACGGAGATGCTCTATCTCTTTGTTTTCAAGCATTCCCGGCAAAAGCGCTTCGCTGGAATTGCTCCAGATCAGATGTCGAACTGATAGGTTTTCGGCACGAAGCGGTAGCCGCCATCCTCCCTCTCGACGAAGCCGACGGCCGGGAACGGCATGTGGTAACCGAGGAAGGCGATCTTGTCTGCTGCGATCATCTCGAAAACCTTGCGGCGGGTGGCGGCGGCCTGCGTCTTGTCCATGTCGAAACGCACCTCCCAATCCGGCCGCAGCAGCGACAGGATATAGTGGTTGGCCGTATCGCCGGTCAGGACAAGGCGCTTGCCCTCGGATTCGACATGGAACACCATATGGCCGGGGGTATGGCCAGGGGCCAGTATCGCCGTCATGCCGGGCGCGAAGCTATCGCCTTCCTTGACGAAGGTGGTCTTTTCGGCGAGCGGCGCGACATTGGCGAGCACCGCCTTGTGGCCGCCCTCGGCCGGCGTGCCTTCCCGTGCTTTGTCCGACCAGAAATCATATTCGACCTGGCCGACGACATAGCGGGCATTCCTGAAGGCGGCCGCGCCATCTTCCATCAGTCCGCCGATATGGTCGCCATGCAGATGGGTCAGCGCCACGAGAGTGACATCATCAGCCGAATAACCCGCGGCTTTCAGCCCTGCGGCAAGCTGGCCGCTGCCCCGCGCACGGCCGGCGGCGCCGAAGCCGGTATCGATCAGGATGACATCCGAACCGGTGTCGATGACAGCAGGCGTATAGGCGTTCTGGAACTTGTCGGCCGGCAGGAAATTCGCGATCAGCAGCGCCTTGACGGTTTCGGGATCCTGGTTGGTGCCGAAGGTCTCATAAGGTTTTTCGAGAATGCTGGTGCCGTCGCGAACGGCAGTGAACTTATAGGAGCCGAGCTTGAATTGATTGATCTGCGGAGGCGTTACATCCATATTATTGCTTTCTCCAGTTACGGCCGCTTCGGCTCTATCTCTAAAAATTGCCGGAGCTGCCAGCAAGCCAAGGCCTGCGGCAAAAAGCGTGCGCCGCTTTATTCCCGAGGAAATTGCCATATATCCATCCTCTTATGACGTGCGGTGTGTCGCCGCACAGACCCCCGATGACGCTTCCGCCGGATTTCTTGCTCCGGCAGGGCGAACATATGTCAATTTTTACAGGCGACATTGCCACGCGAGCTGTCTCACGCAGACGTGAACCAAACGTATCATCGAAGCCGATTGGGGGATTGGCATCATCCGGAACTGGGACTACACAGCACGGGCCTCCCAGCGCCAGTCCGCAGCCCATCAAGGCTCCCGCCTATGAATCGCATCGTCCCGCTGATCCTCGCCGTCGCTCTCTTCATGGAACAGATGGACTCCACCGTGATCGCCACGGCCCTGCCGGCGATCGCCAGGGATTTGCATGTCGGGCCGATCACGCTGAAGCTGGCGCTGACCTCCTATATGGTGGCGCTTGCGGTGTTCATCCCCGTCAGCGGCTGGATGGCCGACAGGTTCGGCGCCAAGAAGATCTTCCGCCTTGCCATCTCGGTCTTCGTCGTCGGCTCGATCTTCTGTGCCGTCTCGTCCAACCTCGTCGAATTCGTGCTTGCCCGCTTCCTGCAGGGCATGGGCGGCGCGATGATGACGCCCGTCGCACGCCTCGTCCTGGTGCGCACGACGCAGCGCAGCGACCTCGTCTCGGCCATGGCGCTGCTCACCATCCCGGCGCTGGTCGGCCCGCTGACAGGTCCGCCGATCGGCGGCTTCATCACCACCTATTTCAGCTGGCACTGGATCTTCCTGATCAATGTGCCTGTTGGCGTCATCGGCGTCTGGCTCGCGACAGTCTTCCTGCCGGAGGTGGAAGCGACGGCGCCGCCCAAGCTCGATCTGACCGGCTTCGTGCTCACCTCGCTTTCGGCCGCGGGCGTCGTTTTCGGCCTGTCGGTGGTCAGCCTCCCGGCCCTGCCCCCGATCATCGGCATTACCGCCACCTTGATCGGCCTCATCTGTGGCTTTCTCTACGTGCGCCATGCCAAGCGACATCCGGCGCCAATCCTCAACCTCAACCTTTTCAAGAATCCGACGTTCCGGACCTCCACCCTGGGCGGCACGCTCTTTCGTATCTGCGTCGGCGCCATGCCGTTCCTGACGCCGCTGATGCTGCAGCTCGGCTTCGGGCTGACACCGTTCCAGTCCGGCCTGATCACCTTTGCAGGAGCGATCGGGGCGATCACGACGAAGTTCATGGCAAAGCGCGTCTTTGCAGCCGCCGGCTTCCGCACGACGCTTCTCGGCGCCGCCGTGGTGACGACACTCGTGACTGTCATGACCGGCCTGTTCACGCCGTCCACACCCCACCTCGTCATCATCGGCGTGCTGCTGATCGGCGGCTTTTCCCGTTCCTTCATGTTCACCGGCGTGAATGCGCTGGCCTTTGCCGATATCGGTGATGCCGAGGCGAGCCAGGCGACCTCGATGAGCTCGGTGATGCAGCAGATCAGCCTGGCGCTCGGCGTTGCCGTTGCCGCCGCAATCCTCGAGACTTCGATCTATTTCCGCGGCGAAGAGCTGCAGGTGGCCGATTTCCACCTTGCCTTCTACATCATCGCCGCGCTGACCGTCATTGCAGCCATTCCCTTCATCAGGATGGACCGGAATGCGGGTGCTGCCGTTTCCGGCCATCATTCGAAGACGATGACGGCGGCAACCGTCGAAGCCGAGCAGCAGGCGGTGAAATAGATCACGGACGGTCACGCCGCCAATTCGTCCATTTTCACCTGCCGACCGCTAATTTGACAGTGCTTCAACAGGCACAATATGGTGCTGTTGACGGGCTCGCTATCCAACTCCCGCACCTTCAATATTCTCAGACAAGAGGCCTTCATGCATCGTTTTGGTCTTGTTACGGTGTCGCTGTTAATCGCGACGCTCATGGTTTCTGCACCTGCCTTCGCCGACAGTCCTGAGACACTCGCCGCTCTTTCCAAGGACCAGCCGGGAGCCAGGGACAACCCCCTTACCGGCCGTTACAAGGGGGCGGCGCTGATCCTGCAGACGCATAAGGCGTTCGACGAACTGACGTTACCGAGTGCAGCCGCTATTGGCGAGGAGTATGACGCCACACGACATTTTGGACAGACCGTTACAGCACAAGGCGAGGTAACACGCTCGATCTATGTCACCCCGCCCGGCCGCTCGACGCTGGAAGTCGTCAAGAACTATCGTGATACGCTCATTGCCAAGGGCTTTGCCCCGGTCTTCGAATGCGCGGCAGCGGCCTGCGGACCGTCCTTCCGCAAGCAGACATACGCGTGGGACAACAAGGCGACGCAGGTTGAGGGCACCGATCTCGATCATGCCCGCCTGGGACTGGTCGAGGCGGTCTTCGATTCGAGTAAGGACATACGCTACTCCTTGCTGAAGAAGGACGAAACCTATGTGGGCCTGTTCGGGGCGCTCAATGCCGGCGGCGGCTTCGGCGACATCTCGGCCGCGCTCAACGATCGTGTCAGCGTCCTGGTCGAAGTAATCGAGCCCAAGGCGATGGAACAGAATATCGTCGTCCTCGATTCGTCTGCGCTCGGCGAGTCTCTGGAAGCTGATGGAGCGGTCAATCTCTATGGCCTCTATTTCGATACCGACAAGGCAACGCTGCTGCAATCATCGACACCGCAATTGTCCGAGATCGCAAAATACCTGACTGCCAACCCGGAAGCCCAGGTCTTCGTCGTCGGCCATACCGACATGCAGGGCGGTTTCGACCACAATGTGACCTTGGCTGCGGCCCGGGCCAAGGCGATTGCCGCCGCCCTCACACAGACCTATGGTATTTCCGCCGCGCGCCTCACAGCAAAGGGCGTAGGGCCACTGGCGCCGGCGGCCAGCAACCAGTCCGAAGCCGGCCGGGCCAAAAACCGCCGCGTACAACTGGTGCTGCGATGAGGCACCCTCCCCGACCCATCCCTACCGGACTTATTCTTGCGGGCCTGTGCCTGATGGGCAGCGGCGCTCTTGCCGCGCAAACGCCGGCGCTAACGATCCGCCCCGGAGCGTGGCGCCTTGAAGGCGCCAGTGAAGGCGAGCCTGTCTGTGTGCTGCGCTTGATGGACACCGAGACCATTGGTGGCAAGGACGTCGCCGTTTCTGACGATTGCCGCAAGTCCTATCCCTGGACTGCCGACATTATCGCTTGGTACGCCGCGCCGGGACCGCATGGCGATCTAAAGCTTATCGACGGAGAACGTCACGTCGTCATCCGCTTTTCCTTCGTTGACGGAGACGCCGCTTATGGTGGCATGATCAAGGGTTTCGACTACACGCTCTATCCGCCGCTGCCTGCCAAAGCGTTGAAGAAACAGAAGAAGGCTAATCAATAAGAAAAGACGCGCGGCGCTGGTGTCTTTGTTTTTACGCATGTCGCGCAAACCGCTGCACAGTTTTGCGCGACATGCTTTATTCCGGGCTTTCGCAGACGGCGCAGAGCTTGTTGCCGTCGAGATCACGGACATAGGCGGCATAGAAATGGGCATGGTAGGAGCGCAGGCCCGGCGCGCCTTCATCCATCGCTCCGGCTGCTATCGCAGCCGCATGGAAGGCATCGACATCTGCCCGCGTTTCGGCTGCGAAGGCGACCATCGTGCCGTTGCCTGACATCGCCCGGCGGCGATTGAAAGGCGTCACCACCCAGAAGCGGCAGCGCGTATCGCCATCGGCCGAGTAGCCGATTTCCTCTTCCGAATAGCGCTGGCCGCGATAACCGAGCACAGGCATCACAGCATCATAAAAATGCCGCGCACGAAAAAGGTCGTTGGTTCCGAGCGTGACGTAAAGAAGCATGGGATCATCCGCTCATATCCCGACAGCGTCGCGCGTCCTCTCAGACGCGCAAAGGGCGCTGTAAGGCTTTTCAATTGCTGCAGAATTTTATCCTTAAATCGACGCCGATTTAAGGAAATGTGCAGTGGACTATCATCATCGGACAGGAACGGCCTGAAGATCAAGCTTCCTCTGCTTCGCCCTCGGCCTTGCGCCCCTTGAACCCTTTGGCCAGCAGGAACATCTCGACC
>Ga0307515_10018099_pt1 | contig 12783 bp, 2 predicted proteins | sample 17_EM_MG_FD_194513 | JGI IMG/M metagenome (GOLD analysis project Ga0307515, IMG submission 194513) | Populus trichocarpa ectomycorrhiza microbial communities from riparian zone in the Pacific Northwest, United States - 17_EM | ecosystem: Host-associated > Plants > Roots > Unclassified | place... | reverse complement strand
AATTCTTTATACCTAAAAGCTTTTTAGTAACTTATAAACTTTTTCTAGTTCTTTTTAAGTTGCTATAATTTTTAAATAATTATACCTAATTAGTCTATCTATATCTTTTTATAGTAAAGCCCCTAATAGCTTTTTGTTATTCTATAGTTTAGCTTTTTAACTTAGAGCGTCTACTTGTGTATTGTCTATACCCTTAGTATACTAAATCTTAAAATAGTATTCTGTAAGCATTTCTGCCTATTTAACCTATTTTTAGTTAAGTTCCTTTATTATTAGGAATCCTATTAGGTTTTTATAATCCGTCTTAACTATAAATAGTTTCTCTATACCTTATAAAAATACTCTCTATTCCCTTAATACTATAACTATACCTAATAACTCCTTATTATAGATGTTATAGTTTAACTTTAGCAGTATTATCTTTTAACTATAGTATACTACTAGGTGCTATCCATCTTAATATTTTTATATAAAGTACGCCCCTAGTATATAGTCTAATATATTTATCTTTATAACCGTTTTTAGTCCTAGTTAATAGATTTTAAGAACTAGCTTCTAGGTAAACAACTCTTTAACCTTTTTAAATAATTTTTACTATTTCTCTCCCTATACCTATAGTTCTTCTTTCTTTATTAATTGCGTAAATGGTTTAATATCCTTTAACTATTGCGCTATAAACCGTCTATAGTAATTATAAAATCCTAGGAATAATTTTAACTATATAACGTTCTTTAGTTTTTGCTAATTTACTATAGCCTTAATCTTTTTTAGATCTATACTAAGTTAGCTTAGTTTAATAATAAATCTAATAAATTTAGTCTTTTTAGTAAAGAACTCGTATTTCTTAATTATTACTAATATCTATTCTTCCTATAGTCTCTTTAAAACCTATTTAATATATTCTCCGTATTCTTCCTTAGTTATTAAGTAGATAATAATATTATTAAAATATGCTATAATAAATTTATCTAAGTATTCTCCTAATATATTATTAATACGCTTTTAGAACGTTACTAGTGCGTTTATAAGCTTAAATTATATAACTAATAGTTTATATAGTCCTTCCTTTAGCCTAAAGGCTACTTTTTATTTATTGCCTTTCTTAATCCTAATCTAATAGTACGCCTATCTTAGATCTATCTTTGTAAAGATTTATACATTGCCTATCCTATCTTAGATTTTACTAATTAAGGGTAAAGAATATTTATCCTTCCTAGTAATGCTATTTAACTATCTATAGTTAACACATAGCCTTAGTTTACTATTTTTCTTTAATATAAATAGTACTGGATAACCTGCTAATAACTGTAATAGTCTAATATATCCCTTTTATAGATTTTCCTAAATAAACTCTTTTAATACTTTACCCTCTTCTTTAGTAAGCTTATAGATTAGAAAAAACCTTAGACTTATTTTTAGTTCTAATTCTATCTTATAGTTTTATGCTATATATTCTAACAGCTTTTTACTTTTTAGTAACTATAGTTTTTTGCTATACTTATAGTATCTCTTTAGTATATAGCTTAGCCCTTTTTCTGTTTCTTTATAGGTTGCTCTTACTTAGTACTATACTAACTTGGCTTATTATTATATCTTATGGCGTTAAGTATCCCTAATATTAACCTAACCTATAATTTAATTAATCCTTAGATTGTATTTCTGTAACTAAGGCATTTCTAATACTGCCTTATTATTCCCTAATGGTAATATATTAAAAGACATCTTAATTTATCTCCCTTTAATAGTTAGCTAAATAGGTCCTATTTTAAGATTAATAATACCTCCTCTATAGGCTATTAGATCTCCTAAAATTATTACTAATAGGTAAAAGTACTCCTTTTTCCTGTGTAGTAATCCTATTCTTTTAACTACTGCTAGTAATATATAGTCCCTCATTACTCTACTGTCTATTAATGCTTTAAACTATTAATTTTACTACTTAACTTATAGGTTTAGGTATCGTCCTTAAATTCCTTGAAGGGTTTAAGGCTTTACTACTAGTTCCCTCTAGTTTTATAGGCCTCTACTTTTCCTAACTATTAGCTGCTTAATCCTATTTATACTTAGTCTAACTTTAGCTAATACTTAGTTCGCTTTTTATCTTTAATATACTATAGATATATATTTTCTAGGCATTTCTACTACTATTGTCCGTCTAGGTATTCTTCCGTAAGAAATCTTCCTGGCTAAAGTATTAAGTCCCCTAGGCTTTATACTTCTACTAGATGCTAACTATATATATACTTAGTATTTCTATATTCCGCCTTATCCAGTATCTAATATATCCTTACTAGGTACTTCCAGTGCTTATCTTTTAGTGTTTTATATATATTATACGCATTATTTATATATGCGATCTATACCAATGTATAGTATGCTTAATATCTTAGGCTAACTCTTAGCTTATCTTTATCCTTAAGTTTAAACCTATTTTATGTTAATCTAAGCGTTACAACTTTATTCGCGGGTATTAAAATTTACCTTTTACTTTTCTAGTCCTCTAATTACTCCTTTAGATCCTTTAATATTATAATTAAGGCCCCTTTAATATAACTTATGGCCCTTTTTGTAATTGGGTGGTCTTAGATAACTTTTTTATCTAACTATATATAGAAATCTTTTTACTTATCGTTATGTCGTTGCCTATACTACTTTTAGTATAACCCCTTAAGTATATACGGCTTATCCGTAAGGAAGTATCTTCTTATTACTACGTTATAATAGCTTTTTATATATTATTTTTTAAACCTAATTAGAATCCCTAGATCCTCTTCTAATTCTAGTTTAGTAAGCTACTTAGCTCTTAGTATGCCTACTCTAAGTCTATTAGTAATTCTTTATATAGGTGCTCTGTCCCTTATATAGCCTAGTATACTAAATCTCTTATTTAGTTTCTAATCTTACTATAAGGTAATTCTTGCTCTAAATTCCTTTATGGTTTTTTTCTTTTCGCGTCTTATAAGTAGATCCTTAAAGTCTTCCTACTTTTTAATCTTGTTAATAGTCCTTATTTATATTTTAAAGTCTTAGTTCTATAGGATTCTTAATTTTAAGCTTGCTTTTATTTTAAGCTTTACTTCTACCTTAGTCTAACTAAGCTTAGGTATTCTTATCTTATCTTAAGAGTCTTAAATCTTATTTATCTTATCTTGAGAATCTTATACCTATAGGAAACTCTATCCCAAGCTTATTCGTATGTCTTTAAATTAAGCTATTACCCTACTCTATTAGTTTCTATCTATTATAGGTCCTTAAGCTTACCTTATCTTATCTTAAGAATCTTAGTTATCTTTTATCTCGTCTTAAGAATCTTAAGCCTTTAGCCTTTTGCCTTTATTAAGTGCCGAAGTAGTTTACTATCTTACTTCTCTTGTGTCTTGTAAAGCGATAGACATTATATCTAGTGGGGTTTTGATTTCTATTAATGTTCCCTATTCTATAGTGGAATTATCCTTTACCTCTTTTATAATATCTCTAAGGTCTATATACTCCTAATAAGCTACCTTTATCGCCTTATTATTACTAAATATTTCACCTATATTAAATTTATTGTCCTTAATATCCGATCTGCGAACTGGTTCGTTAGTTCCCCTACACTTTAAGGATTTTAGCTTTTGTGGCTAATAGCTTACGCCATACTTAGCGTCTTTATAAATTTAGTATACGTTATTATAACAAAACGCAAAACTTTTAATTAAACACTCTTTTGTTCCTTATAGTATACTATTATCTCTCTATATATATATATCTTTTACTAGTCTAGTTCCCTTTATTATATAGTAATTCTAACTATCTTTATAATCCCTTATAAAGTGACCTTATTTCCCGTAATTTATATAAGCTCCGTCTTTAAACTACTAACTTTACTATAGAGTCCGCCTAAACGTCTTCTACTACTAAGATCCCTAGTTTAGCCTCTGCTTTTTAGTTCTATAATTACTAAATCCTTAACCTCTAGGTTTCTATAGTTTCTTACTCTATCTTTTATAGGCTTCTTTAGTACTACTTAGGTCTATTAGCTTTACGCTATACTACGGTTTCTAACTTAGCTTTAGTTATTATATACTCTGCGTCTTATATAACTATAAAACTCTATCCTAGCCTTTTTTAGCCTGTTCCCTTTAGTAGATCTAATTATCGATCTTAATTACTTAATTTATTAGTTCCTATAGGGTGTCTGCATCTTCTATTAGGATAATTACATTCTAGACTTTAGCCTTAAGTCCCTACTTGTACTATATTATAAGCGCCTTATTATTTTACTTAACTTATATAGCTAGCGCCTAGAACTACATTATATACTTAATTGCTAAGGTTTATTACGTAATATCTTAGAGCTTTCTTTCCGCTATAGTTACCGCCTTTAGGTCTCTAAACATTTATATAAGTTGCTTTGTAAACCCTTTCTAGCTTAAGAATATAAATCGTACCTCCTAATTAGTAGTTGTTATTCCGTTAACCTATATTTTTATAAGGTAAGGCTTAAACCACTTAAGTGCTTTTTCTAATAGGAATAGTCCCGTATAGGCTATTTAATCTATAGGTGTTAGCAGTTTCGCCCCTTCTTATATAACTTTAAAGTGTATTTAGGTAAGAAACCCCTTAAGCTTTAATCTTTCTCCTAAGTACCTCTTAATTAATAGTAACTTAATCTTTACTACTTTAATCCTATTAACCCTTTCTTCTAGTTATAACGGAACCTTATAGCAGAAACTACAATAGGCTCGTTAATAGGCTAAGTGTATAGGTAATGCAAATTAAAGTTAACAACGTAATAATAACTGGTGGAGTGGTTGCCTAACAGATTAACTCTAATTATATTCTGAGAATTACTATAAGGAAGGAACTATCTAGGTAGGGATTAAGGGTCCTTAAATACACAACCATACTCCTATAAAATCCTTCTTATATATAATATACGTGTACTCTACCTACTCTATTACGGATTATATAAATCTTATAGATTATGCAGATTACGTTATATAACCTTAGCTACTATTCCTCGTTATATAGCTCTATCGGCTCTATTCTGGACTATGCCTAAATTAACTAACTAGCTTCTTTTAACTCTTCCCTAAGTAGTTATAATATTATACTTAAAGTGTCTATAATACTATCTCCCTCCTTTTTATCTTTATCCTTAAAGATCCTTAATATCTCTAAGTTGTTTACTAAAGGTATAATATCCGTTTAATTAATTTGGTTAATATTGTTACTTATTATACCTAAAGTAATTTCTTCTTCCTTAACTACTCGTCGCATCCGCACTATTACTACGATATTGTCTCTTAGTGAGATTATGCCATCTCCGTGTTCTTGCTGTTTAAAAAAGGGGTTAGTCTATATTGCGTTAGCGAACCCATCTTTATAATAACCGTTCTTTTATTTAGAGTGCACTAAAGCGAATATTTATTTATTTTATAACGTTCGCTCCGTCTCTAATACTAAATATACGTAACCTATTACTCTTAATAGTCGTCTAGTTCTCTAATTAATTTGTCTTAGGGTCTTATATTTAATCTATTACTATATAGCTAGATAATAAACTATTTATTGCTCTAGCGGAGTTATACTATTCTTATAATATAGAACGGGAGGCTGCTAATGCTTAATAATAGGCTCTTAAGTCTCGTCTTACGGCGTCCGCTTAGTTAATCTATTTTAAAAAGGTTTATTTTAAGGAGTGGAAACTTATAAAATAGGGTCTATAGAAACTTAGTAATAAAAGAATGGATTCTTTTCTAATAAAGAAGGAAATAAATCTAAGTAGTTCGGCAACTGCTCTTTTTAGGTCCCCCTTAGGTAACTTATTCTTTAGCGATCCTTTTTTATTAATGCTGCCTAACCTAATTTCTTCTAATACTCCTATACCTTTCCTATAGCGTTTTTTAAATTCTCTAGTAGTTTCTAGGTAGTCTTAGTATAGCCTATCTACTTAACCTCGTACTATGTTTTATTGTTAATATCCTTATAACTAACGATCTTTAAAACTTACTATTTATCCTCTTTTTATCCTTTATATATGTCTGCTTTATAAACTAGTAGCTTAATATTCCTATATGCTAGCTTTAGTATTATAATATACTATATAGGGTAGATCTTTATTTTAGCTAGTAGGTTTAACTTAAACGTAACTAGTAAAATCCTTTATATAATTTTAAAAGGTCCTAGTCTAACATAGTTTAACTTCTTACTTAGTCGTTAACTTTTAAAATTTTTATATAGTAGCCACACTTTATCTCCCTCCTTAAAATCTGGTCCCTTAGATCTCTTAGTATTATAGTACTTTTTTATTCTCTCTTATACTTTCTTTACTAATTCTATAAGGTCTGTATAAAGATTTATTAATATTTTTATCCTTTTTTTAGCTATACTACTCGTTTTCTTTACTTACTGTGGTAATAATAATATTCTTAGCTTATATCTATAATTTGCCTTAAATAGTAATGTGCCTATTCCTTTTTATGGCGTTATATTGTATATAAACTATATAACTAGTAATAGCAATACCTAATTGTTTTATGCGTAATTAATATAATATCTTAAATACTATTCTAGTGTCTAATTTAATCTTTCTATTTAACTGTCTGTCTGTAGATAATATATAGTAGAAGTTACTACTCTAACTCCTTATTTCGCTAAGAATACCTTTTAAAATGCTGCTATAAATCTTAGATCTCTGTCTGATATTATCTTACTTAGTGCTCTATATTTTATAAATACTTCTTTAATATAGATTTTAGCGATATCTTCTGCTAATATTTCTTCTATATATGCTATAAAGTATCCTTACTTTATAAGCTTGTCTACTATTACTAAGATCGCATTATAATCTTATCCGGTAATAGGATCTCTTAATTTTAGTAACTTAATAATAAAGTCCTATAATATAACCTCCTATAGTCTCTCTGGTATTTTAATAGGTTATAGCCCTCTATATAGCTTATACCTTATTAGTTTATTTCTCTAGTAATCTAGATATTCTTTTATAACTTTTCGCGCTAAGCCCTAAATTCTATTAATAATATACTCCTCCTAAAGTCTTAATACTAGGCCTATGGCTCTATTATATCCTTAAGTTAATCCCTTATAGAAATCTTTTATAAATTACTCTACTATACTTCTTAGGATATACTTTACTTCTTAATTTTCGTATATATCTATTTATAGATCTTCTAGCTATACTTTTAGAATTCTTTATACCTAAAAGCTCTTTAGTAACTTATAAACTCTGTCTAGTTCTTCTTAAGTTGCTATAATCTTTAGATAATTATACCTAATTAATCCGTTTATATCCTTTTGCAGTAAAGCCCCTAATAGCTTTTTATTATTTTATAGTTTAGCCTTTTAACTTAGAGCGTCTGCCCTTATATTGTCTATACCCTTAGTATACTAAATCTTAAAATAGTATTCTATAAGCATCTTTGCCTATCTAATCTATCTTTAGTTAAGTTCCTTTATTATTAGGAATCTTATTAGGTTCTTATAGTCTGTCTTAACTATAAATGGTTTCTCTATGCCTTATAAGAATGCTCTCTATTTTTTTAATACTGTAACTATACCTAATAACTCCTTATTATAGATGTTATAGTTTAACTCTAGTAGTATTATCTTCCAACTGTAATATACCACTAGGTGCCATTTATTATAATGTTTTTATATAAAGTATACCCCTAGTATATAGTCTAATATATTTATCTTTATAACCGTCTCTAGTCCTAGTTAGTAGATCTTAAGAACTAGCTCCTAGGTAAACAGCTCATTAACTTTTTAAAAAAGTTCCTTTTCCTCCTCTCCCTATGCCTATAGTTCTTCTTTCTTTATTAATCGCGTAAATGGCTTAATATCCTTTAACTATTACGCTATAAACTTTCTGCAGTAATTATAAAACCCTAGGAATAATCTTAACTATATTACGTTCTCTGGTTCTTACTAATTTACTATAGCCTTAATCTTCTTTAGATCTATACTAAGTTGGCTTAGTTTAATAATAAATCTAATAAAATTAGTCTTTCTAGTAAAGAACTTGTATTTCTTAATTGCTACTAGCATCTGTTCTTCCTATAGTCTCTTTAAAACCCATTTAATATATTTTCCGTACTCTTCCTTAGTTATTAAGTAGATAATAATATTATTAAGATATACTATAATAAATTTATCTAAGTATTCTCCTAATATATTGTTAATACGCTTCTAAAACGTTGCTGATGCGTTTATAAGCCCAAATTATATAACTAATAGTTTATATAGTCCTTCCTTTAACTTAAAGGCTGCCTTCTATTTATTGCCTTCCTTAATCCTAATCTAATAGTACGCCTATTTTAGATTTATCTTTATAAAGATTTACGCGTTACCTATTTTGTCTTAAATTTTACTAATTAAGGGTAAAGGATACCTATCCTTTCTAGTAATGCTGTTTAACTGCCTGTAGTTAATATATAGCCTTAGTTTACCATTCTTCTTTAGTATAAATAGTACTAGATAACCTACTAATAACTGTAATGGTCTGATGTATTCCTTTTATAAGTTTTCCTAGATAAACTCCTTTAATGCTCTACCTTCTTCTTTAGTAAGCTTATAGATCGGAAAGAATTTTAGACTTATTCCTGGTTCTAATTCTATTTTATAGTCCTATGCTATATATTTTAACAGCTTTTTACTTTTTAGTGACTATAGTTTCTTACTATACTTATAGTATCTTTTTGGTATATAGCTTAATCCCTTTTCTATTTCTTTATAGGTTACTCCTACTTAGTACCATACTAACTTAGCTTATTATTATATTTTGCGGCGTTAAGTATCTTTAATATTAACCTGACCTATAATCTAATTAATCTTTAGATTGTATTCCTATAACTAAGGCATTCCTAATACTGCCTTATTATTTCCTAATGGTAATATATTAAAAGACATCTTAATTTATCTCCCTTTAATAGTTAACTAGATAGGTCCTATTTTAAGATTAATAATGCCTCCTCTATAGGCTATTAGATCTCCTAAAATTATAACTAATAGGTAAGGTTACTCCTTTTGTCTATATAGTAATCCTATTCTCTTAACTGCTGCTAGCAAGATATAGTTTCTTATTACTCCACTATCTATTAATACCTTAAACTATTAATCTTGCCACTTAACTCGTAAATTTAGGTATTATCCTTAAATTCCTTTAAGGGTCTAAGGCTCTACTACTAGCTCCCTCTAGTCCCGTAAGCTTCTACTTTTCCTAACTATTAGCTGCTTAATCCTATCGCACTTAGCTTACTCTTTAGCTAATGCCTAGTTTGCTTTTTATCTTTAATATACTATAAACACGTATTCTCTAGGTATTCCTACTACTATTATCCGTCTAAGCATTCTTCCGTAATAAATCTTTCTAGTTAAAGTATTAAATCTCCTAATTCTTGGACTTCTACTAGGTGCCAACTATATATATACTTAGCGTTTCTGTATTTCGCCTTATTTAATAACTAATATATCCTTACTAGGTACTTTTAGTTCTTATTTTTTAGTGCTCTATATATATTATACGCATTATCTATATATGCGATCTATACTAACGTATAATATACTGGGTATTTTAGGTTAACTCTTAGTTCGTCTTTATCCTTAAGTTTAAACCTTTCTCGTATTAATCTAAGCGTTGCGACTTTGTTTATAGGTACTATAATTTGCCTCTTACTTTTCTAGTCCTCTAATTGCTCCTCTAGATCCTTTAATATTATAATTAAGGCTCCTTTAATATGACTTATCGCCTTTTCCGTAATTAGGTAGTCTTAAATAACTTTTTTATCTAACCATATATAGAAATCTTCCCACTTGTCATTATGTCTTTATCTATACTACTTTTAGTATAACCCCTTAAGTATATACAGCTTATTTATAAGAAAGTATCTTCTTATTACTATATCGTAATAGCCCTTTATATGTCGTTTTTTAAACCTAGTTGGAATCCCTAGATCCTCTTTATTTTCTAGTTCGGTAAGCTACTTAGCTTTTAGTATGCCTACCCTAGGCCTATTAGTAATTCTTTATACTAGTGCTTTATCCCTTATACGTCTTAATATACTAGATCTCTTATCTAGTTTCTGTTCTTACTATGCAATAATTCTTTATCTAAACTCTTCTATGGTTTCCTTTAGTTTGCGTTTTATAGATAGATTTTTAAAGTCTTCTTACTTCTTAATCTTGGTATTAACTTTTTAATCTTTAGGTCGAATACTATATTCTCCTAGTAAGTCCTTTAGGTCTATATATCTATCTCCTAGTCTAACTACTATTTATACTGTAGATTCTTTAATCTATAAAGAAGCTCCTTACCTCTTGCTTATAGGTGTCCTTATTTATACTCCGAATTCTTAGTCCTTTAGATTTTTTAATCCTAAGCTTGCTTTTAACTTAAGTTTAGCTCTAGCCTTAGTCTAACTAGGCTTACTTAGTATTCTTATCTTATCTTAAAAGTCTTAAATCTCACTTATCTTATCTTGAGAGTCTTATACCTATAGGAAACTCTATCCTAAGCTTATTTATATATCCTTAAACTAAGCTACTGCTCTGCTCTATTAGTTATTGTCTATTATAGGTCCTTAAGTTTACCTTATCTTGTCTTAAGAATCTTGGTTGTCTCTTATCTTATCTTAAGAATCTTAAGCCTTTAGCCTTTTGCCTTTATTAAGTGCCGAAGTAGTTTGCTATCCTACTTCTCTTACATCTCGCAAAGCAATAGATATTATATCTAGTAGGGTCTTAATCCCTACTAATATTCCCTATTCTGTAGTGGAATCATCCTTTACCTCTTATATAATATCTCCAAGGTCTATATACTCCTAATAAGCCGCTTCCGTTACCTTATTATTATAAAATGTTTTACCTATATTAAAGTTATTGTCCTTAATATCCAATCTGCGAACTAGTTTATTGGTTTCTCTATATCTTATAAGTGCTAGCTCTTATAGCTAGTAGCTTACGCTATACTTAGCGTCCTTATAAATTCGGTATATATTATTATAATAAAACGCAAAACTTCTAATTAAACACTCTTTTATTCCTTGCAGTATACTATTATCCCTCTATATATATATATCTTCTACCATTAGTCTAGTTCCCTTTATTATATAGTATCTCTAACTATTTTTATAATCCCTCGCGAAATAACCTTATTTCCTATAATTTATATAAGCTCCTTTTTTAAACCATTAACTTTGCTATAGAGTCCGCCTAAACATTTTCTACTACTAAGATCCCTAGTTTAGCCTCTACTCCTTAGTCCTATAATTACTAAATCCTTAACCTCTAGGTTTCTATAGTTTCTTACTTTATCTCTTATAGGCTTCTTTAGTACTACTTAGGTCTATTAGCTCTACGCTATACTATAGTTTTTAACTTAGCTTTGGTTGTTATATACTCTACGCCTTATATAACTATAGAACTCTATCCTAGCCTCTCTTAGCCTATTCCCTTTAGTAGATCTAATTGTTAATCTTAATTACTTGGTCTATTAGTTCCCTTAGGGTGTCTATATCTTCTATTAGGATAATTATATCCTAGACTTTAGCCTTAAGTCCTTATTTATACTGTGCTATAAGCGCCCTATTATTTTACTTTACTTATATTACTAACGTGTTACGGCACTAACCTAACGCATACTGTTTCATACTATCTCGTACTATTTCCTACTATTAGCTGGCCCACCACTAGTGACTTAGCGGCCGGCCCTACTATTTATATACAATACCCCCTTTCCACCTTCTTCCCCTCTTCATACCACAACGTAGTTATTTAGTCTACTTTATTGCAGCACTGTGACAGTTTGTGGTATCTTCAATTTGCGCCTCATTGCGATTACTGATTCCTTATACCCTAGCCAATTAACCTCCGCCCTAGAGCAATCGCGACCTATACACACCTCTACTGAAACTAATACGTCCCTAGTACAGTCCTAAAATAATCCTTAGTTTTTACCTAGTGCCTAAATAGGCGACACTAACGACGCCAAAATAGCCAAAACTTAGAACCCCCGCGATGTTTTCGCAGACCTCTTTATAGAGACATACCCTAATATTGTGTAGATAATCCGCCGCTCCCTACTATACCCTAAAACCTTTAAGCCTAGCAAAGCTTACCTTACCCTTATTAACTATACCAACGAGTTCCTTAATAATATTAAAGTAGGACTATAGTGTATATCTAACACAAATACCGCTAATAAGAAAGCTAACGAAAACCTTAGTACCCTTATCGCTTTCTAGACAGGAACTATTAACTCCTAGGCAGAAACTATCGCCGTTCTAAAATAATTAACCCCTATAATAATGGTAGTAACCTAGCAGAAAAAACGGAGATCTAAAGACCCGCTAATATTTAGCGAAAAAGGTACCCCGCTAGAATAATAAGCTAATTTTAAAACCTAGCATATTAAAATTAAGGGAGTCTTTAACTAGGACTAGGACTACTTTAACATAGTTTAGTCCTAGATCCTTTATATTTCGGATATACTAAAGGACAAGGCCTATAAGTTTATTAAGTAGGGCCTAGAGCTTATATACAAAAACCTAAATAACATATCTGTGTGGAAATGGCCTACTAAGGAAGATATGCTTAAAGACCTTACTGCCTACTATAAGGTCCTTAATATAACCCAGGTCGCAAAAAACAAGCTTAACCATTTCCCTTAGGGCGAGCGTAATTACTGGTCCTAGAAGGGAGAGCTTAATAAGCTAATAGTCCGCGCTAAGAAGACAGACGAATAGAAGGTAGACCTACTTTAAAAGTTTATCTCTCTAAAGA
>Ga0307515_10018098_pt1 | contig 12785 bp, 11 predicted proteins | sample 17_EM_MG_FD_194513 | JGI IMG/M metagenome (GOLD analysis project Ga0307515, IMG submission 194513) | Populus trichocarpa ectomycorrhiza microbial communities from riparian zone in the Pacific Northwest, United States - 17_EM | ecosystem: Host-associated > Plants > Roots > Unclassified | place... | reverse complement strand
CGACCTCGACGGCATCGCGATCGAGACCGCCGACGAACCGTTGCTGCGCTACACATGGCGCGACCTCGACCGCGGCACCGCGATGCTCGCGAACCTGCTCGGCTCGCTCGACCTGCCCGCCGGCAGCCGCGTCGCGGTGCAGACCGAGAAGTCGGTCGAGGCGCTGATGCTCTACCTCGCGGTGCTGCGCGCCGGGCTCGTCTACCTGCCGCTGAACACGGCCTACCAGCGCGACGAGATCGCGTACTTCATCGGCAACGCCGAACCGGCGGTGGTCGTGTGTTCGCCGAAGAACTTCGGCTGGGTCAGCCGGATCGCGTTCGCGGCCGGTACGACGCATGTGTTCACGCTCGGCGACGATCGCACCGGCAGCCTGCTGCAGCGTGCTGCGGTGCACAGCGATGTCCATGTGCCTGCCGTGCGCGGTGCCGACGAGCTCGCGGCGATTCTGTACACCAGCGGCACGACCGGCCGCAGCAAGGGCGCGATGCTGAGCCACGGCAACCTGCGCAGCAACGCGCAGGTGCTGAGAGCCTACTGGGGCTGGAAGGCTGGCGACGTGCTGATCCACGCACTGCCGATCTTCCACGTGCACGGCCTGTTCGTCGCCTCGCACGGCGCGCTGCTGAACGGCAGCAAGATGATCTGGCTCAACAAGTTCGAGCCAAAGGCCGTGATCGCGAAGCTGCCCGAAGCGACCGTGTTCATGGGCGTGCCGACGCTGTATGTGCGCCTGCTCGCCGAGCTCGGCCTCACGCGCGGCGCGTGCGCGAACATGCGCGTGTTCATCAGCGGCTCGGCGCCCTTGCTGATCGAGACCTTCAACCTGTTTCGCGAGCGCAGCGGCCACACGATCCTCGAGCGCTACGGCATGAGCGAGACCGCGATGCTGACCTCGAACCCTTACGACGCGAAAGACGGCGAGCGCCGCGGCGGCACGGTCGGCTTCCCGCTCCCCGGCGTCGGCGTGCGCGTGGTCGACGATGCCGGCGCGCCCTGCCCGGCCGGCGAGATCGGCAACATGCAGGTCACTGGCCCGAACGTGTTCAAGGGCTACTGGCGCATGCCCGAGAAGACTGCCGAAGAGTTCACCGCCGACGGCTGGTTCAAGACCGGCGATGTCGGCAAGATCGACGCACGTGGCTACGTCACCATCGTCGGCCGCAGCAAAGACCTGATCATCAGCGGCGGCTTCAACGTCTACCCGGCCGAGATCGAAGGCACGCTGAACGACATGGCGGGCGTGGCCGAGAGCGCGGTCATCGGCGTGCCGCACCCGGACTTCGGCGAGGCCGTGATCGCGCTCGTGGTGCCGCGCCCCGGCAGCACGCCTGACGCGAACGCGCTGATCGCCGAGCTCAAGTCGAAGATCGCGAACTTCAAGGTGCCCAAGCGCGTGTTCGTCGTCGCCGAACTCCCACGCAACACGATGGGCAAGGTGCAGAAGAACCTGCTGCGCGACGCGCACAAGGGCTTGTTCGCGGCGTGAGCGGTGACGACCTCTGTCCGCGCTGCGGCGCCGGCTTTCATTGCGGTGCGAACGATGCGACGCCGTGCGCGTGCACGACTGTCACGCTCGACGCGCGAACACTCGCCGACCTGCGCGCGCGCTACGACCATTGCCTTTGCCTGCGCTGCCTTGCCGAACTGTCGAAGAACGCAAACGAAAAAGCCGGCCCGGTCTGACGACCGGCCGGCTTCATGCCACAGAGAACGCGCGGGACGAGCGCCGGGCCGCCCCAAGCCGGCCCGCATCCCCGTGGGGGATCGGTCGACGTATTCGTCGACCGAGGGGCCGTCATCAAATCAGTCGTTCTTGTAGATGTCCACGTCCTTGGTTTCCTTCACGAACAGCATGCCCACCACGAAGGTGATGCTCGCGAAGATGATCGGGTACCACAGGCCATTGAACATGTTGCCGGTCTGCGCCACGATCGCCAGGCCGGTGGCAGGCAGCAGCCCGCCGAACCAGCCGTTGCCGATGTGGTACGGCAGGCTCATCGAGGTGTAGCGGATGCGGGTCGGGAACATCTCGACCAGCATCGCCGCGATCGGGCCGTAGACCATCGTCACATAGAGCACCAGCAATGCCAGGATGCCGACCATCAGCGGCTTGTTCATCTTCGCCGGATCGGCCTTGGTCGGGTAACCGTGCTCCTTCAGCGCGGCTGCCACCGCCTTCTTGAACTCCGCGTCCTTGGCCTTAGCCTCGGCCGGCGGCAGCCCGGTCGACGTGAACGACTCGATCGTCTTGTCGCCGATCGTGATCTTCGCCGGGCCCGTGCCGGGCACGTTGTCATAGCTCACCGAGCTGGCAGCCAGCACCTGCTTGGCGATGTCGCACGAACTCGTGAACTTGACGACGCCGGTCGGGTTGAACTGGAACGAGCACTCGTTCGGATCCGCCGTCACCGTGACTTTCGAGCTCGCCTGCGCCTTCGCGAGGTCGGGGTTGGCGGCCTCGGTCAGCGCCTTGAACAGCGGGAAGTAGGTGAGCGCCGCGATCAGGCAGCCGGCCATGATGATCGGCTTGCGGCCGATCTTGTCAGACAGCCAGCCGAAGAAGATGAAGAACGGCGTGCCGATGGCCAGCGCGATCGCGATCAGGATGTTCGCGGTGGCGTTGTCGACCTTCAGCGGCCCGGTCATGAAGAACAGCGCGTAGAACTGGCCGGTGTACCAGACGACCGCCTGGCCCATCGTCAGGCCGACCAGTGCCAGGATCACGACCTTCAGGTTCTTCCACTGGCCGAAGGATTCGGTCAGCGGTGCCTTCGAGGTCTTGCCCTCTTCCTTCATCTTCTTGAAGGCCGGCGATTCGTTCATCGACAGGCGGATCCAGACACTGATCGCCAGCAGGATCACCGACACCAGGAACGGCACGCGCCAGCCCCAGTCGGCAAACGCTTCTTCGCCGATCATCGTGCGCGTGCCCAGAATGACGAGCAGCGACAGGAACAGGCCCATCGTCGCCGTGGTCTGGATCCACGAGGTGAACAGGCCACGCTTGCCTTGCGGCGAGTGCTCGGCCACGTAGGTGGCAGCGCCGCCGTACTCGCCGCCGAGCGCCAGGCCCTGCAGCATGCGCAGCAGGATCAGGATGATCGGGGCGGCCACGCCGATCGAGGCGTAGTTGGGCAGGATGCCGACGATGAAGGTCGACAGGCCCATGATCAGGATCGTCACCAGGAAGGTGTACTTGCGCCCGATCATGTCGCCGAGCCGGCCGAAGAAGATCGCGCCGAACGGCCGCACGATGAAGCCGGCCGCGAACGCGAGCAACGAGAAGATGGTTTGCGAGGTCGGGTCGAGGTTCGAGAAGAACTGCTTGCCGATGATCACGGCGAGGGTGCCGTAAAGGTAGAAGTCATACCACTCGAATACCGTGCCCAGACTCGAAGCGAAGATGACCTTCTTCTCTTCTTTCGTCATGGGCTGACCGACCTTTGAGCCGGCTGCCACTGTGGTTGCCATATCGACGTCTCCTGTTTTGGACTTGGATGGCAGCACCCCTCGGCGCCGCATGGGGCGGATGTTCGGCGCGGGCTCTGACCCTTTGCTTACGCGATGCTGAACCGGGGCTGACAAACTCAGTGGCAACCCTTATCTCGCGTTTCTCAATGCGGCAAATCGAGGGTGAAATGACGCGGCTCGGGAAAACACCGAGACGTTTGAGGGAACCCGATCAACGCTGCACGCCGGCGCGCGGCGCGCCTTCCTCGCCCCACGCCGGGCCGTCGAACCACGGCTCGCCGCGCAGGCAGCCGGCGAGCATCGGCAGCGCATCGAGGCCCCAGAACAGACGGCCGTCGAACTCGATCGTCGGCACGCCGAAGATGCCGCGCGCGAGCGCCTCGGCGGTCGAATCCTTCAGCGCCTGCTTCACCGAGGCATCGTCGGGCGCGACCCGCGGCGCGAGTTCTTGCGTCAGTGCGGCCATGCGATCGGCATCGTTCGCATCAAGGCCTTCGACCCAGATGTGGCGCAGCACCGCCTCGCAGGCGCGCCGGTTCGGCGTGCCGCCCGCGGGCGCACACGCGAGCAGCAGGCGCAAATGCGCGAGCGGGTTGAACGGGTGCTGCGCCGGCGTGCGCATCGCGATGCCGTGCTCGTGCGCGAGCCAGTGCACGTGGCGGAAGGTCCAGGCGCGCTTCGGCTCGATCTCGGCCGGGCCTTTCTGGCCCCATTGCTTGAGCATCGCGGCGAACAGCACCGGCCGGTACCTGACTTCGACGCTCAGGCCTTCGAGCGCCTGCGGCAAGCGCTCGAAGGCGAGGTACGCGAACGGCGAGACCGGATCGAACCAGAAGTCGACATGCTTCATGGCTTGCCCGCAGCGACAGGCTCGAACTGGCGCAGCGCGAGCGCGTCCCACACATCGCGCTTCTCGTCGTCGCTCATCGTCGACCACGCGATGATCTCGTCGATCGTGCGCAGGCAGCCTTCGCACAGGCCGGTCTTTGCATCCATGCGGCACACGCTGTTGCAGGGCGAAGCGACCGCATCGACGACTGCTGGCTTCGCGCTCACGCCTGCACCACATCCTCGACCGCCGCGCCGGTCAGTTGCGTGAGCTCTTTCGGGCTCAGCCGAAACACGCCGTTCGGGTGTCCGGCCGCGGCCCAGATCTCGTCGAAGCGGAACAGTTCACGGTCGATCAGCAGCACCGGCTTGGTCGCATGGCCGACCGGCGAGACGCCGCCGATCGTGAAGCCGGTGCTCGACTTGACGAACTCGGCATCGGCGCGGCCGACCGCACCGACCAGCGCGGTGACCTTGCGCTCGTCGACGCGCTTGTCGCCCGATGTCACGACCAGCACCGCGGCCTCGTCGGCCTTGCGGCGAAACACCACGCTCTTCGCGATCTGACCGACACTGATGCCGAGCGCGTCGGCCGCCTCCTGCGCCGTGCGCGCGGCGACGTCGAGGAACACGGGCGCGTGCGGGTGTTGTTGCTCGGCCAGCAGTGCGGTGACGCGTCTGAAGCCTTCTGGCCGATCCTGCAAATCGACGCTCATGCCCCCGCAGCCTCCAGCTTCGCCGCGCGCTTCGCGAGCAGGGCATTGCCCGAGCGCGAGACCGGCTTGCGGCCGAGCACGTTCGAGATGAAGGCTGCCGCGTCGATCAGCTTGTCGATGTCGACACCGGTCTCGATGCCCAGGCCGTTCAGCATGAACAGCACGTCCTCGGTGCCGACGTTGCCGGTCGCGCCCTTGGCGTACGGGCAACCGCCCAAGCCGGCGACGCTCGCGTCGAAGGTGTGGATGCCCATCTCCAGACAGGCGTAGATGTTGCCGAGCGCCTGACCGTAGGTGTCGTGGAAATGGCCGCTGACTTCGTGCAGCGGAAAGTGCTTCAGCGCCCGCTCCAGCGCCGCCTGCGCACGCTTGGGCGTGCCGACGCCGATCGTGTCGGCGACGCCGCAATGGTCGACGCCGATGCCCTTCATCAGCAGCACGACGCGCTCGACTTCATCCGGCGTCACTTCGCCCTGGTACGGGCAGCCGAGCGCAACCGAGATCGCGCAGCGAACCTTGATCGCGTTCGCGTGCGCGGCCTCGACGACCGGGCGGAAACGCTCGATGCTCTCTTCGATGCCGCAATTGATGTTGCGCTGGCTGAAGGCCTCGCTGGCGGCACCGAACACGACGATCTCGTCGGGGCGGATCAAAGGGTCGGCAATCGCCGCCTCGAAGCCTTTCAGATTCGGCGTCAACACCGAGTAGCGCACGCCGGCCTTGCGCCGCACGCCGCGCATCACCTGCGCGTTGTCGGCCATCTGCGGCACCCACTTCGGGCTGACGTAGCTGGTGACTTCGAGCTCACGCAACCCGGCGGCCTGCAGCATGTGGACGAGTTCGATCTTGGTCGCGGCGTCGACCGGCTGCTTTTCGTTCTGCAGACCGTCGCGTGCGCCGACCTCGACCAGGGTCACTTGGCTTGGAATCATGACAAAAGTCTCACTGTTTGAAGCGGCGCATCGCGGGCCCCTGACTCTAGGGATGGGCCGCTCGGTGCGCGCCACCCAAGATGCCTGCACACCCAAGAAGAACGGACTGCACCTTGGACCCGACCATCCGACTGCGCCTCGCCACCCGCATCCATTTTGCGCTGCTTCGCCAGTACGGCGAAGACGTGGCCGTGAGCACCCTGCTCGGCGACGGGGCTGATGCGCGCGAGGCGCTGTGGGTCTGCGAGGCCTCGGGCCACGACGAACTGGTGCTGCTGGCGAAGCAGCTCAGGGCCACGCCGAAACCAATGCCCGTCGTCGCATCGCGCCGAGCGAATCAAGGCGCAGTGCCGCAAGACATGGCGTGGTCGCAAGACACCTCGGGCTTCGGCCTCTCGCACCCGCCCGAGACGATGGCCACGCTGGCCGAGAAGCCCGCGCAGCGCTCGGTGCTCTCGCGCTGGCTGCACGGCGCCACCCGCTAGGCTGCACGCCAAGGCACGCGCGACGCGCATCACGTCGCCGGCGCCATGCGCAGCAGCTCGCCGCCCTCGCTGACCTGGTCGCCGACGGCATAGAGCAGTTCGGCGATCGTGCCGTCGCGCGGCGCGGCGATCGTGTGCTCCATCTTCATCGCCTCCATCACCGCGAGCGGCTGGCCTTGCGTGACCTTGTCGCCGGCCTTCGCAAGGAAAGCGATCACCTTGCCGGGCATCGGCGCAGCCAGACCGCCAGCCTCGTGCGCACCGTCGGCCGAGTGCGCGATCGGGTCGAACTCGTCGACGACCGCCGAGCCATCGGGCGAGAACACGCTGAAGCGCTCGCCGGTGGCGTAGACGGTCAGCGTCGTGCGCTGCTCGCCGAGCGTCACGTCGTAGACGTTGGCGGCACGCGGGGCGATCGCGAGCGGCCAGCGCTGCGCAGCGTTCACGAGCGTCTGCGTGCCCGCGCTGCGCTCCAGCGTGAACGCGTGGTGCGTGCCCTGCGACTCGATGTCGAAGCGGCGCGTGGCGCTGCCGTGCAGGCGCCAGCCCTCGCGGCGCGACCACGGATCGGTCGTCTCCAGCGCCCGCTCGGCCGCAAGCGCGTGCGCGACGACGCCGGCCGCCGCGAGCTCGATCGGCAGCGGCGGTGCGTTGAACAGCACCGCACGCTCGCGCTCGATCAGCGCGGTGTCGAGGTCGGCATGCGCGAACGATCCGCTTCCCGCGACGCGCCGCAGGAACGCGACGTTGGTGTGCAGCCCGACGATGTGCGTGGCCGCGAGCGCCGCGTCGAGCCGCGCCAGTGCCTGCGCTCGGTCGGCGCCCCAGACGATCAGCTTCGCGATCATCGAGTCGTAGAACGGCGAGATCGCATCGCCTTCGCGCACGCCGGCATCCACACGCGTGTTGCCGCGCTCGAAGCTCACCGCGTCTGCCGGCGTGCGGTACACATCGAGCCGACCGGTCGCGGGCAGGAAGTTCGAATCCGGGTTCTCGGCACAGATGCGCGCCTCGATCGCGTGGCCGTGGATGCGCAACTCGTGCTGCTGCAGCGGCAGCGCCTCGCCCGAGGCCACGCGCAGCTGCCACTCGACCAGGTCGAGCCCGGTGATCGCCTCGGTGACCGGGTGCTCGACCTGCAGCCGCGTGTTCATCTCCATGAAGAAGAAGGTCAGGTCGCCGTCGGCCGTCGGCTCGGCAATGAACTCGACCGTGCCCGCACCGACATAGCCGACCGCCTTCGCCGCCGCCACCGCCGCTGCGCCCATCTCGGCGCGGCGCGCTTCGCTCATGCCGGGCGCGGGCGCTTCTTCGAGCACCTTCTGGTGGCGCCGCTGCACCGAGCAATCGCGCTCGAACAGGTAGACGCAGTTGCCGTGCGAATCGCCGAACACCTGGATCTCGATGTGGCGCGGTCGGGTCACGTAGCGTTCGATCAGCACCGCGTCGTCACCGAAGCTGTTGATCGCCTCGCGCTTGCACGACGCGAGCGACGCATCGAACTCCTCGGTCTTCGTGACGATGCGCATGCCCTTGCCGCCACCGCCCGCGCTGGCCTTGATCAGCACCGGGTAACCGATGCGGTCGGCCTCGGCCCTGAGCATCTGCGGGTCTTGCCCGGCGCCGTGGTAGCCCGGCACCAGCGGCACGCCTGCCTTCTCCATCAGCTGCTTCGATTCGGCTTTCAGCCCCATCGCCTTGATCGCCGACGGCGGCGGCCCGATGAACACGAGGCCGGCATCGGTGCACGCCTGCGCGAACTCCTCGTTCTCGCTCAGAAAGCCGTAGCCGGGGTGCACGGCCTGCGCGCCCGTCGCCTTCGCGGCGGCGATCACGCGCGCGCCGAGCAGGTAGCTCTCGCGCGGCGACGAGCCGCCGATGTGCACGGCTTCGTCGCAGGCCAGCACGTGCTTGGCGTTCGCGTCGGCATCGGAGTAGACGGCGACGGTGCGCACGCCCATCTTCTTCGCGGTCGCGGCGACGCGGCAGGCGATCTCTCCGCGGTTCGCAATCAGGATCTTCTTGAACATCATTGGTTGAACCTCAGGTCGACGGTTGACCCGCCCGGAACCAGCCCGACACGCGCCGCGCGAGGCGACGCAGGAATTTCGCAAACACCCAGGTGAGCGCCACCATCACGACGAGCGCGACCGCGAGCGCCGCGAAGAGGACATAAGGGTGTTCCCACGACAGCCACAGACTCACCGGCACGACGCTGTCGCCGACGAGCGACATCGCCATGTTCGAGAACGGCTCGGGCGAGGCGTTCAGCGCCGCGCGCGTGGTGGCCTTCGCGACGTGGCTGGTCGCGGCGAGCGTGCCGCCCATCAGCGCCGCGGCCATTGCCCAGCTCGATTGATCGGCGCCGAACACCGCCGCCGCCAGCGCCGCGCCGGCGGGGATGCGCACGAGCGTGTGGACCATGTCCCACAGCGAGTCGAGCCCGGGGATCTTGTCGGCGAAGAACTCGATGAACAGCATGAAGCCGCTCGCGCCGAGCATCACGGTCGATTGCAGCACGTGCAGCCCCGCCGGCAATTGCACCCAGCCGAGATGACCGGCGAGGCCGGTGAGAAACACGACCGCGTACAGCCGCAACCCGCTCGCCCAGCCGAGCGCCGCGGCTATCGCGAGCAGGCCTGCTGTGTCGATCGGCAGGTTCGTCATCGCTCAGCCCCGGTGTCGTCAAGCCAGTTCGGCTTGCGCTTGTTCAGGAAGCTCTGCACGCCTTCGCGGCCCTCGTCGCTGGCGCGGATGTCGGCGATGCGGCGCGCGGTCTCTTCGCGCAGCGCGCTGTCGAGCGGCAAACCGGCCACGTCCTGCACCAGCTTCTTGCAGGCGCGTGCGGCCATCGGGCCGTTGGCGACCAGCGCGGCGACGATCTCGGCGACCTTCGCATCGAGCGCATCGGCCGCAACCACCTCGTGCAAGAAGCCCATCGCCGCCGCCTGCGCCGCGCTGAAGCGCTCGGCGGTGACGAAGTAGCGCCGCGAGGCCTGCTCGCCCATCGCGCGGATCACGTACGGGCTGATCGTGCCGGGCAGCAGGCCGAGCCTGGCTTCGCTCAGGCAGAAGTTGACGCCCTCGGCCGCGACCAGCACATCGCACACCGCCGCGAGGCCGACGCCGCCGGCGTAGCAGTCGCCGTGCACGCGGCCGACGACCGGCACCGGGCAGCGCCACACGGCCCACAGCATGTCGGCCAGAGCCTGCGCATCGGCGCGGTTCTGCTCCCAGTCGAAGCCGGCCATCGCGCGCATCCACGACAGGTCGGCGCCCGCACAGAAGGCCTTGCCGTGGCCACCGAGGACGATCGCGCGCAGTTCAGTGTCTGCTGCGAACGCGGTGAACGCGGCGTTCAATTCGGCGATCACGCCCTCGTTGAACGCGTTGCGCACGTCCGGGCGGTTGAGCCAGACCTCGGCGACGAAGCGCGAGGGGCGGCGGATGTCGAGTGTGGCGGTCATCGCAAGGTCTCCCCGAGGGCCAGACCTTGCGGTGGCGCAGGCCGCGCTATTGCAGCGCGCCGACGCTCGGTCTGACGTAGACGACGCGATTGTCGACCGCGTACAAGGTGCAGTGCGCGCGGCCGGCGTCGTTGCAGCGCTTCAGCGCGCGCTCGGAAGGGTCGCGCGGCTCGTTCGGGTCCTTCGGACGATCGGACCAGGTCCCGTACCAATGGCCCGAGTCGGAGACGACGAACGCTCGCGGCGCCTTCTGCGTCAACCACTCGCGGTAGCCGGCCCGCCCGCGCTCGCTGACCGGCACCGCATCGGCGTTGTCGATCGCTGCATCGCTGACGACGATCGGCACCGGCCTTGCGGCAGGCACGGGCTGCGATGGCGATGCAGCCGGCAGCGACGAGGCTGCCACCGGCGCGATGGACGCGGCGCCGGCACGCGGCGGCATCACCACCTTCTCGAGCTCGGCCATCGCCATGTCCGAGAACTTGTCGTAGAGCCAGTTCATGCGCACGCCGTCCTGGCCACCGGCCACGCCGCCGAACGCATAGTTCGCGTGCACCTCGAAGCTGCGCAGCGCGCGGCCGGACGGGTCGAGCACACGCACGCGGCCGGTCACGTGGTCGTCTCCGGCCATGAAGCCGAACATGATCGCCGCGAACGCGCCACGCACGCGCACATCGGTCACGACGATCACGACACGGTGCGCTGCGGTCGGCGCCGTCAGCCCCTTCGCCTCGAGCCGCTGGCGCAAACGTGTCGCCAGCTCCTCGCGGTTGAACTGCGGGTTGTCGACCTGCTGCTTCGCCGCATCGGGCGACATCAGCGCGTTCACCTGCGTTACGCCTTCGAGGCGCGAGACGTCGCCGGTCACGCGCGCGTCCTGCTTGATCGTGCCACCGCAGCCGGCGAGCAGCGCGAGTGCCGCGAGCGGCAGCCCGCAGGCGAGGCGCCTGATTGATTTCGTCATCGTCGATCGCATCGCGGCCTGCTTCGTTGTGGTCAGGCGAACGATCGTAGAGATCGGCATCGGCAACGCACGCACGCGTCGACACGGCGCGACGCTGCGGCGTGCAATAGGTCGCGCCGGCCGGCGCGGCGTGAACGATGGGGTTGTCGACGAAGGCCATCGTGCTCAATACCGCTTCGCGACCTCGTCGAGCATCACCTCGGTCGCGCCGCCGCCGATCGCGAGGACGCGCGCGTCGCGCCACAGCCGTTCGATGGCTGTCTCGCGCATGTAGCCCATGCCGCCGTGGAACTGCTGGCAGGTCTGCACCACCTCGTTGACGAGCTCGCCGGTCAGCGCCTTCAGCATCGAGACCTGCTGCACGACATCGTGCTTCTGCGTGACCCGCCACGCGCAGTCGTACATGAATGCGCGCGCCGCGTGCACCTTGGCGTCGAGCATCGCGATGCGCTGGCGGATCGTCTGCTTCTCGAAGAGCGGCGCGCCGAAGGCCTGGCGCTGGCGCACGAACTCGAGCGTCATCTTCAGCGCCTGCGTGCAGTGGCCGATCGCCATCGCGGCCAGCGCGATGCGCTCGGTCTGGAAGTTCCTCATCACCGAGTAGAAGCCCTTGTTCTCTTCGCCGAGCAGGTTCGCGGCGGGGATGCGCACGTTGTCGAACACCAGCTCGGCGGTGTCGGACGAGAGCCAGCCCGACTTCTTCAGCGCGCGCCCGACCGTGAAGCCCGGTGTGCCCTTCTCGACGATGAACATCGACATGCCGTGGCTTGCGCTTGTCGTCTTCGCGGCGATGAAGTACAGGTCGGCGTGCACGCCGTTGGTGATGAAGAGCTTGGTGCCGTTGAGCACCCACTCCTCGCCATCGCGCTTCGCGCTGGTCTTGATGCCGGCCACGTCGGAGCCCGCGCCCGGCTCGGTGATGCCGACCGCGGTGATCGTGCGGCCCGCGATCACGCCGGGCATGTACTTGTCGAGCTGAGCGGGCGTGCCCGCATGGTGCAGGTGCGGGCTCGCCATGTCGGTGTGCACCAGCACCGTGATGATGAAACCGCCGAAGGTCGATTGCGACAGCGCTTCGGCGAACACCAGGTTCGTCAGCGCATCGGCCTCGGCACCGCCGTAGGCACTCCCGTACATCAGCCCGAACAGCCCCGCGTCGCCCATCTTGCGCAACACCTCGCGCGGCGTGAAGCCGGCGTCTTCCCAGGCCAGCGCGTGCGGCTCGACCTCGCGCGCGATGAAACGCGCGATCTGCTCGCGCAGGAGTTCATGCTCGGGCGTGATGTAGATGCTGTCCATGGTGTTGCTCGGGTCACATCCGGAACACACCGAACCTGGCCTCCGGGATCGGCGCATTCAGGCTCGCCGAGATCGCCAGTGCGAGCACGTTGCGCGTCTGCGCCGGGTCGATCACGCCGTCATCCCACAGGCGCGCGCTCGCGTAGTACGGATGCGCCTGGTGCTCAAACTGGTCGAGGATCGGCTGCTTGAACGCGGCCTCTTCGTCCCTGCTCCACGCGCCGCCCTTGGCCTCGATGCCGTCGCGCTTGACGGTCGCGAGCACCGCCGCGGCCTGTTCGCCGCCCATCACGCTGATGCGCGCGTTCGGCCACATCCACAAGAAGCGCGGCGAATACGCGCGACCGCACATGCCATAGTTGCCGGCGCCGAAACTGCCGCCGATGATCACAGTGAACTTCGGCACGGTCGCGGTCGACACGGCCGTGACCATCTTCGCGCCGTGCTTCGCGATGCCCTCGGCCTCGTACTTCTTGCCAACCATGAAGCCGGTGATGTTCTGCAGGAACACGAGCGGGATCTTGCGCTGGCAGCACAGCTCGATGAAGTGCGCGCCCTTCATCGCCGATTCGCTGAAGAGCACGCCGTTGTTCGCGATGATGCCGACCGGCATCCCTTCG
>Ga0307515_10018097_pt1 | contig 12785 bp, 3 predicted proteins | sample 17_EM_MG_FD_194513 | JGI IMG/M metagenome (GOLD analysis project Ga0307515, IMG submission 194513) | Populus trichocarpa ectomycorrhiza microbial communities from riparian zone in the Pacific Northwest, United States - 17_EM | ecosystem: Host-associated > Plants > Roots > Unclassified | place... | reverse complement strand
AATATATACCATAATACTCTGCTCCTTAACCGCCTAAGACTTATAAGGACCTAGACGCTATAGGCATTAATACTAGAACCTTCTTTTACGCCCTAAAAGGATCTGCTAAACGTAAATAACGTATTAAACACGGCCTTTGTTTTAAATGCGGAAACAATACTTATATCTTAAGTTACTACTCTATCCCCCTGCCTAAAATAAATATTTAAACAACTAGTATAGGTAGTATACTGCTGTCCTAATTATATAAAAGGACAACTAGTATAAGTAACCAATCGTCTCCGTTAAGCCCTGCCTATTAACCCTAATTATTATCTAATTCCGGTTCGGTATCTAGTTAGTACCACTTATAAGGATAAAGCTATAATTAATACGCTATAAGAACTCCGCCCTAATTACCTCTAAAAGAAAGATTTTAGAGCTAAGTTGCTCTCCGGGATAGCTCTACCTTAGGATCTCGTTAAACGCATTTAACGTCATAAACTCCGACTTTTAGGACTGTAGTATAACCATTAACTGCTGTCTTTAGCAGAATGGTTAATAAGCTAACGCTTAAATCCTAATTGATATAGAAGCTAGCGGCATAGGATTTATTAATAAGATCTTTATATAAGATAATAGTTTTACCCTAACCCTCCTTAACTAGCATATTAACGTATTTAGATTTAATAGTAAACGCACTATCTTAGGCCGTATTACCTACGTAGTAGCCCTAAGACTCTAATACCTAAACTATAAAGAACTGATTAAGCTTTTTGTTACTACCTTAGGTTACCTAGTAATCCTTAAATAGCCCTAGATAAAGCTATATAAAGTGGTTATTAATTAGAATAACCTTAAGCTTTTATTTACTGCCCCGTATTATAAGTAAGAATACTCTATAATATACCGCCCTAATCCTAAACTAAAATCCATTAGCCTAAGATTTCTACTAATATATACCCCGCGCCTAAAGAATCTACTAGATTTTACTAACCTGGGAATTCTACCGAATTTCACCAATATAAGACTTCTACTAATATCTATTAAGGATCTAAAAATTCCACTAAACCCTATAAACCGATTCTAACTACTACACTACCCTAAGCTAAGTAGAAGCTTAAGCTTAATATATAAAAACACTAGAAGGACTAGTATTCTACTATAAAAAGGATTCTTAAAGAACCTGAACCTAAATTTAATACTAACTCTATACCTAATACTGAACCTAAACCTAAATAAGAAACTATAGACAATCCGAGTAAGCTTAATACCCTAGATATCCGCATAATTGGAGCTGCCCCGCTAGCGTAACTTGCTAAGAAACCCGAGCATATAATCTTCGCTGTTACAATAGCTAATATTAAGAAGGCCTTAGCACTAAAGAAGCACACTAACCCTGCCATAAAGGTACTAGTAGAGTATTATCACCGCCTAGATGCATTTTTATAAAAGAAAGCCGATAAGCTACTGGAATACCGACTATATAACTACAAGATTATACTTAAAGAAGGAAAGCAGCCTAGCTTTAGACCCTTATACGGAATATTTTAAAATAAACTCTAAGTACTATAAAAGTATTTAGACGAGAACCTAAGTAAAGGATTTATTAGAGCAAGCTTATCGCCTATAGCCGTACTAGTAATCTTCGTTAAGAAACCTAGCAGTAGTTTACGCTTCTATATAGACTACTAAGCTTTTAACGCTATTACCGTTAAGAACTAATATCTAATCCCGTTAATATAAGAGACGCTAAATTAACTAAGTAAGGCTCGTTACTACACAAAGCTTAATATTATCTCTATATTTAATCGTCTCCGTATTACAAAAGGAGATAAATAGCTTACCACATTTCGTACCCAATATGGACTATTTAAGTACTTAGTAATACCCTTTGGCCTTACAAATACTCCAAGCTTGTTTTAATATTACGTAAATAATACCTTACGTCCGTACTTGGACATCTTCTATACTGCTTATATTAATAACATCTTAATATATAGTAATAACCTAACTAAATATTAGAAATATATTAACTTTATTTTATAAGCCCTATACAGAGCTAGTCTATAATTAGATATAGATAAGTGCGAGTTTTATAAAACGGAAGTCTTATACCTTAGACTCCTTATTTCTATAAATGGTATATAAATAGACCTAAAGAAAGTTAAAGTAATTATAAACTAGTAAAAACCTAAGAACGTTAAGGACGTAAGAGCCTTTATAGGATTTGCTAATTTTTACTAATAGTTTATTAATAACTTCTCCGCCTTAGCTTTACCCCTTATAGCTCTAACCTAAAAGGATAAAGTTTTTATCTTTAATAAGGAATATAAGAAGGCCTTTGCCTATCTAAAGGTTATATTTACTACTACGCCTATACTTTAATACTTTAACCTAAACTAATTAAGTGTTATAGAAGCCGACTTATCTAACTACGTTATTAAAGGCATCCTGTCTTAATATAACGAGGATAGAGTATTACACCCTATAGTATACTGTTTAAAATAACTAAGCCTAGCTAAATATAACTACAAGATCTATAATAAGGAATTATTAGCTATTATTAGATATTTTAAATAATGGCGACCTAAACTAGAAGGCGCTAGATTTCTAATTAAGGTCTTTAGCGACTATAAGAACCTGCAGTACTTTATAACCATAAAACAGCTAAGTTATTATTAGGCCCGCTAGTTAAAATATCTATCTTATTTCCGATTTTTAATTACATACCGCCTAGGTATTTAAGGTTAGAAGCCTAACGCCCTAACCTAACGCTTGCAAGATACGCTAGCCCTAAAAGAAGCGCGCTTTTACTAAAATTAGACCCTACTTCGCCCTAAACTATTTAAACCTCCTATTAAATACCTTATAGTATACGTCCTTAAAATAACTAATTAATTAATTAAACAGATTATAGTTAATAAATACCCAAATAACGAGTTTATCTAAGAGACGCTTAAGCTAATACACAATAGCATTAGACGCTCTAAAAAGATTTCTCTAAATAAATATAAAGTCTGCGGAAACCGCTTATATTACTAGAACCGCCTAATTATACCTAACTATAATGAACTTAAGCTTAAGCTTCTTAAATATATATATTATCTACTAGTAGCCAGCCACCTAGGCTAAGGAAAAACCCTAGAACTGCTCTAACGAGAATACTATTAGCCGAATATATATAATACGATATAAAGGTACATCTCTAGTTGCTATATCTACTAACGAGCTAAAGCTTTGCATAAGATATATAACGGCCTTCTAAAGCTACTGCCTGTTCCAGACCAAAGATAAAAGGATATCTTAATTAACTTTATTATTGACCTCCCCGTAAGTAAAGGCTGTATAAATATTATAGTAGTTATAGACCAATTATCTAAGATAAGGCACTTAATCGCCTACCCTAATATATTAACGCCTACTATTGCTTAACTATTTCTAGATTACGTATAGAAACTCTATAGACTCCCTAAAATAATTATCTCTAATAAAGGCAGCCAGTTTATCTCTATATTCTAGAAAAAACTAACTACCCAACTTTATATTAAAGTACTACTGTCTACTATATATTACCTAGAAATAGATAGTTAAATAAAATATATAAACGCTATAATAGAATAGTATATCTAGATATACACGTCGTATCTATAAGATAACTAAATTAACTAGCTTGCATTTGCCGAGTTTACTATAAATAATTCCGTCTCGGAAATTATAAAGGTCTTCCTATTTCTAGCTAATTACGGCTAGTACCCATAAATAGGTTTTAAACCTTTTAGTAATGTCCCTTATTATGCCCTATAAGTTATAAAAGCAAATAAATTCATAGAGAAGATAGAGGAACTATAATGGTTTCTTACTAATAAAATAATATAGGCCTAATCTATCTATAAAGCCGTAGTAAATAAGAAACAAACCCTAGTACCAGCTTACTAAATTAGTAACTTTATCTAGCTAGATATAAAAAACCTAAATATAAAATAACCTGCTAAGAAACTTAATTAGAAGAACGCTGGCCCTTATAAGATTAAGAAGGTTATTTCCTCTTACGCCTACTAACTAAAGCTCCCTAATACGGTTAAAATCCACCCCGTATTCTATACGTCAGTCCTCTACCCTACTGCCCTTATATTAAACGCCCTACCTAGATAGATATAAGACCCTCCCCTACTAGTTAAAGTGGATGGTAAAAACAAGTACTTTATTAAAAGAATTAATAACATTAAGTATAATAAACGGAAACGCTAGTATATATACCTTACGAAATAAAGAGGCTTTATTAAGCCCTTATGGGAACCTATTAACTCTATAGGACTTATATAAGCCGCAGAAGACTTTTATAAACTCTACCTAAAACTACTATAGCCCTATCTTACAGAAGCTTGAGTTTAAAAGGGGGGTACTGTTATGGAACACCCCTATAACACCTTGCATATATCTACCTGTTTATACCAACTTAGCAATTAGAGACTAACCGCGAAATAGTAATCTAATAGTAATCTAATGGCAATCTAACGGCAATCTACGGCATTCTGCTATATTTTACTAAGTTCCACTAAATTCTGCTAAGTTTTGCTAGGACTACGACCTAAACCCTATTCTGCCCTATATACGTATTAACTAAGTAACTAAGTTAATAATATATGCCCTTTCTTCCTGTTTTCCTACCTTCTTTCCTTACGTAACGTTTTAATCTTATTATATAGTTTATATATATAGCTTAATAATATCTACTTTGCTATATATTATCGTCGCTTATACTTACTCTGTAATAGTAGTATACTATTATCCCTTTATACATATATGTCCTCTACTAGTCTCGTTTCTTTTACTATATAGTAACTCTAACTACTTCTATAGTCTTTAATATAGTAACCTTATTTTCCGTAATTTATATAAGCTCCCTCTTTAAACCATTTTTCTTGCTATAAAGTCCGCCTAAATATCTTCTGCTATTAAGATCCCTAGTTTAGCCTCTACTCCTTAAACCTTTAATTACTTAATCCTTATCCTCTAGGTTTCCATAATTATTTATTTTATTTCCTATTTTCTTTAGTACTACTTAGGTCTATTAGCTCTATACTATACTATAGTTTCTAACTTTAACTTTATTATTATGTACCCTACGCCTTATATAACTATAAACCCCTATCCTAACCCTTCTTAGTCTACTCTTTTTAGTAGATCCTATTATTAATCTTAAGTACTTAATTAATTAATTCCCTAAGAGTATCCGTATCTTTTATTAGGATAATTACGTCCTAGACTTTTACCTTAAGTCCCTATTTATACTATGCCATAAGCGCCTTATTATTCTATTTAACTTATATTGCTAATATCTAAAACTATATTATATACTCGATTACTAAGGTCCGTTATACTAGGTTTTAAAGCTTTTATTTTACTATAGTAGTTACTTCCAGGTCTTTAAATATTTGTGTTAGGTATTCCGTGAACCCGTTCTAACTAGCAAACATATATTATACTTCTTAGTTAGTAGTTACTATACCGCTTTCCTATATCTCTATGGGATAAGGCTTAAACTACTTAAGTGCCCTTCCCGTTAGGAATAGTCCCGCGTAGGCTATTTAGTCTATAGCTATTGCTAGCTTCGCTCCTTTTTATATAACCTTAAAGTGCATCTATATAAGGAATCCTTTAAGTTTTAACTTCTTACCCGAGAATTGCTTAATAGATAGTAGCTTAATCTTTACTACACCGATCCTGTTAATCCTTTCTTTAAGTATCCTATTATTGTCTATTAATTAATCGACTATAGCTTATAATTGTCTAACCGTAACTAGCTAAGAGTTAGTATTTACTATACTAGTGTTATTACCTAATCCCAATATAGTTGCTTCCGTTAACAGCGTTATAACTACTACTTTTAGTAGTATATTATTTGACTTCTTTTACTATAACCTTAGTAGTAAATATATAACGAAGCCTTGTAGGAAATACTACAGTAGACTTATTAATGGGCTGGGTATATAGGTATAGAATAGTCAACAACGTAAATATAACTAGTAGAGTGGTTACCTAATAGATTAACTTTAATTATATTCTAAGATTTACTATAAAGAAGAGAAACTATCTATAGAGACCGTATGTCCTTAAATATATAACTCCTCCCTATAGTAAAGGTTTAGTACATTAGTATATTAAACAGTCTAAGTATATAATATTCTAACGGACTTTATAGATCCCATGTTCTGAACTTATAACGTAACTAGCTATATAACTTAGCTACCCCTTATCCTATGGCTTAATCGGTTCTAGTGCCTCCCGTACTATCTTAACTAACCCGTTTATATCTATACTTAGTAGTTATACTACTGCTAATATAAGGTCCGTAACACTCGTCCCAGAAGGGGTTTAGAGAGATATTAAAGAGGTGTTAGTATACTGCTGTATATTACCTATCTATTTAACCCCTACTTTAAACTCCTAAAAAACCTTAATAAGGAAAAAATATAACTAAAAAAAGATATAAGAATTGCTAGGAGACCTATTAGAAGCCTATTAAAAGTATATTAGTAACTACCTAGGCTAATATAGAGATTTTTATACAACTCTACTTCTAAGCCTTTATGCTAGTCTATAATTAATTATAAGTATTATAGGCAATTTAGTATTCTAGTATAGTTCCGTAGAACCTTTTAGTATAGGATTTAATGTATAAAGCCTTAGCTTGCCGTTATCTTTAACTGCTAAGATATAGTCTATAATCCTTTCTTATAATCCTTTTCTTATAATCCCCTACGTCACTAACGCATTACTCCTGCATTTGCCCTTAGGCTATTAGATGCGGTTAAGATACCAATTAGTTATTTAAAGAGATTTATCTCTTAAGATTTAGTGTATATACTTTTAAATCCTATGGTCCTATACTATATATTTAGCGTAGCTCTACTGCCTAGTAAATAGGGACACTTTATAATAGCAACTGTAGCTATTATACGATTATTAAGAACGTTTATAACGTTAATCTTTAATACTATAGTATTGTTTTAGGTATAATTTAACCTATATACGTCTTTAATTAATATCTTAATTGCCTTCCACTGGCTACGTAGTTAGTTTTTATAAGGAAGTAATAGTTAAATAACTTATACGCGTGTTTCCTTCCTTTTAAATAGTGCTATTATAACGGAGTTATATTAGTAAGGTTGCGACTATTTACTAAAAGGGTATTAGATAGTAAAGTATAAAGACACTTTACTTATTAAGCTTAATCCTTTTCCTTAACCCCTTACTTGCCATTATTAACCTTCGTCTAATTTAGACGTATCTTTAATATATTATTAAGATTTTCTTCTTTTTTATTATTAATTTAATATACCTCTTTATTCTCCTACTAACTGCTCTTTTAAGTAAATTCTATAGTGTATTCTGGCCTTACCTTTACATATAAAACCTTAACCCCCGCTAACCCGTAACTAGTGCTAGTTCTACCTAAATAATTTTACCTATACGTCTTTAAAAGACTAGAAATCTAACAATAGGATTCTAGAGGCTTATAATAAGACGTACTGCGTTAGATCTAATACCTTTAGTACTTATAATTAATATATGCGTACTAAGAGCGGTAGTTATATTAAGGTAAGCTTTTCTATCCTTAATAGATTTCCATTCCTAACTTTAAGCTTTAATAGCCTAGGCCTAAGTAGCGACAATCCTTTAATGTCCTTAACTACTATATTGCCCGGGCTTTGTCTTATTCTAGCGCTAATGCTAAACGTCTTAGTTAAATTTAAGACTATGCTATAGCCATCTATACTGCCTATAATTCCTAGTAAGCTAGCTAGTAACGCCTAATATAAGAGTAAGGTTAGTATACTAAGGATAGGGTAAGGGATGGGGGTGATAAGAAGAAGGTCGCTGTCTACTATAGGAAGGAGTTTACGCATACGCGTTAAGTTTTAAAAGAGCATAATATAATGCGGTATTAGGTAGGTTACCCTTTAGGTACCTAGTAGATAGGTAACTAACAGTTGCTATAGTAAAGTCTTGGTGGTTCTGGACTATGCTAGCTAGCTAATATCTCTGTTTATTCTAGGCTTAAGCGTATCTTTATTAACTATAAGCTTACACTATAAGAGCTTTATTAGTATTAGTTTAGACTTAATATTGGTGTTAAGCGTTTAAGAGCCTCTACTCTAGCTATACCTTACCGTCCTACCCCTGTTTTTACGCCTACTTATACGCCTACTAAGGGACCTAGATCCTATTCTTGTTAGCCATCACTTAGTGGCCTAATAGATACTAATCCTACTCCTAATAATAAGGTATAGTGGCTTTTTAGATTGGGCATTTGTGGTTTAGACTTTTGGGATTCGTTCTTATATATAGTAGCAATTAAGAACCTTAATTAAGTGCTTGGAAAGGCCTTGCAAGGTTTTTAGAAAGGGCTTTAAAGCCCTAGGAATAATATTCCTAATATAGATTAATAAATGGGAATGCAATTCTAGCAAAATGCCCTATTAACTCTATACTATATACGTAAAAAGGCTAAGGACCCGTTCTGCCTTAGGCTGTAGCCCTATCCCTATAGTTTCTGGAGCCTATCCGTTTTATATCCAATTTAACCTATTTACTCTTTTTGCGAGCTTTCTTTATAGGTCGCGATAATACTATAGTATTAAAGCGCTTTCTGCAATTTATAGATTATAGACCTTAGTCCCAATATTCTTTTAGAATATCTTTATAATAATTAAGGTAATCCTCTAGTTTCTATATAGAGTCCTTAGCGGGCTAGCCTAGCTATTTAACTTTAAATTAAAGCTTATTCTTAATAGATTTATGGCGTAGTATAGCTTTAACCTCGTACTACTTGCCCACTACCTTAGGGTGTTTAATTGGGCCTAGACGGAAGTTCTTTTTTAGTAGTAGTCTATGCCATAGCTTTAGTAGGTTTATATAAAACACTAAATATATATAGGCTATAGATAGGGGTAGCTAGAGACGGTAGGCTAACTTACTAATTCGTTTCTTAATTTAGAAGGGACCTAGGTATCTTATATTAAGCTTTTTTAATAGTTAACGGGTTTTAATATTTGTTAAATATAATAGAACCTTATCGCCTACTCCGAAATACTTATTTTGGTACTTATAGTTATACTAAAGTCTCTACTACTTTTAGGCATCCTATAGGCTCTACTTTATATACTTTTATTGCTCCTCCTATTCCTAGAGGTATCCTTATACTCTCTAGTGGATATCCTTAGATTTTCTAGTAAGATCCTATAACTAATTATACGGCCTTAGCTAGTGATTATTAGGTATACTATTAAACCCAAATAGTTAGACGCCATAGGCAATCCAGATTAGTGCATACTTATATAATGCGTATTGCTTTAAATTATAAGCGTACTCCACGTACGGAAGTAGCTTATACTAATTATCTTACTAGTAGTTTAAATACATTTGCAGGTAAGACTCTAGTTCCTAGTTCTAGCGTTCCGTTTACCTATCCGTTTATAAATAAAAAGCTATACTATAATGGTGGTCTATCTTTAAATAAAAGTATATATTTAACTAGGACTAGCTTATAAAGATACTGCCCCTATTAGTAATAATAGAGTGCGGCTAATCTACTTTAAGAAAGCATTTCTCCTTAATTAGGCTAGTGAGTATTTGTACGTTAATTGTCTTATTAATAGGAAGGTATTGGACATACTTTAAAAACCTATTAATAAGTACAAGGACTAAATTATATGTTCATTCTTAGCTATTTTTAAATAGCGGGAGATCCGTAATAAAGTCTATGGCGTAATATTACTATAGCTTACTAGCGGGGGGAACTAATTTAAGTAGACCCTATAGCTTGTGCCTATGGATCTTATATACTTAACACTTCTCGCAATAGCTAATATACTTCTTTGCTTCCTGCTTAAGCCTTAGCTAATAGTATTTACGCTAAAGTAATTCTACTATTTTTACTTAACTATAATGGCCGCCTAGAGGATTATTGTAATTCTTTATAAGAATCTTCTGTCGTAGATTTGCTTCTTATGGTACCCAAACCTTATTACCTCTATATAGTAGGCCCATTAGGTCTAGTTCCTAATAATAGTACCTAGTAGCTTCTTTCTTATTATATTTCCGGTCTACTTCTATATTAAAGATGGTATAAAAAGCGTCCCTTTATTATACCTTACGGATAAAATCCGTTAACCTTTTAGATAGTTTCTAGGTAAAAGCTATTTTGTTTTATACTATTCTAAGTATAAGACTAGATAGTACTATAGATCTTATAACTCTTTAATACATATGCGTTAAAAAGGCCGCTATAAAGTTAAAGTCCTTTAGTTATTACAGGGCTCCGAGTTCTAATTACTTTATGGCTTCGCTATTAGCTTAAGGGGATAGCTTAGTAATTAGAGATAGTATATTACTAGGTTTTAATAATGTATTAAGGACATCCTATTTAGGTATATTTAGACCCTTATTAGTAATAGACCGGGTACTAGCTAGAACGTTAGTAGAAACTAATAGGGCTTATACTGCCTAAGACTTAGTATATAGAGCTATAGGTGCTTAAGTATTTTATACCTAGAGCTTATTCTATAATATAGGGAGTAAAATATCTATTATCTGTTTTTCTTCTCCCGTTTTAAAGCCTTTAGTATAGTCTGGCTATTATAACGGTCTATTAGTAGGGTTATTTTTCCCTAGCTTGTATTTAATCTTAAAATTAAATCGCGTAAGCTCCTCTGCCTATTTAGCTTATTAAAGTATAAGCTCCTTTATAGTTATAAAGTAGCGTAGATTATAGTAATCTAAGAGTATATAAGTAGTATAGCTCGCGTGCTTAAGGTAGTGTCGCTACTGTTTAAAGCAGTTAACTATAGCCAGTAGTTCCTTATTGTGGGTATAATACCTAACTTTAAGCACTACTCAACGGCATATTCACATTTATCGACACGATCGTCTCTCAAATATGGCTGCCCACATCGAAGCATGCACAGCTTTCGAGTCTGCGTTCGGGCTCGTCTACGATTCAACCACAGAGTTAATCCCCTAACCTGTCAACGCCCATATGTTATCGATAAAGATTATCTATTATTGTTAATTGGGCATTTTGTGTTTACCCAACCTCTCTGATTGGCCTAATTCTTATCGATAAGAGAAGGACCGATTTTGACGGGTTAAGATACCCGGCACCTGACATTCACGCTCGCTCCAACAGTTGCGAGTCCTAGTTCAGACAGCATCAATATTACATTACCATGCAAAGCCTTCAACCTCTAAGCCTCCCACCCAATAGTCAACACAACAACATACCACTTCCCCCTCCAGCGCGCAGCCGACAAAACACAATACACATTAAGACGCACCTTCCTACAAGAAGCCTACGTAACGGACGACTACCAACGCAGCAACTTCTCCACCCCGCAGCGAACATGGAGCTTGAACGCAGCTCAACATCCAGTCAACATCCTACACCCAACTCCACCAACAGCACCTCTACATCCAGTTCCGGGCCCGGCAGCGCTGCCTCAAACACTGACCAACAACCCAAGAAAATAAGCGTAGAGTAATAGCAGCCATAATCATTGGCGCCGTCGTCCTCGGCGCCACTTTTCTCGGAACAGGCTTCCTCTCGAGCCGCAAACGCCTATCCGACGAAAACGCGCCGCAGAAAGAGCCACAGCAGTGGAAGCAGAGCCAGCACAAAAAGACGCCGAAAACGGCACGTCTGACCCATACGCAAGTCCCGCAGGCATCAAGGAGGAATTGGACACCGTTCGCAAAAGCGCCAGAGTCGGAACGGGGTATTTCGGTGATGCGGAGATAGAGGGCGATATATACCTCGGAGCGGAGATGAGTGGTGAGGGGCGGAAGGCGGAGTTGCATATGCTGGGGGAGAGTATTACAGGGCGCTTTGAGCTAGAGGCGCCACATAGAGTAGGGGAGTTGAGCACTCCTCGAGAAACAACAGAGAAAGAAAGAAAAGAGGAAGGTGGACAGGGATATCTTGCCAAGTCAGAGTGGCATGCAGAGTTGGAGCCAGAGCTAGAGCCGGAGTCGTGGTTAGAATTAGGAGAGGACTGAGAAGTCAAGACCATTTTTTTGGCAGGTCCGGGAGTGATAGTTGATACTATTTTTGTTCAGTCTTGGAATTCGGGTATATATTTTGATTTTAATTGTGCTGCTGTATGTGTGTATATGACTGAATGATAAGTTGAATTTGGGGAGTCGAGCGTATGTCCAGGGTTGTTGACTATGTGATTCAGCAGCCTCCTGGCTTTCCTCCCATACAGTACCGGTAGTTGGCACAAGTGCAAATCCTTGATCACGCTAATCTGAAGACCGTGTGGTGTAGCTGCGAAGACGGCGTGGTGTGTAGACTTCTATCTCCTCTCTCGGTTTGGCCATTCTTGTCCTTAGAATGATCAAAAGAGGCGAGCGATTCAAGACGCAGATTCAAGACGCAGCGAGAGCTTTCATCTCCGTGACCTTGAACTACAACAACTGTTTTCCTCAGCTTCACTCCTCAGGCTCTGTCATCCATGCGCAGCCTACTTCTCGTGTTGTCTTTCTTCACTTTTTATCTTTTCCTTCTCTTCTCTAGGTCTTTAAAGCAGGCGACTAGCCAGCATTCACGTCCAACCCTTGAGAACCGCTCTCTCAGCTCTCCTTCCCCTCCCCCCTTCCCCACCGGCTCAACATCCCCCGTCCCCGTCCCCGTCCCTGTCCCCTCTCACCTCCCGCTCAGCCCGCCTATCATCCCACCACATCTTCGCAAACCAGACACTGAACCCAACCACAAGGACAGTAGTTATCGGGGCCGTGAAATA
>Ga0307515_10018096_pt1 | contig 12786 bp, 6 predicted proteins | sample 17_EM_MG_FD_194513 | JGI IMG/M metagenome (GOLD analysis project Ga0307515, IMG submission 194513) | Populus trichocarpa ectomycorrhiza microbial communities from riparian zone in the Pacific Northwest, United States - 17_EM | ecosystem: Host-associated > Plants > Roots > Unclassified | place... | reverse complement strand
TTGGACATTTAAACTGTTCGATCAATATTTGTAAGAAAGGGCATTTAAATCATTGTCCCAACAAAGATAATTTACTCGTCTATTCTTAGAATAGCTTTTTTTTTTTGTTTGACGGTAAGAAATAACCTGGGGCCAGCGCCAGCTTGACTATCTCTGAGACTGGGTTCCTTTCTGAAATGATTTTAAGGATATACCTCCACATTATCATGGTGGACTTAAGAGAATAAATTTTCTTGGATGCGAGCCCCAAGGTTCAATCTCAAGAATTCAAAGAAGAGAGCGGACCTCTTTGAGCACCAGAGCAATCCCTTGGAGTTTTTTCTAGAATATCTATTGACCAATTTTATCTCATTACAAGTATTGAACTTGACCCCTATTTTCATGTCTTTAATGCTTGATGACCCTTTTCTTTTATCTTTTACTCTATTTTCTTCTCCATAGATGCTAGTTATCATAGGAAAGAATATTATGATAGGCTCAGTTTATGTGACCTTGTGCAGGGAGATCGCACAAAGAAGGTGGGGGTCATTGATAGCGAATATATTGTTCATAAGGGCATACAAACTTTGGGTGGGCGTAAAACTCCTAGAAGAAAGGTCATCCTTTTCTCCTTGTTTTCTCAGGGGGGGCACAGTTTATGATTTTTGTCTATCTGCATTTTATTATCTATTATTAATATCTTTCTGATTTCTTCAGTCATCAAATACAGAAGAGTTGACTAAGGTAAACTTTCCTTTGTCTGGTAGATGAATTTTCATTGATACTATTTTGTAGCCACTGTTATTTGTTCTTAAAAGTTTCGCCTTCTCTTTTTTGGTTTACTTTCTCCTTCTGGCATTCAGAGACATAGTGCTGCATCCGTGGATCCTAGGATGGAGGTGAGACTACTGATCCTCTAGTCTACCATCAACCCTGCTTTGAGCATTTTATATACTTCTATTCCTCTGGACATGAAATGCCTGCAATAGGCAGAAGAGCTGCCAAGTAGTCTAGGATGATTGTTTCCTTGATTGTTTACATGTTTTCTCTAAATCATGCAATTTGGCCGATTCTAATTCTGTTGAGATTTACAACTTATATTTGATTAGTAAGGACTATTGGGTAGTAGGTTCCAATATCATGGATTGGCACCTCCTGGCCTTGAGATTGGTGATCTTGGCTTTGATAACACTTTTATTTTGGAGTTAATGCACGTATATCATGACATTGTTAACTCTATGATGTTGTTTTCTTCATGAAGAATGAACTACATTTGAGATGCTAAATTCCAACCATGTTGTCATGTCTGTAATTTGATGAACTTTGTTGTTTTCCTTCAATTGACTGATCAGATTAGAAGGCAATCAACATGGGAGCTTCAAATATTTAAGGATCGCTGGAAGCAAGCGGTAAAGGAGGACAAAAATTGGGTTGATCCATTTCTAAGGAACCGAAAACGCAGAAAACTAAAGCGGCACGGCCAATAATCTAATTGTCTTCATCACACATGGGGTCTTATCTATACCTGTAATTTTGTCCTCCTAGCTTTTATTGATGCTCATAATTGATTCACTAAATGGACAAGTCATAGTTTTGTTCTTAAAATCCAGATTTTGTTTTACTTGCCTAGTTCTAGCTGATTTCTCTCGGTTGCTTTCCAAGCCTCTCAATTTTGCAGATTGAGGGCATGTAGATTCCTTTATGCATTACCTATAGACGAACAATGAGTTGCTTGCTTCGGGGAAGAAATTTAAGGTCTGTTATAGCGCAGCACAATTCACCATGTCTGTGATCTGCCATTGGCGTACTGCCATGCTACTGCTACAAAACTTCAGAATCAGGCTCTTAATATTTTTGCTTTGCATGGCGTAGTTGGAGGTCTACTTGTGTAGTATTTTTTTATTTTATGTTAGTACGGTAATGTGCTTGTCCTGCAGTGTTACAGTACCTGCATTGAATTAAATTAAAAAAAAAAACTAAAGGAGAAGTTACTGTAAGAACAAGACTTATTTTCCTATTCATTGTATTGTAATAGTGTATTTACTTAATTATTTGCTGTTTAAAAAAAGAAAAAGAAAAAAGAAGCAATGAATTAAGCTTTGGGGTGGGATTGTCTTTTTATTATGGCATAATTGTTTTTAACATGTTGCATAGGGGTTATAACTGTCATGCAAGGTAAAATTACAACTTTTGATATTGTGGTGTTTTTATCATTTTATTTTTTTCGAACAGTGCAATTATTTTGGTATCATTAGAGTCAAGAACAATGCATCTCTCTTGGCTAGGAGTAATATTTTAATAGTCATGTATTTAATGTTATTTTAAAAAAACATGATGATATGTACACGCTCATGTGTGGACAGCTCTCGTGTTGTTTAATCGGCGGGTTTAGGGTTGTTCGGCTATCAAATGTCGTTTTATGAAGTGGTGTTTGAAAGATATTGGAGCTCTCTACACAGTGGTGCGATGCATGTATTATAATTGTTGCTGGTTTGGCACTGATAATATTTTTTTTTTAAATTTTGCGTCATTCTTGCAAAATTTCAGAATAACCTTTTCAATTGTTTTTTCATTCACATTTGGTCTCCATGTTTTTAATTACTATTTTTTATTTATTTTAGAATAAATTATAAAATTATAAATAATTTTTAATTTCACCCCCTACTATTTTTAATTTATCAATAATATTTTAAATTACAAATGTTTTTTTATTTCATCCCCATCATTTTTAAATATATAAATAATCTATCAAATTACAAATATTTTTTAATTTTATCACTTATGATTTTTTTTAATCTTTTCAAATTTGGTTCTTATTTTTTTTATTGTTACTTATTTTATTTGGCATCATTTTTAATTTTTTTTTAAAAATTCATCCTCGAGTTTTTTTTCCTATTAGATTTTATCATTTCTTTTGTTGTTACTTTTTTTGCTTTTACATGTTTTTTTTATTGATATTTTTTCACCGACTTCATCTTTTTCAAAATTAAATTGGTTGATGATTAAGTTTTTTATTTGAATTCGAGTTCAAGATTTCACGATTTGCGACTTTTAAATACTAGACTAGATTTAGGAGGTTTGCCCGGGTTTATTTAATTTTTTTATGATGTTTTATTTTTTATTTTTTATCTTTTGTTTTTGGTTTTGTTTTGTTATTTTTTAATGGTTTGTCTTCTGTTCAGTTGGTCCCTTACGATTTTTTTTTAATTTTACCTTTACTATTTTTTAATCTATAAATTATTTATCAAATTAAACATGTTATTTGATTTTACCCCCTATGATTTTTTAATCTTTCAAATTCGATTTTTATTCTATTAATTACTATTTATTTTGTCTTGGATCATTATTTTTTTTTTCAAATGTCATTCTCCTTGTGCTTTTTTCTATTAAATTTTATCTTCATTTATTTTGTTGTTGATTTTTTTTCTTTTGCAAGTTTTTTAATAAATAGTTTTTTTTCACAACTTCATCCTTCAAAATTAAATTTGTTAAGAGTTAAACTTCTTGATTGAACCCATGTCAAGGATTTCACAACTTGTAGGTTTTAGAGATTAGACCAGATTTAAAGGGTTTGCTCGGGTTTACTTGTTTTTTTTTTTAAGCTGATTTTTTTTAGAGTTTTGCTTTACTTTTTTACCTTTTATGATATTAGGATTGAGTTGTTTGATAATTTGGATAGGCTTAAGTCTAATTATTTATACCTTTTTTTCATTGTTTTTCTATCAGTTTATTTATAGCTTTGCTTCTTTTTTTTTCACATTATTTAAGTTACCAATTGAATTAATGATTCGGAACTTGGATTTCTTTTACCTTAATATTTTGTTTACATCAAAAAATATTTTGCTCAACAAATCTAGTATGTTTTAAAGCTCTAAGGTTACCATGTTAATAATTATAGAGAAATCTAATTTTTTTAAAAAAGAAAAGTCTATAATGTAATGCTATGATGAAAAAAAAAAACACTTAACGATTTAATTGTTTATACGGAGACCAAATCAACCAGGAAAAATAAATAAAATAGCAAAGATAACATCGTCTTGCTTTAATTCGAACGACTTGGGCTTGTTGTTTAACTAGTCGACCCCTGTAAGAATGGAGGCGGAAGAATTTTCTAATTAAATTTGAGTTATTTAAAATTATGATTTTTTTTTATCCGTTTGAACTTATTCGCCAGTTTTATCTTGTTTATTTGATCCATGCGCGTCTCTCGTGACGGCGGTATAGCTCCAGGGTTCTTCGAAGGTGGCACATGTTCTTGTTATTCTTCTTAATCTTAAGGATATGGAAGTATATATGAATAAAAATCGTCCATAGACTAGTTCAAGCATGTTGTTGAAAGTTGATTTGGAAGTATGAATAAAAATCGTCCATAGACTAGTTCAAGCATGTTGTTGAAAGTTGATTTGCTTGTTCAACCCTACCTCTCCATCTCTGTCCTTGACGCACTCCTTTTTTTACTTTTCTAAAGTGTCTGTATGATCGATAAAATTGAAAGCAACCGTCATTTCCTCTGAATTTCGTATTTTTTATGTTCAGCAATATTGCTCCTTCTATATAAGCGTTTTCCTTTTTCATTTTTCTTTTGTATATTCACTTTCCTTTCTCGTTGAGTTCTCTGGCTGTCTTTGTATCATAGATTTTGGAGCTTGCACAGTCTATTATATAGTATTCAAGATTTCTCCAAGGCCAAAACCTCTCCTCATGGCAGCGGGTCCTTACTATAGTAGTCTACTCTTCAATAAAGTAAACCCCTTTGCAGATGAAATAGATGGCCATTTGCAAAAGTTGCAGAATGTTGCATTCCTAACATGTCTAGGATTGACACAGTGTCTTATGTGGAATTGCGCATCTGTTGCATTTGTGTGGATGGTAGGTGGGGTAGAAACAAAAATCTTGTTCCTTGCATTGGCCTACCTAGTCTGTGGACTTCCAGCTGCAAACTGGTTATGGTTTCGTCCACTTTGTCAAGCTTTGAGGACAGAAAATACTTCCATGTTTCGTTATTTTTTCCTGTTCTACCAGCTCCACATTGCCTTCTGCATGTTCGCTGCAGTTTCTCCTCCAATAATAGCCAAGGGAAGATCCCTCACAGGTATCATGAGCGCATCAGACATTTCTGGTGATTATGGAGAAATTGGATACTTGTACTTCATTGGTTTCGGTTGGTTCAGCCTAGAATCAATGCTCAGCATCTGGGTTTTGCACAAAGTTTACAAGTTTTACCGTCACGGTGGTTTAGCTCTGGAGATGGTTTGACTGTTCGTCTGTGTTCATTTCTCACCCTATTTGATTCCATTAAGATTTTTCTACGATTAAGAGGATCTTTAATCAATGTACAGTGATTATATATCACTGGAACTAGGTTACACCATCATCACCAAATCATATATGCAACAGGGCATGCCATTTTTTGTACCGAACTATGTAATCTTGTGATATTTCAATGAAATTCTATGTTAAAGAACCTGCATCCAACCCAAAAAGTAAAAACCTTTTGAGAAGGTGTGACACGTTCATGTTATTAGCCAAGACAGAACTTCGTACTTTATTCTGTGAAATATATATATTCTCAACAATCTATCCAAAAGATCGATATGCTTGGCTATTTACTCAAGAGGTAAGCATCCAATTGGATGAAAGAGCTAGCAGAACCATGATTTTGTTGGGTTTCTGATTTAGTTTTCTCGAGTTAAAATTTGAAACCTGATGCATGATCATGGGCCATGGCAAATTACAGAAGAGAAGCTCATGTCTCAACTTCACCTCATCATAATTTGCATGTTCATGGGTGGTTAGGCTAAATCATGAGGAGACAGAGGAGCTGCCTTGGACACCAGGTTTACACCATTATTGGGCATCTTGAACACAACATAGCTGGATTCATTGCATGGTGCTAATGATGATGTTCGTCTTGAAGATTATGAAATGGTTAGACTTTTCCAAGGCTGCTTGCAAGTTCCATTGTTTTCGTTGTAATGTGTTAGCAGATTGGAGCATGAACAATAGACAACTCTATTGAATTACGTGTTATTTACAACCTTACTATTTTTCAATTAAATCCCTTTTTAATAAAATTATTAAATCATATATTATATGATTGTAGAAATCCTCTTAAGATGTAAGAACAATCATACATTTAAATTCAAAATGTCAAATAGATTATATGTATGGATATTGTTAGGTTTTCTTGTTGTTTTTTTTTAATCTTAATTAGTATGATTTTTTTAAAACAAAAATTATTTGAATTGATAAACAACATTAAGAATCTTTAATTGAATTTAATGGGGGATGTTCTGCATTGATAGATATAATATAATATAAATTTGATTTTAAAAAATAACTTCATATATAAATTTAGAATTTAATTCTTAAACAAATTGAGATTTGATATGCTCATATGTAAATATAACGAGAATCAAGATTTCTTTTATTGTTTCTCTATTTTTTAACGATAAGTTTGCATAGAAAATATTATAAATTTATTTATTTATTTATTGGTGCATGATTGCACAAATTCATATAAGCATCATATTAATAAAATATTCTTTTCATATACTAATTCTTCTTAAAAAAAGAAGTCGTTCTCTATTTACAGGATTTATTTTGTTACAACCAATAAAGAATATATTTAATTTCTTTTAACATTTACAAGAAATGGCTGGTCCTCAGAACTAACCTAGGAGTTCATAAGCTATGGCCGTGAAAGCCTATTGTCTCTCGTAATCATTTCCTGAATGCAAATTCTTTCAGTTGTTACATAACGTGCACCTAATACTTGAATTTAGGAGTAATGTGCGAAGCAAGGCTTAATCTGAAAACCATCTCCTTTGCACACGTCCAAATGCACGAGAGTTCTTTGCAACCTTTCAATATCATCACCAGATTCTCCTCAAGCATGTAAGCAACACTTATAATCAGACGCTTGATCCTTGGAAGATAATTGACAATGGCTGATGCCTCCTCTTTCCGCGAATACTGTAACGACGAATGCTCAAGCTCTCAAAGTTCTTGCAATGGAGGCTGATTTGAGTTAATGTTTCTGTCAAATGAACACCATTATCAAGGTCCAAATTCTTCAAGAGTTTCAGATCCTTGAGTGTTTTCCCGAATAGTTTCTGTCAAATGAACACCATTATCAAGGTCCAAATTCTTCTGTAATTGAAATGTATGTATGCTTGTGTTGACCTCACAGATGACACAAAAGCAAACTGCTCTTGTTATTATTAGCCTCCATGAAAGCGTTCGATTTTATTGATATCAGTAACGTTTCAAATTTTATTGATATCATTAAAGTATATTTTTTGAAAGATATAAAACTACATTCTTAAAATTTCCTGAGATAAAATACTTCATCTTAATAATATAATCTTATTAGTTGTTTGATTTAATGATAAAAATATTCTCAAGTCACAATAATATAATTTACTTGATTAAAAATTTTATAATTTTTATAGCCATAATAAAGATTATAAAGACAATTTCATGCATAGAACTTACTTCAAACAATCATTTCAAGTGTATTTTTATATTATGGTGTATAATATTTTTTAAAAAATATTTTTTATTTGAAATAAATTAAAATAATTTTTTATATTAATAGATCAAAATCATCATAATACTAAGCATCAAAAAGTTACTCCAATTCTTCACAATCAATATAATCACATTATGGAAGCGTCATCATTCATCAATGATGTCCAAAACAAGACAGATTAAAACAAAAGGTTTAGTTGATAAATTCAAACCAACAATCACACATGAAAGTTAACTACTATTTCTTCTTCTTCTTCTTCTTCTTCTTTTAAAAAAAAGGGTAGTTCTCAACCGTTGATTTGCCCCTCCTTTTCCTCCCAAATTTCATTTCCTTACAAGAAACCAGAAGCACTTGTAAGTATATATATGTAAAAGAAGCTGACCATAGACAGACAAGCCAAACTCTCTCTCTCTAGAATTTCTTTTTTTTCTTCTTCTTCTTATTTGTTTGACTTGGTTTGGTTATCTTTGTTTCAAGTGTATGATTCCTTAAGAAACAAACAAAGCCTTTCTCTCTTTTTCTATCACCTTCTCTGTTCATAGTTTCATTATTTTGTTTTCTTTTTGAAGCCTCTCTTACCTTCGGTTTCTGCCTTCTGTGATGGCTGGTCGTTATGATCCAAACCCTTTTGATGAAGAGGAAGTTAACCCTTTCATTGTAAGTCTCTGTCCTTTTTTTTTATTTTTATGCTAATTTTTTTTTTTTTTAAGACAAGTAGTTGAATTTTGTAACATGTGGTGTTCTTTTGGAAGTGTTTATGAGTGTTTTGTAGGTTTCAGAAGTTATTAAGGAGAGTTTTGAAAGTTCCAGGGTTCAGTGAGGTGTTTTCTGTGGTTGACTTTTATGGTTTTATGATTGATGTAAGCTTTTTGTTATGGAAATTTAAATATTGCTTAGTTTTGAGTAATTTGGTTTAATCTAAGGCATGTTAAGTTCTTAATTATATTACCTTTTCAGGAAAAACCCTCGATTATTGGGACTGAGTAATTTTGTGTATCTTAATAATTGATGGAATTATGTATAGAAAGTTGTTAAATTTTAGACTTCATAATTAAAAGAAATTTGAGTTATCTGGACTGATGGGAGAGATAAGACTGTGTTTTAACGCTTGGCTGGATCATTTTCAGGAATTTTGTTTGAAAGTGATAAATGTTTGGTGGTTGGCTTTTTGTATGTTTTAAAAGCTTGGTAATTTTAATTTGATGTTCTTATAACTAGGACCCGGCTGAGAGGTCGAAAGCATCAGGGCAGTCGAAGTATAGTGGGAGTGCATTCAACACAACAGTAAGCCTAGTTCTTGCAAAAATTAAAACTATGTTATATGTTTTTCAATATTAAACCAACAAATTCTGTAACTCTTGCTTATGATATTGGTGATTTTGCAGGGTGTTCCTCCTGCTTCAAACTCGAGGCTTTCACCACTTCCTCCTGAACCTGCTGGTTTTTACAATTATGGTACAACGGTCGACATTCCTATTGATGCAGCTGCGGTAGGGATGGGATTCTTGTTGGTGAAAACCAGAGTCCATATTTTCCATTTGTATAATTAGTGTTATACTTGATTTTTCTTACTCTAATATGCTGTGAATCTAGGATTTAAGAAAGAAAGAGAAGGAACTTCAGGCTAGGGAGGCTGAGCTGAGAAGACGGGAGAAGGTATGTTCTGGTCGATTTTTTAAAAATACAAGCGCTTTTGTAATTTTTTTTCCTGCGTGTGCTGAACACAGTTGTTTAGAAGGAAGACATGTACTAATCCTTACAATTATAGTCTATCAGAGTGTTGTTGAAGGTCTTCAAGGGATGTGGAATTGTCTTTTGATAGTGTATTTGTGTTCCAGTTTTGGTTCATTAAGAGAGCTTTTTTTACACTGCCGTGAAAGCTCGTGTAGATTAGTGTTTTTTATTTCTTTAAAATCCAGCCGAGATTTTTGTACATCTTTCAGGTTGGATGCTGACTCATTCTGCCATCTTAGACACATTACGGATGGTTTCTTCTGTGGCTTTCTTCTCCCTTCATATCTTGCATTATATTAATCTCATTAATCTGCCTTTTTTCTGGTGCTAAACACGAGGTAAAGAGGTTAGAAGATGCAGCTGCAAGAGGTAATATACTCTTGATCAAGCCTTATCACATCATCTGGACTTTCCTGTTTTCTGATGTTCCTTGTCTACCGGACTACTTTTTTCCCATGTGAAATATTCGACTTCTTAGTTGCATGTATTATTTGAACAACTGAACTAATTATTTTTTCCTTGTATGGCCAATTGGTTTTCCAGTTCTATCCTGCAGCTTACTTTTTTAGTTCTCTCTTTCCATGTGCAGCTGGAGTTGTCCTGGAAGAGAAAAACTGGCCACCATTTTTCCCAATTATCCATCATGATGTCGCAAACGAAATACCAGTTCATCTACAAAAAATTCAGTATTTTGCATTAACAACATTTTTAGGTATGCAAGCCTTCACCTGGATCTATGGACTGATGTTGTTAGCATTAAATTAAAAAATAAGTCCATTTTTTGTGAACATTTATAAGTTTGAAAGTCGACATTTTTTTCATTTTTTTTATAATAATAAATCCTTGTGAAGATTGGCATCTTGGCTAACAGGTCCTTGACAAAATAAATAGATTTGGTATTCTTTTTTATATTTCACTGCAATTATTTTTAAGTATCAGCTATATATTTAGGTTATTGAATGGGGTCCTGGGCATGCACCTTGACCCTCTAAAGGTATCCCAACCAGGAAGATATATGTGTATTATATTTATATTGCTGGGGCTTTTGCTACTTCATGAATTACAAGTGTTCATTATATTTCTGCTCAATATGTTTTTTTTTTTATAAAAAAAAAAGGTGGGACAAATTCTTAAACGTTAAGCATCCTCTAGTTTTTCTAAGCTCCTCGTCACTATGTTGTACAGTAAGGATGAAGAGTCCCAATTTTCATGTTTTACTGAAATTGGTACCAAAATATGCTTGTACTCTGCCTTTGTTTTCTGTAAACTGCATCATCACTGTGATAAATCTGAGCCATCTGAAAGAAGTGCATCGTTTTCTTCCCATCCTCTTCATCCCCACCACTCTCCTCTCAGCCACCTCTCTACTCCCCAAAGACTTATCATTTTCCATGCTCCCTTCTAATTACAGCACTCTCTATTCCTGGGTCTAAACTGGGTTATGACTGAAGTACTTGCTTGTTTACCTTCCTTATGGACCCTATAACCAAGGCAAGTTTACAATCATATCCTATCCATGGTGACTTGACCTAGATTATTATAACTTAACACCATGTGTAAAATGAAATTCATTAGCAAGAAGGCAAATCTAATTGATTGAAGCATTCATATTGTATTGGTTCCGATGTGATTTTTTCTTTATTCTATTTTCACAATTACTTTGCTAGATGGCTCTGTGTAAGTGATGAACAATGATCTTGTGCAGGATTGACTTTTTGTCTTTTCTGGAATGTCATCGCTGTAACAACAGCATGGATTCATGGGGAAGGTTAGTTAATAAACTTTTGCCGTGTTAGTCCTGTGCATGCAAGGTTTTCAATTATCTATGCTGTCTTAAAATTCTCTACATCTTTTGTTGCAGGGGTGAACATCTGGTTTCTTTCTGTTAACTACTTCATATCAGGAGTTCCTGGAGCTTATTTTTTGTGGTATCGTCCACTCTATCGTGCATTTAGGTATTTATCTCCCTTGTTTACTTCAACTTTTGTGCTATTCTTAATAATATACTAGGCTGAAGAGTGAAACCTAAAATACAGCTAGTTCAGGACTGTGGTTTAGTGCCCATTTGTTTTTGGGGCGCAACTGCAAAAAAACATCTTTTTGATGCTTTTAATGAGGTTGAAACATTTCAACCTTATTGCCAAACCAACCCTGTTTGAGCTGAGCTGAGTACTGTGCTTGAACTTTTTACATTTTTTTCGAACCCTTGGAACACAAAGCTGTTTTCTGATACAGCAAAAGGTGTTGTTTGAGGCTTGGAAACTATGTGATAATGTAGGAAGTAGCAGATTATTGGCAAAGATATGTTTATCTTTTACTTTCTTAGTTAAGATTATTCTGATCCAGTAGTTTAACATTTAGGTGATTGAAACAAAATGTGAACAAAGAGTACTGTGAATCTAGATTTTCACCTCCATAATATAAGAAGTATACCTGATAGTTCATCTATAGTTATATCAAAATGCAGAAATATTGTAGTTTGCTGTGCTGTTGAATATCAAACTCTTCATGCAGGACTGCGAGTGCTATGAGGTTCGGATGGTTTTTCTTGTTTTATGTGGTAAATTTTCATCTCGCTGATGGCTATTCATTTTATTTTATTTTATTCTGTCCAGCTCATCTCCTATGAAATTAAATACCTAATCTTTGTTCATCTTTTTTCTCCCAGCTTCACATTGGCTTCTGCATCTTTGCTGCTGTGGCTCCTCCTAAAATTTTCAAAGGAAAATCTCTCACGTATGTTTCTTCAAGTATTTTGAACTACTGTTTGTGTTTCAGACTAATGTTCTTGCGGATTTCAAAACATCACCATTCTTTATATTGCAAAATCCTTTAATGTTTCGTGACTGATGGTTTTTTGTTGTTGGACTTTGAATCAGTGGTATTATGGCTGCCGTAGATGTTGTGGGTAACTATACTATAGCCGGGGTGAGATGTCTGATATCAATTTGTAATGTTTCTTGCAATCTTGCCTGATTATCCAATTCTTCCATACCTTGTTTTTGAATAATTATGCGCTTGAACTAGGAAAGTAGGGCCTCCACTTCTCTCTTTTTTCCTAGATTTGTTCTGGCTACTTTGCTCCGTTAGTTATCCACTGCAATGTTGGATTCATTACTAGAATCAACATGGCATTACTTTCTGTAGGCTAGATGGTTAATTGTTTCTTGTGCTTATAGATCTTCTACTTCATCGGATTTGGTTGTTTCTGTCTTGAGTCACTGCTAAGCATCTGGGTTATTCAGGTACTTTTTTCCTTGTGTTGAATTGTTCATAGTATCATCTATTATGCACCATGCAGCTTTTAGAACTTTCTTGAAAGTATTTCTCACTTCTTGGTTTCCTTCTTGCTGCGCAGCAAGTATACATGTACTTCCGTGGAAGTGGCAAAGCTGCCCAGATGAAGCGTGAACTGCTAGAGGAGCATTGAGGGCAGCAGTTTGATTCTATGCTCTTGTAAGAAAGCATCACGGTGACCTTGTGTGTGGATTTAGGTTGTAAATGCCATTAGATGCATAGACTTGGGATACAACGTAAAT
>Ga0307515_10018095_pt1 | contig 12786 bp, 4 predicted proteins | sample 17_EM_MG_FD_194513 | JGI IMG/M metagenome (GOLD analysis project Ga0307515, IMG submission 194513) | Populus trichocarpa ectomycorrhiza microbial communities from riparian zone in the Pacific Northwest, United States - 17_EM | ecosystem: Host-associated > Plants > Roots > Unclassified | place... | reverse complement strand
CGACAAGAATTAATTAATTGAGACAGCTACAGTATAACGTACGTGGTTAAGGATTAGAGTTTAATTTAAAATTTTGAATTTCTAATTAATATGGGTAGGATGGGCAAGCAGGGGTCTAAGATAAGATAGTTAACCAATGCCTCCTTAATTAATTCGTAGTTTCACTAAAGATTTGATAGAAGAAATAGAAAATCATGCGTTGGTGCCAGTGCTTTTTTTTTTTCCTCTAAAAAAAGAGAGAATAGAACTCGAGAATCTTGAAGGAAATGAAAATATTAATACTAATTAAATGACAATTCAATGATAATCAATATTATTATTAAAAATGAAATGAATATGACAAAGGAGACATACAATGGTAATTAATATGTAAATTAATTCCACCAAACTCTTAATTAATTAGGAAATTGGCAGAGATTTTTCTAAGCTATAACATCTCATATGGTGCCTTCATGCAATCATTTCTTTGGATAAGTCCTGCTAATTAGATATTGCTGGCATATTGTCATTTATAGAAGAAACATATGATAAGTCATAGGATTTGGCCATTTAATGGCTCGACATATTTGCCCTCGGAATATGTATATTTTAAAATAGATGGATGTATAAATTACGATAAATTAAGAAATTAAAGGGCATGTTTCCAAACCAGCGATTCATTATTTTTCACTACTAGATCTAATGTATTTATCATTTGATTTGAATTTTCATATTTATCTGATGATTTATCATTTTGTATTTAATTATGAAAATAAAATATGTCAGCTAATTTAATTGCTTCTAGTTAGTAACAAGAAATGGATATATGGTAGGAAGGGAAATGAAGAGGGAGAATGAAAATTAAATATTGATTTATTTTTATTGAGATATGGGATGGATTTTTTTTTAATAATGTATTATTTCTACTAATTATTTTTATCAACTTAACTATCAATGCCGCCAATATTAATTATTGGCAATGTTGATGACACTTTTCTGTTTAAAAATATACACTAATATTATTATTACATCATTAATCTTCCGACACCATCACTCATTCATCATTTTCACTATTTTTTTCACCCTCATCACTCTTCTTTCTGTACTATCTTCTGTACGTAGTAGTGGCATTAATGTTTTAATTAAAATATATTATTGTTTTTATTATACTATTATTACTGCGCGCCACCATTTCCTTCTCTTCTCTATCATCGTCATCATATCACCTTTTTATTTTAATCATTATTTATTATTTATTCTAAAAATAAACTATTAAAGATTTTAAATCTTATTCTGATCTTTTGTTAGTATTCTAAGTAAGTATGGTATTAGAATTAAAGTATTTTTTTAATTTTTGTCTCGACTTGTCTTCTTCTTCTTCTTCTTCTTCTTCTTACAACTATTGGCATTCCACGAGGTTAAGCGGAAAAATATTTAAGGCGATAATTCGAATGTGAATCAAGTATTTGTGGCACCAATCAATTTATTATTTTAGTCCATGCTAATTTCACAGGAAAAGAAGACAGAGATGATGAGGTGGCAGACATGAAGTGAGAAGGAGAAATGGGTAGGGCCCACTAACAGTTGGACCAGGGCGCATCTTTGAGTCCGATAGCACTTTCTGTGTATTCTTAACATAATAAGCACTTAGGTGGTCCACGAACCACATGTTAAATTCAATGTCCAATCGTGGACCACCTCCTAAATTCAATGTCCAAATCAATGTCAAATGAAGCATCAAATAAGTTCATACTTATTACAAGATAATAATAAAATACAATATGTTATGATTGTAATTAAGTTTGGTATGTTATCATAATCTTTTTTACAACCATCTCATCATGAATAGATTTATATATTATTCATAGAAAATATAATATAGACAGAATAGTGAACTTGTTAAAATTAACTAAAGAATCAAATAAGTTATGTTATAATTAGATTAAAAAGATCAAATATTTTATAATTATAATTTGATTTGTCTCTATAAATTTTGTTGTATTCACTATATAAGGAAAGTGAAAAGTGTGAACATATTGATATTGGTTATTTTCCATGTACTGGTGTAATTAAATACAATAGTTTCTATATATAGTACAATAAAGATCATTATTTGTTGTATTCATTTGAATGCAAATTCAAAAATCAAATCCTATGATTTATGACTCCTTTACTTGTGTATGATTTGTGGTGACAACTTGCAATATTGACTTGAGATATAGTTGTCCCAGGATTTTCAATTATTGTATAATTTTTGATTACATATGCTTCAATATCCCCTTACCCTCGTGCAATTGAAAGGGAAGCTTATTAAACTAAAAGATTGACATGTAACAGAGTAAATTGAGCAACATTCATTGCTTTAGTAAGTAGGTCAACCAACTAATCTTGGATGATAAAAAGGAGATCTCAAATTTCTTTTGAAATACTTGATCAAACACATAATGAAAATCAATTTCATTATGCTTGGTTTGAGCATGGAACACTAGATTGGAAGAGAGATATGTGGCATCGATATTATCATACCATAACAAATTGAAGCCATCGAGTTTTGGCTATTGTAATAGAAAGATATTTGTATTTAAACTCGGTGATACTACATGCTACCGTTTATTGTTGTTTACAACTCCACATAATCAAGTTATGGTCATGAAAAACAAAATACACACCAATATTTCTGCGATCATCAGCCCAATCAACATCATTAAATCCACAAAAAGATTGATCAGTTTGTCTAGTAAATCAAAAACCAAATGATTTTATTTGTTTAAGATCCCTCAGGTTGATACGTGAACTTGCTTCCATGATGAACATTGTAAACAATATCTAGATGAGTAAATCCAAGGTAATGTAAAGCTCTAACAATGTTTTTATAGAGCCAAGGGCCTAAAATCAGAACCTTTGATTTTGGAAAGATGACAAGTGTTGGACATGGTTTCACTTTATCAAGGTATACCTTACGTAAAAAATATGCAATAAACTTTCTTTGAGTGATAAATAAATCATGGCCATTATGAAGAGTTTCTACACTAAGAGAAAAAAAAAAGGTCCTAAATCTTTCATTAGAAAAACTATATTAATAACTTTGATGTCTAAGCTAATAACAATTATATTTTCCACATAAACAAGGATGAATATATAGATCGTGTCTTGGTGAAAATTATAGAGAGATGTGTAAGCTTTAGAGCCCTTAAAACCAAGTTGGTGTAATTGATCTATAAGTCTAGAAAACAAAACCCTTTGGGCTTGTTAAAGATCCAAGAGGCTTATTTTCAATTTGCACACATGTTATGAATAATAAGAATGAATAAATCCATGTGGTTATTGCATATAAACATTTTCTTGAAAGGAACTATGAAGAAATATGTTTTGAATATCTAATTAATGGGGTGACCAATAATTTAAGAATGCAAGAGAAATAACTAGGTGAATTATGCTCGGTTTAACCATCGAATTGAATGTCTCTATATAATCAATATCCTTTTATTGATGGAAGCCTTTTGCAACAAACCAATTCTTATAACATTCAATGCTCTTATCTTCATGCTTTTTTAACCCGATAGACCCATATGTTTCCAACAAACTTGTGATCTTGTTGTGGTGGAATTAAGTCCCAAGTATCATCTGAATAAGGGCATTGAACTCAATATGCATTGTATCATTCCCATAAGAATATTTAGAAGCTTTCGTGAAACAGCTAGGTTTAGTAAAAATAGGATTCACCTTAGTAAGAAGTACCCATGAAAAGTATATTTAACATGCCCAACATGCGGTGTCTTTGGCTTGAGGCTGTCAGTCTGAAACCTAGTGGTCATGTGCTGGAAAGGAGTTGTTATGTCAAGTAATCTAGGGACAACTATCAGCAATCACTAAATTTCGAGTAGCATGCAAGTCTAGAGTACTTGCATTATCTTATATTGTTGTGTTGCTGTTGAGTTAATTGGTAACTAATCAAATACAAGTGGTATAGGAAAAGATTGACATATTTCATTACTTGCAGAAAAGGTTAGTGAATGTGTATATAGAAGACTCAAGGCTAAGGCTAAGGAGTTTGTTTTAGACCGGGAAGAATATGAGGAAGATGTAGATGTTTTATATGAAAAGAAAGATTCATTAAAGATGTGTCGAGATACATATATTTTTTCTATAGATAAGTCAAGATATTTGTAACCCTGATGTGAGAGACTATAACCAATAAAAAAACAAGTTTTTAAGCTAAAATCTATTTTATGATGATTATATGGTTGTAGTTTAGGCCAATAAGCACAACAAAAAACATGCATGAAATCATAATTTGTTTTTTTTTGTTGGCCTTTTCAAATGGGGATTGATTGTTTAAATTTTTCAGGCAATCAATTAATTATATAGGTTGCTATTTGAAAGACATCTTTTCGATACTAGTATGTAAGATTTGAGTGAGCTAATAAGACAAGATCTATTTCAACAATTTAATGATGATGTCTTTTAATTAAACCTATTTGTTCATGAGTATAAGGGAATGCAACTCGATGTTTAATGCCATAAGATTTGAAATAATTATTAAGACATTAAAATTCACCATCCCAATCAGTTTGAATAATTTTAATTTTGGTATTAAAGTGCTTCTCAACATATATTTGAAATTAAAGAAAAATATTTTCAACTTATGATTTTTTTTAAGTGGAAAAAGTCAAATAAATCTTATGCAAACATCTAGAAAACACACATAATATCTTGAATTATAACTAGAAATAACATAACTGGGTCCCCATTCATCTAAAAAAATAAGCTCTAAAGGCTTGGTGGCATGATGAATAGATTTAAAAATAGGTAAATTGTGGCCCTTGTTCATTGACAATCAGGACAAACATGGTTCCTTATATTAAATTCAATAGGAATTTTATCTGAATTCAACTCTTGATGAGTAATGTGAGAGGATACATGTCCCAATCTACAATGCCAATTGAAAACAGAGATACAAACACCAATAAAAGCAAAAGAAGTAAGTTGCTGAAATGGCTGTAAAAAGCAATACAACCTATCTTTGTTATAACCTCAATATAGAACATTCCCCAAGTAATTATTAATAAAAAAGTATCATGAACTCAAAATAAACATTATTATCTCAACTAAATTTTTTAACAGAAATGAGATTTTTTATGATTTGTGGCATTACAAGTATGTTGTCAAGATCAAAATATTTTAAAGGTGTAGGTAAAGAAACAATATCGATATTAGTTATATACAAATATGAACCATCATCAACTTGAATTTGATTAGTGTCATCATACTCTTCACCGTAAATATTGAGATTATTAATGTTGTTTGTTAGATAAATTATTGCTCCAGAGTCAACATGCCACTCTTGGTTAGTTGACTATTGATTTTGGTACATGGAAAGGTTGGTTTGTGCATTACTGCGAGGAGGTGGTAGCAGAAAATAAGGGTAAAATGCTTATAATATGTATAAACAGTATGTCTAGTTTTTTTTTCATATAATTGACACTAAGTATCAAAGTTACAAGGTGAAAGGTTACCTCTACCAAAACTAGAAAATAGGCTTCAAAAGCCATGCTCCATGCCATGAGTATTTTCGAAGTTCCCACGACCATGATTTTTAGAGAAAGGTGGCTATCGTACACCAATATTAATCGACACATAAGAGATGGGAACAAACTAGGAATGATGATGGATTTAGGCCTCACAAGTAAGTAATATATAATAGACTTCCTCTAATATAAGTGAGTCATCACATGCGAAAATCATGGTTACAAGGGAATCATATTTAGGCTTTAAACCAACAAGAAGATAGGTGATGATATCATTATAATTTAAGGTTTGTCCAATAATAGCAAGATTGTCTACCAGATGTTTGATGTGCATGAAGTATTCACCAGTTGTCTAGTTGGTTTTGTGGGTTATAGAAAGCTGAGACCATACTTGAATTACTTGAGTGTTTGATTGAGAAGAAAAAACAATAATAAGAGCTAGTAGTACCTCATGAGAAGTGGTGTAGTGGACAATATATACAAGAACCTCATAAGTGAGAGACATTTAAGCAACTAAGAGTCAAATTTTCCTGAGTCTCCCAAGTGTTAAACAAGAGATTAAAAGACTTTATACAATTGTCATTAATGATTTTCTTTTATGGTTGTTTGAGAGTATCATCTAGATAACCAAAAACCTTTTGGCCTTTCAAATATAGAATCATAGTAGCCTTCCAGATAGAATAGTTGGCAACTTGGGACAATTAAGTTAGTAATTTTGAGAGATGAGGTGGGATTGAAAATAAAGAGTTGGTTGAGTTGAACATCATAAGTGGAATAGTTATTTTTCATGTACTAATATGAATACAACAATTCCTATATATAGTACAATAAAAATCATTATCTACTGTAGATTTTAATGTATTCATTTGATTGGTGATAACTTGCAATATTGACTTGAGATATAGTTATCCCAGGATTTTCAGTTACTACATAATCTTTGGTTACAAATGCTCTAATAAAGATTTATATATAAATATTTTATAATCTCATTAATGTAATAATGTGTAAAGATTATAAATATTAGAGAAGACTTGCTGACCATTTAGATGCTTTCTCGATTATTAAGCTTCATGTTCTTTCTTCTTTTCCTTTCAATAAGGAGAAATTATAACTAGAAATATAATTTCAAGTGGAGACAGGTAATAGCCTGGCAAATCAATAGAATACGAGTGTCTATTATTTTGATCCCTAAGATTATAATAAGATTATATTAAAAATATTAAATATTTTATAATTGTAATTTGATTTGTTACTATAAACTTTTAATGCTTCACTGTATAAGGAGTGTGAAGAGCTATATATAACCATTTCATAATCTCATTATTGTAATCTTATGTGAAGATCTTATATATCGAAAGAGAATTTTTGACCGATTAATATCAAATTGATCATTATGCTACATGTTTTTCATTTCGTCCTTCCAATAAAGAGAAACTAAAACTTGGAATTTAATTTTGAATAGAGACAAGCAGTAGCCTCACAAATTAAATAGAATATGAACGTCTAATATTCTGATCGCCGAGAAAGATTTATTATTTTGAAAGTTTGCTTAAGAAATAAAAGGTAAAAAGAAAGAAAGTAAATAAACTGGAGTTTATAAAAAGTTTGTAAATAAAATGATAAAGGAAAAAACAATTATAAATTGCATAAAAAAGTACTATATTTGAGATTGATCATCTTTTCCAATAACTAGATTGTTTATTTATATTGACATGTTTGGGAGTTTGACTCCTAACTCCTAGATCATTAGTATTATTTGAACCTAGTTGGTTCCACTATTTATGGTTGATTTCAACCTTACTTCTTCTATTTGGATAATGAACAATTAATCTTCTTACATAACATAGTGAGCTTAAACTCATGTGATTAAATGTTTTTTTTTTCTAATTGATCATTACTCCTAAATCCCTTAACCAATTAGTACTTTTTAAACTTGGTTGATTCCATTGTTCATGATCGAATTCTACCTCGCTTCTCTTGTTTTGGATAATGAACAATTAGCTAGTATTTTAATTACATAATTGACAAATAAATATTTATTTTTTATATAAGTAAAATTAATAGTATTAAATATTTTATGTTTGCAATTTGATAATCGTTTAATAGTTTAATAACATCCTTTATATTATATTCTCCAATAAGTTGGTTCACATGATAGATAAAAATAAAAAAATAATGAAAATCAATCAACAAACTAAACTAATCTTGACTATATAATTTGAAGATGCTCTTAAAAGTATAATAAAAAAAGAATTTAATTTATATTTATGTAGAAGATAGTTTGAAAATATCTTGAATATTAAAAAATAAAAGTTGGTGTCAATTGTTAAGAAAAAAAGAAGCAAAAATGTGGGTGCCTAAAGAGAGCTCCCTAGGTAAATTGCATATGCATTAGGGAAGCTAATTATGCAACGACTATAGGGATTACAACTCCAAAAACTGCTATAGAAATGTGGCAGTAATCAATTTTGCCCTTGATGTAAAAGAAGAAAACCGGAAGAACTTCTTTGAGATTGCTACCACTAATTTTTTATATTATTTGTGCGAATTAGAAAAATCAAATATGTGATTTTCATGCTTGCACTTAACAAACAAATTCCAACGACCAAAAGGAACATAACTTTGTCCAATATGAAACTTTAAGTCAATGGCTCAGAGTATTCTCTGCATGCATTTATAATACTGATTTACTATGCCTTTTTTCCAATCAGAAATCATTGCAGTGCTGTTTTTCTCAAGTAAGATTATTACCATGTTCATATATACTTCATACCATCGGCCACAAGAGTGTCCATACATTCTAAAGTCCAGCCTAGCTGCCAATTTAATTTACTGGAGACGATAGACGACCTCAAGAAGCCAAAAGCTAGCTAATCAAATACTAAAATCTGCGACAATATACGTCAACTATCATGACATTTATCAACAGAAAGTACTTAGAGTTGTTATCTTAAAATGACATTATTTAATTAGTTGAAGATTGAAGTTAATTAATAAGGAAATTATTTTCAGAGAGCTTCAACAGCGACAAGTCCCTGTCACTCTTTCGAAGAATCAGCACCATCAATTTACCAAATACGCGTTGTCGGGCTCTTGTTTGTGCCGATCCCTCACTTCTATATAAATGCTATACCAAACCCTTTCTTCCCTACAAAGCCTCTCATATAAATTTAGCTCTCTCTCTCTCTCTCAATTTCTGATCTCACCTATAACTCCCTTTTCACTTGATAAACCTTTAGGCTACACACAAGCTAGAGTGGCAGTATATCTGTGAAAATGTTGTCTGCGAAAGCTAGTCATGACTCCCATGGACAAGACTCTTCCTACTTTCTAGGGTGGCAAGAGTATGAGAAGAATCCATATCACGATGTGCATAATCCATCTGGGATTATTCAGATGGGACTTGCAGAGAATCAGGTAAAAAGGACAGGTTCCAGGGAAATTAAGTATTATGTTTATATATACTTAAAGAAACTTTACATGAGCCATATTTTTCGTGTATACAACATAAGTGCACTTTCCACCAATAAAAAAAAAACATTAGTGAAAAAGAACTATAGCTAATGTTTATGGCATATCCAAGTTTCTTTTTCTCTCCTTGATGCGAAATGGGTGTCCATGTCTTCTTGTATCTCAATTTTAATTACCGCTTAAAGTAAAAAAAGAACCTCTATAATTTTTCAGTGAACTTTATTTTTTGCAGCTTTCTTTTGACCTTATTGAATCTTGGATAGCAAGAAATCCGGATGCGGTTGGGTTGAAGAAGAATGGTGCATCGATATTCAAAGAATTGGCTCTCTTTCAAGACTACCATGGCTTGCCTGCTTTCAAGAATGTAAATTTCGATTACTGCACTTTTTCTTTCTTTCTTTTTCCTTGTATATGTAGATCAACATGGGTTCATAAATCATATGCCAGGATATATATAAATATATGCACATACCTCTGATCTTGTCCCGAACTCATTCGTTTTATTTAGGCAATAGTGAAGTTTATGGCTGAAATAAGAGGAAACAAAGTAAAATTTGATCCCAACAAGCTTGTGCTCACAGCTGGTTCAACTTCTGCTAACGAGACTCTAATGTTTTGCCTTGCTGAGCGAGGCGATGCATTCCTTGTCCCTACGCCATACTATCCAGGGTAATAATTAAATTAGAAGTGAAAAAAACACGAACTATATATACATTTCTTTCTTTCTTTATAACATGATCATGATCATGTTCTGTTCTTATTGATTTTATATAAGGCAGATTTGATAGAGATCTTCGATGGCGGACTGAAGTTGAAATCGTTCCAATACATTGCTCAAGTTCAAACGACTTTCAGATTACCATGCCTGCATTAGAAAAATCTTATCAAGAAGCCCAGAGACTTGACTTGAAAGTTAAGGGGGTATTGATCACGAATCCTTCAAACCCCTTAGGGACAACAATGACCCGCGATGAGCTTAACCACCTCATTAGTTTTTGCACGGCCAAAAATATTCATATAGTAAGTGATGAAATTTATTCAGGCACAGTTTTTGACTGTCCTAAGTTTATAAGCATCACAGAGGCCTTGATGGACCGACACCTGGAAAATACAGATATATGGAGCCGCATTCACGTTGTTTACAGTCTCTCAAAGGATCTGGGCCTACCAGGTTTTCGAGTTGGCATGATTTACTCCAACAATGAAACATTAGTTTCTGCCGCGACCAAAATGTCAAGTTTTGGTTTGATTTCTTCCCAAACTCAGTATCTACTCTCGGGCATGCTTTCTGAAAGCAAATTCACTAACAACTACATGGAGAAAAATAGCAAGAGACTAAGAAAGAGGAAAGAAATGCTTGTTTCTGGCCTTCAATCCGCAGGAATCAAGTGTTTGAAAAGCAATGCCGGCTTGTTCTGCTGGGTGGACATGAGACATCTCTTAAGCTCTCAGACCTTTGAAGCGGAAAAGGAGCTTTGGAAGAAGATTTTATTTGACGTTGGGTTAAACATCCCTCCTGGGTCATCTTGCCATTGCTCGGAGCCTGGCTGGTTCAGAATTTGCTTTGCAAACCTCTCTGAAGGGACTCTCAAAGTTGCAATGAAACGTATCAAGAACTTCGTAGACAACAACTACCAGGAAATGGTCTGTGATCAAAGATCAATCATCTATAAGTGGCTCTCCAAAATATTATCATACAATCATGAAGCTGACCGTTATTAAGTTCACTGATGTGAAAACATAATTTTTCTATATTAATAGCTAGCAAGGATATGAACGAGCAGACATTTTAACGTGTTAAAGTTGATTACTTACAAAATCCGTTAATAAAACCAAGGTAATTACTTCTAGTGTATGGATGGATTGCTTGGTGTTGTTTAGTCCAATATCGCCATCCCTTGCCATGGTCCAATATATCTTGTGGAAAAACATTATCACTCATACATGCATCTTGTTTGTGATATAGAACATTTAAATTTTTCTTTCTTACCCGAAAAGAAGAAGAAGAAGACAGGGAGGACTTAAATTTGGCTGGGTGAGGGGTTGTTGTTTAATTATATGTCTATTGTACCAAAAACAAAAGGGTGGGAGTGGTTGAATTGCACGTTTAATTCCTTGCTATATATATGTTATCAAATAATTTATTTTCTAGCTCTCTTAATAAGCAAACGTTGTTTAACAGTACCGGCCAAAATCTTCTATACAAAATCAAATAAACCATGTCTTAAAAATTCATTAATATATATACATCTTTATATTGGGATATTTTATCCATCTATCCTTAAGTAGAATTTTTCCAAATGCTTTTTGAATAGTTTTTCACTCTCGTCTTTGATTTTTTTTATATTCCCTTCTCTCATTTTTGGATGAAAATACCCATGTAACTACCACAACAAAAATAATTTTCCAAACCTAAACAAATAAAAATTAATTTTTAATGATTTAAAAGAAACTTGAAAATGCTACAAGAAGCCCAGAGAAACATTAAAAAACCTGTTAAACTTGAACAAATAAATTGAAAAAAAAAATAAAACTAACTTGTAAATCTAAAAATATGAAAAAAAAACCATGTATATAAAGTTTCATGAATAAAAATATATTTATCGCAACAAAATAAATTCTACAAAGCATGAGTGTGATCATAACCCAATTTTAGGGTTCTCCCAAAATTAACTTTTTTTTTAAAATAAAAAAAATAAAAGTAATAATAACAAAAAGATTGATAACCTGGCAAGAGCAGACTGAGAAGAGTTTCAAATGTATGGAGAAACCAAGTTGAAATTTTAGACAAATTTGGGATTCTAATTGTATCCAAGATTGAAAGATAATGCAAATTCAAGGTTAAATCAAATAATTATCGGATAAATTTACATAATAATAAAGTTTAAAGATTTAATTATGCTTTTAATAAGCCAATTTGATTTAACCATGAGCCCAATTAAAGGTTTAATTAAATTTTAGAATTAATTTGGGTCAAATTAAAGAATTAATTAAGTACTGCAAAGACTTAATTAGGTTTTTAATGGGTCAAATTAATTTTATTAGGAATTTAATTGGTAAAAAAATTAAGTTTAGAAGCTTCATTCGGGCTTAATTGAGAAGATTGAAATTTTATAGGATAAAATTTTAATTTTTTTCATACTTAATGAGGTTAAATCAAGATCGAAATTGCAAGAAAATCAATGTTTGAGGATCAATTAAGGTCCAAATTGAAATTCAAGACCAATAATCTTTTTCCCCAAAAGAGCGTGGATTTAGAGACCTAATTGAGTAAAGTCAGGGATGAAATTGAAGAAATTAAAAGTTTGATGGTCAATTAGGGATGAAATCGAAAATATTCAAGACTAAGGATCAAATTGAAAAAGACGCTAAACTTGTAGGGTCATTTTAAAATTTGATAGGGATGAAATTGAATTAATTATTAAAATATTGATCGCTGTATTTAAAATATTCATAAAATAATAGTATTTATATGAATTGATCGACCAATTATATAACTGTATTTAATCGATTGATAGTTATCGCGTTTTAAAAGCACGACATATTTAAATATTGTAATTTTAAAGCGCGATAATTATTTTATTGTGTTTAAAAATAATAATATTTAATAAATATTATATTTTAAAAATATGACAAGATAAAAATATGTTTTTTTTTTTGAAATAATGTTATTTTACTAAAATTTAAAAAAAAATCCAAAGTACGAAGGGCCATGAAGCATTCGTTAATCGCGTAAGAATCGCGTGCAGCGTATTTAGAGGCACTTCAGAAACAATGACAGTTTGCTTCAAAAAAAGAAAAAAGACAA
>Ga0307515_10018094_pt1 | contig 12786 bp, 8 predicted proteins | sample 17_EM_MG_FD_194513 | JGI IMG/M metagenome (GOLD analysis project Ga0307515, IMG submission 194513) | Populus trichocarpa ectomycorrhiza microbial communities from riparian zone in the Pacific Northwest, United States - 17_EM | ecosystem: Host-associated > Plants > Roots > Unclassified | place... | reverse complement strand
CAACTAGTCAAGATGATCTATAAAATGGAATTCTTGTGCTGACAAAACCAAGTCTACCATCCATGTGATGGAACAGACCCCTTATTTCAGGGTTCAAGAAAAGCATCAAGTCTATGAAAAATTTAATACATGGTCATTTTGTCAAAACAAGAATTGTTGCACGAATACATTAAGAATAAACAAAACGAATTCAAGAAAGAGTTAGGAAGGAACCTGTTGTGGTCTCATTATCTTTGTATCAGGATCATCCAGTGACTCTCGCCAGTGGGCTAAATAGCCAGCCATTCGAGGGATTGCAAATAGGACGGGGAAAAACTCCGTCGGAAATCCCATTGCCCTGTTAATAAGACTTTGTATCACACATTTTATGCTTGAGGAAAAATCAAGTTCTTTCATGCCTCTAGGTGTTTTTTTTTCTTTATGTTTAATGTATTATACCATAAGGTGCAAAAATGACAACTACTTATCTCTACCTATATATTAACCCAGAGTAGAAATCAACATTTGGATAGAGCTTCCTCTTAACAAAATATTCATCATCTAGTGCAGCCTTTTCCAAGGCAACTGCTACCTGCAAACAGCAAGAAACTAATGCATAAGAGCTTGGAAATGCAACACAATCTGACTGCATTGGATATAAATCTGGATTTTTTATAAAATTTAAGAGAAAATGAAATCTTAGAAGCCTGGTTAAGCCACGCATAATTTTTTTCCAACCAAAAGAAATCTATTGCAAAGACACAAGGGAGTTTTTTCCCTCCCTCTACTATATTTTACTAGGCAGAAAATATTACAGCTCAAATGACCATACAGACACTCACACATCAAAATACACAGCAACATAAGGCAGAGGCAGGCCATAAAACACTGAACTGTGGAATAATACGAAACTGTAAAAGGTGAGTGATAGTTTATCACAACTTGTTTCTCCATAGTTTATGTTTAAGCATATAGCATTACATAAGAACTATTTTCTTCCATAGTTGGTAGAGTTATTTTCTTAAATGATACCAGGTTATAATGCTTGTCACAATAACCCAGCAATAAATAACTCTATGAAGTTAACTTCAATATTTACTGCATCAGGATCGGTAGCAATTCATCAACTCTGGTATAAGAACCGTGTAGAGTTGACAGCCAGCATTGTATGCACCATTACACGTAATTTCGAGATAGGGGCATTTGCAAACAACAGTAGCGCCCCCCCCACCCCCACCCCAAAAGAATAATAATAATAAAATCATAATGTAGTTACCTCAATAAGAGGATCCCGGCCAACAATGGAAAACACCTCCTCTGCCAGTTTCTTAATGACCTTTGCTCTAGGATCATAGTTTTTATACACACGATGTCCAAAACCTGACATCTTTCGCTTCCTGGAGAATGGAGATGTGCAAGAAGTTAAATCTAAACTTCAAAAGAAATAAAAGTACGTCAAACATGAAGAAATTATGAACTTTGTGGAAGATATAACACGCTTAATAAGAGAAATAAACACCTGTTCTTCACGCCCTCAAGGAAACTTGGAATGTTTTCAACGGTTCCAATCTCACTTAGCATCTTAAGCACAGCCTATAGGAATCCATGAAGCAGAAACAGGCTTAGCGCTGGGACAAAAAAAATTACCAGACAGGTAGGGCTACCATTTTTACAAATGGAATAAAATAGTAGAAGCAAAAATCTGCCGTCATGGTTACCTCATTTGCTCCACCATGAAGAGGACCATACAATGCTCCAACAGCCCCCGCAAGAGCAGTGTATACATCGACACCACTGCATATTCAGACAAGGAAAATGAGAAAAGACAAGGGTCTGGTTTATTACAGCCCCAGTAAGAGCAGTGTATATATCAACACCATTGCAACTTTGAAGAACAAGAGTGAGAAAAGACAAAGGGCTGCTTTATTTTTGCTTGGTGCTAAGATGGTACCTGGATGCAAGATGTCGGGCAGCAGAAGTGGAGCAATTCATCTCATGTTCTGCATGCAGTATGAAAAGTACATCTAGTACTCGAGCCAGTCGAGGATTAGGTTTATAAGACCGGTCACCCCTGCAAGTCCAGAAAAAGGAAATCTTGATTGTGTAAAAGGAAAAAGAAAATTCACATCTCAAAAATGAAAATAAATCTTGAAAAAAAAGAAGATGAGCCACCATGCACATCTTGTTCTGTAGCTTTATAAATTGAGCACACAATACTTCAAGGAAGTTGAGATTACAACGAATGCATTTAGCAAGGGCTTTCAAAAGAAAAATGAAAGGAAAAGGTAAACAAAAATGACAAAAGAGTACTGTTGTAGGAAACACGTGGCGATAACCATTACATAGATGAGAACAAATTAGCATTTCACAGCAATAAAACGGTTATCAGATATCGATAAGAAAAGAGATGACCAGATAACATACAATGAATCTAGCATGTACAGGAAGTTCTCTGAATAAGAAAGGTTGCTAGAAGGTATAACTGGAGGCCTGCCAGCCAACCTCAAATAAGCTGCGGCTGCAATGGTTGGCGCCTGCAAAATATTACAATTTGCATTCATCAGTCGATAGATTATGACCAAGGCTGCTGACATCTATATTTGCTTGAATAGAGTGAACAAATTAAAGCTGAAAATATACAAACATAGATATTAATGTAAATAAGCATTGAAAAATCAGAGTCATGGACCACATCTTGTCCAGGTCCAAAAGAAGAAAGGAAATTGAATTAGGCAAACCTTTCCAAGAATGCGTGCAATCTGTTTGTCTCTCACTTGTTTTGACTTGTAAAGATCTTGCCCCTGCACCAAATGCAAATGAAATAAAAAATTGAATGAGAACCTAATAAGATAAATTGCAATAAGAACACACATTGGCATAGCTGTTTAAGAATAATATAAAAAATGCTGATGCCCATAACTTCCACTAGAAAAATAAGAAATGAATGATAAAACTAAACTTTATGGCAGAATGATGGAACCATGCCAATCATGCAACTTGATTAGCTTCAAAGACCAGATGACAACCAAAACAGCTACTACCATTACCAAGTGCAAGTACTTTTTTTAGCCCATTGGAAGGAATATAAAAAGAGAGAGAGATAGAACACACAAGAGTGGCAGATCAATATATGCAACACAAACAGCATGCCCAAACATAAAGATAAACTGTTAAAGCTAATCTATCGATGAGCTTACTCTGAGAGCTGGATTAGCATCAGGATGATAGATGGAAAGAGCGCTCATTGCACTGACTAGCACACCCATTGGATGTGCATCATGAGGCATCGCCTGTATAATATCCTGCAATACAAATTTAGGAACTTTCAAGAAATCATGCCTCAACTTGTAACAAGATTTCTTCATTTAATTTTATAGCAAACAACATTATAGTTCTACTTCTTGATGCTATAGATGAGTTTCAAGTCCATCTCTTGGCACTTATGATCAACACTGCTAACAATGCATTTTAAATGTGTCAAAAGATATTCAGGAAAAGAATAGATCGAACAATCGGATTTTAAAAATGTAAGATTTTACGAACTATTTAGATTCACTAACGAAAAATATAGATGTACATATTCGAAGTTCTAAAGAAACTTTGTGTCGTATTACCAAGCCTAGAATTCAAATAATGATACTGCAAAAAGTAGCATTATTTTCATTTGCTTTCTAATTGACCATTTAAAATTAATTCAATAAGATTGAAGTACATGTAATCATGATCTTTAATAATATGAGATGAAATATGGACTTCAATTAAATCTCATCCACTTCAACTAATTTGCTTCAATTTGCATGATTTTATCATATTTGATCGATATATTAATCTACTTTACTACTTATTCACACTATAATAATTAATGATACAAAAACTGATCAAAAAAAATAAATAATCACTCAGCATTTGCAACCAGAGAGAGAGAGTGTCTCACCAAAACACCCTGAGGTAGAGCTGAATGTTGCAAAATAGCAAATTCCCAGTCTGCTAACTGACTTTGAGACGGCAAACTCCCATACACTGAAAATGAAGCAGCAGGGATGAGATCCTCTTAACCATAAATAAATAAATAAATAAAATGGATACTGACTAACGAGGTAGGCCACTTCCACAAAGGTACTGCTCTCAGCCAATTCCTCAATAGGGTAGCCTCTGTATCTAAGGATACCCTCATCACCATCTATATACGAAATCGACGATCGAACAGGTGCCGTATTCAGATATCCTGGATCGTACAGCTTCAGCCCCTTGTCATTCTTTCCTGTCGAGATCTGCATGCACCAAAATTACCGCGCGCGCACAAAAAATTGAATTGAAAATGAAATCATCATCATCATCAACAGCAACAATTAAGAAATAAATAAAATATACCTTCTTGAAATCAGAGGCTTTGACGGTGCCGTCTTGAGAGACCGGAATTTGGTATTTCTTACCAGTCCTCTCATCGATCACCGTCAAAGCGCCCCGAAGGTTTCCAGGAGGAGAGACCTGCGCAGACACGCAAGACCGGTTAATCGACGACGAAGATGACTCGAGTGTCGTTGCTCCAACTAAATGAGCGGTGAGCACGGCCAAGCGGCTGCGAGCTGTTTCCGGGGAAGAGTCTGATTTTGACATTTTCTTTTTTCTAGTTGTTTTGAGAGTTGTAATGTAATATATATATAATGATTGAAGAAGAAGAAGAAGTATGATAATAAGAGGGAGATCGATAATAAATAAAGACAGAGGGAGGGTTGTTGAAGCTCAGCTCAGCTCAGCTTCTGATGATTGGAGCTGAGAAAGAAGAAGGCATTTTTAATTTGTATACTTGGAGTCAGGGACGCAAGTAAAAGGCAGTTGCTAGCGCCACACTGTTTTTTTGGCTATCTACACAGCCTTTTTTTTTTTTTTTCCAACCTTCCTTTTCAGTTTTCAGCAAAAGAGCAACACCTCCAGAATCCCACGTGGGGAAATTCTGTTTAAATTATATCTCTTTTTTAGTTGAACTTTTATTCCTATTAACACCCGTGTCTTTTCTTCGCGGCAACGCTGTGTTTTTATAGAAAATTAATTTTTTTAATTTTTTTAATATATTAATATTAAAAAATAAAAAAATATATTTTAATACAAACAAAATAAAGCTCACAGCAAGGCAGCAGGACATATCCACAAAAAGACAACATAAAAGTCAAAAAAATCATATTAAGAAAAATAAAGTTCAAATAAATATCTTGGTGAACATAATTAACATTCCAAGTCCAGACAATGTGCAACATTATCAATGATAACCAACTAGGTGGTGGTCCAGTGATAAAATTTTAGGATTAAGAGATTTGCTTTCTCTGTGGTCTTAGGTTCGAGCCCTGTAGTTGCTCATATGATGGCCACTGGAGGCTTATATGGTCATTAACTTCAGGGCCCGTGAAATTAGTCGAGGTGCGCGCAAGCTAGCCCGGACACCCATGTTAAACTAAAAAAATGATGAGACCGGAGGAGTTATCAAACCTTGTCCGGTTATGAAGATATGGGTAATGGATTCAAGTAGTTAATCCAAGTTTATCTATAATAAAATTATTTTAAAATTTTATAAAAAAATAAAAATAAAATTGTATTTTAACTAGATAAATAAAATCATAAATTAACTTGCTAGATCGCTCGGGTTTAAAAATTATCCTAAGCTATATTTCAAGTCAATTTCAAAATAAACCAGGTTTGATAGCACCAAATAAAACTATAAAAATACTTCATGATTAGTGTTTAGAAATGTGGTTGAGATTGATTTTTAAAATATTTTTTCTTTAGAAATATATTAAAATAATATTTTTTTTATTTTTTAAAATTGATTTTTGCCATTAACACATCAAATCAAAACGATTTTAAAATACTAAAAAATATTATTTAAAAAAATAAAATTTTGGTAAAAAAAACAGGTTTAATATTAATGTCAAACACCCTTTCATAATTGGTGTTTGTAGATATTTGTTTCTTACGTTTAAATATATGTTTTTTAATTTATATCAACTGATATTCTCATTATTTCATCTATTATTAATATAATGGATGTTCATACGTACATTTTTCTCTCCTCCTTCCCTCCCTCGATCTAAGGGGATAAAAAGAATAAATTATACCTAGATGAACCTATCCCTCAACCATATCATTATGGCATTATTATCACCATAAATAAAAAGCACAGCCTATCATCACTCATCTTCAAATACCATCATAGTCTTCCCCTCCTTTAGTAATAAGGTTTTTTTTATGTTCAGATAATAAATAATTATATATTCATGTTAATATTTTTTTTATTTAGAGATCAAAAGGCGGATAGTTGGTAATAAAAGACCTAACATTTATATTTTTTTTATAGGGTTTAGGAACCCTTAAATGATAGAGTCAGAATTTTTAAGAAAACAATTGCTATAAATAAAAGAATGAGCAATAAATTCGAAGAATAAAAGTGTTTGTTCTTGTTTTAATATGATAAATGTTATGAGATTTAAAAATATTAATGTCTAAATAATAGAAATTGTGAATCTCTTTACCTGGATGGTTCATGAGTATTTATAATCCCTGAACTTTGTCGTTTTGCAGGAATATATGAACTAGAGAGTTATTTCCTCCTGATAGCATTAATAATAGATAAATATCTCTTATACAACATTAACAGGAGACAAATATCCCCTACATAATATTAATGAAATGTAAATATGGTAGGCCTTTTAGAAAATTTTTATATACCTAGGGGTATAGGAAGATAATATCTCTGATATTAACATTTAAAAGTCATAAGAATAAACAAACGAGGCCTATAATGATCTTCATACCTTTATCTTTTTGCGCTTGATATGTTGTTAAGTCTAAAGGTGATGTGTATGACAGCATGCAAAAATTATGTCCAATTGAGCTTAGCGCCCAACCAAACTTATACTTACTTGGGCCAAGCATAATACCAATCTCACGAGAGATGAGTCTGGCTGTTTGTTAGACCCATGTCTACTTGGGCCAGTAAGTAGCTGAACCCAAGAACGTTGAGTTTGGCAACTCGTGAGACTCATGTCCATTTGAGCTCAATATATAGCTAAATCTAAAAATATTAGTTCTGACAGCTCGCCATACCCTTGTATTCATCAATATATGTTCACTTTGTTTTTCTTTTCTATTGTATATTTCTTGAATAATTCATCTTTTAAAATAAACTTATATTTTGATTATTTATATTTAACTATAAATGATAGTTAAGGGAAAAAATCAATATTTATATGGAATGAATATTTATTTTTTATTAGATATTAATCATTAAATAAAAAAAAATCTAAACTAATGGGAAAATCTTTTTCCTCATCCCAAATCCGGAGCAGAGATGAAAAAAGTATACATAAAAGGTATATGAGAATGCGTGCAAATCGTATTTTTAAAAGTTTTAAATTTATTTTTGTTGAAAATATTTTTTTTATGTTTTTAAATTATTTTAATATGCTAATATAAAAAAATATTTTAAAAAAATAAAAAATATTTATTTTAATATATTTTTAAATAAAAAATATTTTAATCCACAACACTCATACAATCTCAAACAGTACATAATAATACACTCCAAACCTGCTTCCTTGACATACCTATAGCGGCTGATTGATTGATGGGAGATTTGAGTGGTCTCCTAGGTTTTATCTTCTTGTTTTTTTTTTTTTTTTTTTTCTTATCAAAGATCACTTGTAGGTTTATCAATTTCTGTTAAAAAAAAAATCTATAATTTTCTTATCAAATGCAATAATTCTATCCACATGGTCACTTTATTGGCTAAAGGAAAAGTGGAGGAGCTTGTAACAATCATGAAAAATTATATGCTCATCATTTGTATTTCCAGTCATCTGGATTCTCTTTGAATTATCCAAATAGATTGGATTACGTAGAAATATGTTTTTTTTTTTAGATTAGATAAGGATTCAAGAGAGTGGTTTTTTTTTTCCTGTTAATATCTTTTTTTTTTCAATTTTTTTTATTAATCAACCAAATTATCTTTGAATTATTCTAGTTGACTAGATCATGTCAAAAAAACTCTCATCAAGTATAATTTTAAACTTGAATTAGTTGAGAAATTTGATCGTGAGGTGTTTTTTATATCAATTTCATTATTTCTCTCTCTATTTCATTCTCATTTTTTTTTACCGGTTTGTCGGATTGCTTTAGAATCAACCGAATTGATTAAATCATATCAGGACAACTCTCACTCAATTTAATTTTAAATTCAAGCAAGATAAGAAGGTAAATCAAAAGATTTCAAATCTTACATGTGAAGTCGGGTTTAATAACAATATCAAATAGGTTTTTACTTGTCAATATTTTTTTATCATATTAAATTTTTTATTATTTAACCTGCAACATAGGAAGGAAATATAAATTAGTTTACTCACCGGAAAAAAATTGATGGATCCTTGAACAAGTCACCGATTTGCAAGCGAATTTATCACCTTCGAACAGGGGGGTTCAAGGGAAAACGGGCTGTTTCCGCTGTATCACTCATCATCAAAACCATAGATAAAGAAGGAATTACAGACACTCGCCCATTACCAACAATCCACCATCAATCAATCAAGGTTTTGATTGCGGTTGCACATGACGCAGGAAAATGAAAGGTAACTTTGCTTCAGACTTGCCAATAAAAAATAATTCGGTTTTTAAAATAACTGAAACGGAGACTTTCTTTTCAACGCTAGTCAACGTTAAAGTTAAGATCTAACAGCTAGAAGCACGTTGCTAGCCTGAACCGTCTTAGAATTTCATGCAGATAGGGCCTCTGCATTCACCATTGCATTGCACCAGCGTTTCACTTCGATCATAGAACACACGGGGTGCTCATGCATGCTCACGTACCAGGAGCCAATATATGTTAGTGCACAGCTGATAATCGGAAGTAATGGCAGCATTCTCCTTTGTCACCGGAGATTCATAATCGGAATCTGAGCTCCAAAAGGCATGCACTTGAGTCACACTACAGCTGGTACGTTTATTTGTGATTGAAACTTTATTCAATTTTTGCACTGATTAATCGCCATGCTGGACACAACTCACCTTACGATTGAAAAATGAAAACAATGCACGAAGGAGGTCATACGTTTTACAATGGCACCAACATCCATGCCAGTACTTGTTTCACCTATAACTGGCCTGGAAAAAAAAAATTGAAAGGAGACCGACCACACGCTGAAAATTCTTACAAATGAAGAGCAGGAAAAGGAAAGGGCAAGGAAAAGGTGTCATTTAAAAGAATATCACAACTTAAAAGCAGAATTTGTCAACATGTACGGGCTCCTCTCCAGCTGCCATATGAAACAACTAGCACCTTGGCAGCAGAGACACCATGCGGCAGATGAAGTATAAGAATGACCATCCCAGACAGGTACATAAATTATGAGAACATTCGCAGGAAGTTGTTTGCATATGCCATAGGCTTGACATTAGGGTGAGGCTGCATATTAAAAGCACAAAAGAACATCATCAATGTGGCAGCATCACTACAGGATGAATGAAATTCAAATGCAAGGGAGCAATATGCCCCCGTCACTTCTGCTCCAACCCAACTGCCATGGCCACCACTCCTTTTTCCCCAGAAAGAAAATGAAATAGCAAAAGGATTTGTTAAGAGAAAACAATAAGAGCATGTGCTACTGACCATTGCTGAGAATGTAACAATATTTGGCTTCAAATCAGGGGCTTCAAATCGAATAAAAGCACCCTTGTTACCCATCTGCAAAACATACAGGAAATTCTCAAAACATAACATCAGTCTACGTATGCTCAAGCTTAAAATTAACCAGAAACAGTATTTAGCTACACTGCTAAAGCTTGTATCATCAAGTCACAGCATACAAAAGCATATTTTATGATAAAACCTGTTGAAAAAGCATGGACGCAAACAATCCCTATTATGTTGTTGTTGCTGATAAAAGTTCACAACTACTACTACTAGCTATACATGTTTTACATGTTGAGCTTCATGCACCAGCTATGGAATATCTTCTTTTGAAGTGAACAAGATCAACCTCTGCCTTTTACAACAAATTTAGTCTTTTCTTCTTTTGCTAGTAAAAAATTCAGATGAAAAATAATTGAATTTTGTATTTTATAAGTAGACCACATAAGTTATCAACACAATTCACCAGAAAAGGCACATAGACAATAAGCCAAATTGAGATGAGAGAAGTCGCCATAGTTCCCTATTTGAAGCATAAAATGCCATATCATCTGAAGCTCAAAGCTCACATGCTAAAACTAAAAACAAAGTCCTGCCACATTAGAAAGATTAATCATGGTTTATTACCTGATCACAATAATTTGGAGCAGAAAATACAGTGATCAATTTACCATCATGCTCGATCTCATATCCTTCATCCTTTACTTCATGAGATCGCACAACTAAATCTGTTCATTTGAGAAGCATGTGAGAACTGACCAAGTATAAAAGCAATGGAAGCATTACCGCTGCAAGATAATCTACCTAGGTTATTGTCCTGCAAAAATCTCCGTGTCACATCTTTGCCAAAAGAAAGCCCTACACCCCGCTTGCTAGGACCTCTTCCAGGGAATGGCTGTGGATCACTCCATAGCAATTCACACATCAATCCTGATGACAATGGGGGAAAAAAAGAGAGAACATACTATGAGAACTAATGATTTCACATTTCAAAAGCTTCAATTATCTAACTATGTACGTGCATATAATTTCATTATAATGTCTCAAGGGCCACCTATTCATGCGTAAATCCTAAGACTACAGAAAAAATAGATCTTCTAATGTACTTTGCTACAACACGCATTCTTCAAGCACTACCTTCATCGGAGAACAAAAGCTGCAGTAATATGAAGCACCTTAACTTTCTCTACCACAGGAGGATCTCAATCAATGACAGTAAATAATACTAGGAATTTTAAAAATTAAAAATAAAAGAATTGAGCAGCTTACCTTCCTCTGGAGGTTCGCAAAACCGATCGATGGCTTTAATGTCAGACAGTTTCACCCCATCAACACTAAAAAGACCTCCATGTACCACAAACACCTTCCCATTTATTACATGAGCCAAAGGTAAACAACAGAAGACTTCTGCAAAGAGTTCGACAAATGTCTCGCTCAACTTGGATCTGACCTCACCCTCAAAACCATATATCTTGTTCATGCTCTTGCTTTCATGATTTCCTCTAGAAAGATATATAGCTGAAGAAATAGAAATAAGTAAATGCACCACGCCATGATAGTCAAATTACCTAAAGCAAGGGTGAACAAAAAAAGGACAATGGGACAAAGGACCAAGAGCCATTAGGGTGTGCACCTGATGGACACATGCACTTGAAAGCAAACAATGTGAGGATGACTTCCAAGGAAAATGATCCCCTATCCACAAAGTCACCATTAAACAGATATGGATTCTCTTCCGAGGGAAACCCATTCAGCTCAAAAATGTTTAACAGATCATAGAACTGCATGCATTACAAAACACAAAAAAAAAATCCCTTATACAGACAGAAATAAATAAACAAATAAAAAAAATATAAAGACAGTTAATGATGGATGGCTTGGAATAACATGACATTCTTGCTAGTTGCCAGCAACAAAACACTAAAAAATTACTATTAAAGAATAACAGAAAACTAGAAAGCCTGCTAAGGCCTTTCCTCCAAATATTTGTGTTATGTGCTATTGAAATTGTGAATCTCAAATTCATTTCTTCCTTCAATTCTAACTCGACTGGGATATGTAGCATTGTCTGTTTACATTTTGTGGCAATTCTTTTTAAGACTGTTGTTTGTATCTTCAGTGGTTTTGAGGAGGGGATAGATTGCAAGATTTAGAGCTTTTGTGCTGTCCATGCAGTCTTTCAGTGCATTTGTTAGGAGGAACGAGAGGATATTCGCAAATACTTCTCATCCATGCAGTTATTGCACAGTAGAGTAGTTTTCCCTTTTAGGGTGCCTCCTTAGTAGTAGATATCCAGAGGGATTGGAATACCCTGCTATTCTAAATCAGTTTCTCTCCCTTGGCTCCTTTAGAGGACGACTAATCTCCAACCTTATAATGAATATTCATTTCTTCCTAATCAAGTTCTTGTTTAACCCCACCCACCAAAAAAAACCACCATGCTCGAGGCTTAGCAAATTTGCAGTTTCAGACAAAGCTTCATTGTGCCATTAAACTTATCCACAGAATGGTTTATTACCATGTAGGCAAGAAGTTAAACACAACATGCTCTCTATGGTTTGACCTGAATTGCATCTAAGAATCTCCACCAAAACTCTTGCATAAGCACGAGCTAGTTATAGTGTTGTGAAAATGCAGTAGTAATGTCATCACCTGACCATGTACATCACCACAAACAGTGAAATGCTTGCCCTCGGGAACATTTATATCAACCAAAGAAGGCAGAGCTTGCAGAATTTCTCTTGTTTGTAAAACCATCTGGAATGCATATCTGGAACATTTCCAGCAAGGTCAAAGTGAGAACATTATATCAGCCATATTGCAAAAACTAAGTTCATAACCATCCTTGTGAATCATACCGTTTGTGTAAGCACTTTTGATTCTTGAAGTCATCCATCATTTTCTTGACAAAATCCAACGTGACAATATCTCCCTCTATCCTTGCACCAGAGTATTGTGGCTCCACATCTAGAACAGAGACAGAAAAACAACTTCATTACTGTATAGGAGATAAAAGCATCTGGTTAAGTTGTTTTCAGCTCCATAAAAACAGACTATTACAAATAAACAGTTGGCCTGGAAAGGAGAAAGAGAGAGATGCAGGAAGGAAGAAGCATCTCTGGATAAACAAGAGC
>Ga0307515_10018093_pt1 | contig 12786 bp, 16 predicted proteins | sample 17_EM_MG_FD_194513 | JGI IMG/M metagenome (GOLD analysis project Ga0307515, IMG submission 194513) | Populus trichocarpa ectomycorrhiza microbial communities from riparian zone in the Pacific Northwest, United States - 17_EM | ecosystem: Host-associated > Plants > Roots > Unclassified | place... | reverse complement strand
CCAAGGCAGAGAAGATGATGAAGATCTCCTTCCCGGAGACCCTTCCACCCCACCAAGCGCTCATTGATCGTCTAAACCTCAGGACTAAAGCCACTTCACATCTCCCCGCCACCCAATTCTCCTGGGTCCACCTCGCCTCGGAATTTCGCGAAGAGGGCAACTTCAACTTTGCAGAAGGTGCTTTCAGCTCCATCGACACCCTCCTGAGCCAGGCCATGGATAATCCAGACGGCCAGACCGACAAGAATTTTCGAACAATTCTCAACGCGACCGTTTCTCGGCTCGAGCCTGAACCGAAGCCAGGTCAGGTCACACCCGCTACACACGTCGTCGTTAAGCACGGAGGCAAAGAATCCAAGATCGCTTGCAAACAGGCCATCGTTTGTGCGGGTACAGTCGAGAGCGGGGCGATCCTCTTGAGGAGCGTAGAGGGCGACACGAGTAAATTCGGAGATAATTTCTCAAAGAAATTTGGACACGTGACGGATCACCGTTCGTTTGGAGTTGCAATGCCGTTCTTCTACCGCAACATGGCAGAGCGGAAAGCCATTGGTGGCGTCAAAGTTCTCAGCCCGATGAAGTTCAATATCATCCGCGATGGAAAGGTGGTTGATGACAGCGTATCACTCTGCATGGTCGCCCTGGACACTGTATCCTTCCTCCCTCGCGACGATCTTCCGAGCGGCGACCTCCCAGTTGGCTTAGTGAGCTGGATCCTGCCGACTCCACTATCACCACGGAACAAGATAGAGCTCAATGACAAAAAGGAACCGCGAATCAGCGTCGACTGGGCGGATGATCCGTATTTGGAGGAGAAGAAAGCGGTGATGCGAGATTTCGCAGTGGACGCGATGAACAAGGTCGTCAAAGTGCTGGGGATCAGATGGGCGGAGCTCAATGAGGGCGATTACTATCCCATCCTGCGGGATATAAAGGCGGAGGACATCGTCCTAAGGCCCACTGGACCAGGTATATGGGCCCATGAGCAGGGCTCGATCCCAATGCCCAACCAGAAATTGGAGGGTGGTGTAGTTGATGAGAACCTGCGTATGAAGCATGGATGGAACAATATCTCCGTCTGTGATCTTTCAGTCTTTCCCTACTCGGCCGCTTCGAATCCTACCCTTACACTCGCAGCACTCGCCTTACGCCTTTCGGACAAGCTCGTCCCAGACCCAAACTATAGGCTCGTGACGGTGTACAACGTCTGCGGCAGGGACGTCCATGTCGTAGTCCAGGCCTCCAAGCAGTCCACCCCGCCGTTCGGCCCACAACGGCTGACGCTTAAAGCAGGGAAGAATAGTACCTGGAAGATTGCGCAGCAGGAGGCAATTTTGATCTTCGCTTGTAAGCATGCGACGAGTTATGACCTGCAGATCCTCATCCCAGGAGGGAAGAGCCTCATTGTCGACCAACCACCTATACCACCGCTTGGTGCACAATGCTCTTGCAGTGCGGGTTGAAGTATCAGAGTCACAGACCTTGCGGGATGGGATACGTTTCGAGGCGGAGTGACGCTACTCCAGAGATTGTACAACTGAGACTGCAGAAATCAATGAGATGCTATGTTTACTATCCGTTTGTGTCATTGGTGAACCAGGCCATGCGCGGACAGTAGAGTCATGATTTGCGATCGTAAGTCCGGCTCACATTCTGAACCGCTCCACACATTGTGTGGATTGCTATACGGTATATTATCCATTCTCGTCAGTCTATGATGCCCCCAGGGGTTTCGGCCGGGAAGCACTGGAGCTGATCGCCAAAGTAGCAGATCAGAAACGAAGGCTTTAATTCTTAGATCTGGATCAGAGTTATAGTTATTCCTACCGAATCTAGCATAGGCAGACTATACCCTAGATTGCAACCTGTCAGGTTAAAGATGATTGAGAGGCCGGTAGTCAGGGTGGGGGCAGAAAGCAGTACAACAGAACTCCGCAAATATAAGAGGAATTTAGGAAGGCCGCAGGTCGTAAATATGAGAAGGCTTTACAGACCCATGTATTACCAGTTCGGAATTCAATGGGCTCTCCTGAGCGAGAATGTGACTTCCTCTTTGCGCGCATGCTTACTGGTTATTATTAGACACGACTGTATTGGAGTTGACGACAATATAAATGACTATTTAGAGTATGACCATTTATAAGGTGTCATGCGTTGATTACCCACCAATCACAACGGGTGGAGGTAGTTATTCCAGGGGTAAATAAATTGGGGATAGCCTGCGAAAAAACCTGCTCCACTGTTACATAATCCATACGTATTCCGTGCCTATTCCCACAAAGAAATACCGTGCTTATTCCATCAAAGGAAGCAAAAAGAAACACCACACCCCGATTCTTTGTGCTTCCTTTGATGTGTGGGAATAGGCACGGAATACATATGGATTATGTAACAGTGGAGCAGGTTTTTTCGCAGGCTATTCCCAATTTATTTACCCCTGGAATGACTACCTCCACCCGTGGTGCAATGGAAATGTTAAAGAGACTTTCGGCTGAGTTCTCACCTGATTTACAATTCCAAGATAACTCTGGGTGCTTAATGGGATCGTACTGACATCATATCAACCCTCAGTCAACTTTTACGTTCGCCATTCCGTCTGCGATACTTCCTCGTCAATCCCCCTGGAGGTAATGATGCAATATAGTAATATAGTCCAGTAGTATGAAGCGTTCACCCCCTTTGATTTCTTTGCGAGGGTCAGGCCCCGGTGCCCAGGAGGCAAGTCTCTTAGTGTATTTAAAGAAGCACAATTGCTTCAATAGTACCTGTCGAGTACATGGATTCCCACTTGTATTTTACATTAACTACCTGAGCGCAGACCCTGATCCCTTCATGGACCTCTCGCTTGGCTTGAGCAGCGCGTTCAACCCCGCGACCCGAGGTGCAGTCCGACCAGTAGAATTCATTCCTTGTGTGGTGCCGTTTGTATTTCCCATCGCAGTCCCAGTTCTCCAAGCCGTTCCATTCTGAGGTAGGGGACTCTGACGCATGATTTGGGCCGAGGGCCGTGGAACCTTGCTTTGTGTTTGATGTTCCATGCGGACAGGAGGACGTCGAGGCGCTCCAGGAGGGAAGCAACTCGACATCGGTTTTGTTGACACCGCAGGGGTCCCTTGATGTCGTGGTTCGATAGCACCGAACATGGACGAGCGATTACAAGGAAGAGGCACAGACGCGATTTCTCCCTGACGGGAATCTGGGACTGAGACGATACCTACCGTCTGAGGTGGCCGGCGAATCGGAGTCGGTGGAGGGGGAATTGCACGTTTCAAGTGCTGACCTACTGGTAGGATATATATATCATACGCACCTTGTAGAAATGCGGGGCTGTGCGACGCGTACCTTGCATGGTTGGGGGAAGCATGCGTCGATGGCTGCTCGACTGTGGAAGAATGCACTGCTTAGAGTGAATAGAGTGGGGCCACGGAACTCTAGTGGAGGTATGAGGATCACGGGAAGCGACCGGGGAGCGAATCAGTTCCGGTGAACGTTGCTGATCGCACCGGGAAGGAGGTGGCTGGTAGGCATATTGCCTGGTGCGACAAAAACTATAAGCGGGGCTCATGCATGGGATAACGACGCACCGTAAATTTCTGGGCGATGGGGCCTTCCGTTCTTCCTCAAGCAATGTATTCGATCGGCTCAATTCCGGGGGGAGGGTCAGTCGGTCTGGTCCAGTTCGTACATTCCCTGAATGTGAACTTGATCCACTATGGTTATCACGGATCAACTGCTACTATGGCCCAGGTGGGCTCACCTCGAAGTATCGGTCCGCCGCCTTTTACCGTTCTCATTCATCTCATCGCTCTGTATGCTCTGTATGCTCAGCATTCCAGATCGGAGGGACTGGTTCTCCAAACGCAGGCCGTCCATCTCCCTAGTGCATGTTAGCATCAAGGTTTCAATGCATTTGGAGACCTACTGCACACCGTTTAAGCACTTTGGCAGACTCGATCTCATTCCTCATCCGATCCATAATGACCTTCTGTTGCTCGCACCGCGTTTTGTAGTGCTGCACCAGCCGGGCGAGGTTTTCGAATTGGAATTTCGCGGCTCCAAGGGTATCCGCCAACCGAGTGGGTACATTGCAGAACCAATCGGACATAGGTGAAGTCACGGTGCGTTGCAGGGGCATGACTTCGACAGGTGTCTTAGAGCCGCATTGTGCACAACTTTGGTCAGCATCTGAGCCACAGGGACGCGTCAGGGTGGCCAATTACACTCTATGATACTACCAGATTACTGAGGTGTGTATTGCATACGACATGCGAGCACTCCGTAAGCCAAAAGGGCACTGGCGGGGACGCGTTTGGGTCCTTTTCGTTTTGGAACGGGAGGAAGCAAACGCCGCAGTGAACAAACGTCCACGGGTCGTACACGTCGTCCATCAGGAACGCGTTGGAAGTTGTACAGTCTCCTGAGTGAATTTCGGTCCAACCTGCGTTGAGCTTGAGGCTGGAATTTCACGGGGTTTGAATCTGTGCCAATTGCCAGACACCTTTTTTTACATTCTTCGTGATGAATAGAGGAGCATTGATCAAGCTAACCTTTCGACCGCTGAGGGAAAAGTACGCCGGACGCGTGAGCACCGCCGGAAACGGTGAGGGGTGGTTGGTCAACTCGTGTGGAATTAAATGATTTAGCTAGACGGACATCCAGTGGTAGTCAAATGTAATATAGGGGGGACAGAGAGACTCATTGCAGGATGGCCGGAGTTTGCCGGACGGTTTTAGGCGAAGCACAAAGGAACGAGGTTGTGAACTGTTGCAAGGACTACGGATTTTACCCTGAGTGACCTGTGTATTAACTAGCGCAGCGTTTGCAGCGCTCTATATACATAATCAGAGTGGCAAAAGGGCCTGGCTAATTCCCTGACTAGCAAGTGTGCCTGCTTCTAGCAGATATCCAACAATAATGACTCCCCAAATCAATGTAAAAGCATATCTCGTAACCCCGGGTGTCCCGCTGGTCTGTCTTTCAAATTCTACACCATTCGGGACGGTGCCAATTGGGGCTGGGTGTCACGCACCTTTCTCTATAAACTTGATCGTGAGGGTAGTGCGATGAACCAGCCAACTTGAAGACCAAAGAGTCGACGTCTCGTATTTCCGATGCGGGAAGCTGATTCGCCTACAATGGCAAGTATCAAAGCCTGCTTTTCTGGACGTTCGTTGGTATTATTGCGAAGGCTGGCCGTAGGGTCATTGAGAAGTACATATAGCTCACACGGCCTGATCGCTGTACTCTCTGGAGGCACTCCCTTCGTGTGCGCGGTTTTAATCCTGTATCAGGCGAGACACGAAGAACACAATACGAAGAACACAACTACTTGTTGGAATGAGTCGCCGCTATTGCTGGTCCCATCGACTGTGCAAACTCCAAATAGGCATTGGTGTCGAGGAAATCCTCGACCTGCTTGATCTTCAGGCTTCCATCTTCGTCGGTGACGATGTGCGCAATGTATATCACCTCTTGAGTCGTTTCCTCTCCGGTTGGCTCCTTCATCCCGTAGGTGCACTATGAGAACACATTAGGTAGATGCGGGGATTGATCAGAAAGGATTGGAATGCGGACGTGGACTACAACCCTCCCTGGTGCTTCTATGAAGGAATGGAAGGTCGTCTGCAGCTGCAGAGCAGATTTAGCCAGGGGAAGCAAGTCCGAGTAGTAAGGGGTATGGCCTACATCAAACCCAATGAGAAGGTCGAGCATCCCTGATAGTTCTTTAAGAGCCTCCTCTTTGCCTTGTTCAGGTTGGTCGAGAGATTGGGGGTAAACCAAGCGGCGAAAGTCCTTGTGCATATGTTTCGCGAAATTCTCCATATTCCTCTCCATGAATGCCTCATTCCAATCGTCTATGAGTTTGATTTGAGGGGAGCTTAGATTTGTGTCGGCTGGTAGCTGGGAGGGCATTTGGGGAAAGTAGCTGAGGTGATCGTCGTCAGAAACCCAGGTGCGGTACCAGGCCCAGATATATATCTCATGAGTTAGGTGAACGTTCTCACAAGGTAGAGAGTGACTGTATTCAAATGATCGGGAGGTATTGAGTTCACTGGATTGAACTTGAACTTGGCTTCGGTGTTGAGATTAAAACGTCGGGGTAGAATCCTTGGCAGGGCGCTTATCGTGGAGCCTATCCGTGGTCACACAGGTTCAAGCGAACAGTGGAACAAAAAGGTCGCTATGCTTTGCCAAGACTCTGCTCCCTCACCCCACCAGTCTCCTGGATCGCGAGAGGAAGCACAGAGAGCGAGCGGGGACTGGGAGCACACAAACTGCTGTCCACTCGTGATGCCATTTTATATAGACGCCGTTACATCACGTTCCACGACGCCCACGACACCGATAACCGTTTCGCCTGGCCATGAAGAAGTGGATGGCCATGCCCCAGCCTCACCGCGAGATTGGACTGCTACCACCACCTTCAGTCAAACACATAGTCCTATTGCATAGCTTAACACCTCTGACGGTGCCATACAATGCCCGTACCCCAAATTCCTGGACGTGAAGTGGATTCCCATCGAGCATATGAACTGTTAGGACGAGTGGTAGATCTATGCCACATGGAGAACAAAAGGTATTTCCCAGTCGCACCATCTAGTCGAAAATCAACGCTTTACTCACCACTCACTCTTCTCACCAGGTTCCCCGCCGGCAGCCAGTTAGTTTCTCCAAAACGGGTGTCACTCGCCTCGAAAACGAGGAGTCAGTCCGAACCTGTTTCCTCAAGTCGCCTTCGTGATGCCTCCCGACAGTTTCTGGGTGTGCAAGAAATCCGACGGAATCCGAGTCCTCTTCTTCATCCAGCTCGTCGAAGGCCGTCACAACGTCTACCTGGTACGCGTTTCCTCATTGACCCCATACCCTCACAGTAATTCCATTCCTGTTCGCAGATAGACAGTAAGAACAAGTACTATGTACGTAACCGCAAGGGTTTTTTCTTCCCGCATTACAGTAACAAGCCGTTCCCAATGAGGGACACAATACTCGACGGAGAACTCGTACTCGACACTCCACTGGGGCCCAATCACGTACACTCATCCTGCACTCTTATTCTGTCACTCCATTCCTGACCAAGACATTCGGCCCTACGCCTCTTGGTGTTTGACGCCCTTGTAGTCGATGAGGGGAATATCATGCAGAAGACATCGGCCTCACGATATGGAGTAAGCTCCTTTGCTGTCCGCCACGAGAGCTAACCACTGCGTCTGTGGCAGTGGCTCCAAGATTACTTCTTCAAACCATACAATGCAATGCTTCGGGACTTCAGGGACAAGGCAGTGAGGGCACCGTTCCAGTAGGTCCTCCATTCAACTTTGATTCTTGCCTTCAACAAGGCCTTGTGGCAGACTCCAACTCAAGCAAATGCAATTTGCTTATGGCCTGAGCGAAGTCATTAATCAAATACCTAAGCTTGAACACGGGACAGATGGATTTATATACACGAAAGTGGAAGCACCTTATCACCTTATAAGGTTGGTACGGATGATGGGATGTGCGTCTTTCTGAATCACTAACCCGACAGCTCTCCGCTGGCAAAGTACATGGAGATATCGACCTTACCCGGGAGTGAATCAGTGCCACAGCGAATTAGAGCACCCAACAAGTTGGGGCCTCCCTCGATCGATCGATCGCAATGGGATTAATCGGGATGTTGACGATAGAGGTCTTAGATTACCCTTTCCTTGTTCGTAACCTTTCTAATTTGACTGGAATTACGCCACATTACCAACCAGAGGTTGGTATCCTCCCCATGCTTCCGCAGTAGCAGGTGGATATTCCATGAAAACTCCCTACCATCCGTGAACGAACAGTTCATAAAAGACATCTCGAGAGCGTCGAGCTCGCCCTTTGATCTCATGGCGATCCCGGTGCTGAGGTGTAGGCGAGAGTGTTGACCAGCACGACCAATCTAACGCAGGGAGAAAGAATCGTAGGATATATATATGGGCAAACACGTCGCACTATATTTTCAGAACAGGAACCAAACGATAAATACCTGTGATGAGTCATGCTCACTCAACATATATAGAGCTCGCACGACTCTGATGATTGTACACAATCTCTGGAAGCACTCCCTTCGTGTGCGCGGTTTCAAGGCGACACACGAAGAACACAATTACTTATTGTTGCTGGCCTGAGCCGCTGCTATCGCCGGCCCCAGCGACTGTTGAAACTCCGAAAAGACTTTAGTGTCGAAGAAATCCTCGACCTTCTTAATCTTCAGGCTTCCGTCTTCATCGGTGATGATGTGTGCAATATATATCGTCTCGTGGGTCGATTCCACTCCGATTGAGTTCTTCATCTCGCTGGTGGACTATGAGGACGCATTAAGCAGATGCGGGGATTGATCAGAAAAGATTGGAATACGGACGTGAACTACAACCCTCCCTGGTGCTTCTATAATGGAGTGGAAGGTCGTCTGCAGAGCAAACTTAGCCAGGGGGAAACAAGTTCAAGTATAGCCTACCTCTATCCCAGTGAGAAAGCCGAGAAACTCTGATAGTTCTTTAAGAGCATCCTCTTTGCTTTGTTCGGGTTGGCCGAGAGATCGGGGGTAAACCAAGCGGCGAAAGTCCTTGTGCATATGTTTCCCGATATTCTCCGCATTCATCTCCGTGAATGCATCAGTCCAATCGCTTAAGAGTTTGATTTGAGGGGAGCTTAGATTTGTGCCGGCTGGTAACTGGAAGGGCATTTGGGCGAAGTAGCTGAGGTGATCCTCGTCGGAGATCCTGAACAGGTTTAGTATCAGACCCAGATATATATATCATGAGTTACGTGTTACGTGAAGGTTCTCACAAAGGTAGATAGAGACTGTATTCAAGTGATTGCGCGGTGCTGCATGTTGGGCAGCTGGTCGGGAGGTAATGAGCTCACTGGATTGAGCATGAACTTGGCTTCGGTCTTGGAGTTGAAGCGTCGTGGTAAGGTCCGAGGCGGGGAGCTTATCGTAGAGCCTATCCGTGGACACACAGGTCATACTAATAGAGCCCAGTGGAACAGAAAGGTCGCTGTGCTTTGCCAAGACTCTGCCCCTCTCTTGGGCTTCGCTTGGACCGCCGTTCGGCGAACTCCGGCTACCCCGATCCTTCACTGTGTTCTTTACAAGTACTGTTCAAGTACGATTTGAGACAATTATTGTGCCTACGTGGACTTAAGGTCAATGAGTTTTTTCACGAAGTACACAAGACTCCAGCCTCAAAATACGGGCAATAAAGTCTCCCCGATATCTGCCATGACCGCTAGCTATTCCTCTCCCAGCGGTTGCAAGATCACTACAACGAAATGCACAGACTCCAATGAAATTCACTTACAGGCTGAGTAAAACCACCACGTAAGTTGCTCCTTTCGACACGGTTTGCCATTCTTGTCTGTCTTTCTATTCTAATTCTGTAGAGCGGCTTCGCTGACCTAGCATCACTTCTCACCAATAAGTCCCAACTACGGATTCGAGGGTGCTACGAGAAGGATCCCCACACGTAGAGCATTTAGTAAAGGCAATTCTCGATCCCCTGTAGCAATTAGTACAGTGCATCGAGTGCGCGAAGAAGCACAGGCGCAAGCTGGTTACGTCGATTATATTAACATCGTGCTCAGCTTCAAAGTTGACTGGCGATAGTGACTTCTTGGTCAGACTCGCCAACTCAAATGAAAAATGAAACCAGTAGTAGCAGCCACCGGCAGACTTTGGGTTGACACGAGGCTCCGAACGGCGGGATTGGCCGAACTACTTAGAGCAATTTTAAGTGTGTCAAGGTCCAAATGGTGACTTCGTCTGGGAGTCAAGTTCGGTTCAGAGAACAAAGTGCGTTCGGTTGTCCTGCTTCTTCGAATGGCCCAGTGGTGACTTGAGTGAGTTAGATCAAGTGGTTAATACGTCTGATATTCCAGCAGATATTCCGCCTCCAGATCAATGTCAGTGTCAATCAGCGGGTCCTTGCATGTTTCTGGAGTAATCGAGTGCACCATTGGTTGTTCCATGTGTATTCATAGGACTTTTAGTTGGCTACTATTAGGTTCACATGACGCATTAGTGCGTCGGTCTACCTCACTTGGGAGTCAACGCCGCATTCCCGCTCAACGATGCGTGTGCTTCCCAAAAAGCACTTGTGCAGAATACACCAATATTCATCATGTTTTGGTACAGCAGATAGCAGCAATATGTTCACTCCACATAAATCCGATACAACGAGCAGGCACAAAGCAGATGGAACAGACGGGGGGATGTCGGGGGGATGTCGGGGAGGGTGGTGACACAACAGGTTTCTACAAAGCACGAAGCACAAGGATGCACAGGATACGAAGGTGGGGAAGCAGAACAAATCAGGGGTGTGGATGAGAAGGGATTCAAAAGTCTGGTGGAATTAGAACGAGATGCAATCTTCTAAATCGCGGGTCGCACATGATATGGTTCGGGTAGATTTGATGGGATGATACATCGTTAACTCCACAAGGTGGAGGATTAACGGAACTCGAAGCACGCCCTCGCTGATCGGGGGACGTGGTGCAGCATGAGCTTTTGGTACCTGATCGTAAACCATTCGCGTCAGGAAGCATTCTTAACAAGTTTGGAAGCGGGATGGGTGGGGATGGAACAAAAGGTGGTGATGACATACTGGTCGCACATGTCCTTCTCAGCAAAATAATAATAGCCCGACAGGTGCGGTGTATGGGTTGTAAAACTGTGCGAGGTGCTGGCGTCGGAGGTCCAGTCGTCCGCTTCGTGGTCGTGATGGGTAGCGCCAAGTTCAAGGCATATATAATAGAAGCCTATCGTTTCAACACGCGGTGACCGTCAGAAAATTCTCTTTTCGGAATGAGTGAGAAAACTTCACCAGCGAAACTCGCCCCTGCGACGCTCGTAACTTTGTGGTCAGGCATCAAGAACCTCTCCTTCCAGCGCATGAATACGACACTTCTCTCTCCCCTTTCTCCGCCACGCAGCGTCAAGTCGGGGCGGCAGAGTTCTCCCTTGACAGCACGGAATGGTGACCCGAATCGCTCCCAATGAGCGAGATCGCCTTCGTCGGTTGCGCCCCAGCTGGGTTCGGATGTGAGGAACCCAAAGCGGGAGCCGATGATTTCGCCATCGAAGTAGGTCGTCAATTCGGGATCATTAGGAGTCAAGTCATGGATCGTCAATGAACCAGAAAGGGTTGAAGAGGCAAGGTTTACGTCCTGCAATAAAGTGGTGAGTGCGCTTGATTCTGCGGGTTGAGAAGGGGTAAAATAATTATCAGTCGAGCCTTCCCCGGGGTTCCAAAGCCTATTTTATGACATTGACAGGTCTGTGTGGGTATGCAAATGCGTCCTCTCGGTGGGTGTAAAGATTTTCCGCAGAGCGGCTCAATCCGATATTGGGGAGGCAAGGAAACTGGACTCCAAGTACAGGGCACAGGCCTGGGAAGCTTCAGACGGATCTTGGACATTCTTCGAACATCAGGTTATCAGCAGTAGAGAGTCTCAATGAGGACTGGGTACCCGTCGCGTCCCTTCGCGGGGGTGAAGCTCGCGACATGGCGGGCAATGCTCTCCGGAGCAAAGGGCTCGTATGATACTGTTCTCGCAAATGGTACGTGCGAAGCAAACAAGAAAAGCGTTGGGGGGATTGAGACTGCCACCTACCATAATCGTGACGGAGACTTCATGCTCCTTGCCTTGGTTGGTCTGGATGCCGAGAAAGGTCTCACCAGGATTGAGACAACCGATACCTGTAGAGCGTACACGTAAACGGGTGATATCGACGAGTGGGTCGATGGTCGTGTGCGATTCGAGTGGAGCAGCTTTGGCTGAGGGTGATTGCATCAGCGAGAGGAAGTATGATGCTCGGGTTGGCGAATAGGGAGAAGTTCCGAGGCTACGAGCATCCTGAGATAGATTTCTGGGCGAGTATTGTTGCGGGAATTGAAGTCTACCCTGGTCGTTGTTCGAGACACTGCTCAGAACGCCTGTCAAGACCGCGTTTGAAGTCAGGGACGTTAGAGGGAGCGGTATGGGTTGAGAGGGAGCACTAGAGGGAGCACTGCTGCTGTTGGCTCTGTTACGGCCGACGATACGGTCATCCACGTCGGCTTTGCTCCCTTCGCCACAGGAGCTACAGATGTTCCCCCAGGCCGCCACCAAGGGTACCATAAGAGGTTGCTGGGTGTCCCGAATGTTGAGTGGACGCGAGCAAGCGCTGCAAAGTTTCGTCGCGAGTTGGAGAACCGGCATCGGCATCGGCATCGGCGGTGGGCTGATAGATACCCGCTCGGTGGCTGCTACGTTTACGTTTGGCATATTTCTGTAAAACTCGAGGTCGTGGTCGCAGGAGAACTAGCTCAAGCTGCGTTGGCTTGTGTGTTTGTGTCGCGTCGCGGGGAAGGTCGCATGACCTCAGACCAACTAACCAACTGCCAAGCCAACTGCCAACAGCCACACAGCCACGCCAGGGTCATTTCCACTTGCACCACACCACTTTCCCAGATTTCGTAGAACAGGTACCGTCAACGTCTTTCTGCACATCAGATCGTCCTGACGAAAGACGATAGAGCTATCTCGGAAATTAACGAAACTGGGACAAATGATATAGAAAGCACTTGAATACGTGTCGAGAAGCTGCGACCTTTAACGCGGGTGTGTCCGTCACGAGACGAGTCAGCACTCTTGTTGTCCTACCAGTTGTCACTACAGATGACCAGGGCTAGGTTCGTAATGTTTACGGAGAAATAGTAGAACGGATCAAGCACTGCTAGTTGAAGACACCTCCGGCAACTGGCCGCTGGTCGGGCCACAGTTCTTCTA
>Ga0307515_10018092_pt1 | contig 12787 bp, 4 predicted proteins | sample 17_EM_MG_FD_194513 | JGI IMG/M metagenome (GOLD analysis project Ga0307515, IMG submission 194513) | Populus trichocarpa ectomycorrhiza microbial communities from riparian zone in the Pacific Northwest, United States - 17_EM | ecosystem: Host-associated > Plants > Roots > Unclassified | place... | reverse complement strand
TTAAGGGTTATTAGCGCTAAAAGGGCTAGTAAAATTAATAGGACTTTTCTTAAAACGTTTAGCTAGCCTAAGCTTTTTAGTATTAAGAGCCTTATAACCATTAATTAGACTTATTACGGCACTGGTAGAAAACGGCAGCTATGGTAGACGTTATGGTAGACGTAGGGCTTACGTGACTCTCACGTGACTAGGGATTGTATATAACTCCTCGCGTTACTACTTGTCCTTTCCTTTCCTTTTCTCTAGCTTTAGATTCTCGTTTATAGACAATCCAATCGTACAGGCTTATACGACCCTTTTGCCGTACTTATGTCTCGATTAACTAAGTCGCTAACATTATCTAAAGCTTACTCTACTCTTTCTTCCTAAGAAGGAACTTAAATATATCTGCAAGAACACAGAACAGGACCCTAAGGACATTACTAGGACCACAAGGACAGGACCTAAAAGAAAAGAACAGAACTCTAAGGAAAGAACCTATAAGACACGCACAGACTAGAACCCCTAAAGAAATTACCCGGAATTACCTAACACCCCTACCACCATACCATAAACCATAGCAGTAGGCAAAGCAGCTGTAGGACCCTTAAATACTTTAGACGAAGAAATAATTAACGTTTTAACCCCCTAGGCAGAGCTTGCGGCTGCCAATGCCAAAATTAAATGACTGCGAGAGCTGCTCAAAGCTAGAGATACCCCTATATCTAATAATAAGTCATTATTAGACAACTAAAGACTTACTATAGTCCTTTAGGCCCTATTCTAGCGCCTTAGTGGACCTATTAAGGCCTATGCAGCACCAAGGCGGTCGGTAAAGGTCGCGGATCCCCTGCTACTTATAGACGGAACCAACCCTATATTTAATAATTGGAAGCTTTAATTGCGGGATAAGCTTAAAGTTAATGCAGACTACTTCCCTAACGCCCAAGCTAGAATAGCCTATATTTTCGGCCGTACTAGTAAAGACGCCTAGACGTATTTACGCCCGTAATATACTAAAGACTTAGCAGACCCCTTTATCTTTAAAGAAGAAATAATTAAACACTTGTCTTCTATTTATAAAGACCCTTTTAAAGTATAAAACGCCCGCCTTAACTATAAAAGCCTAAATATAAAAATAACGGAGACCTTTTTAGCCTTCTAAACCCGCTTTCTATACCTAGCCAGACAGGCCTAGATCCCCTAGGAAGACCTACTGCCAGACCTCTTTAATAAGCTTACCCTAGACCTACAGCGGGCCGTATTACTAGCTTATACTATAGCATAGACGTTAAAGGAACTTACGGACTATTGCCTAGCTATTAACTAAGGCCTCTATTAAATTAAGGCACGCGCTAACCGGCTAAAAACTAGAAACCTTGCAAACCAGGCCGTAAGTACTGCGAGTACAGCCTATAGTGCCCTAGCATGATTAGCAACTCCTATAGTTAACCTGGCAGCTAGCCACGCAGCTACCTTTACTACGGGCCTAGTATACACCCGGCCTATATATAGCAACCCCCATATATAGGCCCTTAGTGATTAAAGAGCTTGCTTCTTATACGGTTAAATAGGCCACCCTATAAGGAACTGCCTAATAAAGGTAAAGATAAACGAGGTCCTATTAATTTAGGAGGATAGTATAGAGCCGGAAAAAGAGGAACCCTAGAGAAAGACTCCTCTCTAGGGTTAAAAGGGATTGATATATTATATATTAATCTAGGTTAGCTAGTTGGTAAAAGAAGCTGCACTATCCCTTATACTTTATTTTATAATAGATATTAAGTTTTAACCTCTGCTTTAGCTAACTTAGAAGTAAATACCTTTACCTTAATTAATATAAAGTGCGCTGTAAAACTGGCTGACTTTTTAAATGCACCCCTTAAAGAACTACCTAAACTAGTCCCTATTCGCGGTTATAACGAACGGATAGGACTACCTATTATAACTATCTTGCGGATCTACCTCCGCGTTAACGGATAAAGGTAGTATAACGTCCCCTTCCTTATTACGGACCTTAGAAGCTATAATATAATCTTAGGGAGAAAATGGCTAGCCTATTTAGGCTTATAGCTTTATAAAAGAGATTAGTATTATAATGGAAAACCTTATACGGCCGTAGATAAACACCGTTTACTAGGCTAATGCGACGCGTAGGGACTAGGCTTTTAAGAAGGATATACAGCTTAATCCGCAACGGATCCGTATACTACGCTGCCCCTAGACTGCCTATGTTATACTACCCGTACCAGAGACTTAGGAAGTTGGTAGTGGCCTAGCTAAGTCCCTAATAGAGAACTTAGGCCCTACGCAGCCACAAAGAAAGGCTAGGGATATTAGATAATATACTAAACTAATAAACCGGAAGGATAACTTGCGGAAAATGGAACGTAAGCTAAGGAAGACTATAAACCCTATACCGCAAAATACGGCCTAATAAATATCCGTAAAGAAACCTATAAACCTCCCGCTAGTTAATATCTACTATATTAGCGCTATAGGATTCTACTAAAACCTAGTTTAGCCTAATACCGTTACCTTTATAACTAGCTTATATAAAATTAATTAAATAATTAAAGAGAAAGAAGCCCTAGCCTAAGAGAAAGGCAAGCTTATAGACGAGGAGCTAGTAGAACAGAAACTGCCCCGTTAATACTAGAAATTTAAAGATACCTTCTCCAAAGCAGCATCTAATATACTCCCGCCTCACCGACCGTATAACTATAAGATTAAAATTAAGCCGGACAAGGTGGTTACCCTTAGCTATAGCTCCCTCTAACAGCAATCTACTGCTAAATTATAGGCCACAAAGTAGTATTTTATTAATAACCTAGATAAGGGCTTTATTAAGCCTAGTTAAGCCCCTTTTAACTTACCTATTCTCTTTACTAAAAAGCTAAATAGAGGACTTTGTTTCTATATCAACTACCGTAAGCTTAATAATTTAACCCTTAAAGACCGCTACCCACTACCTTTACTTAATAAGACTTTGGCCCAAATAAGTAGAGCTAAAATCTTTATAAAGCTTAATATCCGCTAGGCTTTTTACCAAATTAGGATGGACCCTAAATTAGAAAACCTTATTATATTTCGGACCCGTTACGGAACGTATAAATATAAAGTACTACCTTTTAGACTGACTAATGGACCGGCCACATACCAATAATATATAAATGATGTACTATTTAACTACCTTAACAACTTCTATACAGCATACCTAGATAATATTATAATCTACTCTAAAAACAAACTAGAATATAAAGAGTATATCTATAAAGTCCTATAACGGCTTTAGGAAGCTAGCCTCCAAGCTAATATTAAGAAGTTAGAATTTAGTGTTAAGCGTATAAAGTACCTAGGGTTTATTATTAGTATAAACGGGATTAAGGCAGACCTAGAAAAGACGGCTATAATTAACTAATAGGTACCCCCAAGGACCGTAAAGGGGGTGCAGTTATTTTTAGGGTTCTATAACTTCTACCAACGCTTTATTAAGAACTATAGTAGGATTACCCGGCCACTAAGCCTACTTACCTATAAGGACCGGCCCTTTTACTTTAACACCGTATATAGGTAGGCCTTTAATAAGCTTAAGAAATAACTAGTCTCTGCTCCCTTACTTACCCACTTTAACCTAAAACGGCCCTTAATACTAGAAACTAATGCCTTAAATAGTGTTATAGCTAGCGTTTACTCCTAAAAGCAGACAAACGGAGAATAGCACTCTATTGCTTACTATTTAAAGACTATAGTAGATGCTAAGCTAAACTACCCGATTTATAATAAAGAAATATTGGCTATTATCTATAGCTTTTAGCACTGGCGAGCATAGCTAGAAGGGACCCCCAAACCTATCTAAGTAGTTTTAGATTATAAGGCCTTAGAATATTTTATAATAACGAAAGCCCTTACAGCCTAGTAGGCGCGCTAGGCGGATGTCCTATCTTAGTTTAACTTCCTAATTATATATAGGCTAGGCGCCACTAACCGTGCGGATGCTCTTATAAGACGTAAATAGGACCTAAATAACTAGATAGCCGCGAAGATCTTATTATGGACCTAGACGCTACTATAACTAAAGCACCTTAACCCTTAGATACGGGAAGAACTAAGTACTAAATCTTTAAGCGCCAAGATATATCCTATTAACCCTACGGAATTTAACCTTATTAATAAACTACTGCAAGTAAACCGTACGGACCCTTCTCTATAGGAGTACCGCGAAAAGGCAAAGGATATTACCAGCCTATAGTCCCTTAAAAATGGACTACTTAAGCACCAGGAACGGCTAGTAATAGTAAAAGAACAGAACTTATAAACCTGGCTTATTACCAAAGTATATACCTAGGTCTCTACGGCCTACCCCAGAAAAAATAAAACCTATAAGATTATTGGTAACCGTTACTACTGGCCCGAAATGGTTATAGATATTAACCGTTATATACGGAACTGCAACAACTGCCGTAGGTCTACGATTCCATAAGATAAGACCCCAGGACTATTAAAGCCACTCCCAATACCAGAGCGCCCCTAGCAGTATATCTCTATAGATTTCTATAAACTACTAGTAGACCGTAACGGGTATAATATAGTTATAATCTTAGTTAACCGTTTTAGCAAACGCCCTTTCTTAATCCCCTGTTACAAGAATATCGATACTAAAGAGGCGGCCTAACTATATATCTATTATATCTACCGAATTTACGGACTACTAGATACTATTATATCGGACCGCGGACCGCAGTTTATATTGGCTTTCTAGAATAAGTTTACTCGGATCCTAAGAATTAGGCTAAAGCTTTCTATAGTATACCACCCCTAGACAAACGGTTAGACAGAGATTGTAAATTAATACTTAGACTAGAGACTCCGGCCCTTTATTAACTACTTCTAAGATAACTAGGGCAAACTACTACCTCTAATAGACTACGCCCAGGCGACCCTACCCCATAACTCTACGGGATTCGCACCTATCTAACTAGAAATAGGGTATCTACTATAAATAAGCTTTAACTGGGATAGACTAGAAGGACTACAGACTATACGCGAGAAACTATCTTATAAGGAAGCCCAGCAGTACGCCAAGCGCTTAGAGGAAGCCTAGACGGTAGCCCGTATAAATCTAGAAAAGGCCTAAAAATTAATAAAATAGTAGGCAAATAAGTATAGGCGCAAGCCCGACTTTACCGTAGGTAATATGGTCTAGGTTACAATAAAGAACTAGAAGACGGAACGGCCAAGTCATAAGCTCGATTATTAGATAGTAGGACTATATAAGGTCCTTAAGAAAATAGGCAACTTATATAAAGTAGAGCTCCCAGATTTAATTAAGGTTCACCCTATCTTTTCGCCGGATAAGCTACGGAAGGCAGCGAACGACCTATTACCTAGATAAAAGAACGAACCCCCCTTGCCAATTTAAGTTAATGGCGACGATAAATGGGAAATTAAAGAGATACTGGCCTATAAGCTAGTAAGGAAAACGCTAAAGTACCACGTTAGTTGGAAAGGCTATAACCTAGATCCTACCTAGTACCCTACATAGAACTTTATTGGCAGTCCCTATAAGCTTTAAGAATTCTATAGCCGTTACCCTAATGAACCGGGACCGCTAAAGTACCTAGACAAATGGATGGAATGCTAGTATAATAAAGATAATAAGCTACCGGAAGAGCATAAAGATAAGAATACCCTATAGGCATAATACGGATATACAAAGCCTGAGGGCAGGCTTTTGCGGAGGGGGGGGTAATGTTACGGCACTAGCAGAAAACGGCAGCTATGGTAGACGTTATGGTAGACGCAGGGCTCACGTGACTCTCACGTGACTAGGGATTATATATAACTCCTCGCGTTGCTGCTTATCCTTTCCTTTCCTTTTCTCTAGCTTTAGATTCTCGTTTATAGACAATCCAATCGTACAGGCTTGCACGACCCTTTTGCCGTGCTTATGTCTCGATTGACTGAGTCGCTAACAAGACTAAGGCTATATAGAAAAAATAGTATATAACGCTTTATACTAAGCGCCTAAAGATATAAACTAAGTAAATAGGCGAAACTATTTATAAAGTTCTAAGCGAACTCTAGAAGGGATATAGAGATAACTATAACTATATATCTACTATATAGATTTTAACTATATTTCTTTCTATTTAATATAGATATCCCCTTAGTAAGCTAAAATAGTAGTAGACCATACTACTAAACAAACTTAGCTATATTTTTAAGATTAATATTCTAAAACTTTATATCTAAAGTCTATATATTAAAGGGGCCGCGTTATAATTATAGTTAGTAAGGCTTTTTTTAAATATAGTAGATAGTATAGGTTATTAGCATTGTATAAATTTTAGCCCTATTAATAAGTTTTTTTTATATTTCCTTATCCTCTAATAAAGGAATAAGTGGGTCCCCTACTTTCTTCTTCTTTTTATTACCTTTATACTTATTCTTACTTTCTAAGTACTTAGACACTAGCCTATAAAAAAAATAGCCCTATTAATATAGAAGGTCCTTAATAATATTAACCTTTTCTTCCTTTAATGTCTTTACCCGACTAGTAGATAGAATATCTACTAGAATATCCGCTGGAATATCTACTAAAATATCCGCTGGCTATAGAGAGGGCTAACGGCGTAGGCGTAAGCGTTTAGCATTAGTGTTTACTGCGCGGCTTAACGGTACAGAGGTAGAATTAGGGCCTCTACAGCGATAAATCCCTCTTAATATTGCAGTTGTGTATAAGGAGCTAAAGATCTTATAACTTACAGAGTAGGCTTTTCTCTATAATTTAGTGTAATTTTTATATTAATAGGTATTGTAGGAGGGTAGATTAATTTTATTAAAGTTAATAAGGTCTTCTTATATAAACCGTGTTTAGGTTTTCTATAAATCTCGCCAAAGGGCCTCAGACTAAGAAAAACGATTACCGTCCTAAATCAGCTTAGCGGACGGTGCGAATATTCCTATATCCGCAATCGATTTCTTAGTCTGAGCTTCTGAGGTAATGCGGCTCAACAATACTGGATTGGACTATCGTTGGGAAATTGCGATCCAATTAGTTTGGCACCGATTGCTGCCCATCCTGAATTAAAAGGAAGCATTAAGCCCGCGCATGGAAGAAGAACCTAAAACTTTACTTTCTTCATATAACTGAAAATGACGTCGGCGGCGCATTATTAGATATAACAGTCGCGCGAGGCGAGACCTCTAACTTTAAAGAGGCTATATCGTGAATCGCAGGTAAAAAGCCGAGCATCCGCGAGAGCCCTGTCTGAATGCCCGGGTGGCTTGGGTTGGGGGAAAGTGCGTATTAAATGCGCGCTGTTGTCGTTTTATTGCAGCTTCTCCGCGACATGCACTAGTTCCTAACTGGAGATTACGGCAACCTCAATATGATAACACTAAAATAGGAATAGTGTCCTAGCTCTGCCACCGCCACCGCCCCCCATCGGGGCAGATTTATAGCCACTTCATGAACCCAGCAATAAACCTTTGTATTTTATGGCAAACCCTATCGATTGTCTGTCGGTGGAAATTGCTCTCTTGAGCCTGAGCAGCCAAGCATCAATACATCCAGCCCGCATATCGAGTCGGGTGAGTCACGGCCTGTCAGAACTCTAATACTTAAGCATGAGATCTCCATAACACAACAATTGGCATTCATATGTGCCTACTCTGATGATCCCCTTCATGTCCTGGCTATCTGCTTGAGGAATCAACTCTGAGAAACTGTCTCAGTATTCGCTTTGCCACGAATACTGCGAAGCATGAGGCTCTCTCATCGATGGATTGACAGATCCTGCAGAATGAGGCAGTGAATGGTTTGGTCCCTCGTCAAAAAAAAAAACTCTATACCACCAACCAGCTAACCACAGTCAAATGCTCTACGAACCGTGATGCTCTCTTTAGGACGGTGGTGGCATTAAACCACGGGCGGATTTTGTCTCGCATTCAATCTCGACACGCGAGCAAAAGGCAAGGCTCCATTGCTCCGGAGGCTTAGAACTGCCAAGGAGCTGTTGCGGGGTTCCTCGATTTGCACTACTCGAGCTCAAAGCCTAGCGGGTGATGTAGATGATCTTCAGAGGCAGTTTGGCCGCCTAGAAGACATGGACACTCTTGAAGCGCGGTCTTCTAGGTCGGAAGAACGCCTTCTTGGTCTGGTCAAAGGCATTCAGTCCATTCTCCTACAGTGCGAGCCGGATCTTAAACTTATCCCGTATACCCCCGGCCTTTGTAGTGGAAACGCAACTGAGTCCTTAATAGGCCGCCTAAGAAAAATAAGCCATTACGTCAAAGCCTGCGACGAACTTCTCAGAGCTGCTTGCAGGTACAGAATATTTTCGAACATCGCTGTTGAGTTCATTAATCTTCAGCAAGGTGGAAGGCGACTTTCCATAGGTGCATCCGATATCGATGAGATTATCGAGGCCAGTTGCACTAGGGAGACATCGTCAAGAATCCCAAGTCGCTGCCGTAAATCGATTTTAAATATACAAGAAAGCATCAAGGCACGGCTACGTGAAACATCAAGGTCACATGCCGAAGTCCAGCTCGTCCTCTACTACGAGCATGATGCTAGACTCCTGCGACCTCGCCTAATATACTCAGCTTAAAGCGCCTGCTACCTGTGCCACCTCCTTCTCCAAATTCACGGCCAATACCGCATTCCCAGCACCCACGGCAAACTGTACGATACCTGGAAATGGCCCGCGCCGATGCAGCTTCCCAGCCGTAGCGGAGCTACAACGTCTGTTACCGAAATTCAGCGACGCCATTGACCGCAATATACGAGAGTGTCTGAACGCCGCAAGGGCAGTGAGGCGAATCAACCCCTTGGAAAGTAGAGTGGACATGCTCGCTGTGATAACGCCGTCCATTCTATCTTCCATCTCGCGACACTCTCGCAGCGTACGCAGTCGGGCAACGCTTCATCAAGAGCTTCAAGGAGATGTCGATATTGCGCTCCTGGATAAAGGGGATGCTGGTGACGGGTTCTTGACCTCGAGCACGATGACTGTTAAACTTTCACCCCAGCCATCGGGCCACGAGTCGACACGCCGTTGACGAGTCCGATGGTGGGCGCAGAAGACTTGGTGTCCTGCGGTGGAACTGTCATACCGACGATGAGAAGGCTGGTTCCAGAGGTAGTTCTGTGGCGTCGCATGGGGGAAGAAGTCAGGGCTTTGGAGAGGTGCAAATCGGGCCTTTGTGCTTACAATAAGGCGAGGTTACCAGTTATTCATTTGATGTGAAGAATGAGTTGCTGCATGTGCACATCGCAGGTTTGCACGAAGGCTTGCAACATGATACGTCTCCTACCCAGGGCAGCCGGTTGGAGGGGCAGATACTGTAGGATCAAGGGAAACCGTTGCAATTGGAGGTCGAGTGTCTCTTTTTTATGCATTGCAGTGAAAGTGGTCGGGCGCAGGTTGTGGACTTGGAAGAGGGTAATTGGGTGGAGAAATCTGCTCCAGAAGGGGTTCTTTTCTCCGCGGAGGGCTTACTGCTTAAGCAGAGGTCTACCTTACTGCGACTTCGTGTGCGATTAGCTTAGGAATCCTCAAATATAGTAGCATTCTACTCATCTTACAGATCCTTTAATCTGCCCGCAAGGCCTCCGCGTCCTTGTATAAGTTGTACGTGTCTGTTGGCTTGTCTTTTGCACACCCCACATGGTATTTTTAATATCTTTAAAGTTGAAATCTTATTTCGGAAAGTGTTCCTATGGTATTTGTACGCTTCGAGGAGTTAGTACATCTTAAAACTTGGCAAAGATCAAAAACCTAATATAATATACTTCTTTCGAGGGTCCTCCACTTTTAACGAATCATCATGCCCCCCAGCTAAGTGAAGTATATCAGTATAACATTCACGCGGTTCTGATATCTAGCAAAAGTGCCTAGCGGTGAAAGATTATGGGTAGGTTCGCACCTGATCTGCACTAATTCCAGCTATGCGTTGGGGTTCAGTGAGAAGTTCTTAGCGGAATTTGGCTGAATTACCTGTTGACGAAATGTGGTCCATTCTAGGTAGCTATTTAATTGATGCACAAAAAATGTTGCCGTCTATCATGTTAATTTCTGCCCTCAGGGCAATCAAGGCAGAGGCTCTTCTGCAGATTAAACAATTCTCTTCTACTAGAATTGCAAGTCTGCTTTCCCAACATGCTCTACGTAACCTTCTAAGAAAAAGATAGCGGAGTTTATTTGTTGCATAAACAGTCCACACGTGTTCGGTGTTCCCAAATACTTAGTGCATGGTAAGCTGCAAGTGAATCATAAACAGTTTCCGAAGAACTCGTGATACCTTCCTTAAGCTATTTATATGGAAGAATATCAAGGAAACCACGACGCGTTAAGTTAGTCTGTGTAAGAAAAACGCTTGCTCTAAGCTCTCTAGCTTTTGTGTTAGCAAGGCTGTAGCTGCAGTAGTCGGTCACGCGTCGGACATAGAAAGTGTTTGTGGTCCACCAGTCGAGCCGGAAAGGCTTTAAATAAATTGTCTATGGTTATGTCTATTAAAACTTCTGAATATTGGGCTGTGCTGGTTATCGCTGATGGAACATTGCTTTGGTTAGGGTAGAAAGTCTCAACTGGGAATATAGAGGGACAGTTGTTGTATGACACTTGGCTTATGTACTATACATTATGGTCTTAGTCAAGGGCGTTAATATGGCTACAGCATAGTTAAAGGGTCTGCCTAAATATTATAAAAAGCCTTCTAATTCAACATTCTAAAGAATGAGTATCTACTTGCGTTAATCCCATGCCACGGCACGATGGCCAGTATGACACAACTCGCTCAACATGCCCGCAAAATGCCTGAGATCGCCGATCCATATAGTTCAGGTGCTCTTAGATTTGTTTGAGAAGCTCATTCATCGACGTGGTACCCCGTTTGCATCGATCCGCGATACAGCCCGCTCCATATAACTCCGGAATGCTGGGCAGTTACAATCGACATGCTTCAGTAGCTCTCCTTTGAGTTCGAGCACCTCGTTCGTCAGCGCGACCACCCTCTCCTTCAGCCGCTCATTCTCGTCGGTAATTTCCTTTGAGCGCTTCTTAACCTCTTCCGTCCACTCTTTCTTCCTTGCTCGGCATTTGCTCGCGGCCATACGGTTGCGTTCCAGGAATTTCTCTCGACGGGCTTGGCCTTCGTTTTCCTGACGGACTGCTGCTGAGGGTAATGCTGCCTGGTGCTGTGGATGCTCTGGTACCCTTTGCTTGCCCTCCGTCGGTCTATTCTTTTGCAAGGACGATAATGAACGCGACGAAGATAATTCCTTGCATGTTTGTGAGGCTGAAGGCTTCGTAGAACTCTTCAATATGCTTCGCTTTTCTCTGTCTTCCGCAAAATCGATGTCGCTTTCGGCTCTGTTGGATCCTGCAACCGTGTTTGAGTAGGCTACCGAAGTTGTTGACGGAGGTCTTCCTTGCACATGGTTTATGGACAGATCTGAAAGCATGGGCGATGCAGCTATGTCGAAAATAGGGGCAGTCGCTGGTACGAACTCGGGATGATAAAATGTGTTAAATAAATCACCACTATCTACGCTGTGGGATGGGGGTGCGTAAATATTGCCTTGGTTCGGATAGTTCGGTATTAGGGAACTATCGTAGGACGGAGGTAGCGCCAAGTGATTCGTGTTTACCAGAGGTAGGGCTGGTGATGTTGTTGTAGGATCCTGCGATGGCATAGGTCCAAAGGACGACCGTTGAGAATCCGAGCTACGGATTTGGTCGCTCCACATGCCCCTCATACCTGCCATCGGTGTGAGAAGGTCCATGAACTGGATGACAGAAGCACAGGACATCTGATTGGGACTGTGTTGACAGCAAGCTCTCGGGTGCTGGGTTGCCCGGGAAGGGTGTCGAATTCCATTCAAGTAGCAATAAGATCCATTAAGTGCTGTTTTCGAGACCGAGAGTGATGAAGTGATCTGAGTGGGCCAAGCGAATCAGTCTTCTCTACACGATGTTGATATAGAGAGCGGAGACACAGCCGCTATCATTAGGTGTGTCGTCTACGGCTGAGAAGGGAAACTCATTTACTGACGGTTGCTTATGCGCTTCCGAAGAGTTGGAGTGGCGGATTGGGGCCCCTCTTGCGGATCTTCGGCCGACATATCCCGCCGCAAGGGTTGTGCAGGTGAATGACTGGAAGACTGGGGTTTACCTAGGCAATGCTGGGGTTCTGGTTTGGTCGGCTTTCCTTTACTGGAATCCAATCATTATGCTGTCAGGGAGTTAGGCCACTCTTTCGGGGTGTCAATCATGACTGCCCCTTTAACATATTTCCCAAAAGACAGGAGTCGACGTTCATGATAGATATGAGGTATGACTTGGAAGATACAAGATCCAATTATACTTTTTGGCTCTATTCAGCACGTGGGTGTGTAAGGTTCGGCCTGGTGTCAAAGAGCCTCTGCCTTAGCTCTTACCAAATTATCAGCAAGCTAGTAGCTTCAAGCAACCGGACTCTCAGCGCCGACATGAGCACGGTCTAGGCACTTTTGCCTTCACTCAGCTGATTCGAAACAGACAGGTTGCTATTAAATCCACGAAAGCCCTTTACCTCATGTCCATGGAAAACTGACCACTTAGCCCAGGCAAATCCTGCAAGGTAGGATGACGGAATAGGGGGAGAATGACGAGTAATTACAAGGCTGGGTTGTTTGAACTGGGTGCTGGGTGCTGATGTTTGCTTGAGGAGTGAGTCCGAGTCTCGGAGAGTGCCCCTGAGACCTCCGGTAGTATTTAAGTACGCCACATTATAAAAACTTATACTAAATAAACTTTAA
>Ga0307515_10018091_pt1 | contig 12788 bp, 11 predicted proteins | sample 17_EM_MG_FD_194513 | JGI IMG/M metagenome (GOLD analysis project Ga0307515, IMG submission 194513) | Populus trichocarpa ectomycorrhiza microbial communities from riparian zone in the Pacific Northwest, United States - 17_EM | ecosystem: Host-associated > Plants > Roots > Unclassified | place... | reverse complement strand
TGACTGAAACCCTCGATCCTGCGCTTCTCGACCGGATGCTGCCGGCTGACTATTGTGTCGAAGACGCCAACTACGTGCTCGACTATTACAGGCGCACCAGCGACAATCGCCTGCTCTATGGCGGCGGCATCGGCTATGGCGGCCAGGATCCGGATAACCTGACGGGCATCATCCGCCCTAACATGATCAAGACGTTCCCGGAACTCGCCAATGCCCGCATCGACTTTGCCTGGAGCGGCAATTTTGCGTTGACGCTGACCCGCATCCCGCATGTCGGCAGACTGTCAGATACGGTCTATTTCTCCCATGGTGACAGCGGACATGGCGTGACTACGACCCATCTTCTCGGCAAGATCCTGGGCGAAGCCGTGGCCGGCCATGCAGACCGCTTAGATATCTGGGCATCATTGCCCAGCCTGCCGTTCCCCGGCGGTCGCGCCTTCCGCGTGCCGCTCACGGCATTGGGCGCTTGGTGGTACGGGCTGCGTGATCGGTTCGGAGTTTGATGAACGCGCCTGGGCATACTCCAGACGGGCCACGCGCCTGATGCGCTTCGCCCGGATTTCGGCGATTACGACCTCTTCTTCCTGTGATACTGGGAGAAGAGACATTCGACTATGTGACCTATCCGGTTGTCGACGGCATCTTCCCGGAATGCGCCGAAAGCGCCGATGGCTAGCTGATCACCGGTTCGCGCTACTCGGTCAATGACGCCGACCCATGAATCCAAGCTGATCGTTTTGATCCGGCAGATCAAGGCTTCGGGCAGGCCCATGGTGAGTATCTGCTACGGCCATCAGGCCATAGCCAAGGCGCTTGGCGGCACGGTGGGCGAAAATCCGGACGGCTGGGTTGCCGGCGCTGCCGAATATCGGACGCCGGAGGGTGCACACGATCGCACGCTGCTTGCCTTGCACAAGGAGCAGATTCTGACGCTTCCTGGCGAGGCCGAGATCGTGTCGGGGTCGTCGGCTTGCCCCTATGCCGTACTCCGCTACGGCGATGCGGCGCTCACCTACCAGGCGCATCCCGAGTTCACCGCAGACTTTGTCCGTGGACTCGTGCGCACGCGCGGCAAGAATCTAACTCACGACATCAGGCCCATGCTGGTGAGGCGGATGATGCCGAGATCGCGCGCGCCCGCACTGGCGCCGAAATCACCGATTTTCTCAAGGCGCACTGATTGCAAGGCCCTTTCTGGCCGAACAATTCAGAGCGTATCGCAGTCTTGAAGGCCCAGCCGACAGATGTCAGCCGGGCCATTCTGGTTACTTGGTCAGGTCGGTCCAGATCCGGGTATAGATCTCCTGGACATCCGCTGGACAGGTTACGAGAAAGTGGGCAGCCGTCTTGAACTCGGGCGGAATGTTCATCTCGGGCGCGTTCGGCAGTTCCTTGTCCATGAACTTCTCTGATCCGAGGATCGCATTGCCATAGCGCGTATAGTTGGAGATCAGCGCAGCATTTTCCGGATCCATGATGAAGTTCAGGAAAAGCTTAGCATTGTCGACATTCTTGGCGTCGGCCAGGATGGCGACATTGTCTTGCCAGAGCGAGAAACCTTCCTTTGGATAACCGTAGGCAAAGCCCGGATTTTCGGCGCGGATGCGCATCGCGGCGCCGTTCCAGAACACCGAAGCGTTCAGGTCTTCCTTGATGAACTTTTCAAAGCTCGGATAGTCGATCGAGGCCCAGTGGGGCTTTGCAGCCATCAGCTTGTCGCGCGCCGCCTTGAGGATCGCCTTGTCGGTGGTGCAAGGCTGGCCGCCGACATAGCCGATCGCCATGTCGATGACTTCGTTCATGGCGGGCACGACGTTGACCTTGCCCTTGAGCTCTTCCGGCGTGTCGAGAATGATCGCCGAGGTGTTGATGTCGCCCTTGTAGACCTTTTTGTTGACCATCACGCCGGTGGTGCCCCAGACCCACGGAACCGTGTAGTGCCGGCCGGCGTCCCATGACACGTCGATCCATTCGGGATTGACGTTCCTGAAGTTCGACATCTGCGACGGCTCGCTCTTCATCAGCAGGCCCTTGTCAATATAGATCGGTACCACGGAAGCCGAAGGCACGACGATGTCGAAGCCGTGGCCGCCGGCCTCGATCTTGGCCATGGCGGCTTCGTTGGAGTCATATTCGGTCAGCGTGACTTTTACGTCATAGGCCGCCTCGAATTTTTTGATCATGTCCGGCGGTGTGTAGAGGCCGAAATTGAAGATGTTGAGCTGGCCGGCGGCAAGTGCCGGAAGGGCCGTGGCCATCAGGACGGCCGTGGTGAATGTCAGGCAGGATGCGTATTTCATTGCTTTCTCCTCTGAAAGTTCAGTTTTTCTTTCGTGTTGCTACCCACGACCCCGCCACGATCAGCACGCTGATCAGTAGAAGAAGCGAGGAAATGGCGTAGATCTCAGACGTCAGGTTGCGCCGGAGCTCGCCCATCAGGTAGGTCGGTAGCGTTTCCTGGCCGGGAGATTTCAGGAAGTCGCTCATGACGAGGTCATCGAGCGAAATCACGAAGGCCAGCATGAAGCCGGCCATGATTCCCGGCGCCAGCAGCGGCAGGGTTACTCGCCGGAAGGCATAGAATCGGCTCGCATAGAGATCGGCCGCAGCCGCCTCGAGACTCAAGTCCATGCCTTCGAGCCTTGCGCGGATCGGGAGGTAGGCAAAGGGAATACAGAAGGTCGTGTGGGCGGCAATCAGAAATCCGAGGCCGGTATAGCCAGTCGCCTGCTTGATCTGGCCGATGATGATCAGAAGCGCGATTGCGAGCACAATTTCGGGCACCATCAGCGGCTGGTTCAGGATGATATGGATTGTGCCGTCGCCGCGGAATTTGGCGGTGCGGGTGGTGGCAATCGCCGCCATCGTGGCCATCAGCGTTGCAAGCACCGAAGCGCTGGTCGCCAGGATCAGCGAGTTAATCGCCGCATCGAGGAAGGCCGCGTTCTGAAACGCAGCACCATACCACTTGAGCGACAGGCCTTCCCAGTTACCGATCACCTTGCCGGAGTTGAAGGAATAGGCGACCAGGATCACCATCGGGATATAGAGAATGACGAAGCATGTTACCGCCATCAGTGCCGCGCCGGGAAGCCGTTTGACGTTGAAGCCGCGCTCAACCATGGTTGCGCTCCGTCCGGCCCGACGTGAGCCGCGTGTACCAGACAAGCGCCACCAGCACCAGAATGGTGAGTGTGATGGAAAGTGCTGCTCCCAGCGGCCAGTTGCGGCCTGGGCCGAACTGCATCTCGATGAGATTGCCCAGCATCATCGACTTGCCGCCGCCCATGATGCGCGGCGTCACATAGGCCCCGAGCGATGGCACGAAGACCAGGATCGAGCCGGCAATCATGCCGGGCCGCACCAGCGGCAGGATCACCCGGCGCAGACAGTAGAGGCGCGAGGCGTAGAGATCGTAGCTCGCCTCGGCCAGCCTGAAATCGAACTTCTCGATGGCCGCATAGACCGGCAGCACCATCAGCGGCAGAAAGACATAGGCCATGCCCAGCAGCACCGCAAAATTAGTGAACATCATCTGCAGTGGCTCCTCGATGATGCCGAGCGCCAGAAGCACCTTGTTGAACACCCCTTCCGAGCGGATCATTTCCTGAACCGCTATCGTTCGAACCAGAAGGTTGGTCCAGAAGGGAATGGTGAGCAGGAACAGCCAGAAGCCGCGCTGCGTGGCCGGCCGGGTGGCGATGAACCAGGCAGTGGGCAGGCCGAAGAGCAGCGTAAGCAGAGTGGTTGCCAGCGACAGGCCGATCGATCGGAGAAGAATGGTCAGGTGGGCATCGGACAGCGCCAGCGTGTCATCGAAGATGTCGCGCTCGAAAAGGACCGAGAACCAGCCGTCTGTCGAGAAGATCCATTTGACATTCCCGAAATCGCCCGGCGTCAGAAAGGAGTAGGCGAGGACCACTCCGAGCGGCAGGATCGAAAACAGCATGATTGCCACAACTGCCGGCGTCGCCAGGACCCAGCGGCGGGAGGTTTCGGACAGGATCATGCCTGCACCTCCGTTTTTGCCGTGATACGCAGGGCCTCGGCAGGTAGCGCTACGCCGATCGTCTCGCCTTCGGCAAAGGTACGGCCGCCGTGCAGCACGTTCTGCACGCGCGCCACCAGCGCTGTGCCGTCATCCAGTCGGAGATGGACATGGGTGTCCGTGCCGAAGAAGACGATCTGCGTCACTGCGGCGGTGAGGTTCAGCGCATCCGGCAGGCTCGTTGCCAGTGTCACATGCTCGGGGCGGATCATCAGGGTCAACGGGCCATCCGGCACGCCGGCAAGCGTGACCGTGCCGGGGCCGACGCTGACTACGCCAGCATTTGAGTGGCCTGTAAGGAAGTTGGATTCTCCGATGAAGCCGGCAACGAAATGGTTGGCAGGTCGGTCATAAAGCTCGCGTGGGTTGGCGATCTGCTGGACGCGACCGCCGCTCATCACCGCGATGCGGTCCGACATTGTCAGCGCCTCTTCCTGGTCATGCGTCACGAAAATGAAGGTGAGGCCGGTCTCGCGCTGCAGCCGCTTCAATTCGATCTGCATTTCCTTGCGCAGCTTCATGTCCAGCGCCGAAAGCGGCTCGTCGAGGAGCAGGATGCGCGGCTTGGCAACAAGCGCCCGGGCCAGGGCGACACGCTGCTGCTGGCCGCCGGACAGTTCGGAACTCTTGCGGTCCCTGAGGTGCATGAGCTGCACCAGTTCCAGCATCTCGTTCACTGCTGGCACTACTTCCTCGCGGCGCCTGCCCTGTGCCTCCAGTGCGAATGCCACATTCTGGCCGACGGTCATATGCGGGAAGAGTGCGTAGCTCTGGAACACTGTGTTGACCGGCCGCCGGTTGGGCGGCATCCCGGCGATATCCTTGCCGTCGAGCACGAGCGCGCCGCCGCTCGGGGCGGTGAAGCCGGCGATCAATCGAAGAAGTGTGGTCTTGCCGCACCCTGAGGGGCCAAGCAGCGTGAAGAACTCGCCTTCCGCGATTGAGAAGCTCACCTCGTGCAGCGCATTCACCGCGCCGTTGCCGTAGCCGAAGCGCTTGGACAATTCACGAATATCGAGCATCTGCGTCTGTCCCCAAAGATCTGCGATACTCATATTGACAAAAATAATTTAGTCAATAAAGTTTTTTATAAACACAAATATTTTATTGCGAAAAGCTGATGCCTGATCTATCGAGGGACATGACACAGACAGAGCCGGGGCTGCGCAGCCGCAAGAAAGCCAAGAGGCGCGACGAGATCATCGCCGCGGCTAGGACCCTTTTCGCCCAACAGGGAATCGATGCGACGACGATTGCCGACATCGCCGCCGCCGCAGGCATCTCTTCGCCCACCGTGTTCAATTACTTTGGCTCTAAAGACGGCGTCTTGATCGCACTGATCAGCGAAGGAACCAGCGAGGCGCGGGAGCGCGACCGGCACCTGCATTGGCGGGAGGGAACGGACTTAGGAACGCTCATCGTGGACCTGTTTCTCAGGGTATCGAGCCGCACCCTTGAGATCGCGGACAAGAGGTTGTGGCGCTACGTGGAATCCGCACCTATCCGCCATCCAGAGACGGAGCTGGCATCGCAGTACTGGGGCGTTTCCCAAGCGCTGATCGATGTCGTGGCCGAATTTTTCGCAAGCCTCGAGTTAAATTTGCGCGCGGGCACCCCATTTTTACCAGATTTTGTCGCGCGGTTGTTTCACGACGTCTGGATGCCCTGCTTCCTCCACCTCATCACCGACGAGGCGCAGAGCCTTGAGGAGCACGAAACCATTCTGAGGGCGCGCATCCTGCCGCTCGTCCACTTACTGTTTGACGACAGCAGCATAAAGACTCCCATCCGCAAAAGGACCGCCTGAATGAGCGCCTCGCTGATCTTCCTCAATGCCCGCGTCCTGACCATGGATGCGACCAAGCCGCATGCGCAGGCGCTTGCTGTAGCCGGCAATCGCATCCTGGCAGTCGGCGATGAAGACGGCGTCCGTGTCCATGCCGGTCCGGATACCCGCATCGTCGATGCAGGCGGTGCCACGCTGATGCCGGGGTTCGTCGAAAGCCACGTGCATGTCTTCTCCGGGGCCTATGGCCAGACCCTGCTGCAACTCGGCGATATCAAGGGCTTCGATGCGATTAAGGCCGCTGTCGAAGCCTTTGCTGCGGCACGTCCGATCGAGGGCCTGCTGTTTGCACAAGGGGCGGATTACGAAATCCTGGGTCGAGGCACGCGTCTCGACCGGCATCAGCTTGATGCGATGTGCCCTGATCGGCCACTGGCGGTGATGGCCTATGACTTCCACACGCTTTTCGCCAACACCCGTGCCCTGGAGGCCGCTGGCCTCCTCAAGGGACGCGATCTGCCGGTCGGCAATGAGGTGGTGATGGGCGCCGACGGCTTTGCCACGGGCGAACTGCGCGAAAAGTTTGCTCTGCTTCCGGTGCTGGAACTGCGCACCTCGGGTGGGCGCGAGATGCTGGGAATGTCAGGGATTGAGCCGCCCGAAACCCCCACTGCGGCCGAATGGCGCGAGGACATGGACATCCTCAAGGCGGGCATGCGGTTTGTCGCTTCCAAAGGCATTACTTCAATCCACAATATGGATGGCAACCGGCACCTTCTGGAGCTTCTTCGCGATGTCGAGGGAGATGGGGGTCTGCTGGCCCGCACGTCCGTGCCATTCCATCTGACAAGGGAAATGGCGCTGTCAGAGCTCGACCGGGCCTCTGCTATGACCAGTAATTTTGCCGGCGACATGCTGACATGCGGCCGGGTAAAGATCTTCGTCGATGGTGTCATTGAAAGCGGCACGGCAGCCATGCTTGCGGACTATGCCGATCGTCCTGGCCACAAAGGCGATCCGATTTTCGACGCCGAGAGCTTTGCCGATGCGGCCGTCGAGATCGACCGGCGCGGTATGCAAATTACGGTCCATGCGATCGGGGATGCTGCCGTGCGGATTGCCCTTGACGGCTATGAGGCGGCGCGCGCTGCCAACGGTCCGCGCGACAGCCGTCATCGTATCGAGCATATCGAAATGATCGATCCAGCCGATGTCCCGCGCTTTGCCGAACTGGGGGTGATTGCCTCGTTTCAGCCGCTGCACGCGCCTGTCGGCGAGACCCCGACGAGCCGCAGCATCGGCGCTGATCGCGCGCGCCATGCCTATGCATGGCGGACATTGGCCGAGGCCGGTGCGAAAGTTGCCTTCTCCTCCGACTGGCCGATCGTGCCGATCGATCCTCTGCTTGGCATCCAGACGGCACTGACGCGCACGCCGCATGTCGAGGGCCTGCCCGATCAACGGCTCGCATTGCCGCAGGTGCTGGCAGCCTTCACCTGCAACGGGGCTTATGCCGGCCATATGGAAGACAGGACGGGTACGCTACGCTCCGGAATGCTGGCGGACCTCGTGCTACTATCCGGCAATATCGAGGCGACGCCACCCGACGAGATCGCAGCACTCGGCATCAGGATGACAGTTTGCGACGGACGGATCACCCATGAAGCCTGAGAATGATATGTTCGACATGACGACCCTGGGCGCGGCCGAGACGCTCGGCCCGCCGAAGCTGAGCAAGGCTTGCGTGATCCGCGCCGACATTGGGCCGGCCCTTGAATTTGCCACAACGCAGGGGACCACGCGCGCCATGTTTCCCGTTGTCGGCGGTGAAGTGCAGGGCGATGACTGGACGGCGCGCATCCTGCCAGGCGGAGCGGATTTCGCGCTCGGCCTTCCCGACGGCTCCTATCTGATCGAAGCACGCTATTGTCTCGAACTTGATGACGGCACGCCGGTGTTCGTTACGAATGCCGGCAAGATGGTGCTGCAGCCGGACGGCAGCTACAAGGGCCGTACCCGCGCGACGCTCGAGGTGCCAGCGGGAGCGCACCACGCGCTGGGCGACGCGGTCTATTTCGGAACCGCCCTTGCCTCGGCGGGCGATGCCGACCATGTCTTCATCGAACTCTGGGAAGCGCAGATCTGATCGACAGGCAAAGGCCCGCCGGTGGCGTGGTGAAGACGGCGTCCGCCATGCTATTCCCGGGAGGCTTCAGAGCGCATTGAGTGCGACCATTGGGCTCAAACGAACGTGCCGTCGATCGGCCGCTTTCAATCTTTCAAAATGCTCGGCGGACAATCGCGGAGTTCAAACCTATGGCGAAAGCCTGTTCCATGGCAGAGCGATCACCTCGCAGTCATCGACCGCGACCGGCGCGACCCACCGGCTGTTTATATAGAGATAGTCTTTCGCAGCTTGTTTTCTCTCGTGATATAATTGTGTTCAGGGCAATTGGACCTTGCGTTCCTGTAGGACATTGCCGCCATCGACGACGAGCATTGCGCCATTGACGTAGCTGGCTTCGGCAGACGCCAGAAAGACAGCGGCAGCAGCGACTTCATCCGGGGTTCCGGCGCGTCCGGGAGGTGTGTGCCGTGCAGCCATCCGTTCGTCTTCGGTAGAGGAACCTGTCTCGATCCAGCCGGGGGCGACTGCATTCACGGTCACTCCGAAACGCGCTACTTCGAGCGCCAGGGCATGTGTGAGCCCCACCATTCCTGCCTTTGCCGCCGAATAGGCAGCCTCTCCTGGATTGGAAACTAGGGGGCCCGTAACAGAGGCGATGTTCACTATACGCCCGCGCCGATTTTCAATCATTGCCTCCAGAAAGGCGCGAGTGACCAGAAATGCTGTTTTGAGCGTAACGTCTATTCCGATGTCCCAATCGGCTTCGCTCAGAGCCAGGAAATCGCGTTGCACGGCTGGCGCCGACGTGGATCCCATGCCGGCATTGTTAATCAGAACATCGACCGACCCTACCAGTTCCCTCAACTGCACGACCTCGTCTGCCTTTGTCAGATCTGCGACATGGGATGTAACGTCGTAGCCCTGTGCCCGCAGTTCTCCTGCGCGCAGATGAATTCGTTCGCTGGCGCCGGTGATGTAAACGGCGAGACCTTTCCGCGCAAGCTTGCGGGCGATCGCAAAGCCTATGCCATCGGGCCCTCCGGCTCCGGTAACCAGGGCCGTGCGAAAGTCGCCTTCGCGCGCCGCAGGCTCGCCGTGGCCGGGGAGATTGGCATGTTCGTTGTCGGTATCAGATACGGTCATTTTCGGTATCCTAGTCATCGGCTGTGTTGCCAAACCCATTGGCAGGGCGACTATCGGTCCGACCCGACTTCGCAGAGTTTCTATACAAGCCTTCATCCTCCTCAGCGAGACCTCGAGAACGGACGTCTCACCATACACGTGGAACCGGTTCCACGACGATTCGACGATCAGACGTCGGGAAATTGTGTAGACGGCAACGCCGAGTTTAGTCCAGAGAGCCATCGTTAAAGGCAGTATGGGATCAATTTCCTTAGGGTCCGCTGTGGCATCACGGCCATGAACCACGCTCCGTGGGAAAGTTCCGTAAACTAAGTTATTCGATATGTTATAACATTATGATATTGGTAAACATCGTCCGCGCTATACCCTCGCGCTTTATCCATCCGTCATCTATTCTGCCCCATCGATATTCACGGCCGATTGTCAGCGGGATAGAAACCGCTTCAAGCTCCAACCGGCCAGCAAAATGTAAGGCGGCATACCAAGTGAATAGTGGCCACAGTTCAATTTCAAAATCTTTGGCTTAGCTCCGGCGTCCTTCAGCCTCTGCATGAATCTCTCCGAAAGCTCTGGCAACACCACCTTGTCTCTCTTAGCCAGCACAACGTGAAGATCGAGATCAGGCCGTGCCAAACGATGCACGTAGTTCTCCATGTTAAGCGGACCCCAAGCCCTCCTCAGGTCGCTCAGTTCAATTTCAGGCTCAAGGCTCTCGCGTATCAATCGTGTCGCGCGGCCCGTCCAAACCATGTCCGCTAGACTCCCCGCCGTCAGAAACAACGAGGCTTTAGATACAGCCGGATCGTGAGCCGCAATGCCCCCCGCAACCCAGGAACCCAAGCTCATACCGAGAACCGAAATCTCTCGATAGCCTTCGCTTTTCAACCAACGTATGAGTTTTCGCCCATCCCATACTCCCTGCTTTACGGATTGAATCGTTCGACCGAGATTCGCACTGAGCATATAGTCGGCGTGCAAGGAACTCGGACGTCGACGTTCGAAATGATAAGGCATGGCAATCTGAATAACCGCGATGCCACGCAGCGAGAAAAACCTGGCAATCTGACGATTTCGAGCGGTTGCATTCCAGTGGTGAAAAACTACCATCACCTGATCGAACGAGGCGCTTTCTGTGATCTTCGCCCAGACGACATTATTCTGTTCAACATCGGTAGACATACCCGATGGAAATTTGAGCCACTCACCTTGCCTTTGAAAACCTTGATCGCTTGGACTCGGTTCATCGAAGAAGGCTGGATCAGCGACAGCCTGGTCCGCAAGGCCACAGAACTCGTCGAGACTTGCAGTCTCCTTCGCGTCCGGAAAGGCGCGTTCCGCGTCTAGGACGAAATCCGTTGTTTCCTTCCCTTCCTCTCCGCGCCGCGCCCGCCGCCCATCCCAACGATCAAGCCAATTATGATACACTCTGACGATCTCCTAACTCGCCCACGCGCGATTGCCCAAACCCTGGGTCAAGCAGACTGTATGTCGCAAGCAGCACTCCAATGCTCAGAAGGATCGAAAAGCCAGCGAACGCGTCGATCAGCAGGTAGCTAGCAAAGAGTAAGGCCACGATCGCCGACATCCTCCACAAAGGAAAATGACGCCAACGTCCGACACCTAGACGGATGGAGCCGTATGAAAAAACAAAACAGGTCGACATAGCGATAAGCAGGCTGCTGTAATGCGTCGGCATTATATAGCGAGACCCGTCGCTCACAGCGCTGCGTCTTTGGAAGACTGAAAACATATCGCCGACCAACCAAGCCCCAATGTTCTTTCCATTCGACGTTAGGTAAGCGCTTTGGGCCTTCATGCATATGGCGATCAGGATCCCCAAGACAGTGCATCGAAAAATTCCGCGCATGACCCGTAGTCCGACTTCATTGACCTCGCACTTAGACCTCACTCCTTCCTGGCTCTTCGAGAGCTCTCCAATTTTCCAAAGGTCATGCACTATCGTATGAAGCAAAATGAGACCTACGAAGAATAGATAGAAGCACAAGCACATGTACAGGTAAGCGAGCCATGTGAACACAATCGACATTGGGACTGATATGACTTCAGGGCGGACAAGTGTTAACTTGCTCCAATCGATCGCATAGTCGCCACCGCCGTTGATCAACGGGATTAGGCACATGCCGATCCACTGAAAAAGACCAGCGAACAACACACAGATAAAAAAGACCGCCCAATATGTATAGGACGAAGCCTCGACGCCGCGCACCCAAGCGTTGTCGCTTTCCATGCGGCTCTGCGATACAAGCTTCAAACGTCCTTCATGTTTCCAGAACACGAGCAGTTCTGCCACGAGCGCAAAAAACAGCGGGAGAAACACCATGAAGAGGATTGTCCAATTTGGCGCCCACAGAAATCCAACCTGCTTAACAAGGCCATCCGAGCGGTCATAGGTAGCGTTGTGAATCCCCGCAATATAAGACAAAAACCCAAGAGCTGTAGCGCCCGCAAACACCGACGCCGGTAGGTTCAAGGGAGATCCATGACTGAAAAGCGCCTCCGATCTCCTCGCCAAACTAAAATGCCGACTCGGCTCCTGGGCGTCCATATCCTGTGTCGGGCCTGCCTGGGACTTCGTCTCATCGGAGGTCGCAGTACGCTCCAGATCTGGAACGTCTAGCGCTTCGCTGTTTTCCGCCTTCTTTGAATCTCGCCTCTTGGCGGTCAACCGAGATTGCGCCACACTAAGCTCTATCTGCCATTCGCTTGTGGCCACCGGATCATCGCACCCAAAAATCCTTGCCAGCCAACGAATGTTGGCGGTGCTAATCCCCTTGTCGTTCTCTTGAAACCAAAGTTGCACTGTTCGCAGTTCGACCCCTGTCTGGTTGGAATCGACTTGCGAAATCGCCTCTGCAAGAAGCTCGGGCGTCCATGGGCCTGCGGGGAATCCATCACTGGCCAATGGCCGGCCCGCTCCCGCCGCAGCTAGTTGTTTGAATAGCTCTTTGAAATCACTTCCGCCTTTCGACGGAGCAAGAAAAATTTTTCCGTTCTTTATCAACGGCGTACAGGCCTTGGCTTCGTTTCGCTTCGCTGGATTTCGTATCGTATCGTGCTTTCGTCCTCAATCAACGGCTTTATTAGCTCGATGCAACGTAAACGCCTTCAAGGTGAAGCGTGCAATTTTTGGAGTTTGAATGTCAGCGTTGCAGCGTGCTCTTGAGACCGAACATGCTGGCTTTCTCTCATGTGACTTTCGACAGCCGCACTTTGGCACAGTGCGATAGCGGGAGCAGAGGCCGTCCACCCGCATCAGGTCAAGTTCTATAAGCTATCCTATGCGATACGTGATAACATAACAAACTACTATGAATTCTGAAAATTCAACGGTTCCAGGCGGATGGTGCTCTCCTCATTCCAAACGATATGCCTTTCATGGATCGACCAAGGCAAAACCCTGGCTGAGATTGTGGAAATTGAGGGCAAGAGCCAGGCCGAAATCCAGCGACATTTGGATGCCGGTGTGAATATCCTCCGTGTCACGTCGCTTTTCGCTGCCGTTCAGAAAGCCAAGGCGCTGAACCTCATCTAGCAGATCTAACAGGGACACAGAGGAGGCTCTGAGAGACCGTTTGGAAAATCGCGGATTGGGGTTTTGGATTGATGGGATTTGTGATTCAAGCTGTGGATGTGGACACATCAGAGCCGTGGCCGGATGG
>Ga0307515_10018090_pt1 | contig 12788 bp, 18 predicted proteins | sample 17_EM_MG_FD_194513 | JGI IMG/M metagenome (GOLD analysis project Ga0307515, IMG submission 194513) | Populus trichocarpa ectomycorrhiza microbial communities from riparian zone in the Pacific Northwest, United States - 17_EM | ecosystem: Host-associated > Plants > Roots > Unclassified | place... | reverse complement strand
TTCTCTCTCCATAGAAGCAGACCTAAACGATTTCCTCCAAGCGTGTAAGACTTTGGAGAAGGATGATCAGGAAAAAAAGGCACAAGAGTTAGCTGATAGGCTTGATGAGGTGCGCCGTACTGGGGGGTATAATATCGCATCTTCTCACTACATCTAGATTCTCGACAATGCAGATTTTCATCAACGAAAACGCAGATTTCTGAGGCGTCTGCAAAAGTTGTGCAGTGATTTCAACATCCTTCCGACCTCGTTTATGCTTCCACCAGCATCTGTTGAACAAGCTACTGCTCCCTTCGCCTCAGGAAACTACTCAGAAGTGTTCAAAGCAACCCTTAATGGCCGTTCTGTTGTAATAAAAGTTCTCAACGTTACCTCTCAATCGGAACGAGAGAAGTTACACAGGGTAAGTAACTTCGGTCCGGAAACGTCAAAACGATCGCTTACACTACACCTATAGCTCCTCGTCAAAGAAGTCGTTGGGTGGAAGTGGCTTCAACACGAAAATATCTTGCCGTTTATAGGTGTTATGTTTGCACCCTCGCCCATTTCAATCGCCTCGGAACGAATGGAGAACGGGAATATCATGAGCTTTATCAAGGCCAACCAGGACTACAATCGCCTGCGTCTCGTGAGTGAAGGGAGAACGAGACTCTCCTGTCGCACTGATCGTTTGGACAGCTCGTAGGTGCGGTGACCGGGTTGGAACACCTGCACGAACACAATATTGTCCACGGAGACCTCAAGGGGGTGAGTTCTTGGTCTACTGTGCGATTAGTGATGACGCCGAAATGATGTCACCAGGTCAACATCCTGATAGATTCTAAGCGCTGCGCTCGCTTGGCGGACTTCGGGCTCGCCGCGATTGTTGATGAATCGACTAATAGGACCACAGTTACTGGTGGGGGGTTTAGGGGCACGATTCGGTGGATGGCGCCAGAGTTGTTACTCCCCGAAGAGTTCGGATTTACTGGCACGCTCCAGAAACAGCTTCCCTCCAAGGACACGGATATCTATGCGATCGGGATGACAATCTTCGAGGTGAGCGCACGTCCTTTCCTATTGGGATACTGAATTCACCCCCTGATAGGTTCTAACTGGATGCGTCCCGTTCGCCGACAACAAACGGGATGAGTCAGTTATCTTTGAAGTCATAATGGGGGTTCGGCCAAAAAGACCATCCTCGGGGCTCCCCGACACGTTGTGGAAGCTGTTGGTAGCAACGTGGGTTGTGCAACGCGCTCTGGAACCCGAGATGCGGCCCCCTGCCTGCACCGTACTTGACCAATTGAAGGAATGTGTTGACGATTGGGGGGAATCGATTGTCCCGCTCGTCCCGGAATCCTGGCAAGAAGATGGTAGGTGTCACATGTTCCCGAGCGAATGCCACAGTTTATTCGTGTCCCTTCTACCATGACAGGGGGCTTAGTTGAAACACCCGGGCGGCCCTGAGGTGTCTAGGTGCGTGTCTTGGTCAGTAAGGAGCCCTTATTGTGCACCCCCACCACGCAGTACCCATCTATCTGACGAGAGATGCTAAGTGATTGCATCCCATACAGTACGTCGCGAAGGGACGCATACTGGAGATGGGGATTACCATCTTGTGTGCTACATTGGCTGTTCGGGGGTTGTTTTTGTTTGTATATGCATGCACGCTGTTCTCGGTATTGGTCCATTGTATGTTTGACTAGTCGTGTTTCACTCATTGGATTTAACTACTCGTGAGTACATTGGTGTGAGTGATGGACGTTAGGGATTCAAGGGCTCGGCCTTCGGTCCCGCGATCGCACAGGGTAACGATATGGTACCGCAGACGGACCACGCTGGCCGCGACCACAACTGCAGCGTGTCATCGCTCTCGACGAGGGCTGTTATCACGCCGACCCTGATTTGAGCCGTACGGAACTCTTATATTGCTCCGTTCACGCTGTTCACAATGTCCATCTCTGCTCCGCCGCATTAGAAGGTTCAGTCGACCTCGTCGGGAAGGTTCAGATGAGGCCGTGGAGACGGGGGGAACGGACATCTAACCAGGTCCAATGCGATTGGAAATTGGCCGGAGCCGTAACATTTCCCAAACGGAATTCGTACGCAGTCGGGCTGTGAGACCAGGGGAGTAGGGTGCACCTCCCGCGCGCCTCCACGTTTTTTCCAGAGATAGTGGTTTCGCCTTGCGGCAGTGCTGAGACCGTCACGAGATACCCCCGTCTTCAGCGACCTTCGCGACACCTTTCATGGAGGAGCATCACACGACGACACATATCTGTGATAGGACATAAGCATAGGCACTGTTCGTAGAATATGTGAACTTGCTTGGACTCGTGGTCATCAAACAGGTCTCTCCAACCCTTCCGGACCCTTGGAGGCAGGGAATTGATCGTCTTCATCGTGCCTCCACTTTTCAGCCATCCTTCGGGCACGATCGTCGCGTTAGGCCTCCGAGTTGTCCAGGAAGGTCAGTTTGAAGTTCGGATAGTCGTCGATTGGACCGCGCGATGGACGCCGAGGGGTTACCGGGGGCGTGACCCGACGGTCGTGATGTAGGAAACCGCCACACCTAAGATGCCTTGGCAGAGCGACAGCCAGTTGAGGGTGTGGAGGAGAAAATCTTGAAACAATGCTGGGAGGGGAGACAAGCTGCGATTGCAACGAGTTTTATTACACGTTGTCGGTCATCCAAGAGCTTTCAAGTGGAATGTTGAACTAACCTCGACTTGATCACCCTAACGACCATGGTCCCTCTCTTTTACTTTTGCCAGGCCGCGGCCAATTTGTTGGAAGATGGGGGTAGCGCGCTCCCTTGGTCAGACAAGCCGGTTGAAAGGTGGCTTCGCCGTCCTCAACTTTGGATTCATACGACTGCGGAATTGTTAAATAAATCTGCCCGACCAAGGAAGATAGGTTGACACGAGCTTACGGTTAGACATTTATCGGCGAGAAGTTCTTCATCCTCTCTCGTGTTGTGAATGAAGAACTTATTCTTGCGGTCGGGGAGACGGTCTGCTGATTCTAAACTTGCTGCTGCAACCGACCTGCCTCCTGCTTCAGCGTTTCCTTGGCAGTGACTTTTACTTGATATCTCGAACGCAGTTGTGAGCTCGTCTTGGGGCGAATGAGTTTGTCTAGGAGAGTGACGTGCGAAGCCAGGGTCTTGCGGACAGCTTTGATTTCTCTCCTTCGGAATTAGATGCACGACTCGTTCCTGGTATCGAAACCTATCGCAGAGCTGTTCCGAGTTGAAGTTGCATGAACGGCGCGAGGAGGCGGGACTTAAATATTGTGGGCGGATTCGCCTCAGAGCGATCGCGGTTTCAAAACGAAGGGCTCGGCGTGCACGCAACAATATTCAGGTCGGAATCCAATCTCGGATTCAGAGGTGGGAGGGATGCACGTTAGAAGAGGAGGGCACTATCATATCACGTTGCTCTCAGCAAAAGGCGTTATCACATCAGCGCTGATTTGAGCCGTGCAGAACTCTTTGCCTCGTTCAGGCCGTGCACACTGCACTGCTACGCCCATCTCCACTTCATTCGCCGCATTCGAAGATTCGGTCGACCTCGTCGGGAAGGTTGACATCTACCGAGTCCGACGGGATCGAGTCGTATGTAATGTCTTCCGAACGGAACTCGTGGCTGTGGGACCAGGCCTGGGGAGGATATGACACACCTCCCGTGCGCCTGGCGGTTGGAGGTTCGGTTCGGCCCTGTCAAGTTTTTGGGAGTTTGCTGACAGCTGTGCGGTTCGAACCGGACTTTGAGGCGATCCTGGAAACTTCCGCTCCAATCCTACTACTAGTAGGACTAGACCAACAACCACGTTTTCTCTAGATATGTCTGTTTCGCCTCACAGTGACTCTGGGGCCATCACAAGCTGTCCTTGCCTTCGACCTTCACGCTACCTCTAGATTCCCGGAGGCGAGCCTACCCACAATGTCTACTCCTCGAATTTTGCATCGCCTCTACACACTAGACCCTTCTTCTCCTGATTTCTTGCCTCACATCTACGCCTTAATCCACCATGACAAAGGGGAACGGTATTTGACTAGCCTTCAGGGATCGGAGTTGGCTCGGCTGGTGGATTTCCTCGATCAAGTACGTACTCTTCCTTCCGCTCTCCACACAGTTACGAAATGGGTTCTGCAGACCTTCAGCAATATATCTGCCGACGACGTCCCTCGACAATGTCTACGCAAGCTACAAGCCATCTGTAGCCACCACGCGACCCCGCCATCCTCATGCACCGTGTCCGCCGATGATCTCACCAGAGTCGGTGATCACCCGACCGCCCTTGGTGGAATTACCGACGTATGGGAAGGCACTTACCGCCGCAAGAGAGTCTTCATCAAAGCTTTAAAGACCCCCCTGGACGATGATCAAACCATTAGGAAGGTTTGTACTCGGCGCGGCACGTCTTTATCGCCTTTGCTCAAGAACACCTGTCGACCTTGTAGTCATTCTGCAAAGAGGCCGTTATCTGGAAAAGATTGAGGCACCCGAACATCGTCCCTTTCATAGGCATCGCAACAAAACCTTTGCAAATCATCTCGGAATGGATGCCGGGCGGAACTCTGGTGGAATTCGTCGAGAAAAACCCAAATGCGAAGCGGATTAACCTGGTCAGTTCTTTCTCTGTAATCATACTCAGCCGATAACTTCATCCTCCCAAGCTGTTGGACGTAGCCGAAGGCCTTCAATATCTTCATGCAAACCTCACCACACATGGAAACCTGAAAGGGGTGGGCATTTTCTTCGACTCGTTCTAAGCCTCATCGGTAACCCTTGGCTAGCTCAATATTCTCGTTGATCACGACGGCCACGCTCGTTTGACGGATTTCGGGTTCGCTTCGATCGTTCGTGGAATGAACCCCTCAACGCCGGCCAATGAATACACTGCGGCATGGGCCGCACCGGAGATTCTCGCGGGAGCAGATACAGCTACACTGGAGGCAGACGTGTTTGCTTTTGGAATGGTTGTAATAGAGGTTTGTCCCCGTCACTTGTCACACCTAATGTCGGACCCGGAGGGATGGACGGTTCACCTGATGTCTGAACTCTACCTAAGATCTTTACAGGAAAGCATCCGTTCAGAGGGTTCACAACCCCGGTGATTACTTCGATGATCACGGATGGCAGCCGGCCGGCTCGCCCGCAGGAGGCGCAAGAAATTGGTCTTACGGACTCGGTATGGGACATGACGGTCCGCTGTTGGCACCAAGACCCTGCTCAGCGACCAACGATGACGGAAGCGGTCGGACTAGTACGCGAATGGTAAGTATCCCCTCCCTCCATGTAATCAACATCATGACATGCTTCCTGCAGCTACAGGATTACTACCTCGTGGACTGTAATCGCGGATATTCCGGTCAAGGTCTTAATCGACAATGTTATACCCTTCTGTGAAGTCAAGGACGTACTTTCCCTCGGTTGCACTAACAAATTTTTCGCCCTCGTCACGACTGACGATACGTTCTGGAAACGAAAGCTGGTTGTCGATTACGATTTCACAGAGTTGGAGATAGCAAGAAGAATTGGGTGGAAATCCATCTACCAGAAATTGAGAAATCCACGAGTTTTCGTTTGGGGGTGTGTGATCTTTTATTTCTCCTATGCTACACGGTGTCTGTCCGTCCGTCCGTCCATTGATGTTCCTTTGCCCATCCGTCCAATTATAACCACTCAGATGGGGGAGGTGGGGCAGGCTTGGGTTGTCACAGTCTCCAAAGACAACCCTCCGGAATGTCCCTTTTCCAGTCGAACTTCACCTTCCAGGTGTTCGTGTGGTCAGTCTGGCAGCGAGTGCAACGTCAGTATGCATTCCATTTCTAACCTCTGTAAACACTCCCATACCTTATCGCTCCTGTATATCGGCAGGGCGCTCCACGCACTCGACACTGACGGTGGTGTGCACGTCTGGGGTAAGACTGCCTTTGATCCTTCCCGTTTCGCGTTAAAACATCCAGATGCTGACAACGAATTACGGTAAACCTTCACAATTCCCCAGGTACACTGTGTACGGAGGGCTTTGGAAAGTCAGTACGGATTCCATTGAATAAACACTCTCGTATCTTATGATCTCTCTACAGGCGTCGTACCCCGGGTAAGGCTACCTTCGATCATTCCTATTTCGCGCCAGAATACCCGGATCTTGACAATGCATTGCCGCAACTCCCTAGAAGTGCCGAATTCAAAAGTGAAGGGTCGCTTCTTGGAGTCCTACGAAACTGCTTCAACACCTCTGAAACTCCAGTTGCCGGTTCCAACTCATAGCATCAGGTAGGTCCGTTTGTTTACGCACAAATCGGAATTTATGCAGATACCTATTTCGTTCCTTTCCTCTCAATATAGCTGCGGCCGGTTACACGCCATGACTTTGGACGCCGATTCCACCGTCTGGAACTTTAGAAGTTGGGGCAGACCATTTCGACTCGTCTCTCCTTCGCTCGACTGCTCATCTCCGGAGACGACACCCATCCAGATCGAATGTGGGGGGCATTTTTCTGCCGTCCTTATGAGGTCTGGGGATGTGTACTCATGGTGGCCCTTCGGGGACACCTTCGAGGACCAGTATTGGGCAACTATGGCTGAACTGGCCGTAGGCGAATCTACGAAGACCACTGTACCCGACGATGAGACAGTCATACCTTGTTGTACCTGGGAGATCAACAAGGACCCCGTCAAGCTTCCCATCCTCCCTGATCTGCCCGACTTGCCGACGACTGGACTCTCGGAAGAACGCATGAAAGATACCAAGTTGATCGAAATAGCGGGCTTTAACAATTGCCTCATCGGGTTGACGAACAAGGGTCATGTCCTCAAGATAGATGGATTGGTCGACGAGAACTCTGTTCAGATCTGGCGCTACGTGAGTAGCGTGGGAGCGATTTGGTATCCCTTCCTGAGTTATTGTGCACAGCTGCCAGACTACTCTGAGATAGAGAAGGTTAAGGAGCACTCCGCTTTCCGTACGACTATAGGGGACGACAACCAGGAAAGGCCGCCACAGGTGGAATTGTTATCAGATATTATGCTCATCACTCATGTAAGCCGTATCACCTTGACGAGTTCCGAACCCCGTGTCTGAGAGTCTCAACATTCAGATTTCTGCGCACTTCGATTCTTTCTTTGCATACTCATCCTTTATCGTACTCAAGGGAGAAGCTGGAGTTATTCCTGGGATGCCCCCGACCATTATCCCAGAGCTTCAGAACAGATCTATCGTTTCCGTTGTCAATGGCCGCAGCGGCCCCGGCTCCCTCGCCTCCTTCTATGGTTCCACCTCTTCCCACTTCGGCGCTCTCACAGAATCCGGAAAACTCCTGACGTGGGGCGAGTATTCTGGGGGAGCTTTGGGTCTCGGCGACCCTAGCGAGCTTCCTGTTGGATCTCCGGGAGGGTACAGAGAAGAAAAACAACGGGGTAAACCTCGAATCTATGGACCCCCACCGGAAGTCACGATTCCTTCTGAAGTGAGGTTTGATCACGGGCTGAGGACCAAAGGACGGGTTGAGAGGTACTGTTTAGCGGTGGCTGCGGGTGAGTGGGATATGGGAGCCCTCGTTGTTGACCTTGTGGAGGATGAGGTTTCGCTGGAGGATCTCGAACAGCATATTTAATCGCGTTCCGGCGTGGTATTTACTTGTCCTTGGTATAATGATCTGCGACTTTGAGTCTTGCGTCCTGCAGATTCAGGCACCCAAACCGTTAGGGGCCAGCACACTGGTCGCCGATCGAATGTAGCAATTGAAAAGACAGTATACTATGTCACGATGTTTTCAAGTTTCTCCACGCATTGTTTTTCAGACTCGCCTCCCACGCGCTCACTTCGTTTATGTTGTGTAGTCCTTGTATTCGTTGTCCCCACAGATGGATTTACTATTGGGACAGCTTGCAGACACTCTCACTGGACGGTAGATCTAGGGCCCGGTCACTCACTCGGTTTATTCGCTACGGCAGTACATTTATTGACTCGCACCGTGTGTCGTGGAATATTGCAATGTACTTCTCAGCCAGAAGCCAAAGAGTGCGTATGTTTGACTGTCCGTGTTTTATTTATTGTATTTAACTGCTCGGGATTTTGGAGTTTGGCCTTCAGTCCCTGTGATCGCACAGGGACGTGGTGATATGGTGCAGATGGACCAAGCAGGTCGCGACCGCGGCGTGTCACGTCGCTCTCGACGGGGGGTGTTATCACACCAACCCTGATTCGAGCCGTGCGGAACTCCTTGCTTCGTTCACGCTGTTCACAATGTCCATCTCCGCCTCATCCACCGCACTGGAAGATTTGAAAATTGGCCCGGAGTCGTAACGTTTCCAAAACGGAATTCGTACGCAGCCGGGTTGCGTGACTAGGGGAGTAGGATGTACCTCCCGCGCGCCTCCACGTCTCTCCTAGAGATGCTGGTTGTAGTGGCCATCACGAGGTATCCTCACCTTCGGCAACCTTCGCGGTACCCGCACGGTAACACATATCTGTGATAGGACATAAGCATGGGCACTATTCGTAGATTCTGTAGACTTACTTGGCCTCGTAGTCATCAAACAGGTCTCTCCAGCTCTTCCAGACCTTAATTGATCGTCTCCATTGCGCCTCCACCTTTCAGCCATCCTTCAAGCACGATCATCGCGTTAGGCCTCCGAGTTGCCCAGGAAGGTCAGTTTGAAGTTCGGATAGTCGTCGATTGGACCACGCGATGGACGCCAAGCGGCGACCGGAGGCATGCCCCGATGGTCGCAATGTAAGAAACCGCTACACCTAAGATGCCTTGGCAGAGCGACAGTCAGTTGAGGACGTGGAGGAGAAAACCTTGAAACAATGCTGGGAGGGGGACAAGCTGCGATTGCAATGAGGTTTATTACACGTTGTCGGTCATCCAAGAGCTTTCAAGAGGAACATTGAACTAACCTCAGCTTGATCACCCAAACGACCATGATCCCTCTCTTTTGCCTTTGCCAGGCCGCAGCCAATCTGTTGGAAGATGGCGGCAGCGCGCCCCCCTTGGTCGGACAAGCGGCTCCGGTCGAGAGGTGGCTTCGCCGTCCTCAACTCCGGACTCACACTACTGTGGAATTGTTAAATAAATCTGCCCAACCAGGGAAGGTGGATTGAAAGGAACTTACGGTTAGACCTTTATCGGCGAGAGGTTCTTCATCCTCCCTCGTGCTGTGAATAAAGAACTTGGTCTTGTAGTCGGGGAAGACGGTCTGTTGATTCTAAACTTGCTGCTGCAACCGGGCTGCCCCCTAATTCAGCATCTCCTTGGCAATGACTTTTACTTGGTATCTCGAACGCGGTCGTGGCTCGTCTTGGGGCGAATGAGTTTGTCTAAGAAAGTGACGTGCGAAGCCAAAGTCTTGTGGACAGCTTTGATTTCTCTCCTTCGCAATTAGATGTACGACTCGTTCCTGGTATCGAAACATATTGCAGAGCTGCTCCGAGCCGAAGTTGCATGAACGGTGATGAGTTTCGGTGGGAGGCGGGACTTGGAAATTGCTGCGTGAGCGCCGAGCGCTCCTTCGCTTTGAATCCGCGATCACTCCGAGGCGGATCCGCCCACAATGACAATGTCCGCTCCCTGGATTCTGCATCACCTCTACACGCTCGACGCTTCTTCCCCTGGTTTCTCGCGCCACCTCTATTCCTTAATTCGCCACGACGAGAAGGAACAGTACTTGTCCAGCCTTCAGGAATCCGAGTTGGCTCGGCTGGTGGATTTCTTCGATAAAGTACGTGTTGTCCTTTCAGCCCTTCATCAATTTGCGAAATAGACTCGACAGGCCCTCAGTTACATCCCCACCGCCGACGATGTTGCGCGAGAATGCATAAAAAAATTGCAAGCAATCTGCAGTCGCAACGCGACCCTGCCATCCTCGTACATCGTATCTTATGAGATCGCCGGAGTGGGTGATGGCCCAATCGCCCCCGGTCCCATCGCCGACGTATGGGAAGGCACTTATCACCACAAGAGAGTCTCTATCAAGTCGTTGAGGATTCCCCCGAATGATGACAAGAACTTTAAGAAGGTTCGCGTTCTGCACAACATCTCTTTATCACGGCTGCACAAGAACGCTTGTGGGCCCTACAGTCATTCTTCGAAGACGCCATTATGTGGAAAAGATTAAGGCACCCGAATATCATCCTTTTCATAGGCGTCACAACAAACTCTTTGCAAATCGTCTCAGAGTTGATCCCAGACAGAACTCTAGTGGAGTTCGTCGCGAAAAACCCAGGTGCGAACCGGATCACCCTGGTCAGTCTTTCCCTCTGATCGCACTTGACCGATAACGTCATGCTCCCAAGCTGTTGGACGTAGCCGAAGGCCTTCACTATCTTCACGCAAACCACACCACACACGGAAACTTGAAAGGGGTGGGCATTTTCTTCGACTCGTTTCGGGCCTCATCGATAACCTTTGGCTAGCCCAGTATTCTCGTCGATCACGACGGTCACGCTCGTTTGACGAATTTCGAGTTCGCTTCGGTCGTTCGTAGAATGGACTCCACATCGCAGGCCAATGAACATACTGCGGCATGGGCCGCGCCAGAGCTTCTCGCGGGAGCAGATACAGCCACACAGGAGGCAGACGTATTTGCTTTTGGAATGGTTGTAATAGAGGTTTGTCCCTGTCACTTGCCACACCCAGTGTTGAGGGGTGGTTCGTCTGACATCGTAATGCTGTCGAAGGTTTTTACGGGAAGGCATCCATTCGGTGGACTCACAACTCCAGTCATTACTTCAAGGATTATGGATGGCGGTCGGCCGGCTCGTCCGCAGGAGGCGCGAGAACTTGGTCTGACAGACTCGGTATGGGACATGACAGTCCGCTGTTGGCACCAAGACCCAGTTCAGCGGCCAACGATGACGGAAGTGGTCGGCCTCGTACGCAGATGGCCAGTGTTTGCCCTCTCACCATGGAATTAACATCATGACACGCTCCCTGCAGTTACATGATGACGACTACCTGGAGGGCTGTAATCACGGATATTCCAGTCAAGATCTTCACCGAAAATATTCTGCCCTTCTGTAAAGTCAAGGATGTGCTTTCTCTCTGCTGCACCAGCAAATTCTTCGCCCTTATCATGACGGACGGTATGTTCTGGAAACGAAAGGCAATAGTCGATTACAACTTTACAGGGCCAGAGACAGCGAAAACGAGCAGGTGGAAATTCAGCTACCAGAAATTAAGAAATCCACGAGTTTTTGTTTGGGGGTGCGTAACTTTTTCATTCTTTCATCGATCTGCTCACGTGTGCTCCTTCAATCACAACCGTTCAGAGCGAAGGACAAAAGCCAACTCGGGTTATCGCGGTTTCCAAAGACGGCCATCCGGGATGTTCCTTTTCCAGTCGAACTTCGCCTCCCAGGTATTCGTCTGGTCGGTCTGGCGGCGAGTGAAGGGTCAGTATGGATCCCACTCCTAATCTCCGCAACTACCCTCACATTTCATTAATCCCATATATCGGCAGAGCACTCCACGCGCTTGACGCTGACGGGAGTGTGTACGTCTGGGGTGAGGCTGCCTTTTATCCTCTCCATTTCACGTAAAACATCCGGATGTTGACAACACATCGTGATAAACTCACAGACACACCGCATGCAGAACCTCTGAAGCTCCGGCTGCCTGCTCCAACACGCAGTATCAGGTAAATTCGTTTGTTAATGCACAAATCAAAATTTATGCACAAGTTTCTTTGGATCCTTTCCTTTGAATTTTAGCTGCGGTAAGCGACACACCATGGCTTTGGATGCCGATTCCGTGGTCTGGAACTTTATAAGTTGGGACAGGCCATTCCAACTTGTCTCCCCTTCGCTTGACTGTTCGTCTCCTGAAACGACACCCATTCAGATTGAGTGCGGTTGGGAATTCTCCACTGTCCTTACAGGTTCCGGAGATGTTTATGCGTGGTGGCCATTTGGGGAAACCTTCGAGGGTCGGTATCAGGGAGCTGTGGCTAAACTGGACAAGGACGAGTCTACGAAAGCCATCGGCCCCGACAACGGGACGGTTATACCCTGTCACACTTGGGAGATCAACAAAGACCCCGTCAAGCTTCCCATCCTCCCTGATCTCCCTGACTTGCCGGCGACCGGACTGCCAGAGGAAGAGCGGGGGAAAGAGACCAAGTTGATCAAGATAGCAGCGTTTGGTAATTGCCTCATCGGATTGACAAACAAAGGTCATGTCCTGAAGATGGATGGATTGACCGACGAGGATTCTATTCAAATCTGGAATTACGTGAGTGAGAGTACGTGAACAACGTTTCACCCCTTCCTGAATTGTAATGCGCAGCTGCCGAACTACTCTGAGATAGACAAAGTCAAAGGGCATTCGGCCCCCCACACGACTACATGCGGCAGGTGCGACAACGGTCAAGAAAGGCCACTGCAAGTAAAACTGTCATCAGATACAATGCTCATCACCCATGTGAGTCGCATCACCTCGATGGGTTCCGAATTCATAGTCTAAGTATCACTCGACGTTCAGGTTTCTGCGCACTTCGACCTCTTCTTTGCTTACTCATCCATTCTGGTGCTCAAGGGAGACACCCGAACTACCCCAGGGACGCCTCCAGCAATTATCCCAGAGCTTCAGAACAGATCCGTCATTTCTGTTGTCTACAGCCGCAGCGACTTCGGTCGTCGCGCCCGCTTTGGTTTCGGCTCCTCCCACTTTGGTGCTCTTACCTCCTCCGGAAAACTCCTTACATGGGGCAGGTATTCTGGGGGAGCTTTGGGCCTTGGAAACCCCAGCGAACTTCCTCTTGGGTCTCCGGGAGGGTACGTGGAAGAGGAAC
>Ga0307515_10018089_pt1 | contig 12788 bp, 13 predicted proteins | sample 17_EM_MG_FD_194513 | JGI IMG/M metagenome (GOLD analysis project Ga0307515, IMG submission 194513) | Populus trichocarpa ectomycorrhiza microbial communities from riparian zone in the Pacific Northwest, United States - 17_EM | ecosystem: Host-associated > Plants > Roots > Unclassified | place... | reverse complement strand
CGCATTTGGAATCGTCGCCTCTGCTGTTTCGCTTGAAACCCAGCTAACCCAAGTTCCAAACTAGGGGGACGGGAAGAGCGGCAACCCCACCTACTACTTCAACCCGACCACATGTTGCCGGTGCTACCGCAACGTTTTGATTCTCTAGTTCTGTTTGTCTACACGATATGGAAATTCTCAGATGCTTAGCAATAGGCCTCGGTTAGTGACACCTTCTACAACGGATATAATATTATCTAGTGTTACGGATAGCGGCCCATTGATTCCTGTTCAATGATTGACCCTTTCTTCGCCTATTGTTCTCTCTCTCTCTCTCTGATGGATGTTCGTGGATAGTCTGATTAAAGATTACTACTGGACCCGACAGTCGACGCTTACCAGTGCTTTACTGAGCGTCTGACTGAGCATAGCCTATCCGCGAGCAGACAGGTACGCGGGTACTGTAGTTCTGGGGCTCTGGGGCTTCCCACTGGAGGTGTCGGTACCTGAATCGGATACCCGAGAAGAGTAGAATAATTTCTGCTTCCGCACCGGCTGCCATGGGTACCGACTACTCACCCCGTCTATCTGCAACTCCGCTCCGTAGATACTCTCCCGTGTAGATGCCACTGGGAATGAAGCGGAAAGGCACCACTCCCAGCGGTTTTTCTCTCTCGGAAGGTATACGGTTAATGTCTACCTGAAGAACGGGGGTGCTGTGTCCGGGATCGACCTCCGGATGAAAGCTATCCCCAAGCGAAATATAACACACTCTCAGGAGGGGGGTTGGCGCATTCTCCAAGACGCCAGTTCGGACCTGCAAACCGTGGGTCGTCGCTGACAGCTCTACAGACGAGATGAGAGTGGGAAAATCGGGTTGCCGCCCTGTTGAGATCAACGCGTGAACCGACCGATGCCCGAACCACTGTATTCTCTGGATGGCTGTCCATCGAGACGAAAGCCGCTGCAGGGCAGTCACGGTCGTAGATGTAGATCGGAGGTGTTTCGTCTGAGGTGCCAAGTCAGGGTCGGATAAGCGCTTTTGGAAATCGCGCTATCGCCTCGTCCATCAACCGGAAGTCACCCCCGTGTCTACGTCCACGTCCACCCTGCCCCAACGAGTGGGTAGTCCTGTATCCATCCAATTTCAGCTCCCCGAACATACACAAAATGCGCAGGGGTATGAACGGTCTCCTCAGCTCATTGGGGTTCTATCGGGGTTTCACCTCCCTCGTCCCTCCAAGTCCAACAATAAGCGGCAGCCCCCACAACAGCTATAGCTCAGGGACGCACTCTCGAAAACACTTGGCCATGTTTAGCTCTCCGCGCTTCCGGGCTCCTGACGTTTAAACGCCTACGCGTTGCGCTCCAACCCGTTCGCCGCCTTCCTGGGATCTACACAGTCGAGGCGCCCATCTACTTCCTTCTCGCATCAATTTTACTCCCGTCCTACAAGATGGTAGGTAGGGAGAACATCCCCTGGAGGCTGGTGGGGTAACCCTGAGCGGGGTTGAATTCTTGTGATCGGTTATCAGGGGATGGATCTGCAGGTAAAAGGTTTAAAACCTAAAGCGGCTGGACCCGAGACTGCGTATAATCCCGCCCCGCTCATCAACGTCAGCGCCTAGGCCTTAGGTCTCATGTCGTTCATTCCAGATATCCCCAAGAAGCACCCTTCCGCCTGTCCAGACCGTTATTACCGACGAACCGCGGCCAAGGAGTTTTGTGTTGCGAGAACTGTGCGCCGTCCTTTCGGGTGCGTTCACGCAGAGAAAGACCCTAGATTATCACGGGCGGGGGTCCTACCGAAAACAACGGCTGCGCTAAGGTTGACAGCAGCATACGATGGGTTTCGAAATATGGCGGCCCCAGTGTCCGCCGATTGCCTGCCACCAATCTTTACCGGATTGATACCATCCGCCGTCAGATTCTTCCTCTCGTCGCCGCAAGATATATACACCTTCCCTTTCTTGTCACTTTCATTTCAGTCCACTTCATCCCTCCCAATACCACAGGCTGCACACACGGACGGCCCGACGGCGCACATTTCCTCCCTCCCTTCCCCCGCGACAAACTAACGGTGGTGAGACCAAATTTCTGATTCTTTGTGGCACCCTCAGAAAGTACTCCCGGCTTAGATGGATGAAGCAAGTCTGGCGAAGGTAGTCGCAGCCGGACTCCGACTGTGCGTCTTCTTTCTTTTTGTCTTTTACATCGCAGAGCCCTCGGTTTCATAGATTTCTCTAGAATGTCGAACAGGGTAATTTTTCGAATCTAGAATCCATGTGGGAACGAGCGAAGGTTAACTCGTATGAACTCGTGCAGTTTTTTACTATTTCCATGTACTTCCTGTGGTTGTACGATTATTTCCTGACCTTTGGAGACGAGGTCCGGTACCCCTGGATTTTTCGTCAGAGGTGTCAGCTTCTCACAGTCGTACAGATAACTTACGCTTGGTCCGGAAGGAAATCCTGGGGTGAGTTCCCTCCGCCTCGACTAATATCTGATGGCTCACACGGTCGTCTGGCAGTGTTTGCGTTGTTCTTTGCTGTACGGCACCTCGAATAACATCTCAAGTTGTGACGGGCTTGATGGTACTACAGAACAGGTACATCCCCCTTGTGCACGTACTCTTTAGGGTCACCACCGCGTTTTATTACAAAAGTCTTGTGAGTCCCAGCCCGCGATGCTACCGCGATACCGTGCTCACGGGAACTTCCACAGTTGTGCGTTTCCATCTGCTTTATGCGTCATGTATCCTCACCCCTCACCCCCCTTCACAAACCGACAGCTGTCGACATATTATATGGGAATCTCTCCTCTACACAACGATCGTCATTGTTATCGCTCAGATAACGGTTGCGTTGAGCTCTAGTCATTTTTCCCGGGTCGAAATTAACTCATGTCGAGGTTAGATGTGCCTGAGGGTATACGCCGTGACTAGGAGGAATAAGTTACTTTGTGGTGTACTTTCTGCTTTGACTGCCGCGCAGCTCAGTTTTGGAATCTATTTCGCCGTCGTAGATGGGACGGGTCCGAGTGAGTTCCTTAACCATTTGCTTGTTCGCATGTTGTCCCATCGTTCATCAGTACAAAAATTCCCGGAGATAAACTTGGACATGTTCCATGTTTGCGTTCCCCAGGAACGGCGACATGTGGAGCTTGCCTTCATCAGTATTTCTGTCGCTTTCGGTACGCCCTTACAATCTGACCCCCAACGTGATGTTACCTCGGGAGTCCTGATGTCCTTTGCGTCCCGCGTTGTGGCATCGCAGATCTTCTTACGTTCTTAATCATCTTGGTCACAGCCAGAGGATCAGGGACGGATATATTTCCGGGCATTCCGAGCATCTTGGGTGCTATTCTACGGGACGCAACAGTGTACTTCCTACTAATAGTCGCCGCTCAAATGGTACTCTTCTTGTTCTTTCTTTTTGCCCCGGTAGGTGATCCATATTACATCTAAGGTCGATTGGTCCTGTTGTACTCATTTCTTGTCCATGTTCAGCCGCAATTTCGGTTCCTGCCCGGGCTGTAGGTTTTCTCCCCCCTTGAATCAGAAGCGAGTCGTTGATGCTGAGTCTCATAGATCGCATGTGGTGTTTCTCCCGATGATGGTGTCACGCCTCATGTTCTCATTGAGGAAAACTGCTGCCGAACAGGTGGGGTCATCCTCGGCCACGGGAAATTCCGGCATTGGAAGGCTACCGGAGGGTGAATCCGTCCGTTTTGCACAACAATGGTTTGACGTGTCGCACGAAATCTCGACAGTTCTCGTCCCATCGAGTGGAGAGATTATAGAACTTAACTCTCAATCGTCTCGGGATCGTGGGTCACAAAAGTCATGCTAGTTCCAGTCATCTACTCTCGGGTCCCTTGTTTATATTAGAATTAGGGCTTTTGGTTGCACGCTCTCGTGATACTCCGGATTTGGATATGTATACAAATAGATAATCATCGTCAATCCCCCGCATCCCAGTGGATATCGACGACATCACAGCGTCGTCTCCATTGCGTTGCCCCCGCTGGTGTCATTACCCGCCACGGGTTTTCCCCACGACGAGGACGTGGCCGCAGCCGAACCCAGTTTACCAAGCAAAACTCGACGCCAGCTTGCTGACCGGGATTTGTGCCTGCTCGACCGGTATCGCGGCTAGTTTGTTGGGTGGTGTCTGGGCTCGCCGTCCCGGGGTTGTTGGCGTACATTACTGGGGAAGAGTGACAAAGGATGTTGTAAGATGCGACTCCTCGTCACGTGCGGGATAGTATACGAAGGAGCCGATCACGAGCGCTACAGCGTTTCACATCACCGATGGTATCGTAAGAGAGCGACAATCTTATATTGATCATGTTTGAGTAAACGAAAAACACCTGCCACGAATTTCGGATGGCTCAGCTCCAGAAGGAGCACACGAGTGAGGGCTCCAGCAACGAGAACAAGCGTTACGATCGTCCTTGGAATCACGAACTATCGAGTTTCTTTCCGTCCGGGTCTAGGTATCTGCAGGCTTCAGCGATACACCGAGAGGTTTCTTCAACCTGCAGGAGGTTAGAGGCCCAACTTCAGTACACAGAGACATGGCGGGTATTGGTGGTGCTCACATTCTCAGGGAGGAACGGCTGAAAGTGATCACCCGGAATATCCCACCGTTTCAACCGTCTTCCTAACAAGGCCTCCCACCCTCCGACCGTCGTCTCAGATTCACCCCTATCAGCGAGCCAAACCGGGACCTCCTCCCGCACCGACTCGGACTCTACCTTCACCCCTTCTCCGCTCCTCAAGAATGCAACGCGGGGATAGGGGCCATCGGGTGGGTGCGGGTATCCTTGTAAAAGCTCTGAACTCTTCCTGAGCTGCTCCTTGACGGATCCCATCATCTCTACCTCTGACCGAGAAGGCCTCCCCTGGGTAACAATGTGATCGACCAGGGTCGCAGAGAGAGTAACGTGGTCCGTCGGGCAAGGTGAGTCAACGAGAACAACACCCTTGACGTCAACGCCGTCCTTCATCATACGACACCCAACCTCGAAAGCAATAACCCCTCCAAACGACCAGCCTATTGATGAAATTAGTGTACCGAACAGGAGGAAATCATCGATCCTCGCGCACCTCCAAGAATTATAGGTCCATCGGACTGCCCTGCAACCAGTTGCGCGTACTCCCTCCCCATGCTCGCTATATCCGTCCAAGATTCCCGAGTCCCAAGATACGGGTCCTTGATCCCATAAAACGGTCTCCCGATCTCGCCCACCTGCTCGTACGAGCTGATCAACCCGCTTCCGTCGTGTATCATGAAGAGCGGGGCGGCACGAGCAGACGTGGGTGGGTAAGTACCTCGAACCAACACGCAGGAATCGACGGACGCGATGGAGCCCACAGAAACCAAGGAGGGAATCGGACTTCTAGAAGAGTTGCTGTGAGACCACGTCGGAGCGCAGGAGGTATTACCAGCGGAATGTTGCCAGATCTGGCCTTGAACCTGTGCCACGGTTCGGTAGTTCTCGAAGAAATCCTGGGGAAGCGAAACATTAAACTCCTCCTTCAATGCTCGCAATACCTCTGTCGCCAATAGACAATCCAGCCCATGCAACCAAAGATCGTCCGTCACGCCGATTTTGTTCTGTTCGACTCCGAGGGTGTCAGCCAACAAGCGGTGAATGTTCTCTTCCTCACTGATCGCAAGCAACGAAACCGTCGAGCTGGCGCGTTTCCTGGCTACTATAGGACTCCCGGGCCGCGAAGGAATGAGGGAGATAAGGTCCGCCACGGTATGACAGAACGCCAGAGCGGAGGGGGAACACCGGAGCGAAATTGCTGATTTCTGCAGCTTGTGAGTTATCTCCATCAACAGGAGAGAGTCGACACCAAGAGACCTCAGATCGGAGCTAGGGGTGACAATGACGGGGTCCACTCCACAAGCGGTAGCGATGATCTTGATAACCTCTGGCGTGTGGTCAGCAGGGATCTTGATTAGAGGAGGGAGAATGGAAAAACTGGCGGCTTTGGCTCGTCCGATTGGTGGCCGTGAAGGAGGCGATATAGCCTGAGAGGTGGTATCCGTGCTGACAGGGACCACGGAGACGGGTTTCAACCAACGAACCAATGAGTCGAGCTGGAGCTTCTTAAACCGAACACCCTTTGCCTGAACCACAACCTCCGGGGCTTCTTCCACTTCCGCTCCTAACTTTACGACAACCACCTCGCACACCACAACATCCACTCCCCCTTCTGCGAAGCCAGTACTTTTGCAATACGCTCCATACTCAGCGTCATCATCCACAGCTCCAACCAGGATTTTGACGGTATCCACAGCATCACATATGTGTACGTCACGAATCCCACCCTGCATATTCGCGAGGAACCCGGCCACCTGGAGGATACTATCGAAGAATATTGGGTGAATGGTGAATCTACCGCGATCGCGATCGAAAGGGAGCCGCAGTGTCGCATAGCCCTCGGTAGAATCAGACGACATGGTGAAGCTTTGGATGGTCCGGTAGTCCTTTGAATAAGCCACAACGCGGGGGAACAAGAGGTCGTACACCGTCCGTCTTGAGAACACTTCCTTCTCTCGTCCCTGGACGCCATCCCGAGAGGTAGAAGTCAATGAGGAGATATAGGGTGCCACTTCCTCGTAGGCACTCGAAAGACCAGAAAGGATCGTTTCGTCCGTCGCTTCAAAAAGATACATCCCACGGCAATGTAGTTCCCCTTCTCCGTCCCGAATGGCCTTTGAACAGACGTTGAAGGTACCAAGGTCGTCGCTGATTGTGGTGGCTACAGTGACCAGAGTTTGTCGAGAGTCATGCAGGTATACGAACGGTTTCGTGAACTCTAACTCCGATAAGACGAAGATTTCCGAGGTTGATGGGGTGGAGGATTTGCCAGCAGCTAAGCCTAGCTCAGCATAGATCGAAGCAGGACACAACGCGTTTCCGGCAACCATATGACCCTCGATGAATTTAGCCAGAGCGGCAGCGGGTGTCTCGTAAACCGCCACTCGTCCGTTCATCCACGTCGGCACCTGAGTTTGGCGCTCGAGGAGAGTGTATCCATCCAGCGCGACTGCAGAATAACCAGAAGAGCTGTGGGCGTGATCGCAACGATTCGACTGATAAGGAGTCCAGAAGTCGGTAGTTTGGAAGGGATACGATGGCAAATCAACGACTCGAGGGGATTGCATTTGGCGGTTGTTGAATATTTCTCGCCATCGAATTGGAAGGTCGGTGAGATAAAGCTGGGCCAATGCAGCTGTAAGCGTAGACCAAGGTGACTCTGTCCTCCTCAGGGAAGGCAGGAGAAGCGGTTTTGTTGCTCCAGGGCGTGAAAGTTGAGGTAATGTTGCAACCAATGAGAGAAACAGTGCAGTAGGTCCTAGCTCCAACCACATATCAGGAGCACCCAGCTCTTCGATAAGCCTCGAGGTTGCTTGGACGAAGCGGACAGGCATCCGGAAATGCGTAACGAAGTATTCGGGAGTGAAGACACCGACGGTCCCGGGGAAAACAACGGTATCCAACACAGTCGAAACCACGGGTATCCTGGGTGGCCGCACCAGTATACCGTCCGTGACTTTTGCAAAGTCCTCAAGGGCAATGTCCATGTATGCGCTGTGAAACCCAAGGGGCAGCCCAACAAACTGATGCTTTATCTCCCCAATCGCGTATAGCCTTTTCTGCAGAATTCGAAGATCTTCGGTCCTCCCAGCAAGAACGAAATCCGTAGAGGTCTGGTAACAAGCAACTGAAGCATCTAACCCTTCCATGCACTCGAAGAGTTTCTTGGAGTCCATTACACGAACTGCATACATCCCTGAGGCACCGGCCTGGCACTTCTCACGCATGATCCTTGCCCTGTGAAACAGGAGGTAGAGCGCAGATTCGACAGATATAACGCCGGCTATGACGAGGGCAGCGTATTCTCCAAGGCTGCACGTCCATTGTCAGCAAAACCTTGGCGGCGGGAAGAAGATTTGTTGACTAACCTGTGGCCAATCACGACACTCGGATGAACGCCCCACGCAATCCATAATCTCGCAAGTGAATAGCCCACGGTAAAAATAGCAGTCTGGGACTCCAGGAGAACTTCAACCTCATCGGACGATCCTGCGTCGGGCAAGGAGGAAGAGGATTGAAAGACAGAGGAACCACCAGAAATCCACTTGATCATAGCCCCGAAGCCGAACCCCTCCAGGATTCTCTGACACTCGTGGACATGGGACCGAAATACCTCGTTTGTCCAATACAACTGTCCTCCCATCCCAAGATACTCAACACCTTGGCCAGAGAAAACGAATGCGACCTTCCTGACCGAAAGCGCGTGGTTGGGGACGGCTGACTCGAGACCGGCGGCGAGAGAGTCGAGGGAGTCCGCGGTAATTGAAACACGGTGAGGATACAGTTGTCGACGAGCCGTCGACGTGTACGCCAAGTCTCGGAGGGATGGGGTTGCAGAAGCGGAACGGAGGTGGGTGAGGTAGGACGACTGGAGTTCTTTGAGGGCAACCAGGGTCTTGGCAGAAAAAGCGAAGATGACGGGATGTGATTGGGTGGAAACAGATGGGGAATCCACCAAGGTGTTCGGGGGAGCCTCCGCGGTGTACTCTTCCAGAATCAACGCTCCATTCGATCCAGCAGCTCCAAAATTATTCAAAACCGCGATCCTCTTTCCTGAAGAGTCCCACTCGGTATTTTCCCGATCAAATATGATCCCCATTTCGACCAACTCCTCTTCCCTTCCCAACTCTGGGTTTAACAGGTGGAGCGAGATTAGCTTCGGAACCTCGCGGTGACGAAGCATGAGCAAAAGCTTGGCCAGCCCGGCGGCCCCAGACGCTGCCTCAAGGTGTCCGATATTTGCCTTGAGAGAGCCAACATGCAACAGGTTGGGCGTCGGAGTAGTGCCGCCTCGGTGGATGAAAGGAGAACGTTCTGTAGTTCCGAACACGAGACCAACGCTCTCCATCTCGCATTTATCCCCAACTTGGGTCCCCGTGCCGTGTGCCTCAACGACGCTGACATGTCTGGGGTCTGTCCTGCTTCGTGTGCATAACCTCTCAAATAATGATCGTTGGCTTTCGACATCTGGTCGTGTAATCGAGGCGCTCCCATGGTTTTGATTGAGCTCAACTCCGCGGATAACTCCAAGGATTCGATCGTTCTCCTCTACCGCGGACGAAAGGAGTTTCAAGACAAAGAGTCCACATCCTTCGGATCTTGCATAGCCATCAGCAGAGACATCGAATGGTTTGCATTGCCCTGTAGGAGAGAGGAACCGGCCTTTACTTAGACCGACAAAGTTCTATGACGGAAGGGTTATGAGGATTTCATTGCGGGAGTAGTAGGGCCAACGCACGTCAGGACTGCAAATGATGTTCACTCCTCCAGCCAGAGCAGCATTGCAGTCTCCGTTCTGCAGGGCACGGCACGCTTGATAAATTGCCGCGATAGAAGACGAGCAAGCTGTGTCAACAACAACCGAGGGTCCTCCCCATTTCAGGAAGTGGGATACCCGCCCACTCAGAAACGCCCGAAGGGTACCTAAGGCGCAACCAGTCAGACCTTGGCAGTAGAGAGGAGGCGCGAGTACCTGTGCTGTGATACAAGTCCGCCTGCTCCCTCAAGCAATCGGCCCAGTCCCCTGTCGCAGCTCCGATAAAACATCCGAAGCCCTCTCTCTTCCAGCTCTCCGTGGAATCCGAAACGTACCCGGCATTTTCTAACGCTTCGTGCGCCACGTGCAGCAGGATTCGTTGTTGAGGATCCATGGCTTCTGCAGCGCGGGGAGAGATGTTGAAAAACTTGTTATCGAATGCTGCGGGATTCAAGAGGAAATTTCCTATTTGAGAAACGATCGAGGAGGAATCGAGGTACGCGGGGATGGATGCCGTGTCGAAACGCATTTCCGGAATCTACGAGGAAAGGGTAGCTAAGCTTTGAGTACATATCTGCAACTTGGGACCCGACCCGTACCTGGGACAAGGTGTTATCTCCGCTGTGAAGAAGTTCCCAAAGTCTATCGGCGTTTGGCGCACCAGGCATATTTAGGGCCATTCCGACGACAGCTATCGGTTCCAAGACAGGGGAAATGGGTAGAGAAGCAGAAATGTCACGAAGGTGAACATCCAGACCAGCGGCGGAGATTCTTCGCTGTAAGTCATTGGCCAAGGTATCTCCAGGTCCTACATTGAGAAGTTCTATTGGCCGTCCAAGTCTCTTTAGCCTTTCTACGGTAGAGGAAGCGACTCGATCCCAATCGGCGACCTGTATAAGGATCATGTCCACGATTTCTTCCACGAGTGGGGTGCTGGCGGTAGCGAAGACTCCGGTGAACGTGGAGACGATTGGTACTTTGAGAGCATCCCTCGTGGGAAATTTGATACCTCGGTCACGGATATCGCGGAGCACTTGGTCTCTTGTCTCCTCATGTATGGATTTGACGTGGTAGAGAGCATAGGTGTGAACGGGAAGCACTGAGAAGGCATCTGGGTAGGACTTTGTGAACGCAGCTAGAACGTGGGGAGGACCGGAGATAGTAACGACAGATGACGAGAGTGTGGCGGTGAGAAATATGCGGGGATAATCTTTATTCTAGGATCAAAGAGTTAGAGCGGGCTGTGGGAGGAGTGATACCGCTCACGGTGGTATGGAAATCGGTGATGAGTCGTTGAACGGCGAGCGAACTGACGCCGGTGCATATAATGCTCCAGGGGGAAACACGAAGCGTGACGGATGAAGGATTACTGTGGTGATAAAGGTGCACGCGGATGCCTATCCACAGGGTGACTTTGTACGCTTCGACAGCAGAGGACAGATAGTCGAGAAGAGTGGTCGAAGACGCGATGACCGGAGCGATCAGAACCCCAAGAGAGAAGGCAAGACATCCGACGGTGACGTCAAACGGTTGGACGAAGGCGCCTTGTTGAGAAAAGCTAGTTAGAGATAGCCATCGGAGAGCCTGGGAGAGGAAAAGGAAGCTATGGGAGAGCAGGACGTGGCTGGTGTTCCTTTCGTGTGTTAGAAGCGAGGTTGGAGTGGGAAAGTCATCGAGAGAGATGCCGAGGAGAGAGCGATCGTTGGAGGAGAGGGAAGCAAGTTCTTCGACGAAGGCATGGTAACAGGATTGCAACAGAAGAGAACCAGAGGGTGAAATAGCGTCGGAGAGAGACTGTTTCTGCCATGCCTCAGAGATGGCGGCGACTGTACCGAGGCCAGAAAAGATTGGGACGACGACTTTACCGGGCGCGACGTCCATCCTCCGTCGCTGGTGGATGGTTGGGAGAGAGAGAGACGAGCGGGAGCAAGAGACGGAAAAGAGGCATGATAAGAAGGAACCAACGTCCGATTCTCGGACATTCGGGGCAAGGTTCAATCACTATGGATTACGTCCACATCCCTTCCGTCGCCCGTCGTCTCTCTCCAAACGATGGCCATCCCACGCAACCTCACCCTCGCATACAGTCCCCTGTCAGCCCAGTATACTCCCCCACATCTCCCGCAGAGCCCACATCCTCTTTTCCAGCGAAGACGGCACTCGGCATCCTACCCGCCATGCTGTTAGCCTCCACCGCCGGGATTCCCACCTCCGGCAGCTTCTCTGGTCAGCGGGGTCCAGGGACTCTCATCAGCACCAGAGACCCACTATCTATCCCGACGACGAGCGCAAATTTCCGTCGGTTCGTGTCCAAAGTCGGTCCAATCTTCTGGCTTCAGGATCGTATCGAGGAGATCTTGATGTGGAAGAGAGGGTGGAAAGTCACGACCGTGTGGATGGCCGTGTACACCTTCCTCTGTAAGTTTCTCTTCTCCCGTCAGGTTTGTTTTCTAGGTCGTATTCATACTTGAACTAAACTGCGACATCCTCTAGGCTTCTTCCCGAGGTTGACTCTCCTCATCCCCAACGCTCTGCTTGTTGCGATTCTCCTTAGGACGTATCCGGCCCAGACAGTCGATGGCGGTCAAGACGTTAAAAACCCCGTACCACCCGCTCCCCCTCCTCAGGCGTCCGAGGGAACCGCAGTATGGCAAACCAATCTACAGGGCATTCAGAACCTCATGGGCTTCGTGTGTGTTTCGACCGTTTCTTCAGGATGACCGCAATGTCTGAATATGTTCGTAGCTCTGATACAGACGACGCTATCCTCCCATTCCTCCCTCATCTAACCTACCAAACGCCCTACACCTCACTCCTGCTCACCACCTCCATCGTCACCCTCCTCTCCTCCATCCCTCTCGTCTACTTCATTCCGCTCCGCCTCACAGTTCTTACCCTAGGACTGCTCCCATTCTTTTTCACTCATCCTTTCACCCAGTCTACCCTACTCTCTGCACTCAACACCATATCCGTATCCCCTTCCTGGAAAGTCGCTTTCTCCTGGTTCCACCGAGTTCTCGATGACGACAAGTTGGAGGACAAGCACTGGCGGGCAGAGTTGCGGCAAGTTGAGGTGTTTGAGAACGAACGGTGGAACCCATATTCGAAAGATGCATCGGGCTCAACCGCGTCAACCATCAGTGGGCTCAGTGGCAGTGGCTTCATTGCCCCCCCACCACTGGGCACGTATGACAAAACCAGTACGGGAGTGGGGAAGTACAGCCAGTCCGGGTGGGGAAAGTCTAACCTGAAGAGCGGTGAAAGAAAGACATGGACGCGCGGCCGAGACGGGTGGAGTGGAGTCGCAGAAGGTGGTGATGTCAGGTCCGTCTTCTATCTCTTGCTTCTTAGCTAGTCTACTCTGTGTGGCGGCCGATTCTCATTGGTCTACAACCTCCCAGCAGTTGCTTGACTTTTCCCCTGGACGAAGGTTGGT
>Ga0307515_10018088_pt1 | contig 12790 bp, 16 predicted proteins | sample 17_EM_MG_FD_194513 | JGI IMG/M metagenome (GOLD analysis project Ga0307515, IMG submission 194513) | Populus trichocarpa ectomycorrhiza microbial communities from riparian zone in the Pacific Northwest, United States - 17_EM | ecosystem: Host-associated > Plants > Roots > Unclassified | place... | reverse complement strand
CCCTTGCCCTTTCCGTGGGCCTCGGATAGCATCGCGTGGAGTTTGGTATTTGGTTTGGGGGTTGGAGCCGTGGAAGAGGATGGGGCGGGAACGGAGAGATCGGATTCATAGCTGATAGCCAGAACGTCTTGGGTCGGTCGAGTTATGACATCCCGAATAGAGTTCTTGAGGTTGTGCTCGGCGCAAGAGGAGCTCGAGCTCGAACTGCTCGCACTCTCGGGGGACGGGGGCTGTGGAATCTGTGGTGGTGCGGACTCGACAATGGAGAGTGAGCCAGGCGAGTTGAAAATGCTAAGACCGAGATCGCTACTGGTGGCCGGCACGATGGAAGAGATTACCGCAGAGGTAGGTACTGCGACAAAAGTGGTGGATTGGCTGGCTGTGTCGTCGCTTGCCCAAGATCCTGGGCTCCCAGTACTTGGTGGAAGGGTGAGAGGGAGAGTCGGGGTAGGGGCAAGTGTGGCAGTGAGCTCTGTTCTACCTGTAGCGATGTACCCTACCAGGGCACACATCAGTCCAAAACTATAAGAAAGTCAGAAAATGGGCCGGCCAAAATGTGTTATTGGAACCTACAAGATCTGCATGACCAGAGGTTCGCACAAATAAGTCTTGGCGATGAAGCGACCCCAGCGGCCACTGTGTTCCACACATAGTGTCATCTGGTCCTTGACGGGCTCCAGGGGTGGGATGAGCTTCTTGAAGGCAGCAACGACCATCTTGGACTCATACTCCATCACGGTTTCCATCTCGACAACAGGACTCGCCGGGAGGTCGAATAACAGCTTGTCATGAGGAACACCCAAGTCCTTCCAGTTAGACTCTGCGGAGCTCCTTACACTGTCTATACCTCCAGGAGTATTCTTCGTATACGAAGTGGATGCGACCAAGGGTAAGTAGTATGTGTGGTCGGGTACGATGGAGAATGCTCGTTGCGGGAAGAAGATGATGCCTAGAGACGGTTTATCGTAGGATAACTCAGAGATCGACTGCAAAGGTATTGAGGTTAGTCGTTTGGACGAAAGAGGAAACGAGCCTACGCGGAAATCAAGAGATTGGGTCTTGTCGATGATAGTGATAACACGGGGCGGAATGCCACTGGACTTTGCGGGAGATCTCAGTTCGCGAATGGCCAACACCTGAGAGCACGGGGGTTGAACTTGGATGCTGTCCACCAGTTCAAGTCCTGAACCTGCTGAGTGACTTCGCAATAATCTGTCGACGAGGTTCAATTTGTCACCGATGGAGAATCCGTAAAGGACTATGAATAGGTCGGCCGCATTTACAATCTCGGATGGGATTGAATCGCGTGGGGAGAGCTCCTGCGTGGAGGACACGCCCGAATCGGTGATCGATTCTGACTCGGGAGCGGCCTCCGCAGCCCCCTGATCGTCGTTGGAGTTACGTCGGGAACAGGAGCGACGAGTGGCACTTGCGTCGAGTTCTTCGTATGACCTACGGATGTCATCGGTAGTACTCGTGATGGGGTCTGGGAACGACAATCTGATATCCTTGCGAGGTCGAGGTGAAGTCATGGAGGACCGACCGAATGATCCAGAGCGCGAGGTACTCAGCGTGCTGACCATGCTTTGATCTAGAGCCTCCTTGACCTTCTGATCCTCCAGGTTGTCTTCCTCCACGGGTGCTACCTCTTGAGCGAGGTCGCTGCCGCTGTCGGAGGGGAGGACAAAGGGGTGGTCGAGTGGCTCCTCGTCGTCGGTGGGATGGGGATCAATCCAAGGACCGGTAGCGTCGCTGTCCCTGGAACTCGGATGACTACTGAAGGACTGTCGTGAGAGAGAGGCAGCATACGAGTGGTTGTAATCAGTGGACCCATTCTCGTCCTCGGAGTGCTCGCTGAAGTCTGTGTCTACGAGAGACTCTGAGCTGGATATGCATTCATACTCTGAATCGAGAGCGTTATCCGAGATATCCATGCAGGGGCCGGGAGATGTGCAGATAGATAAGTAGATGGAAGGTGAAGAGGGAACTAGTTACCTGACCGCATCATCCCTTTATATGGCAGCCCCGGCCACCAGACGCTCCCCTGAATCGGATCGGTCCGGTATATGCCAGTCACGTGAGGCCTAAGCTTCCCCCGTTTCCGCCATGGTCTACTGCCAGCTCACACGGGCAGGGGGACTGAAGATGACCAGCAGCCTCGATTCAGCACCAGACGACGTCCTGCTGGAGGTTTTCCTCCGCTGCACCGTCTTGGACATCCTTTCCCTCGGGCAGGTGAGGCATTCGGGCCCACTTCGCCAAATGGCCGCACGTGGGCTCATTCTATATTGCCACGCAGACATGTCGCGTGTTACACGCTCTTGGATCCAGCGATTATCTCTGGCACAAGATTGTACCCACGATCAGAATCCCGCTTGAAATCCCCGCTGACGTGGACACAAATTCTCTCTCTGGCGCCGAACTTCAGAAGATCGTTATCAAAGCGATCAGGCTAGAGCGTAACTGGAGGAAACCGACATCCCGCATCACAAGAGTGACACCCGTATTACAGCAGACGAGTGGTGTCCCCATTGATGAAATCCGGTTCCTACCTGGAGCGCGCTGGTTGGTTACAGCACAGCGCAACCGTCCGTTGGGGCGCCTCAGCACCGCCATCTCCCTTTGGTGTCTCGAAGATATAGATGCCATATATCGGTCCTCACAGATCGAAATCACCGGGACTTACAGAGATTTCGCCATCATCTCCCACCCTGATTGTTCCTGGGTATCGCTTGCGATTGGGATGTGCATAGGAAACCACGAGTGAGTCGGGATGATTCGTGCGGCACTCATCCATTGCTGATCCGCGTTATGAGAGTGATTCAAATATATAGGCTCCCAATGCTTGATCGTCTTGACTTTAAACACGTCGCCCCATTATTGATTAGGAGTATACCCCGACCACGCGACCTACCAGGCGTGATTCACGAGGTTTCGATCCACGGAGACGTCGTAGCAGCCAGTTTCGTCGTAGCGGATGATGAAGTTAACCACCACCATCAACTTCTACTCATCAACTACGCCACCGGTGCCCAGCAGCTGGTTGATCCACAATTTGTCGAGGTGCGGTAATCGCGCCTATGCCACGAGGACTCTACCTAACTAGGGTTCTATTAAAGCGGTTTACTAACTTTAGCATCCGGTTGGCGCATGGCCAGATAATCTTGGTCGGCATCTTGAATCAGGGTTTCGCCATGCGAATATATGCCCTTCCTGATTCAATTTACACTGGAAAATCCCCATGCTCGGAACCGGAAGATGAAGGACTGGGTCCAATCGCATTCAGTTGCAATGTCGCCCCAATTCTTGGCCTTCCTTTCCCCGATTTCGCGATTTCCGATAGCATCAACATACCCCCTGTGGGCCGGTGTTCTCGACTCTCAATGGTTGCCTTCGATGTGCGTGGCTCTCGCGTCGAAGGTGGCCATCTCGTTCACTTCTGCACGGAGGGTATGGGCGACGATGACCACCCACCAAAAAAAACAGGGATGACCGAGCCCCGAAGATTCGCAGTCCCCGGATCTACGTCTATCGAAGTAGTCAAGATTGGGACGCGAGGGCATCGTGCGGTGTGGTTGGAGCATAACTGGGAACTGCAGCAGTTCCGGTTGATGAAGTTGTCTGCGCCTGTCGGACACGGTAGGCCATCAGTGGGTGTGCTCCTGCCTCCCGATCCGGAGTTGCCGTTCTCCCCACGGGAATGTCAATCGTTGGCGTTCGACGAAGTTACTGGTAGGGTGTGTTTAGGACTCTATACGGGGGATCTATACGTTCTGGATTTTGTGTAATTTTTTTTCTGTCACGGACAACTCCAGCAGTTCTCGCGACTACCGCCTGACGTTCTCCTCTTTTGGGGGACCGATCCTAGCTACTTGGTGTAGCTGTAGACTTTTTTCCGATACAAACGTTCTAGGCTCAGTGCATTCGTATCCTATTATCTCTAATAGAAAAAGCCCTCTCTCTTTACGCGTAAGCGAACGTTGTAGACACGCCCCTCGCGTGGCTGAGTCAAAACCTTAGACTACCGACTGGCCGCACGATCGGTCTTCTTCTCAATACTATTATAGTATCCGCCGCTTCAAAGCATCTTTGGCACGTCCACCACCTGCAGAGCAGCCGAACTCATAGACGGCGCAAGGGTACCGTATCCAGCTTAAAACGTGCCAGCTCTCCCCTCTGTTTCGTACGCCCTATGGATCCGGACCTTGATCAGATAACCCAAGCCATTCTAATCGCATCGGATCCCTCCCAGACCCCTCTACACGCCCGGGCCCTCGAATACCTCTCTTCCGTCCAACAAAATGCCCAGATGACCTGGCGGTGGGCCTTGGCCCTCTTTGTCGAACCGGGAACTGAAGGAAATGACCGGAAGTATCCCCCACAAGCTAGATTCTTCGCCCTGAGAGTCCTGGAAGACTTCCTGGATAACAGGTTGGTGGATTTATCTGCCCATGGTGGTCTGTTGAATTTTTGACGATAGATAGGTTCGATCCCCTAGAGTCCGACACTTTCAAAATCATCCAAGAATCTCTCGTGAAATACATCCAATCGGAGTATATTTATGGACCAGCTGAAGCCAATTCACCATGTGCGTCGTGTTCACAATCGCCTTAGCTCTTACGTTGACGAGGATCATCCAGTTTTGAGGAACAAATTCTCGCATACACTATCATTATTCTTCCTCCGAACCTATGTAGACCAGTGGCCAACTTTCTTCACCGATTTCTTCACCCTTATCGGTCCACAAGAATCCTCCTCTTCCTCCAGCTTCAACCCTCATGTCTCACTCTTACTATTTCACCTAATCTTGGAGATTTCCGGCGAGGTAGCTGATCAAATGCTCAAAGCGGCCCGCATACACAACCCAGCTCGGCACGCAAGAGATGGACGGGTGCGCGACGCCGTTCGGGAACGAGACGCCGCAAGGATCAACGAAGCAGTTTTGACTATCATTGCCGCCAATGTGGAGAAGTTGAGCAAGCTCAGGTCGGCTTCTGGCTCAGAAGGTTCACGAAAAGAGCTTGAACAAGCAGAGGAAGTGGTCGATTGGGGTATCAGGACATTTGGATCGTATGTCGGGTGGGTGGACATCAACCTCACGGTCACGCCCACAACAGTCCCGTTGCTCTTCACCTTGATCTCCGACGCTGCTCTACCCATCCGACTTGCCACTTGCGTATCTCTGTCTCGAATCGTCTCAAAGGGTCTGAAAGAGTCGGGAGACAAGTTGCAGCTGATCAAGGTCCTCTCGTTGGCGGATGTTTTGGCGACTTTGGAGGAGCGTACACGAAAAGAGCAAATTGCGCGTGGAGAGGACACAGATGAGGGAGAGGAATCATATCGCGAGGCACTGGGGAAGTTGCTTAACGTTCTCGGCCTGGAATTGTGCAAGCTCTCAGAGGTACGTGTCATCTCTAAAAGTCTTTGTCTCGGATATATCTCAGAAGACGTTTCTAGGACACTCAAGATGATGTCCGAACGGAGGCCACACGTCTTACCGACCAGATCCTTCCGGTGATGTTGCGATTCTTGGCTGACGCGTACGATGATACGTCGTCCACCGTGTTCCCTTTCCTATCGACTGTGCTCCTTGCCGTAAGTCTCTAGTTCCTAAGCCCGTGAATTACTCATCAAACACAAACGGCATCCAGCACAAAAAAGCCAGGAAAACGTCTGCAGACCCCATTTCTGATGCCACGCGGGCGTTTCTCTCCTCTTTGTTGGAAGTTTTACTGGAGAAACTACGGTGGGATGGTGACGAGGATCCGGTTGATTTAGATGAGGATGATAGGGCTGCATTTGAGGTCCTACGAAAGGTATCTCCGACGGGTTTGTCGAAGACGATGCAGATTAACTAACTCATTTCTGCAGGATCTGCGGACATTCATGGACTCAGTCTTGGTTATCGATCCTTCACTAGTAACGAGTGCTGTTCAAACGCTTGCCATGAACACCTTGAATGCGTATCGAAACGGAGTTGCTGTCAAATGGAATGACGCTGAACTTGCGGTGTACCTGGTCTACATCTTCGGGGAAATCAATAAGTGTGAGCCTACTCCATCATAGAACGAACACTGGCTTATATTTTCCCAGCCGGGGGTGGCAAAGGGCGGGCAGCGTTCTGCGAAACCCCAGCGGTGATCGACAAAGACAAGAGGAAACTCACGGACTACTCAGAATTTGCTCTCACTGCCCATGGACAAATGCTCTACACACTTGTTCAGTCCCGTATCTCTGCGTATCCGCACCACAACGTTGCTCTCCAGTTCTTTGAAACGACCACCAGGTACACCGACTTCTTCAAGGTTCGCAAGGAGTGCATCATGCCCACTCTGCATGCAATGATCGATCAGAGGTTTGTAGTCAGACCATACCGGCTTCCGCGTGATAATGATAAACACTTCGATAGGGGTTTACATAACCAGGATTCTAGCGTCAGAGCACGGGTGTTCTACCTCTTCCACAGGTTCATCAAGGAAGTAAGGAACGAGATAACGCCAGACCTTGCTGCCTCGCTGTTAGACAGCATCAGGGACCTCCTTTCCGTCCAGGTGGACCTACCGGAACTCGACAGCCCGGAAACTCAGGATCTCCTCACAGAAGCGATAAAAAACCCAGGAATCTTTGACTCCCAGATCTACCTCTTCGAAACCGCGGGTATCCTTAACTCATTGTTCTTCAAAGACCCAACTCAGTCAGAGACTCTTCTGACGTCGATTGTGAAACCGCTTATGGGCGAGCTGCCCGGCCATTTGCAAGCCGCCAAGGCCTCTAGCGATGTCACAGCGATCTTGAAAATCCACCACATCATTATGGCGCTGGGAAATGTGGCGAAGGGATTCCCGGATCTTCCTTCCCCATTGCCGGAGGGGTATATCCTTCCACCGCTAGAAGTATTCCGTGAGATCGGACAGACGATTTTGGTGTGCTTGGAACAACTCAGCTTTGTTAAAGGCGTACGAGATGCGGTAAGCCTAGTCGGTTTTTGATCTCTTGTTTTAACTGTTAAACTTCGCCTACTACAGACGCGCTTCGCTTTTGCGAGGATCGTTGCTCCAACTGGAAGCAGCATCACGTACTTGATCCCCCCGTTGATGGTGAATCTCTTAACGCACTCAGAACCTTCGGAACTCGCGGATTTCATGAATTTTATTGGATTGCTCGTGCACCGCCTCAAGGTACGTGCTGAGCAAACTTAGCGAAGACCACATTGTCACATTTTTCGCTCCTCAGGACTCCATGTTCCAAGTTTTGGATGAGCTCATAACCCCATTGACCACCCACGTCTCCCAAATGTTGTCACAACCTGCCAGCGGAACGGATGATGCGCTCACCCACGGAGAATCGAAAAAGGGGTACTTGAATCTGTTGGGTAGTATCATGACTTCAAAATTACAAGGAGTGTTCCTGTCAGAACGTACGCATCTATTTCGCCGTCGCTTTTTACGACCCTCTGATCCCCCGTCCGCGCTCGTAGGTAACAAGGTGCAGCTAGAGGGGCTACTTGAGATGATGGAACGACTAGTTATAGATCTCACAGATCCAGCGGGTCAACGTTCAGCGCTTCAGTTCCTCGCGCGCTGTGTGAACGCCTGGGCGGTGCCGTTACCTGACGGTGCCCCTCAAGCGTTGCCTGGCTTTGAACGATTCATTTACGAGAGGTTGATCCCTGCGACCTTCCGAGTGCTCTCGTTACCTGAGTTCAACACGAAGGACGGACAAGTGATGATGGTGAGGGGATTTTCTACTCCTGGAGATCGCGGCCCTCTCATATTAACAACTCGCAAGGTTTCGTATGAGATTGCCTCCTTCTACCAGACAGTTGCCAAGGCCAGGGGACAAGAAGCATTAGACTTCTTCCTTTCCGCGTTCTTGCCTTCTCAGGGATGGCCGCAAGAGATGGCTCTCGATTTCGTCACAAAACTACGAGATCTAGACAACAAGGCGTTCAAAAAGTATTTCACGGATATCGTTCGCGCTGCTCATGGGGGTTCATAGCCCGCTCTGTGGTTTTTCTTTCCAAATCCTCGACCCAGTCACCCGCGCTTTCTATTATTCATCCCTTTCTACGTTACACTGTACTTTCCTCTCGTGCTAGCCCTCAGCTTATACCGTAATACTTGGTCGTTTTCGCTACGTTCCGCGTTGCATTTTCGATGTCGATGTGTACGAAGATTCGTAATGGGATTCGTTTGGGAGACGCCCACCGGGACCAAACAAGCCAGCCACACAAGCTGATTCCATGTGCGATCACATCCCAAGCGCCCACACCCATCCTCAACCATGTCCACCGTCGGTCAGTCTCTCGGTTTATGCTTGATAACAGGATTAAGCTGAATGGGTAAACCGGACCCCTAGCAACCCAGAAAAAAAAGCCGAGAATAGTGAGTTGTGACCGATAACCCATGGCTTGCAATCGCGTCCTCATTAACATGTCCTCCCCAGAGACCTCCAAAGGTACATATATAACTCGCCTCACACCGCCTGGGACGCAAATCTGACCATTTGTCATTAAGCATTCTCCGGATATGTCGTTGGATGAAACGTGGAAGAGGCTCTCGAACAACATTCGAGAGATCTTTGCACAGAATGCGGCGAATCTATCCTTCGAAGAGAATCATCGATTCAGCTACAACCTGGTCCTCGGCAAGCAGTCAGAAAAGCTCTACGAAGGCGTCAAGGTTCTCATCGTCGAGAATTTGCAAAAGATGGTCAAGGACAAGCTAATCCCCGCATTCCCAACCGGCGTCCGGAGCGACATGATATCTCGGGCGAAGGAAGGGGAGGAGTTGCTCAAGGCGTTCAGATGCGTTTGGGATGACCACGAATCTGGTCTATGTAAGCTGCGCGACATTCTCAAGTACTTGGTGCGTCCCTCTTCCCAAGTCCGAGTGTGGCTGAGGCGCTTATCTACCCTAGGACCGAGTGTATGCACCAGTACAACGCCTTCCCACCATATACGACGCCGGAGTCCTGTTGTTCCACAAGCACATAATCGAACCTCCGATAGAGGATCACCTCGCCGACGCCGTTCTGGACGAAATACGTGTGGAACGTGACGGGTTCGCGATCAACCAGTCCGCCGTTCGGGGATGCGTCGAGGTTTTGTCCTTATTGCGGGGGGATCCGCGGTCACCATCAGTCTACCATGAGAAACTGGAACCACCGTTGCTTGATGAGAGTCGTAGATTTTACGAGGCGGAGGGGAAGCAGAAGCTGGAGTCCTCTAGCGCGCCTGAATACATCGCTCATGTGGGTACTTGATCTCTGACTTGTATGGATGCGTTTTTCACCCATGGGTTGCTTGTAGGTGGACAAACGGTTCACAGAGGAGATTCTCCGTGCCCAACGCTATCTCACCTCACAGATCACACCGCTACTACGGGAAATCCTGGAGGAGACGTTGCTCACTCCGCACCTTACGACCGTCATTTATATGCCGAATTCAGGGATGGACAGTATGATTGACGCGGACAAGATCCAATCCCTTACCCTGATGTACAAACTATTCAAACGGGTCACAACGGGGGTTTCAGCCATCCGCAAAGCCTTTAAGGAGTCAATCGTCCGCCGAGGGAGCGAGATCAACTCGAATGCAGAATTCGACGCGGAAGAACCTGTGGGGGGTGAAAGTGGTTCTAAGGGGAAAGGCAAGGCCAAGCCCCGGGTGACCGGTTCCCAGACGCTTCAGCAAGCTTTGAAGTGGGTCCAGGACGTGCTCGAGCTAAAGGACAAGTTCAACCGTGTTTGGTCCGAGGCATTCGGTTCTGATCGAGAGCTTGAAACCGCAGTGGTTGAGGTAAGGTTGTGTGTAGCGTATGCATGCGTCATCCGATGGAAAATTTTTAGGGCTTCGAAGGCTTCATCAATACTAACCCGAAAGCTCCTGAATTTATATCTCTGTTTATTGACGAGAATCTCAAGAAGGGAGTCAAGGATGTAAGCCACGTTGTCACCCCGAATACGTCCACCCCTGACGCCGCCACAGAAAACCGATCTCGAAGTCGATATTGCATTGGACAAGACCATCTCTGTATTCCGATATCTTACCGACAAGGACGTGTTCGAGCGCTATTATAAAGGGCACCTTGCCAAACGATTGCTGCTGGGACGGTCCGTCTCTGACGACGCGGAACGACAAATGCTGGGCAAGTTGAAAGTCGAGTGCGGTCACCAGTTCACGCAAAAACTTGAGGGCATGTTCAACGACATGAAGCTGTCGACAGAAACGATGGATGGTTACCGAGCTCATGTGGAGAGGACCACGGTATGCAAAAGGCCTATCTACGAGGCACGAATTCTGACAGCCTTCCATAGGCGCCTTCGGTTGCAATCAGCGTCACTGTTATGACTTCTACCTACTGGCCATCAGCAGCCAACGTCCCATGTACTCTACCGGACGTGCTCGTGAAAGCGGCCAAGTCATTCGAAATGTATTACCTCGCTAAGCACACCGGTCGAAGGCTCACTTGGCAGCCGTCGATGGGCACTGCGGATGTCCGGGTCCAGTTCAAGTCGAGGAAGCATGATTTGACGGTTTCTACCATTGCGCTCGTCATTCTCATGTTATTCGAGGATCTCAAGGACGATGATTTCCTCACATATGAGGTAAGCCATACTCCGTCAATCTACAGCGCGTCATAATTTTACATGTTTTGTATCCGCCCAAAGGAAATCAGAACGGCTACAAACATCCCCGACAATGAACTCTCACGGAATCTTCAGTCACTGGCTTGTGCAAAGTACAAGATCTTGAAGAAACACCCGTCAGGCCGAGATGTGAACCGCGGGGACTCATTCTCGTTCAACAATGACTTCGCGTCGAACCTTCAAAAGATTAAGATCAGTACGGTCTCGTCGAAAGTCGAGAGCACAGAAGAACGAAAGGAGACGCATGACAGGATCGATGAGGAACGGAAACATCAAACAGAGGTAAGTGCTCGTGCCATGTAGTGTGAAGGATCTGACAGATGTCTCGTAGGCGTGTATCGTTAGGATCATGAAGGATAGGAAGCGCATGGCCCATAACGACCTCATTAACGAGGTCACGCGACAACTCATCCCCCGATTCCAACCAAATCCCATGGATATTAAAAAGCGGATTGAGGGACTTATTGAAGTGAGGGGTTCCCCTCTCTGACCTCGCCCTTGAAGATACTCACTTTGTACCTTTTAGCGAGAGTATCTTGAGCGATGTGAGGATAGGAAGTCGTACAATTACTTGGTGAGTACCCATCACGGACCTACAAACGCCAATCTGACGATGAATTTCAGGCATGAATATTGAACGACTGTTCTCACTTGTACGTACCTTTGCATGATCTGTATTTCGTAAACACGTTGCATCACCGTTCTCGGTCTCTGAGACCTATTTTTCTCGACGAAAATATATTGTGTTGTAAACTACGGCAAGCTAACAGATACAATGAACAATCAAGTATGTCAAAGTACGAGAGAGGTACTTATTGACGGGGGGCCTGCCCCAGTACGTCAAAAAATTGAACAGATCGTGGTCGTGGAACTTTGACCACGGTCACCCTAATATGATCCAGAACTCGGATATGCGAGTAGTTTATTGTCAAAAATACAATGGCCATCGGCAGATGGTTGGTTCGGGCATTCTGCTAGGTATCTAACCACGAGGGCCCATGGTCCCGCCCAGAGTGCAGTCGAGACATGTGGGCGGGGGTACTCGGTTCCAGGGGAAGGGAAAATGACGCCGTTCCTGCCACGCCACACAACGTGGACAGCATCGCACGACATTCCAATTCGGGGGGGGAGGCGCAAGGGAATAGATGATCGCTGTGGCGCCGGAAGTCTCCCACTCCGGCACAGGAGCGAGCCTTTTCAGAAAACCTTCGTAAAAATACAGTCGGGGTTCGGTGTGAGAGAGCCAATAGGGTGTCGTCGATTGGAGGGGGGAGTAGGTGTTGCCGCCTCCGATCGAGGAGGGGATCCGCAAAACCCAAGTGTCCGATGGGTGAGGGATTCGGACATAGGCCCTAGATGGGCCAAAAGGATAGACACGAAGGAGGGAGGGGGGAGGGATAAGGAACACATGAACAAAACCTATAAATATCCATATATCCACATGTTAAGGAAATCCCATTGCAAGGGATTCACACTTGGTCGAAGGCTTTGTCCGGGTAAACATATTTGGGAGTGCCTGGAACAGACGGCCGCCTCACCAACGCAGGGTCGAGAGCGGACTCGGGAACTCGAGGAACCTCGTCAACAGGACAGATCGCGCCCGATAAGCTCGAGAAATTGTCCGGGGACGAATCGAAGGAATCCGTCTCGGGTTTGACTTTTTTCTTGATGAGTACGGGAGACGGAGTGCTGCCCTTCGACCCAGTACCAGGCCAGACCATACTGTGAAGGGATTGTGTCAGCACATGTTCGGGAGTGAAATGAAGAGAGGAATCAGCATACGAATCGGAGACGGCCGCACTCTCAGTGGAAGTGGAGGATCCGAAACGCCTGGTGACGGTGTAAGCCAAGAGGCGGTAGTTCTCCTTTGCTTCGTCGGAGAATCCGAAGAAGAAGAAGAAGACGAAGGCGCAAAGGACGGCAGACCATCGAGCGGTCTCAAGTCCAGCGACGGCAATCGGACTCAAGTTCAACAAGACTCTGGGGAACTGGTAGACATGGGAGTATCCCCAGTGGGTGTCAGCCCAGGAGACCCATGGGCTCACCTCGCCCTCCAGCAAGCCGCGGACGATAGCCCAGGTGGCCAATGGAATGGTGAAGACAAGATCGAGGGAAGCCAAAATGGTGAGACGGCGGTAGC
>Ga0307515_10018087_pt1 | contig 12790 bp, 14 predicted proteins | sample 17_EM_MG_FD_194513 | JGI IMG/M metagenome (GOLD analysis project Ga0307515, IMG submission 194513) | Populus trichocarpa ectomycorrhiza microbial communities from riparian zone in the Pacific Northwest, United States - 17_EM | ecosystem: Host-associated > Plants > Roots > Unclassified | place... | reverse complement strand
ATTGCCGATGAGAGTGTGGGGTTAGGGTTCCGATCGTTTCCAGTTCCATCACCCAAGACGTCACAGGAAGGACCTTAGACCCAGGCCTAGGGGAGTGCGGTGCACCACCACCCCGTCTGTCTCAAAACACGCCCTCCAACGTTTAGTCAACTACCACCACCATGCCACCTCATGTAGACCTCGCTATACTGTTCTCCGTTGGGGTCTCGCCGATCAACAAGGCCCAAGTTAAAGAGAATATCCAGCAGGCAGAAGAGCAGTACACGCGCCTTTTGAATCTGTTGAGGACGTCTGGGTTACACGCCGTAGGGAAGAGAGGGGAGAAACTCGGGGATCTTATGATCCTCGTCAAATGTCCTCAAGAGAAGCTCGATGTGCTGGCCAGAGCCGAAAGGTTCGTCCTCGTTTCGATATCGAATGTCGTCGGAGCGGTGGCTGTACCGGGTTCACGTGGGATTGACGAACTTTAAACTTCTGGATACACAGGGATTCGAATTTCATTCATGGACTTCCGGTGAATAACCTCGACTCGATCGCGGCTGGGAGCATCAACCTCTCAGACGCTGACCGCATTCGACTCGTTCACGACTACGTCACTTGGACGACCGCAGATGGTGGACTCGCAGTCGTTCCCGGCGCCGAACAATGGGGTCGCGTCACGAACGTTATGGCGATCCATGACCAGGAGTTTAATGAGAGGTGGCTTAAAGCGTGGTCTACTCGTGGAGTTGGGTCTGTCGACTTGGATAAGATTAAGGATCACGTCAGTCACCTTTCTAACTCCAGCTTGGCTCTATTTCTAACGATCTGCGGGCTTTAGTTTGGAGAAGAAGTGGGATTATACTTCCACTTCCTTGCGACTTACGCCAAAGCTCTCACCATCATCTCCGCAATCGGCGGTGGATTCTGGCTGTTCGGGGCATCCTACTCCCCCTACTACTCCATCGCACTCATCCTATGGGCCACTACTTTCGTGGAGTACTGGAAGGTTGTTGAGCGCAAAATCTCCGTCCGGTGGGGAACTTACGGTGCTTTCCGGGTCGAGAAGCTTCGATACGACTACACCAGCAACGATAGTTCCCCGTTGCAGAAGGACCTTCATAAAGCAGCTCGGGTGGCAGCAAGCATCCCTGTCATTCTCGGATTTGTCGCCGTGCTTGCAGGTATTTTGACCACACTCTTTGCCATCGAGGCATTCATCACGAGGTTGTACACCGGGCCACTCCACCAGCACGTCGTAAGTGGAACATACAACAATCACTTCCTCGGGTTCACAAATCTTTCCTTCGTTTCTTAAGGGCCTTTTCAATACGATACTCTTTTTGGCTTGCGTCCCGAACTTCCTCGGAGTGTACCAAAAATACGCTACCCGACTGACAAACCTGGAAAACCACAAGAGTCAATCGGCCTACAACTATTCTTTAACGATCAAACGATTCGCCCTCTCAGCGATCGTAGCCTACCTCGGCCTGATGCTCTCCGCATTCGTCTACGTCCCGTTCGGACAGCAGATCATGACTTACGTTCACTCGCAACTCAACACTCAACCCGGGTTGAACGAGACGGCTGAAGCTGCGAAGGATGCCGCGTCAGCGGGGATTTGGGAATACAATATCGGAAACGTCACGACGACCATCAACACCACGAGGCTGCAGAACCAGATGTACGCCTATACGGTCACGAACCAGATCATCGGAACGTTCCTCGAGATCGGTCTTCCGTATATCATGCGGTTCCTTGGACGTGTACAGGGAGGAGCTGTGGGCGGGGGTGGGAAGGCAAAGGGGAAGCGTGTGGATTTCCAGGATGAGGGTTCTGCCGTGGCGGAGTCGAGCTCGACCAGCGGAGAGGAGATGAAGGAAGAACGAGAGTTGTTGGTCAGGATTCGGAAGGAGGTCGCTTTGGGAAGGGAGTACGACGTTTTTGAGGATTACATCGAAATGGTGACCCAGTTCGGTTACGTGGTCATTTGGTCGACCATTTGGCCCTTGGCTCCCGGTGCGTCACTTTCAAGTAGCTCCAAGTCTGTTTTCTGACACCATACACTCCTCAAAGTCATGGCATTGGTCAACAACTACGTCGAGCTCCGCTCCGACGCATTTAAAGTCTCCAGACACCTTCGCAGGCCCATCCCCGTCCGAGCGGACTCCATCGGACCATGGCTCGAATGTATCACGAGCCTCACGTGGATCGCCGCCCTCATGAACCCTGCACTCGTCTACATGTTCAACCCTCGTTACTACGGCAAGGTCCCAACCGCTCAGTCGATTTTGGAGTGGACTGCCCTCGTCGCCCTTCTGGCCAGTCACGAGTTCCTCTTTATGAGGTGGGTTGTGAGGTCTGTCGTCGAGAGGGTGTTCTGGAGAGGAAGCGAGGAACAAATTGAGAGCGAGAAGGTCGAACGGCAGGTCAAGGACATTTGCTTGAAGTCCCTCAAGCGCGACCCGGTGCAAGCCTCTGACTTCGCCAAGCGCGAGGACACAGATGACTTCTGGAAGCAAGACGAAGGCCTTGACGAGATCCAGAAAGTACTGAAGGACGCATAGACGATCTCGAAAAGATTGTAAATCATAGTCAACTGACCACTTAAGCTTGCTAACAATCTTCCCTGTGTCTCCACGGACTCTTGTATGTACTTTATCGTCTGAGCCAGACGCGCGTTGTGGTGTCATAACCGTTCGTGTAAAAGTCTGGCAACCGGTTCATAATTCATACTGCCTGCGTCCTTGTCATATCTTATTCTTGCTCGATGCATGTACGAAAGAAAACAATGGGAATGACGACTGCATAGTACAATCAAATGGTAGAGGGGTACAACATCTGTGATCCACGTCGTAAGTGTGGTTTCGAGAAAAGGTGTCAATTTGACGTACCACACGAACACTGGCGCCAAAGGCGTGTGGTGGGAGGTTGCTCCTGAATTTTCCCTTTACAACACCAGAGTTTCCGTGAGGGCGGGTAACCCGACTGAGATCCACATGTCAGAAAACTGGAGAGGCGCAGAGGTGTAAGGGGGGACACGTACCCCCAGATAACTCGGACCTTTGACCCCTGGCGCTCCTTCTTGGCCTTGTAAACGTATGCTACACGCTGATAACACAAGGAAAGTTTAGGATTCGCGAATCGAAAAATGCGAGGGGGATGACGAACCTTTCCAAGGTAGAATTGAGCCTCTACTTTTGAACCAACTCCTTCGATTTGAAGGAGGGAAGTGTTGGGGCGGCTGTTTCGCTTGGCCCGCTTGTGTCCGAGGACACGGCCCTTGCTGTAAAGTCTGCATAACGAATCCTCCTCGTCAGTAAACCGGGTTCAGGCGTTCAATGTATGAAACGGGGGGTTGAGGGGAAGGCTGTTGACGCGGACGGCAGGCGAGATCGGGCAAGGGAGACCATCGACAAGGCCCATCCGACAGAATGAAATCTCATCCATCCCATTCACCCCTCCCCATCGTCCCCGGACCAGCCAAAACGATTTCTAGCGGCAACGAAGAAGCAGCGTCTCACCTTGTTGAGCCCATTTTTCTTGACGGAGTGGCGAGATCTTTTCGAGAATGTCGAGGGGGGGTGGCGGGATAACGGAGCCGGTCGTTTGTGTGTATCACTACTCGATTTGGAAATAACTGCCCATACACCCCCACGGATCCAGCCGCCTCATCTCTTCTTTCTTTCTCTCACCACCGATGCAGCTGTGGGTCCAGGACAGGACGACATTTCTCGCCTTTCCTGGCCGCGAGAGCTGCACTCGTTTCTGTCCACCTTTTTTATGGTTTTTTGCGGATGAATCGGGTAACGGAGCGGTGGAAGAGAGATGCGATTTTCTTCCTTGTTAGTTGATGAGCGTGATTCCTTTGTTCATCCAGTTGATTGGAGAAAATACACACTTCATTTCATGGAAGGCCGCTTTGTGCGCCCCGCAGGGACAAATAAATTGGATATTGGTCTAGTTTGGACCTCCTTGTGCTTGAACGAGCGCCCCTTCGTGTCTCAACGTACGTTCAACCCGGAGGTGTGTTCAATCTGAACCCCATGCCATTCTTCCTCCTGGGCAGGACGTAGTTCTCCAGCTCCTCGGACCCACAGAGGAAATGAAAACACAAGCACCGATGTGTCGCTTCAGTGGCGGGGGAAGCGAGATTATCGAGATACGATCTCTAAACATGCCTCTGATGCCCACTACCCCCAGTTCTCTCGCCTCATTCAACGAACCCTCACTACTTTTTGCGACGGGTAAAGCTAATCGGACTCGGAGAATGCAGAAGACAATCATTTAAATTTTAAATATCATAAATTATTTCATGCTACATATGCGTGTCTGTACACTCGTTCAAAGGGGACAATCAAAAGCGCGGGTTTCATACCTGAACCAGGATTCAAATCTCAACTAAAGATCGTCGTAATGTTTCTGAGAACGTACGGGTGTAGCGTTCTAGTCCAAAGCCGGACGGAGGCTCATCTGTGACGGCCAAGAGCTCCATCCTACACCACGATAGTGGTCGTGAAGGAGTCGATGGATGGATCCCGAGCTGCGGTGGGTGCGGCCCTTCCGACCACATCTGCTGAGCCCGTGGGCTCGAACTCGGGCGGATTCTCGACCGGTCGAGAATGCTTTCGGAAAAACCACCTCTTAAGTCAGCCCCACTCCCGTTCAAATCAGAGCACTCCCACTCACCACGGCGGTGATCACCACGGCGATCAGGATGGCGGGCAATGTGAAACGCATGCTGGATGAGAGGTGTGAGGGGATAGAGGTGGCTGCAGGAAGGAATGTTAGAAAAATCTACTCTGCGGTCAGTGTAAATAAATAGCCCGGGCTGTACCAGAAATCGGGAGGACATTGAAAGGATGCCTCGGCGATATGGCGCTCCGACTAGACCTCCAGCATCCACCGGAAAGATGGCGCCTCATACAGCTTAGCAAGCCCTACTCATTCTTTTGTCAAAAAGCACAAAGCTGGGGCCTCCTCGGCTCCTAACCGATGTCAGAGGCCTCGGGCAGCGTGGGGTAGGTTCTGCTAGTGATCTATCACCACAGCCCGAAAGTGATGTCCTAAGGGTCGTCTCGCCAGGGTTGTGACAAAGGGGCGGCGGAACCTGATCACTTTCGTCAAAGTTCAGGGAACAGAACTATCTGTGGGCAAACCCAATTGATATATGAGCCCTGCAGGCTAACCAAAGGTCACTAGAGAAGGTAGGTAAGTGGCGTGTCGAGGATATAGAGGGGAAGGGCCGGCGAGGAGGGTGGTTTGAGAGTGAAGAAAATGTTTCAAGTCCGAACGCACAGCAAAACAGGTTTGAAAATCAGAATGCATTCCTAGGTGGCTCTTGTCCTGGCGCATCCTAACATTCGAGTCGCCGACAGATCTTCCGCCGGCCCAAGCTCCCAACCGAGCCCGACATCACCACTCTATGTGGGCCGGTCCCCACTCTATGTAGGCGCGCGGCTGTTCGATGGTAAGTAGGACCCCTCGGTCTGAATTTGGAAAGGTCACTGATGCGACAGCGGGTTCGAACAGTGGTGTACTCCGCACGTCAGACTTTCGAGGAGCTGTCACCATATGTCTGCATCAATACATAAAACCGACCCTCTTGAACAGTGCTGTCCGAGGTTCACCGAGGCTTCTGACGCCGGTTGGGAGCGGAGGCCTCGACTGTGTTTTGACAAAAACTGAATAGAATTTCTTAAGCGGTCGGGTAGAGCCATGACCCACTGGTTCACACTGCGGAGATTTGGGTCGGATCAGGAGGAATTGCTGTACTGCAGTAAGCTTAGATACGTACACGGACGTAAATGGGAGAGACAATAAATGTGCATTTATTGGGCTAATTGAAAACACAACAATTGTGCGCGCAAGGTCGACAATTAGGCACCCCAGCTCCCGTGAGGCCGAGGGTGAGAGGGGTGTCGTAAGGGACGGGAGGACCCGGAGAGGGGGCTGGTTATCGAGGTCGTAGTCCGGTGCAAGAATTCTGTGGGAGGTATTGAGGTTAGTGAGCTGACACTTGTCAGAGTAATACAGGGCGCTGCTCAATGAAAAAACAGTTGCTTTGGTTGTTCGACAGGAGCAGGGTTGAGGGCGGACTTTTCCGCAGAAGAGACCGTTGACATGGAGAGTGTACGCCATGCATATTCGCAGCTACAGTAGATGTTATGGGGAGGTCCTGAGGCGAATAATTCTATGCGAAACGCGGACGCGTTCGTTGACCACGTCGTCGAGTAGTCAACTGGCATGGTGGGGAGGGAGAGAACGCGCCGGGTGACTTCGCGATTGGAGAAGTAGTCACGCCTCGTCACTGTCATGCCTTGGGCCGTGGTCACGGGAGGATTCGGCGGCAGACACTGGGCTACGACGGACTCGATGTCGGGTTCATACGAGCGCCGAAGGGCAGAGGAAACGAGACCGTCGAACTACGAACCCCTCCTCCCCCGGTTCTCTTGCCTCATTCAATAAACCCTCAGTGTATCGGGCTTTTAAAACGTTCGGCCTTGGAGAATGCGGAAGGTGATCGTTCAAACGTTCGTGGGTTGTCCAACCTTCGTGTTACACACATGCGTCTGTTACCCCCGGCGTTCAAAGGAGACAACCAAACGGCGATGGTTCTCACACCTGAATTGGAATCCAAATTTCAACTAAAGACCGTCGCAACATTTCTGAAGAAAATGTACGGGTGCGGCCCTCCTAGCCCAGGTAATCATTCGTCGCGACGGCGGTTGAACTCCACGATAACGTTCTTCGGGCAGTCGGCATAAGAGTGGCGAAGTACCCTGAATTCTCCCGTGCCCGGACAGATCACGTATCCGGAGTCATCGTCTCTGCCAGTGACATCCCCGGTGGGTCGAGAATGCTTTCAGAAGAACAACCTCTCAAGTAAGTCCCGCTCCCGTTGAAATCAGCGCGCTCACACTTACCACGGCGGAGATCAACAAGGCGATCAGGATGGCGGGCAGTGTTAATTGCATGCTGGATGGGAGGTGTGGGAAGGATAGAACTGGCTGGAGGAGGGAATGCTAGGGAGATCTACTCTGCACCCAGCTTAAATAGCCCGAGCTGCATCGGAAATCTGCAGGACGTTGGAAGGGTATTTCGAGCACAACCTGTGGCTGCGTGATGGTTCCCATCACAACTTGGAATATTGAATACAGTCAATGCTGTATCAGCGCCAACGGAGAAGGTCTCCGAACACGAACCTTAGAATCGATCGAACGCAAAGCAGAAGAATAAGGCCCAATATAACGCTCCGACGGACCTCCACTACCCGTCTCGTGCATCGGACTTTCGAAGAACCGTCACCATACATCTACACGGTCTCGGCCTGCACTAGGTGAACTAGACCCGGCCTCAATTGCAGGGTCCTAGAGGCCGAACCAATACAGCAAGCAGTAGAAAACGAGGAAGCGACTGGTCCATCTTTCCGTGTCTTGGTGAAAGGAAATCGGTGGACGAGATGGGATCCAAGTACAATTGTGACAAGAGTTGACTTTCGGCCCATCATACTGACCCTCGAAGAAATTACCATCCGCCCTGTCGAATCCGAAAGATCACTAAATCGGTCGGACTCTAAGCTTCCGTCCGGGTTGTAGTCCGAGTTGAAAAATGAGCCGATGGAAGACCCGGGGATGGCAATATGCTCTGCCATCCGTGGTAGTAGATGGAGGAGTGAAACCTGGTGCCTTTGGAAGATGATAAGCACCGAGCGAACAGCAGATCACCCGCCCTGCCCGTATCACGAACATTCGATGAATGGGAAGAACGTTACAGCTTGCGAGATGCGGGGCGTTGCGGGGGGAGGCTGGGGTGGGGGGCACTCCAATCCGAGCAGGCGCGGTGAGTAAGACGAAGTATCGGGCCCGCAGCGGTCGTCGGCCCTCAGGTCTTTATCTTTGCAACAAGTAGCTTATCGCGCCCAGCCCCGTTCGCACAGCGATTACTCTCTCAAACGAGGACATGCGGGCGTACGCAAAGGCCCCAGTCTTGGTGCCGGGCAGTGCGTTCAGTTGGGAAACACGGTCGCAAATGGCTAGTGCGCCGCGTGAGGGTGCTTGCATCACTATTCGAGTTCACCGGTCGTTGCGGTTATGAGAGAGTAGGAGATGAAAGAAGTGCGACTTGGTCGAGATGGTGGTGGTAGCAAGTGAGGAGAGGAATGAGGCTGCCTGCTTCCTGATAAGCCTCGGCTTGATAGTATTGGTGATAGGCGCTGCATAGTTGGCGGTCTCAACGGTCTCGGATCGGCCTCAACGAAACTCCAACGGAGTGGTCGGAAGCCACCACGGGCCTCAACCCACGGGCTTTGACGATGCATGGAATTTTATTTCCCTACATATTGGTTTCTGTTACGCCGTTTCCGCGGTTCAACCACTCCCGACTTGCTCTCACAACTCCTTCCACGTCCGATTCGATCGAGGTTTATTACCATCGCGATCACCCCGGCTTGAGGCGGACACCGTTCCCATACATCCAACCCAAAGGACGCCCCGTGACCCTAGCTGATGTTCGACACCGACAGTACCCGTCTGAACGTATACGTATATCCGCACCCTCGCGTTTGTGTCCAAATATCAGGGGTAGATACCGAAAAGATGTTTGTCCGCTCAATACTAGATATACATGGCATGAAAGGAGACGAAAGAGAGACAAGGAGCGTGAGGCTACGTGAAAGGGCAAGTAAAAGAGCAGAGAGCAGAGTTGAGTAGGAAGGGGGTAGATGACTATCGAGGCAAAGGTATAGATATATCAAGCACACGCAGCACGTCACACAGACGCCTGACACTGAAAGGTTAGGCGTAGAAAACTCAGCTGGTCTCAGAACGGCATGAGTACAATGGTGGGAGGGAGAGAGGGGAAGGGAAAGATGTGATGTATAGTCCATAGGAACCGTGATTGGGGGGTGTTGTACTTCCACCCCGCCTCTGTAAAAGAAAATAAGTGTGGGAGGAAATCAAGGCCATAAATGAGGGAACCACGAGGATCATCATCCATCGGTGTCCATCTCCGCCGGTGATTTTGATCGTAGCCAAACTTCAGCGTTTTCAGCCCCGAAGTCTTTCCCCGTGCCGTTCTCGAGACCATCAACATCTTCGCCCTCGTCCATTGGAAGAGGGCCCACCATACTGTGTGGCGTGGTGACGGTAGAGGCGATCGAGAGCATCCCCATTTGTGTGGAGGGAGACGTCGCTTCAAACGGCGACGGGGGATAGGAGGAGTAGAAGCCCGAGGAGGACCTTGAGAAGTGAAGGGGAGGTAGACACGAAGATCCTCCAGAAGACAGTACCGAAGGTGATGCCGGGACCGAGTTGACATCCGAGGCGGACATTGGGGGAGAGCCAGGGCGGGACTCCACAACGAGAGCTTCCGAGTGTTGCCGCTGGATTCCAACAACCTTGAGTCGCTCTACCCATCTAGTGATCCATCCATGAGACCACGGGATCAGGGGAGGAAAATAAAATCAGAAACTTACGCATCGGCCCTATCCAAACTCTCCTTAAAGACCCCAGTGACACCCCGAATCATATCCAAACTCTCCGTGGCAAGAGTCAAAATCCTCTGTGCAGCCTGGTTCGCAGCAATAGCCGACATCCCATGGCTAGCCACGGTCGGAATGCCTACCATGCTCTGGGTGTTTCTCGTGTGAAGGACAGCACGACTAGTAACGTTGGTCGTCCTCGAATGGGTTGGACTTCCAGGACGGGACAAGGAAGAGGGGTATGGGTTTGAAGCGGAAGAACCTTCAGCGGTGCCATAGCCGTATCTCCCGGACCGCCGCTTTCCCGTACCAGCAGAGTAGGGCTGGGTCGGTTCGGGACCTTGCCTGGTAGCACTCGCCCATCGCTGAGGTAGGTGTAAGATGAACCCACGCACACGTTGGCGAGCAGGTTCGGGGAGTGCGCCACCAGCATACTTGCTGACGATCTCCACGACTTGTCGTATCGTTTCTACCACGTCTCGCTTTACGTCGTTCAAGGTTCTCACGTGGTGTTGAGATACTGTCTCCCCTGAGTGCGCTGCTGCGGCCTGTAATGAAGCCATAAAATCCCTGAGAACTAGGATTTGAGCATCGATATGGTTTGTTGCGTACTATAGTTGTCCATGTTTGAGTGTGTTTCGGATCAAGGTGGAAGGCAGGTTACTGACCTGCAACCACTGCAGACAATATTGCAGCCTTCGCATACTCTCCTCGCTTACGGCGGCTCCTAGTCCACCAGCTTCAAGGAGCATGGCTTGCCAACGGCTCCTCTGAACAACTGCGTGTTGCTGTACTTCTGGTCCGGGAGTAGGGGTACGACCAGAAATCCCCTCCCTCTCGGAACTAGATCGAGCACCGGACTCTCCTTCTGGTGTCGTGGGCATCATTTTGTCCTCACGCTCCTCCTGAGTGGGAGTCCGCGAGGTGCTCCCCCCATACCTGCCGAACTATGATGAAAGCAAGACGCAAATCAGAATTTTGATCGACTGGGCCCCTCCCATCTGGTAATCGGTGCAGGCAAGTCTATCAGACGGTCAAAGAAGATGCTCACCCTATCCAACTGCCTGCAAGCAAATTCGTCCAGTTGAGTGACCGGTAATCGACCAATAACTGGTCTCGATATCGTTTTTACAGATGATTCCATCATTTCGGCGCCATACTAAACGTACACGTGAGATCAACGCGCATTGAGCAGGATGACTTGGAGATATAGAAAAAACGTACTTTGACGACTTTTGAGCTTGCTTTTGTTTGTTCGTAAGCCCGCAAGGCAGTGTTCACGAGAGGTATTGTTGATACACGGGCGACAAAATCGACTGAATTCGCATCGTCAACCGGGTCGACCGTTGATATCGAAGTCGGAGATGATGCGTCGAGGACGAGCGGTGAAGAATGGGACTCTTGTGAACGTGGTAAGCGGTCGCGGAAATGGGGCTCACGAGAGGCAATGAGGGAGATTGTACACACGAATAGAATTTGAACTCGAGGGTTGTGGTCGGCTGTTTCGCATGTCTCCAAGCGCTTTAACGGCGATCCTGACGCTCTCGTCTTGATCATCGAGGGACGGCACGGGGTCCTGTTCTGCCACAGAAGAGGAAGCCATCGTAACGACCTTGTGCTGAAAGCCGGGCGGGATAAGGTGTGTCGGCGTTGTGCAGAAGCGGGCTAGACGAGATCGTAAATTCGGGACGGAGGTTACATGTGCATGTGATTCCCCCTCCACTCTGATGGCACTCTCATTGTCTCCGATGTTGCACACGTCGAGCGTTGAGGATAACGGGTTATTCTCCCCTCTATTTTCATCAATAACGTATGCATCATCATCTAAATGCGCAGGCTTCTGTGGGCCCGTCCGAGGGCCAAGACAAACATGCACAGCGACGTAGACAATTGTAACCGATCACGTTTTTCTTCATGGACAGACTCCAAGTGCACTGGGTTTAACGACGAACCGTACCCCTAAAAACCACCTGGATTTGCTTGAACGTTTGGGACACTGAGGGTGGTGCATACAAGTTCCCCCCAGGGCTGTGATCGCACCTCCGTTAGATTCCTCATCTCTAGTGGCTGGGCACCAGAAAGCATTCCACAGCCGCCTCAGCTATGCAGGAACGAGAATCACCGGTGAGGTGCTGTACCCAGTCTCTTCGTCACCGTCGGAATGTGTTTACCGTACTTATTATTCACCAATTGATCCAACACACCCGTGTGTAATCTGTTCGGCACCGTGTACGGCACAACCCGTTGACGTTTCCACCTGCCTTTGCTTATCTCCCTCTCGTCTGGAACCAAACTTCATCCACCTCACACCCTTCTCGATCTTCTGCCATGAACGACGAGAACGTTGGCGCTGTGGCGTTACTAGAGAGTATTGACCTAGCGGAGGATGATCCGCGAATCGTCCGGACGATCTTGTCGATGCTCAGAGCTCCCGATTACCCTCAGCTGATGTTCAGCTTCCACAACGAGGATACACAGTCTCCCCCAGAAAAGGCTGTTAAATTCGTGAACGCCCTTGATAAGGTGTGTGTTCCGTCGCCACAGCACCCCACGTGTCGTGTTGAACTTACTCCGTCCACTTTCAGGCGCTAGGATATGATGATGGGGCCCCGGAAACTAAGTCCAAGCTCCACCGAGCGTTGAGGAAGACATGCGCAGAAGTCGGGATCTTGCCGTCATCGTGTTATGTGGACGACAGCCAGATTAAGAGGCTCAACGACGTGCCGTTCACTAGGGGAGGCTATTCAGACATATGGCATGGACTGTACCAGGGGGAGAATGTGTCCATCAAAGCGTTCAGGGTCCGGTCAACTGACAACCTAAAGTTTTTGACTAAGGTCTCGAGGTTTCTCAGCAATGGCATAGTCGATCACTGACCGCATCCAATTAATATCAGGCATGGTGCAAGGAGATTGTAGTTCACCGGAATCTTTCCCACCCCAACATTCTCTCATTTCTTGGAGTCAGTTCCGCAGAGCCTCACCCACTGTGCATTGTTTCCAAGTGGATGCCAAATGGAAATATCTCAGGATTTCTTCAACGCGATCACCAATTTAACCGCCAGCTATTGGTGAGGCTTGACAATGATTCTTTAGTAGAGATCTCATATATGTTACTCCATGCCCGCTCACAGCTCATAGACATTGTCCGTGGCTTGACTTACCTTCATTCACAAAATGTGGTGCATGGGGACCTAAAAGGAGTAAGCAAAATTCATAAACTGTGTTTTAATCTGTCACTCATGAAATACGCACAGCCCAATATCCTCATCAGCAATGAAAAAACTGCAGTCCTATGTGACTTTGGATTGACATCCTTAACTACTGATGT
>Ga0307515_10018086_pt1 | contig 12791 bp, 9 predicted proteins | sample 17_EM_MG_FD_194513 | JGI IMG/M metagenome (GOLD analysis project Ga0307515, IMG submission 194513) | Populus trichocarpa ectomycorrhiza microbial communities from riparian zone in the Pacific Northwest, United States - 17_EM | ecosystem: Host-associated > Plants > Roots > Unclassified | place... | reverse complement strand
TGGCGGCGCTGACGACGACGGTTTCACCGGCCTTGGGATTGATGATCTTCACCAGGCCATACCAAGCGGTCACGCCGGGCATGCCGACCGGGCCGAGGTAGGCGGACAGGGGAATGTGCGTCGTGTCCACCTTTTGCAGCACGCCGCGCTGGTTGGCGTCGACGGTCTGGAACTCCTGCCAGCCGCCCATGCCGACGACCTTGTCGCCGATGGTGAAGTGGCTGTTCTTCGACTCGACCACTTCACCGACGGTGCCGCCGATCATGACCTCGTCCAGCGGCTGCGAGGCCGCGTAGCTCTTGCTCTCGTTCATGCGGCCGCGCATATACGGGTCCAGGCTGAGGAAGTGGTTGCGCACGCGCACCTGGCCATCGGCCAGGGCACTGAGCTCGGCTTCGACGAGGCGGAAGTTGGCGGGTGTCACCTCGCCCTTGGGGCGGGCGGCGAGGACGATTTGACGGTTGGTGTTGCTCATGCGGGTCTCCAGGCCGGGTCGGTCCCGGCCAGCGGAGGGCATTGAAGCATGGGGTAGCCGACTGGTCACGTCCCCTGGGCGACAGAAAAGCACGGTCGTGCTTTTTGTGCCTGAAGGTGCCAACGGCGGACAGGTCCTGCCGCGTTTGCAGGCGGTGGTCGCCCGCGCCGGTTCAGGCGCCTGTCTTGATCGGGTAGTTCGTGCAGCCCAGCTTCGCGGAGATGTCGCGGCTGGCAGCCTGCAGCATCTTGACGTACTCCGGCGCCTTGGCGACATCGAAGCGGAAGGTCGGAAAGGACACGCTCATGCCGGCAATGGGCTGGCCGAGGCGGTCGAAGATGGGCACGCCCAGGCAGCGGATATGGTCGTCGAATTCCTCGCGGTCCTCGCCGTAGCCCTGCGCCTTGACGGTCTCCAGCTCGGCCAGGAAGGCCGGGCGCTCGGTGATGGTCTTGTCGCGAAAGCGCTTGAACTCGGCGCCGTCGAGGATGCGGTCGCGGCGCTCGGGGTGCTCCCAGGCCAGCAGCACCTTGCCGATGGCCGTGCAGTGCAGCGGCGCACGCCGGCCAACACGTGAGTACATGCCCAGCATGTGGCGCGAGTCGACCTTGTGGACGTAGAGGATCTCGCTGTCGATGAGGCTGCCCAGGTGGACCGTCTCGCCGGTGGCGTCGGCCAGCATCTGCATGGGGTGCTTGGCCAGGTCGACCAGGTCGGGCGAGGGCAGGGCCTTGGCGCCGATCTCGAACATGCGCATGGCCAGGCCATAGCGTTCGCTGTCGGCTTCCTGGCGCACATAGCCCAGGCTCTTCATCGTCTGAAGGAAGCGGTAGACCGTTGCCTTTGGCATGGCCAGGCGCACGGACAGGTCCGTGATACCGATATCACTGCGTTCGCCCAGCGCATTCAGGATGGCGAACACCTTGAGTACCGCCGCAACCGATTCCGGTTGCTTTGCATCGCCAATGTCTTCGTCCATCGTTTTGATTCTTTCGGGCGCTTGTTTCGGGATTCCCAGAGTCGGATTCTGACTCAGGCCAGCCGTGGCCCGGCGGCAGTGCGGATTTGCTCAACAAGACGATTGGGGTCGGTGGACCGCAGCGCCGCCGTGTCATAGACGTCTTCCGGTCGCCAGCCGACGTCGGCCGACAAGCTCTCGCCCGGGTGGGCGGCCTGCCAGGCGGCGAGGATGTCGATCGGCTGGCCGTTGAGCCGGCTGCCCCGGTCGACGAAGGCCGTGCCCTTGAGGCGGCGGATCAACTGGTCTGCACCGATGCCGGCCGGCAGCTCCCAAGCATTGCCCTCGCTGACCAGGCGCGATTGGATGCCGACGCCCAGCGAATAGCCGAAATCCTCGCGCTGGTTGGCACTGAAGAGGTTGCTGGCGACATGCACGCGGCCGAAGCGAACGCGCGGCGTGCGCTCCTTGCAGGCATGGAAGTGGTTGTGGTGCAGCGTCACGCGCAGCTTGCCGTTGTCCGACGTCATGCTGTCGTTGTTGCCGATCAGCATGGTCTTGTCGTGGGCCTGGAAGCGGCACCAGGACACGGTGACGAGGTCGCTGCCGTTGGTGATGTCGAGTAGGCCGTCGTGGTGCTGCACGCGCTGACCCAGGCGGATGGGTTCGAGCTTGTCGGGGTGGCGGCCGTCGTCGAAGAGGCAGTGGTCTACCCACACGCGCTCGGCGCCGCGCAGCGACAGCGCGTCGTACTCCGAGTTCCACTCGCCGTGCCCGTTGTCGCGCGGCTCCCAGGCGGGGAAATGGTCGTAGGCGTCGGAAAAGCGCAGGTCGCGGATGACGATGTTGCTGACCTTGTCCAGCAGCACCATCCCGTGTTCAAAGCCCGCGCCGGGCGCTGCGCCCAGCAGCGTCGTGTTGGACGGCAGACGCACGATGGACACGTCGGCCTGGCGCTTCTCCGAGCGCTTGCGGGCGTCTTCCAGCGGACCCTTGGGGTCGTCGCGTCCCCAGGTGGCGGGATCAAACGCGCGGTCGAACGCATCGAAGTTGAACTCGGAGTCGCGGAAGGCCTCGGCGCCGCCGGGGCAGAGGTCGATGAGCTTGTGCAGGCGGATGATCTTGGGCTTGTCACCCAGGCGCAGCGCTGCGTTCAGGCCGGCGCGGTCGTGCACGTCGAAGATGTGCTCGGGGATAGCCCTGGCGCCGCCGGTCGTGGCGCCGACGCCGGCCCAGCCCAGCGGCAGTTCGACCGGAGCAGGCGTGGTGCTGGCGCAGCCGCCCAGCGCAGAGAGGCCGGCGAGGGCGAGAAGGTGGCGGCGATGCAGGTTCATGGGTGGTTGTTGAATTCGTTCATGCGGTTGCCGGCGGCGTCGAAGGGCCGGCGCGAGGTGCTGGCCGACCAGGGGCCGATGTGGGCGCCGATCTCGCTGTCGCGTACGACGGCCATGCCGTTGGGGCTGGTGCCGGCCGTCCACGTGCCGGCCTTGACGCCGGCATCCCAGGCGCGGCCGAGGGATGCGTTGCCGGCGGCTAGGCCCGGCTCGCCAACGAGACGGCTGTGCGTGACGAGGAAGCCCTGGGCCACATCCGGGGCCGTGCTGGGCGCCAGCACGATGCCGCCCTGGCCGGGCTTGCGGCGGTTGGCGCGACTGAGGATGGTGCTGCGGTCTATGACCAGCGTGGCATTGCCGAAGATGAAGTCCACGTCGCCGGCGATGAGGCTGTGGCGGATCAGCTGGCGAGCCGGCTGATCAGGAGCGCGCCGCTTGACGTAGAGCGTGTCCTGGTGGCCCAGCAGGCGCACGCCTTCGAGCTGGATACGGTCGCCCATCAGGGTCAGCGCCACGGCTTGAGCGCCGCCGCTTTCCCCCACGCCGGCCGGGTAGGCCTCGCCGCGGCGCACGCCGTCCATCGCGTCGTTGGCGATGGTCAGCGAGATGAGCTGCACGTCGTTGCTCTGCACCAGCATGCTGGTGCTGCCGCTGGTGCCGATGGTGGCCTTGCCGAGTTCCGGCCAGCAGGGGTGCGCCGCCTCGTTCTCGCCCTTGGGCTTGCCGGAGAAGCGGTTGTCCACCAGCACGACGGCGCTGGCATTCAATGCCGAGCCGATCAGCGCCAGCGGTGCCTTGTCCTTGATGCAGAGCGGGCCGCGGTAGGCGCCGGGCTGGATGTGGATGACCCAGCGCTTGCTGCCGTCAGCCGGCACCTTGTCGATGGCGGCCTGCACGGACTCGCCCGGCTTGACGATGAAGTCGGGCGGTGCGGCGGCAAGGTCGGCCAGCGGCGCGGGCTGCCAGTCGCCAAGGTAGGCGGCCACGGTGTGGGCCGCTGCCTGCTCGGCGGTCAGCTGCGGGCGTGGCTGCGCCTGGCTCACGCCAGTGGCCAGGACCAGGGCCAGCGTGAGCAAGGGCTTCACAGGTCGGCCAGGTAGAGGGCCGGCTCGACGCCGTTCGCGCGCTCCTTGTCGCAGCTGAACAGCACCTGCTTGTTGTCTGGCGTGAAGCTGGGGTGCGGGTGCGTGACCTGGCGGTCGTCCTTGTAGACGTCCCAGCCGCTGTCGTGGCGGGCGATGGTGCGAGTCGTGCCGGCCTTCAGGTCGAACAGGTGCAGGTAGGGGTCGCCCACCAGCATCGCGTTGCTGGCCGTGCTGTCATGGCTGACCTTGCCCACGCCATCGCCGACGATGAGCGTGCCGTCGTGGTTGCTCATCAGGTGCGAGCACTGCGGCATGGCCGTCAGCAGCTTGTTCTCCAGCGTGACGGGGTCCAGGCTGTAGATCCAGCGCTCGGGCGACTTCACGTTGTAGCTGACGTAGATCATGGCGCTGCCGTCCGGCACCCAGAACTCGTGCGTGCAGCTTTCGCCGTCGAGGTGTTCCTTGCCGCAGCGGCGGTTGGTGCCGTCCTCGTTGATGAACCACATGCGCGCGTCGATGAGATCGTGCGGGCCCTCGTGGCAGTAGGCGACGGTGTTGTCGTCGAAGGGGCGGTACTGCGGGTGGCCCAGCCAGCCGCGCTGCTCCAGGATGACGGTGCGCTTGCCCGTGGCCAGGTCAACGCTGAACAGGCGGCACAGCGGCCGCTTGTGGAACATCTCGTTGAACTTCTGCCAGGTGTTCAGCGGGAACCAGTCGTCGGCCGAGATCTCTATGCCGACGATCTTGGTGCTGGCGCTGTTGCTCACCCACGTGCCATAGCCCACCCAGGCGTCGGGCACGACGTAGAGGACTTCCTCCTGAAGTGTGGCCAGGTCCAGGCGGATGAACTTGCGCTTGTCACGCACGAAGTAGAGGTGCTTATCGTCGGGGCTCAGGAAGCCGCCGAAGGTGTTCTCGCCCACGCCGTCGGTGAGCTGGACGCAGCGCTGGGTGTCGAGGTCCAGGAGGTGGTAGTTCCAGTTCGGGCTGGGGTTGGGGCCGAACTCGCCGCCGAAGATCAGCTTGCGGCCATCGTTCGTGAAGCACTTCTGATAGAAGTAGTTTCGATGGCAGGTGACGTCGGGCGGCGTCAGGCGCGTGACGCGGGCGCCGGTGTCGGGGTCCTCACGGGTGAGGAATTCAAATTTTCGTTCGGTGGACTTCATAGGATCCTCTGCAGCAGGGCATTGCCTTCAGCGACGAGGCGGCGTGCGGCCTCGGCGTCGGTGGTTTTGTTGTAGGCGATGGTCTCGAAAACCTCGCGCATGACCGCCGGCTCGGGGATCGCGGCGGCGGCGCTCAACGCTGGCTCTCTTTCTCGCCGGCGTAGAAGACCCAGAACTTGCTGCTCCAGAACGACATCGCAGCGAGGCCGGCGACCAGCGCGAACAGCACCCAGCTCAGCGCCGCGCCATAGCCCAGGTTGAAGAAGCGCAAGCTCTGGTCATAGATGTACAGCGCCAGCACATAGGTGGAATGCAGCGGGCCGCCCTCGGTGATGAGGTAGGGGCCGTTGAACTCCTGGAGGGCATGCACCATCTGCATGATCAGGTTGAAGAAGATGACCGGCGTGATGAGGGGCACGGTGATCTTCCAGAACTGATGGTGCTGGCTGGCGCCGTCGATCTCGGCGGCTTCGTAGAGCGACTTGGAGACGTTCTGCAGCGCGGCCAGGAAGATGACGCAGGCCGAGCCGAACTGCCAGCTGAAGAGCAGCACGATGGTCCACATCGAGTAGTGCTCGTCGGCCAGCCAGGGGATGGGCTCGAAGCCGAGCTTGCCCAGGATGATGTTGACCAGGCCGTACTTGGCGAACACGAAGCGCCACAGCACCGCCACGGCGATGGAGCCACCCAGGATGGACGGGATGTAGAAGGCTGCGCGGAAGGCGTTGATGCCCTTGAGCTTGAAGTTCAGCACCTGGGCCACGACGAGGGCGAAGCCCACACGCAGCGGCACCGCCAGCAGCGCGAAGGTCAGCGTGACACCGAGGGATTTCGTGAACAGCGGGTCGCCGGCCAGCATCTCTTCGTAGTTGCGCAGGCCGATCCATTCGGGTGGGTCGATCAGGTCGTACTGCGTGAAGCTGAGAGCGAAGCTCATCACGAAGGGAAAGGCCTTGAACAGCAGCACGCCCAGCACGAATGGCAGGACGAACATGAAGCCAAGTCTCTTGTTCTCGTACATCGCCCGGTGTCTCCTCCGAGGCTTGTTCTGAACGGGCCCGCTTGGCCGCGGGCCGCGTACTGCAGATGCCTTTTAGCGCGCCAGCCAGCCGCCGTCGACTGCGATGGTGTAGCCGTTGACGTAGTCGGACGCCGTCGACGCCAGGAACACGACCGGGCCGGCCAGGTCTTCGGGCTTGCCCCAACGGCCGGCCGGGATGCGTTCGAGGATGGCGCTGTTGCGCTGCTCGTCGGCGCGCAGAGCGGCGGTGTTGTTGGTGGCCATATAGCCCGGGGCGATGGCGTTCACATTGATGCCGTGCGCGGCCCACTCGTTGGCCATCAGGCGCGTGATGCCCATGACGCCGCTCTTGCTGGCCGTGTACGAGGGCACGCGCACGCCGCCCTGGAAGCTCAGCATCGACGCGATGTTGATGATCTTGCCGCCCTTGCCCTGGGCAATGAAGGCCTTGGCCACGGCCTGCGACAGGAAGAACACCGACTTCAGGTTCAGGTCCATGACGTCGTCCCAGTCGGCTTCCGAGAACTTGATGGCGTCCTCGCGGCGAATGATGCCGGCGTTGTTGACGAGGATGTGCACTTCGCCATTCAGCGCCTTGGCCTGGGCGACCAGGTCGGGGATGCAGCTGATGTCGCCCAGGTTGGCGCGCAGGTCCAGGAAGCGGCGGCCCAGGGCCTCGACGCCGGCCTTGGTCTCATCCGGCTCGGAGACGTTGACGCCGACGACGTCGGCACCCGCCTGGGCCAGCGCCAGCGCCATGCCCTGGCCGAGGCCCGTGTTGCAGCCAGTCACGATGGCCGTCTTGCCGGCCAGATTGAAGTTCTGAAGAACCATGTCAGTAGTCCAAGGTGCGGAGCACCAGTTGCGTCGAAGGAACACGGCCTGACCGAATGACAACCGCCGTGAACTTGTAGCGGAATGTGAAGAAGTCTTTCGGGGTGCTGCCGCGATTGGATCGTTAGAGTTGAAACGCGGTTCCAAATTTCGGTTGAACGAAGCTTAGGCCATTTGAGATGTGTTGCGGAATCATGGTTTCTATTTAGTGAACCACTGTTCCGATTTTGCCATCTTCCGCCTATCATCGTCCACAAGCCACCCCAAGAACAACAGTCATGAGCCGCCATTTCCTCATGATGAACATCGCGCAGAACAACGGCGCGACCTTGTCTGGCCAGCTTTTCCCTCGCCGCGGCGCCTACCTGTAGACGTCGAGGCACAACCGGCGCTCGCGCTACAGCGAAGCCGGTTTCGAAATTGAAGGGTGCCCTGCGTGCGCCCCGGTAATCGCCCTACCCAGACCCCCAGAGCTGCCAGCGCTGATGCGCCCAGGCGGCCTCGCACCAGGAGACCTTCATGCCCGCATTCCGTCCGTCCCACCGCCTGGCCCTGCGTCCGGTGGCCCTGGCCGTCACCCTCATTGCCGCGCCCGCCTGGGCCCAAGAGGCCGCCGCGCCCGCCGCTCAACTCGAGACCGTCACGGTCACCGGCATCCGCGCCTCGCTAGAGAGCGCGCTCAACGCCAAGCGCCAGGACAAGGGCATCGTCGATGTCATCAAGGCCGAGGACATGGGCAAATTCCCAGACACCAACCTCGCCGAGTCCCTGCAGCGCATCCCGGGCGTCGTCATTGACCGCGACGCCGGCGAAGGCCGCAATATCACTGTGCGCGGCCTGGGCGGCGACTTCGCCCGCACCCGCATCAACGGCATCGAAGCCCTGGCCACCACCGGCGGCACCGACAGCTCCGGCGGCGCTAACCGCACCCGCGCCTTCGACTTCAACGTCTTCGCGGCCGACCTCTTCAACTCGCTGACCGTGCGCAAGAGCAGCTCGGCCGACGTGGACGAAGGCTCGCTGGGCGCCACCATCGACCTGCAGACCGCGCGCCCCTTCGACATGAAGAAGTTCGTGGCCGCCGTGTCGGTCAAGGGCACCTACAACCAGCTGTCCGGCAAGACCACGCCCAAGACGTCGTTCCTGATCTCCAACACCTTCGCCGACAAGAAGATTGGCGTGCTGCTGTCGGGCGCCTACTCGGAGCGCAAGGTCTATGAAGAGGGCTTCAGCACCGTGCGTTGGGACAACGGCCCGTCGTCGAACACCACCACCGCTGGCGTGTCGACCACGGGCTGGTGCCCGCCGCAGGGTTATGTTCTGCCTGCTGCTACCGCCCTGCCGGCCGGCTCCACTGCCACCACCTGCGGCCCGGCCGCGCAAGGCGTGGCCCGCCTGCCCAACACGCCGGAGAACCTGGCCGCCTTCAACACGGCATCTCTGGCCACCAACTTCCACCCGCGCCTGCCGCGCTACGGCCGCCTCACCCATGACCAGCAACGCCTGGGCCTGACCGGCGCCATCCAGGTCCGTCCGTCCGACACGACGCTGATGACCTTCGACATGCTGTACAGCAAGCTCAAGGCCACCCGCCAGGAAGACTTCCTGGAAGCCATCTCCTTCAGCCGCGCGCTGTCGGCCGGCGGCAAGCAGCAGACCAGCGTGCTGGCGGCCGAATACAACAGCGCCGGCCAGATGACCTACGGCAAGTTCAACGGCGTGGACATCCGCGCCGAGTCGCGCTTCGACAAGCTCAGCACCGAGTTCAGCCAGCCCACGTTGACCATCGAACAGGAAGTCGGCGAGTCGGTCAAGGTCACGCTGCGCGCCGGCCGTGCCAAGTCGCGCTTCAACAACCCCATCCAGACGACCACCACGCTGGACGCGCCCAACGTCGACGGCTATATCTACGATGCCCGCGGCAACGACCGCGCACCGCTGATCAGCTACGGCAACCTCAACCCCAGCGACGCCAGCGGCGGCTTCAAGATCTACGGCGTGCCGGTCGGCTCGACCGCCATCACCAACTTCACGCCCAGCGAAATCCGCATCCGCCCGAACGGCGTGACGAATCGCCAGGACGTGGCCACTGCCGACGTGGCCTGGGAAGCCATCCCCGATGTGCTGACCATCAAGGGCGGCGTCAGCTACAAGCAGTTCACGTTCACGAGCTACGACTTCCGTCGCACCGTCGAGACGATGAACACGCTGCCAGCCAGCGTCATCCCCAACAGCCTGGTCACGACGCTGAGCGGCTTCGGCAAGGGCCAGGACCTGCCCGCCGGCTCGGTGACGTCCTGGGTCATCCCCAATCTGGACGCCATCTCCAGCGCCTACGACATCTATTGCAACTGCCTGAAGACCGGCCCGGCGGGCGGCCCGGGCGACTTCCGCCTGACCTCCATCACCAACGGCGCCGGCCGCGGCGGCAACCGTGCCATCACCGAGACCGACAGCGGCACCTGGCTGATGGCCGATTTCGAGACCAAGCTGGGCGGCCTGCCGGTGCGCGGCAACCTCGGCACCCGCTACGTGAAGACGGCCATCGTCGCCAGCGGCTACCTGGCCACCGGTGGCGGCAGCCTCGTCACGGCCTCGCGTCAGTACAGCGACTGGCTGCCCTCCGTCAATCTGGCGACCAACCTCAGCAAGGACTTCATCGTTCGCGCTGCGGCCGCCAAGGTCATGTCGCGCCCGCCGCTGCAGAACCTGAACCCCGGCGGCACGCTAAGCGCCACCGGCACGCTGAGCTACACCGGCGGCAACCCGGCGCTTGACCCCTTCCGCGCCACCACGCTGGATGCCAGCGCCGAGTGGTATCACTCCAAGAACGCCTTCATCGGCCTGGGCGTATTCCAGAAGAACATCAAGAGCTATGTGCTGACGCAGGTCCGCAACATCCCGTACAACCAGACCGGCCTGCCGATGTCGTCGTTGCCGAGCAACTTCACCGGCGATGAAATCTTCGCTGTCAGCGCACCGGTCAACACCCCGGGCGGCAAGCTGCAAGGCTTTGAAGTCAACGTGCAGCAGCCGTTCACCTTCCTGCCGGGCTGGGGCAAGAACTTCGGCATGCTGGCCAACTTCACGCAGGTGAAGTCCAAGATGGACTACGTGCTGTCGGCGGCCATCGGTGCGCCCACCGTGCGTGAAGACCTGGTCAACCTGTCGCCGCGCTCCTGGAACCTGTCGGTCTACTACGACGACGGCACCTTCAGCGGCCGCGTGTCCAGCTCGGCTCGCTCGGCCTTCCTGACCACCATCCCGGCCGGCAACAACCAGGACGTGGCGGGCAAGAACAAGACCTTCAACGTCGACTTGTCGATGAGCTACAAGATCAACAAGGAGCTTGAAGTCACGTTCGAAGCCGCCAACCTGACCAACCAGCCGAACGACCAGTTCATCTCGCGTGCGATGAACAACGTGGTGGTGAACAACTACACCGGCCGCGAGTTCATCGTCGGCGGCCGCTACAAGTTCTAAGGCGGACAGCGCCCAGAAGAAAGCAAAGGGCGCAGACCTACGTCTGTGCCCTTTTTTGCTTGCGGAACCCTGCAGGTCTCCGCGCCCAAGAAGTGCTGCCTGCCGCCCATCGCGGCAGGCCAGGCCTCAGTCAACGGAGACAGCATGAAGACATTCAAGACCCTGGCGGTCATTGCCGCCGCATGCCTGGGCAGTGCCGCTGCCTGGGGCGCCGGCGGCCTGCCGGTTGGCACCGTCATTACGGCCCAAGTCAACGGTGCCAGCACGACGCTGCTGGGGCTGGACCATCTCTTCGAGGATGAGGCCGGCAGCAACGTCACGGCGCTGGCCGCAGCCGACCTGGAGTTCCTCACCGGCGACGCCAACGTCGGCATCGACTTCTTCACCGATGGCCGCGTGCAGATCTGGAACAACAGTGGCGCCGCCAGTCTGGGCGGCAACTACAGCTTCACCTTCAGCTTTGCAGGACTGGGCCAGCCCCTTGCGAGCTTCGTGCCGCTGGACCTGAGCGAGGTCAACGGCGGCAACGTCAGCCTGCTGCTCGTGGACGACCACACCGTCAGCCTCACGCTGACCAACCTGAACTTCAGCGACGCTTACGGCAGCTTCACGACGCAGCTCAACGTCACCGCCGTGCCCGAGCCCGCCAGCCTGGTGCTGATGGGCGCCGGCCTGGGCCTGCTGGCGCTGCGCCGCACGAAGAGGGTAGCCGCATGAAGGCCGCCCAACGCCTGGGTGCCATCGCAACGCTGCTGGCGCTGAGTCTGCCGGCCTTCGCCCTCGACGCTGCCCAGCAGACCGCGCCCACCGATGGCTGGGGTGCCGGCACCGTCGGCGGCAGCGCCGCCACGCCCGAGCACATCTACACCGTGCACAACCGCGCCGAGCTGCTGAACGCACTGGCCAATGGCGCCAATGCAGCCAAGATCATCAAGGTGGCCGGCACCATCGACATGACCGAGGGCACGCCCTTCGCTACCACGGCCGACCAGAAAGTGCGCGCCCGCGTGCGCCTGCCCAGCAACACCACGCTGATCGGCGAAGGCCCCGGCGCCGGCTTCGTCAACGCCTGGCTGGACATCACCAGCGTCAGCCAGGTCATCGTGCGCAACCTGCACCTCATCGCGCCCTGCGATGTCGGCCCAATCTGGGACCCGACCGATGGGGCTTTAGGCAACTGGAACTCGGCCTACGACGCCATCGGCATCGTCACCGCCACGCAGGTCTGGATCGACCGCAACACCATCACCGACGCGCCCGTCACCGACGACACGCTGCCGGTCGAGAACGGCAAGACCAAGCAATGCCACGACGGCGCCATCGACATCACCAAGGGCGCGGACCTCATCACCGTTTCCTACAACGTCGTCACGGCCCACGACAAGTCCATGCTGATCGGCGGCTCCGACAGCCAGACGAGTGATGCTGGCAAGCTGCGTATCACCATCGCCAACAACGTCTTCAGCGGCGTGACCCAGCGCGTGCCGCGCGTGCGCTTCGGCCAGGTCCACGTCTTCAACAACTACTTCGTCGGCAGCAAGACGGCCAGCCCCTACGCGCACTCTTACAGCATCGGCGTGGGCAAGGCGAGCAACGTGCTGTCGCAGGCCAATGTCTTCGCCGTCGATGGCGCGACCGGCTGCAACAGCGTCGTCGTCTACGCCAGCTCCGACCACACTGGCGTCTTCCAGGACAGCGGCTCCACCGTCAACGGCGCGCTGCTCGGCGCCTGCAGCGTGGCGGCGGGCACGGCCTTCACGCCGGGCTATGTCTTCAAGCCGCGGCCGGTGGCCCTCGTCAAGGCCAACGCTTTGGCCCAGGCCGGCGCCGGCAAGCTGACGACGCAGATCAGCGGCAGTGGCAATGTCTACGACGTCGCCGGCACCAAGGTGCCGGCCGCCAACGAGAGCGGCGTGCACACCGACACGCGCCTGTCGCTGTCCTTCGACGCGCCGCCGGCCATTGGAACGGCCGGCAAGGTCAGCGTCTGGCGCGCCAGCGACGACGTGCTCGTCGACAGCATCGACCTCAGCAATGCGCCGTCCGCCAGCGACACGCAGACCGTGCTAGCCCGCACCAACCTCGAGATCGACGCGCTGGGGCTGGGTGCCATGCCCGACGGCGCCAGCTTCGCGCGCTACGTCTGGTACCGGCCGCTCAGCGTCAAGGGCAGCACGGCCTCGGTCAAGCTGCACAGCAACAAGCTCGACTTCGGCACGACCTACTACGTGACCATGGACGCCGCCGTGCTGGCCGGCACCATCAAGGGCGCCAGCTTTGCCGGCATCAGCAAGGCCGACAACTGGAAGTTCACGACCCGCGCGGCACCCGCCAGCTTCACGCAGATCAGCGTGGACGACAACGGCTCGGCCGCCCACTTCCGCACGCTGCAGGGCGCGCTGAACTGGGTCATGAAGAACTGCTCGACCAACAGC
>Ga0307515_10018084_pt1 | contig 12791 bp, 10 predicted proteins | sample 17_EM_MG_FD_194513 | JGI IMG/M metagenome (GOLD analysis project Ga0307515, IMG submission 194513) | Populus trichocarpa ectomycorrhiza microbial communities from riparian zone in the Pacific Northwest, United States - 17_EM | ecosystem: Host-associated > Plants > Roots > Unclassified | place... | reverse complement strand
TGTCAGCGGGGACGAAGGGTAGCGGGGGGGGAGCTCCGCCATCTAGCCGGCTCGCCCGGAGGCGGAGGGGATATCAGGGTCCTGTCATACTCTAATTAGAGTCAATACAGTATGATTAAACAAACAACAACGTTCCCAAAGAAGATGTTGATTTTCACAGAGTGCTCTACAGTGATTAGAGGTATTCTCAGGTTTGTCGCAGGAACTCCCTGGTGCTCCCAAGCTTGTCGTCGGCGCTAACAGGCATGTCATTGGCGCTCCCAGACTTGTCGTCGGCGCTCCCAGAGTTGTCGCTGGCGCTCCCAGGTGCTCTCAGGTGCTCCCAAAGTTCTCTTCGGCGCTCCGAGGTGATCTCAAACTTATCACAATCACTCCCATGGTACTCCGGTACCAGTCATCAGAGATCCCAGTAACTCCGAACGCCGGCCGGAATGCCCTCCTAGGGTCTGATACTCTCCTGAAATTAAAGCTTCCAAGTTTACTCTCCACATCCTCCATCAGCAAAATGTAAATCGGTCTAGACACAACCCGCAATCCTCCCAGACTCTCCGGGCGACCTCACCAGCGCTTCTAAATACTTCTAGATGCTCTCAGACCCCCCCTGGAGTTAAGCAATGTGCCCCCAGACTCTGCAAGAGCATTCTCAGGTGCTCCGGAAAGCACCTGCAGTTATGGAGGTGCGTTCAGGATGCTTCGACATTTGACTTATAGAATAGTCAAATATTGGAGCTCCTGAGACCTCTGCGCAGATCTCCAGGAGACTTCGAGAGAAGCTGAGACCTCTGCGCAGCCCTGCGGGATACTTCGAGAGCAGCCGAGACCGCTGCTCAGCTATGCGGGAGACATGGTGCTGAACTCTCACAGCAGTGGTTCTTACATATCCACAATGCATTTCGTCTTATCATTTTCGTCTTTGTTACAGTCACCAGATTCGCAACATCATAATATGGCATGTATTATTTAAGTCTTTCTATATATATACACACGGTCAATCTGGCCGCAGATGGTACTCGAGCATAATCGGAGGAGCACCTGGACACGCCCATTGACAGAACTTAGAGATGCACCACTTGGCTGCCGTTGTGGTGAAACGATGGAGCTAGATGGCAGAGAGCCCACCGTCAACTCTCCGCCGCACCTCTCGCGACATCCAAACGGAATTCATCAGAAAAAGTGGTTCAATTTCGAGGAGCATAGGAGTCGGGTGAGAAGATATGATACTACCCGGCGTTGAGGATCCGCGCAATTGCGCGCATCCACGAAATCTTGGACAGAGCGAGTGAGACCAAAAGTTGGGAAAGATAGAGTGTATATTTTCATTGTATGATAAGATGAGATGGAAATGAGATGTCTATCTACTGTGGGGTCTGCCGAATGCATACTCCCCGTCACTCTGTCTACCTCCGTTACCCCTGTATCTCTGTTCAACCGCCATCGCTCCTTGAAGATGTACTTTGAGGCCATGATCGAACGTGTTTCGAGATGCGCTTGTTTACTGAGATTGAGTGAACTCAGAGATGCACTTGGAAGCTGTGATTGAGCGGCATTGTAGATGAACTGGGAGGCCGAGATCGAGTGAACTCAGAGGTGCACTTGGAAGCCATGATTGAGCGAGTGTGGAGATGCACTTTAAGGCTGAGATCAAGTGACCTCAGAGATGCACTTGGAGGCCGGGATCGAGCGACTTTGCAGCTGCACTTGGAGACCGAGAGATGGAGTGAACTCAGAGATGCACTTGGAGGTGGTGAGTGAGAGAGTTTGGGTATGCACTTGGTGACTGAGATCGAGTGAACTCAGAGATGCACTGGGAAGCCCTGATTGAGCGACAGTGGAGATGCACTGGGAGGCCGAGATCGAGTGAACTCAGAGGTGCACTTGGAAGCCGTGATTGAGCGAGTTTGGAGATGCACTTGAAGCATCGGCAAAAGTGCAAATCGACTACTGGCTGCGCTACGCGCAGCTCATAGCAAGCTTCCCATGGACTCCTGCGCGACGCGCAGCCTATAGTCCTCTATAGTCGATTCATAGAGATGTGCGCGTAGGCCTATGGAATTATATACGGCTGCCGGCCAGAGATGGACCTATACATGTCTTTACTGTCTGCTTTATACCGGCACTGTACATACTATCGCTGCGAGTCTGCATGAGACCCCGCTGGCGATTGAAAGCCTGCTCTATAGCCTACTTGAGAGCCTGCTTGAGAGCCTGCTTGGGAAAGCCGCGCTTCGGGAGGAGTAGACTTTTCCTCCACTGGAAGCCTTTGGCCGATTGCAAACTCTGAGTTTGTGGAAGCTTTGGCTAATAGATGCCTCTAAGTCTGTGGAAGCTTTGGCTAATGGAAGGCTCTAAGTCTGGAAGCTTTGGCAAATGGAAGGCTCTAAGTCTGTAGAAGCTTTGATGCTAACGTTGACGTAGCCAACCTACTTGGCTAAGTGCTTCTAGTACTGTAATCACCAATACCATCACCATCGCCATCGCCATCGCCATCGTCACCATCTCCATCAGCCCCAGACCGAATGCGCACACATACACCCACAATCGATGGGAAGCGGATACTAGATTCCGCTGGAAAATCTGAGTCGGAGATCTGCTCTCCCCAAGTTCGAATTGCCTACCTTTCCTGCGGAATCGAAGGCTACAATTGTCAACACCATGACCATGAGGCATCGTGAGATCTTGTCACGGTGGCCGCGCTAAAGATAAGGTTAAGACTATGATATCTACTGACGTCATGATTTCGGCTACCATATGCCACCCGCCACCCGCCTCCCGGTGCCTGGCACCTGCAACTCAGCAAGTCTCTGGATCGAGCACCCCGGAGGATACATGGAAGCATATAGTCAAGTGAGATTGGGAGTGTACTTGAGAGCGTGCTCGGGAGTGTGCTTGAGAGCATCTTGAGAGCTTACTGGGAGTGTACAGTCAAGCAGGCTGGGAGTGTGCCATCGAGTGCAATTGAAACAGTTCTTGAGAGCATGCCCGGGAGTGTACTTGGGAGCGTCTTGAGAGCTTACTTGAGAGCATAAGTCAAGTAGACTGGGAGTGTGCCATCGAGAGCAATTGGGAACGTACAGTCAAGCAGGCTGGGAGCGTGCAATGAAGTGCATCTGGCAGCTTGATTTCAAGTTTGTTGTATGCAATGTGATGTATAGTATCCAGCGCACAAAATCGCATGTGTATCATTGTAATCTAGTCAACATGTAGGTCCATAGGACATTCATAGTGCCACGCGTCAAATATGCAATGAATTACTGTCCAAAAAATAGATACTCTATGAGATACGCATCGCGTAAGGTCATTTTTCCTGGTGAGGCTGAGATCGAGTGTACACAGAGATGCATTTGGAGGTCGGGATCAAGCGAGTTTGCAGATGTACTTGGAGACTGAGTGATGGAGTGAACTCATAGATGAACTTGGAGGCGGGGAGTGCAAGACTTTGGAGATGCACTTGGTGACTGAGATCGAGTGAACTTAGAGATGCACTTGGAAGCCAGCATTGCGCGACATGGGACATGCACTGGGAGGCCGAGATTGAGTGAACTCAGAGGTGTGCTTGGAAGCTGTGATTGAGCGAGCTTGGAGATGCACTTGAAAGCTGATATCGAGTGTACTCAGAGATGCACTTCAAGGCCGGGATTGAGCGAATTTGAAGATGCACATGGAGACCGAGAAATGGAGTTAACTCAGAGATGCACTTGGAGGTGGTGAGTGGGAGGATTTGGAGATGAACTTGGTGACTGAGATCGAGTGAACTCAGAGATGCATGTAGAAGCCATGACTGAGCGCCATGGGCGATGCACTTTTAGACCAAGATCGTGTGCACTCAAAGCTGCATATAGAGACCATGATTGTGCCTCTTTGGAGATGCCCTTTAAGGCTGATATCAAGTGAACTCACAGATACACTTGGAGACGAGTAACGAGCGGTATTTCAGATGCACTTGGATACTGAGAGCTGGAGTGAACTCAGAGAGGCACTTGGATGAGGTGAGTGAAAGACTTTGCAGAAGAACTTGGGGACAGAGATGGACTGAACTCAGATATGCTCCTGGAAGCCGTGATTGAGCGACATTAGAGATGCACTGTGATGCCAAGATTGAGTGATCACAGTGTTGCACTTGGAAGCCGGTATTGTGCATGGTTGGAGATTCACTTGAAGACTGAGATGAACTGAACTCAGAGATGCACTTGGAAGCATGGGTCATGTGAATTTACTAATGAACTTGGAGACGAAGATATGGAGTGAACTCAGAGATACATTTCGAGGCAGTGAGTGTGAGATTTTCGAGACTGGCTTGAAGGCTAAGTGCAAGTGAACTCAAAGATTCACTTGAGGGGTGGGATTGAGTGGATTCTAAATGCGCTTAGAGACCGAGAGATGGAGTGAACTCAGAGATGCACATTCAGGCGGTGAGTAGGATAGTTTGGAGGGGCACTTGGGGTACGAGATTGACTGAACTTAGAGATGAGCCTGGAATCCGTGATTAAGCGATAATTGAGATGCACTTGGAAGTCATAGTAAAATATACTCAGAAATGCACTTGTGAGCTGTAATCGAGCAGGTTAGGAGTTCCACTAGCAAGCCATGATCCATCAAGATTGATGCAGTACTTGGCCGTGGCTGATCTGAAGGCAAATGATCTTCCGGGGATTGCGCTGGAATCAGTACATCAAATATCATCAGAAGGAATTCTGCCTGGAGGGAATGAATCTGGATGAAGTGAATCTGCAGGCGGCGGTTTGAAAGGCATGTGCGATTAGTGTTAGCAACAGGTGCCGGTCGCCTGGCTGTTGTCAGGATTGGAATGGGAATGGTGGACATGGTTCGGGTGTGAAACAACGAAGAAACCGAAAAGCGGAATGACGTGTGGTTTAAATACCGACTTGTACAACAAACCACGGTTTTTTGGCCTTGTTCTGCATGCAGCATATTCTCATTTTCACATACTCAGAACATTGGCTCCAATTCATTGTGTGAGATCTGATCATAACAGAATATGATACAGGCGTTAATGTTCCAGTTTTGCATGCACTTCCACTCCCTTTTCACCAATTTGCGATCTGCTCAAGATATGTTGGGCTGGTGTGAAATAATGGCAAAAATTGGACGTTTTTGGCAGTAACCCAGCGAATATTGATAGGATCACCAATCGGAGAACAGGAGGTGATAGAGCATGCATATCTCCATCACGCATGTATATTACATATTGTAATAGGATCAGAAGGCAATAACTGAATTGGAGCCAAAGGCGTGACATCGCAAAATTGGGGAACCGGGCAAAAAACCGCAGATTCGGTGATTTTCTCTTTTTTAAAGGGCAGAACCCATTGCAACAGTCCTTGTTCGGTTCCGATCCGGACCCGGAACCACCCCGCCGATTTCGACCTGTTGCGAGGACTATATGACATTCATACTGAGACTCTATTCATTGATTGACTCGAAATTGTGGGAATGTAGAGAATTCAGTATAGCACAGCACACTGAGAGACCGGCTGGGAGTGGGAGATAGTTGATCTTGGGATGATGCTGTACGCGGTCTATGCTGTCCTGAATGTATGCTGTAGATGGTATATGCTGTACTTGGTGGATACTGTACTCGATATTAAATCATGATCGTGCCATCGCTAGGTAGAGAAGGATGACTTAACTTGGGATTCTCAGGTTGTTACACCAATCCTTGCGCAGAGGGAAGCGTACATCGACTGATGGTGCAGCTGCCAAATTAGTGATGCGTATATTGACTTGTCTATTCATCTATTTGACACGTACACATATAAAGTGAATGCGGCTCCGCCGCTCAACTCTAGACTAATTCCACCTGATGACCGCACTCAAGGTCTGCCCAAAACTCCTCCAGGGCGGTATCACGACTGTAAGTCTAATCCATAAAGAAACAACAAAACCCAAAGATAAACCGTGCGTAGCTCCTTCCCAGCGATCAGCCAAACCCAGAGCTTCTCCGAAACGATTATCCTCCCAAGAAACGAAAAAACTCAAGATCCCATCTCAGAAATCACATCTCGTTCGCAGTACAATGTCATCCTGGACTGGTCAGTCGGCTTCTGCACTCTCGATCTCAAGTCGACCGCTCCTCCGACGGCGATGATCAGTCCAGCTCCTCCTCGGATGAGAGCCTGCTGGTGCTTCCCATGCACCCCCGAGATTCCCGTCGAGGCCTGCCAATTCCCTTGTGAAAAGACGACTTCTTGGATTTGTCGATCACTACCGGTGGATCTTCATTATCCTCAACCTCACTCTCATCCTCATCATCATTTTCATCGCTAGAATCCGCATGAACCTTCATTTGACCTGCAGCACTACCACGTCTGAAAATTCCTCCATTGGAATGACCACCGACTGCTCGTCAGTTGATCACGGGAGTCGGTGCGATTGGTACCGATATATCTTTTCCGTTTGTCGGCTCCTCCGCCTCCAAGATGTCTGTATATGTGTGCTCATTCGGAATCGCATTCGGTGATGTGTATCGCTTATCCCTAGATACATCTCTCGACCAACAACTCTGTCTTGCAACATCCACATCGAACCAGAATAATCCTCCAACCTGTGGTGCCACAGCAACAAGACTTCCTTGACTTCTATTGTCGTATATCTTGATTCCGTAGCCATTGACAGGGACAATCCATCGTCCCCAATCCATAAGCCTTGATTGGGAGAGCGAGTTGTGTGCTCCTGCCACATGCAAGGCATCCCTCACAACTACTTCATGCTCACGATTTCCAGGTAGGCGAAACTTCAGTCGAACATCTCCAAGCCCGATTGCCTTGCCCGCTACCATCCCAGCGAGATGGCGAATCTCCCGCTCATCCTTCTTGGTGAATCCCGTATACCGAACAAACTTCCTTTGATCTCCACAAATGTGAGAGGTGGAGGCACAATCCAACTACGAACTCTCCTTCGAAGGCGCCGTTTATCCTCCGGTATCTGTCACCCAGGTAGTTTTCGATTATTCTCGTCATCTCCGCCGAATCCCTGGCGGCGGTGATTATATCATCCTTGGCCTTGGCTGCAGTCTCGGTGCTATCCTTCGTAACTGGAGGTTCACCGCGTTTCATACCTTGGCAGTTCCAGACCTTATTCCCTTCCTTATGGCAATGAAAACAGGTCGGTTTGCCCTTGCAATCCTGATCCTCGTCACTCTCGTCACCTTTCCAGCTCTTCCTGCCTTTGCCTTTTCCTCTGGCATTTCCTTTGCTGTTTCCTATTGCAAAAAGTAGGGCTTCCTGCCCAAGGCCGTTCTCACACTTGATCGTGGCCTCCTTCTCGACCAACTTGATCGCAATCTCATCTGGCGTGAGCGTTGCGGTCGCGTTTTTGTCCATCATCAATTCGAGAAAGAACTGCCAATCGTCATTCCTCGGGATTCCGCGGAGGAGGTAAAACACATGCTCCTCGTCGTTCATCTTCGCCAAAGTCCTTGTCCGAACCCATGACCATGTCGATGGCTCCGAACATAGATTGTAGTCATTCTCCTTCTGGTCGATTGGTAAAGCATAAGTGTCAACATCATCTCAATCCTCGAGCGTTATCCCTACAAGCTCGTCTCCGATCTGAAAGACATTGAACTTCAACTTCGCATTGTACGCCGTCGCCAGTTGCTCCCAAAGTGTCCGCGCATCCGTGATCTCCATGTACGATGCCTGCAGCCGTGCCTCCAAGCCGACTAGGATCGTCGATCGCGCAGTACCATGTTGTTTTACCCACTCTTTGACTGCGGCCCAATGTGCCAATTTCTCCGCTGCGGTTGCATCCTGCTCCGCCCGATCCTCGGGACGCTCATTCTCCCCCGTGACTATACCGTAGACCTGCTTCTGCTCCAAGAGCAGCGCCATCTCCCCTGACCTTTGCTTGTAGTTCGACCCATTGGACATCGCAATCGTCATGGCGGTAGAAGTCATCATGAGGATGTCAATGTCAAAGTCGTCAATTATACTCCACTGCTCATCAAGACGCGTCTCCTCCGAAAGTCGCATTCCTCAGTAAGTCGCGATTCGTAATTTCCAAAAATACGATGCGACCGGGCTCATGACCTGTTAGACCAATCCTGGCGCAGAGGGAAGCGTACGTCGAGTTATGGTGCAGCTGCCAAATTGGCGATGCGTATATTGACTTGTCTATTCATCTATTTGACACGTACACATATAAAGTGAATGCGGCTCCGCTGCTCAACTCTAAACTAATGCCACGTGATGACCGCACTCAAAGTCTGCCCTACACAGGTGACCGCAGCATTGAGAGGACAAGAAGGAGGGTGATGAGATGAAATGGGGGAAACCATAATGAAAAACTGGGACATAAGAGAATTATATATGAGAGACAGTTTAACATCCCCGATACGGCAGGTACGACTCGCGAATCAGTGTTTAATTATACTGATCGAAGGTCTTCCCAACCCAATCAGGTAAGTTGTACCCCTGATTTCGCATATACTCTCATATCCTCCACGTTGTTGTCCTGATCATCCCCCTTCTCTCTCGGTCTCCTCCACAACTCTATCATCATCGCAGAACAAGAAGATTTGTTATCCCTCTCTATTTCTCCGTGCCATGATCATGAGCTGACACCAAATACAACCATACATGAACTACAACAGACAGTGAGTACAGCATACACCGAGTACACCATTCACCGAGTACAGCATTTACCGAGTATAGCAGAAACGCCCTACAGCATCCACCGAAGATTGTTTATCGTTCCATTGTCCTCATATTACTAGTTGGCCCCTGAATGTAGCTTGAGCTCCTAGATTGCATCCCGACAGGATCGACTGCCATCAGCCATCTCGCCATGAGAACTCAATGTTCAAGGCCCCTTGTGACACTCCCAAGTTGGAAGTCAACTCAGTGATGAATAGAGTTTCAACATCCGGCAAACCATCTAGCGACCCCCTCCAAGCAGTGATTGCACCAGTCTGGACGGACCCGGGCTGTGGAAGGGCTTAGTCCCGTCTGGTCCCACCGAAAGGTCAGACTGGACCGGGCCCCAGACTGGCAGTCTTGGACTGGATGGGCTTGGTCTGGACCAGTCTACACACGATAATATTAATCAATTTCAAAGTAGATCTGGAAAGCTAAAGAAGTGAGACAGTAAACCCTGCAACCCTAACTCAGACCCAATGTCACTTCATAACAAGCACCTGCTGCAGGCAATCACTATGAACCAACCCGTCCACCGCAAGCAAGAACCACTACAAGAATCCCAACCATACGAAATGAGTGGTGAGTGACAAGTGGCAAGTGACATGTTGTGAGGATCAAGATGTACATGGTGTTGAGTGTAAAAGAGAAGAACGATGAAGCTCAATTGTCTATCAATCCAAACAGAGGGCAAACTATAGACTTATACAAGTCCAAGTGACGGACTTACAGCCCCAAGGGTTCGAACTGGCGACTTATATGAGTGCGGCTTTCAATGTGGCTGTAGGTGTGGCTAATCAGGTTACATTCGAGTTTTCTAACTGGTTTCGGTATGTTACACTAAAAATATTGGGTTGCAATGATTGGCCGGCCAATCAGACATCAGTAGCTGGCCTCAGCATTTCGTGATATCCTCATTGTGAATCATGAAGTATGAACTTGAATCTGATGTAGCATAAATCAGCATAGACACTAACCACTGCACCATCTGGGACGGCGCAAAATAGAGGGAAAATTTGGCATGATGTAACTTCTTCAAAGCAGAGTTGGCAAATCTCAACTCAATGTATTCGATCAGGTCAAGCTGGACAATTCTGTATCTACCTATCTAGACAGTAAAACTTCTTGATAGACTAGATTCCTGGTTGTTCCTGTCTCGTTTTCCTTCTCAATGAGTTTCTTACATGCATATCTATGCCTGACTTCTGATATCCTGCAGTAGAGTTGACCATGTATGAAAACAGTAGTTCGGAGGTTCAGCACAACTTTATCAAGTGTCAGACCCTGACAGCTGTTGAATATAGTGACGTAAGCTAGACGCAAGGGGAATTGACGACATTGTATAGTCCACGGATACTGTATTGGTTCAAATTGAAATGTTATGTGAGGGATACAGAAAGTGCCGCCGTGGGAAGAAGTATCAATAATATGAACATCAACAACCCGTTAGGGTAATATCTCGACCACTACTCGACGGTTCTCAACCAAGCCTTCGTTGTTTTCATGGTTCCAGATTAGGCTGCAGACGCAACCCAGCTTTACATTAAGCTCGTTGGCCAGTACGCCGTTTTCTTGTTGCAAGCAATGATAGTCCATGGAAGTGGCAGGATGGTTTGCAGGCACCGGAGTCTCGTCTTCCTTCACCGTGTCCAAACTGTAGTAAGTGACTTTAAGTGGTTTGTGTAGAAAAGTAGAGAAGAGTGTGCAGAGCGTACCTTGTTCGTTGGGCAGGCTTTCTAGCATGGATATATAAAACATAGTGACACAGTAGTTGAGAGGACTCAAGAAGGAATTTCATATACATTCTTCCGGAGTAGCTAAAACTTCGGGTGGGTAGAGACATTGTATAGCGTCTTCCACTTTATCAATATCACCTATCTTATCCAGTGGAACGTCAGTATCATCTGATGAGACTTAACCTTGTCCAATGATGTCTACCCCTTGTGCGTACTCGGGGTCAGAGGCGTTGCAAATAGGTTGGTCCAAACGCAATACAGTTACAGAAGGCCACAGAGGGGTCGAAACCATAGAGGCTTCGCTGGTCACAGTCTTACCGGCAGAATGCACAATGCGGGCTGTCTGAAGAAAGTCACTGATTCTGAGTAATATTTTGCCGCCAAATTGGTTATGTCTTCCAGTAGTCACCTATCAGAGTTCATTCAGACATTCCAATGCAGATCTGTGAGCCATTGGCATTTCATCCCAAATAATGATATGGGACGCAGCGAGAAAGGGAGCGCGTTGGGAATGCAGCTTGGTGTTGGAGTGAAGGTGGAAATTAAACTATTAAGTATATGTCAGAGTGTTTGAAAAGTCCCCTGAGATTGTAGGTAGGAATTGACTTGAGAAACCAGTATTCCGAATGCAGAGTGAGCCGTTTGTCCTCTTTCCTACATCGTTTCACTGAATGCGATTGTTCCCCTGATTGTGGGTACACGATATTCAGATCGTAGTTTTGTGCACAGCACTGATGGTAGTACAAATGACTACCCATTGCCAGCTTTGGCGTCAAAATAGAATACAGAGTGCGTCGAACAGGTCCACATTACTGTATTGCACAAAACATTCGAAGCTTCTCATTGCTATGGATTGATCCGCGCAATCATAGTGTCCGCAGTACGTGATACTTCGTCGATTCTTAGACAGAAAGACTTGTATTCAATTGTGAAGCTCGTTTTTTGAGGGTCAGTGGTCAGGGAGCCCTAAGTCGGTTCGATTCGAACCATGCGGAGTGAGTCTGCACTCGATATCTCCCAAAGCTTCCAAGTACGCTCGATCTGTCCCGCCAAATCGTTCTGAAGGGTCAGCTGAATGTTCGTTATTGTATTTTTCCCAACATTCCAATCCTAGTGCAGGTATGTCACTTATGAGTTACGCAAAGAGACATTGTAGATGGTACTGGGCAGAATGGGAAGCGACGGCCTCTTGCATGCAATTCTCAGCCTGATGTAAGGGCACGTACGCCAGCGTTCGGCCTTATAGGCATACGTATGGTAATTATGGTATACGGTTGCAAACGTGGACTCCAGTAATAGTAAATATAGGTGTATAGGTAAGATTATCTGTAGAGATCTACGTCTCGTGGCGAGCTGACTATATAAAATGCCTGTTACCCGGCCACAGTCACGTGTCGCCGTTATATTATCCCTCTCTTTAGGCGCAGACCTCCTGGGCTGCATAAACCGTACAAGAGAAAAGGAAAGGAAACGAAGGAAAGCATTATACATTCCTGCGGCGTAGGTACTCGTACGAAATCATAAGTCCCGCTACCGATTGGTACAGCTCAATGGCGACCTTTCGGCGGATCCGGCGCACGCGGACACCCCACTTCCATTAGCTGGTGTTAAAAACCCGTGCCGACGGCATTTGTACCGGGCCGAGATCCAAAGAAGAGAAGCAGAGAAGAGAGAAACAAGAAAACATCCAAAAGTGATCCCGTCCTCCATTATCTCAACATCCTAACCCATGCTCCAACGACCATCATTCCCGTAGCTCGTATATCTCGGCGTAGGTCATTGTCGGAATTGTCAGGGTGGTAGAACTTCCGCTCTTGACTTGGCATGGATGGGAGCTTCCGCTGCCGGCATCGGTCGTAGCCGTCAATCGTATAGGTCAATTGCATCGCGTGTAGTCGCGTCGCATTAATGGACATCTAACAAGTGAGCTTTTCTAAAGATGATTATACTTACCAAGTTCAAGCGCGCTAGCGCTGTCTGAGCTCAGTGCAGTGCTTCCGTATGCTCTGTAGAGTATATCTTGCAGCCGGTAGTCATCGGCAAATGGCATTGACTCGTAGATGCTGCGTGACGTGGTAATCGTCTTTGATAGTCCACTTTGGTGACCATCCGGTCGACTTCATAGTTGCGCTCTCGAAAGGAGGTTTCAATAGAATCTTGTCCGGCTTGGTGGACTTTAGGGTCGATTTCTGGTTGCGCTTTCGATAGGCAGCTTCAGTGGAATGTTGGTCGACTTGGTAGACTTTGCTGGTCGACTTCTCGGTCGACTTCTCGGTCGACTTCTCGGTCGACTTCTCGGTCGACTTCTCGGTGCGTCTCAGTAGATTGCATCCCGGTGGGCTTTTGGCTTGTCGGTAAGACTTGACTGGTCGACTTCCCGGTAGACCTCTCGGGCGACTTC
>Ga0307515_10018083_pt1 | contig 12791 bp, 13 predicted proteins | sample 17_EM_MG_FD_194513 | JGI IMG/M metagenome (GOLD analysis project Ga0307515, IMG submission 194513) | Populus trichocarpa ectomycorrhiza microbial communities from riparian zone in the Pacific Northwest, United States - 17_EM | ecosystem: Host-associated > Plants > Roots > Unclassified | place... | reverse complement strand
AGTCACGGAAGAAAGAAAGGTACCTAGCTGAATGTGAAAGGTGCAATCTACAGCTTCCTCTTGGCATGCCCTCCTGAGACAATACTGTTGTGGGTCCAATTTTAATTAATGGAAGAATTCCCTGTCCACTCAACGCTTATCCTTCCCTTTCCTTTTTTCAATAATAGAGTTTTTTTTTAATTAATTTTTTTATTATTTTAATGGGTCAATGTTAAAAATAAATTTAAAAAATAAAAAAATATATATTATTTTAATATCTCTCAACACAAAAAAAAACTTTGAAAATAATTATTACACCATTCTCCAAACCCTATCCTTTTTATCATTGAGATACGTAACAATGGGGGGAATAGCACATCGCTTTCACTCAATGGAAGATAGTGGGGAGTGGCAGCTTTCTCATATGTGTCCCCGAGCTTCCTGATTGGTGGCATCCACGTTTCTTGCCCCCTCTTCACCCATCGAACCGCACTTTTAGGCTTTCTTACTCGAGAAGCAAAGCTAGTAAATTTGTTCTTCTTCCCAGCTCAATATGTTTCTGCTTGTAACTTTTCGAGTTTAAGTGTCCCTTTAGTACTGTGGTTATATTGTTTTTAAAATTGTGTTTTGAAGTGACTTTTAAATAAACATATATCAAATTCATGCTTTTTTTTTTTTAATTTTATGGAAGATTATGATAAAAAGATGAAGAAATCATCAAAAAGCATTTATTAGACTTTTTTTAAAATAAAAAAACCTGTATAAAAGCATATGTATCACATTACCAGAAGAGACCTAACATCTTTAGAAACAAGTTCACAATAAAATTAAATTTATTTCTTGAAGTAAAACTAAATACTACCTCTTTTGAACTTAAATCCTCTGTTTGGAAAAATCTCATGCAATTGCATTCAACAAAAACCTTTTTCTTTAATATTTAATGATAAATAAAATGGTTATTATGCTTTTATCATGTTACCCTTAAGACAATCTTCTAACCAAAAAAACAAAAAAGCTTTGACACACGTTGCATTTTAAGATAATCACTAGTTATGGACAAATGCTCATCCGCGAGCATGGTTATTATTTATTTTCATGAAAAATGATGTAAAAATAATATTATTTAATTTTCTGCCCATTAAATATATATAAAAATAAATAAATTTGGATGAAAATAAAACCTAAAAAATCAGCAAAAGTCAACTTGATTAGCATGAAAAACCTATAATGCCGATAATTAGGGCAGAGCAATTCAGGTTCTCCCACCAAACCTGTGACCCAAGTCATAAGATTGGGATAACTCGATAGAAAAGATGTAACCTTTTTGTTTCCTTATTATTTTTTATATCTAGTCGAATATCAAATTGCTCGTAAGTTAAGATGATAAAAATACAAATAAACGCCTTAACATCATTTCAGCTAACTTTATAATAACAAAAAAATCATTTTAAAAAATAAAAAAATACTTGTTGATGCTAGTTTATATTTTTTTGCTTCCAATAATATTTTAGTTGTTTCACTGTGCTTTTAAAATAAAAAAAATATATTTATCCTCGATCAATTTGGTAATAACTAATAGGTCTTGTAAAAAGAATTAAATGCCCCAATAGCCAATATTAAGAATTTTGGTGGAAAAGACAAAATCATGAAAATATTGTTTCAATGACTAGTGTTTAGCTTAGTGCTTTTCACTGTCTAATTAGCTTTTGTTCATAATTCTTATACATCATCTCCTTATTCACTAAACTCTATTGATCTTTTTTTCTTTTTTTTTTGAAACTTCCTTTACCCTTTCTTATTTGACTACTTTTATTTTTACTTTTTACTTTTTTGGAGGAGTGTATTTGTTTGTTTTTGTTTTTTTTTCTACTATTTTTTTGCTACTTTCATTTATCGACAACTGTGTTTTGCTACTTTTATTGATCTAATGAGAGGTCATTCCATTTTGTAGTTTATAAAATATTCAAGTGTGGTTTTTACTTTTTAGTTAGTCAAAAGGTCAATATTGCATGCTGGAAAGGTATACTTATGCAAATTAGATATATGATACAAAGGATTTCAAATCTACTAGTGGATATATGTCTTCACATTCAATACAACATTTGTGTGATAAAAATCTTTCAAGAAAACATGTATCGTAAGATTTATGATGAAATTAGAGTTTACTATTCTTGATAAAGCTAGAGAAAAATCTAAGTGACTTTAAAAATTATTAGAAGATACTCCATATTGGCCAAAACTAGTGCTAATAATTGGTGTCCATTGCAATAATTAGTCAGTCATTAGAAGAGCATGAAGTAGCATGTATAAAATGGTAAGTCTAAAAATATACATCGTAGACATAATACTATTAAGCAGCACTATTAAGCACTTGTTCTCAAATGAGATTATTTCATTAACTATATAAAATCAAAGAAAAATATTATGGATCCACTAACTAAAGTTTTGTCAAGAGAGCTTATATAAAATTCATTAAAAGGAATAAGTTTAAATCTTTTAAAGATGAAATAGTGTAATGATGGTAACCCTACCTAGTAAACTAGAGATAATAATTTCTAGGTTCAAAGAGAAAACTAAATCATATAACATTCTTTGTAGCACTTAGAACTTATTATTTCAAACATGTATATTCCTATGATGAAAAAGGTGATAGCTGCAATGTGATAAAGGGTGAGTTGTGCTCTTAGTGATTTTTATATCTTGGAATACCAAGTGGAGTATAAAAAAATACTCCTTATGAAAGATTATCTATATAAGTAAGAAATATGATTATTTCTTTGAGAATTTTGAAAAGACTTAATTCTTTAAAGCACTCATGAATTCGAATGTTTTTCAATGCCAAAATGAATACAACCATGAGAACCAAAGAAAATCTCTAGGTTAAAAACTATATGAGTATATTATCATAATTTATATAAAAGGTTATATAGTTAAAGACATCGTGTTCACTAAGGTTCAAAGCCAAAAGCTATCTATCATGATGTAGTGATCTATAAAACTTATTATCTCTCTATAAATCCTTGAGTCTTTATATAGTGGTTAGACAATTTCTATTCACGTGGAGGATGTTAGAAATTTGTTTTAAAAATATGGTTAGTAAGCACATTGGCCAAATTAGAAGTGAGGTAAACTCACTTTTAGGTTTAAGACTTTATTAAAAATTATTCTCTAACAAAATTTATTTAACATGAAACATTAACATGATTAAAACAATTATGGGTAAATAAAAATTGATCTCAAAGAACCCTTAGTTGATATATTTTTTTAAACCCAAAACTCTTTATCCCATATGAAAAGAATACAAAATTTCTTGTAATTGATGTAGTGAGGAGTTAAAGAGTTAAAAATAGGTTCTTAGAGCACCAAAGATTTTAAAGGAGAGAGGACCTAAATAAAATAGGCTTGTGCTTAATCCATAAATGCATGCTCACTTAATTGGGCTCAGTTTTGGGCTCAGGCCTTAGGCCACGAGCTTTGAGCCTTGGGTCATAGGTCTTATGTCCTAGGCTTAGGCTTGGGTTTAGGTTTTGGATTACAACCTGTTTTGAGCCTGGGTTCAAGTTTGTTGTAAAATTATTCTTTGGCCCATCTGAAATTAAAAGGAAAATATTAAAAAATAGAGTCTCCACCTAGTTTTTAAAGGAGACAAAGAGTCCTAAATACGCATTGGTTTTAAAGATTTGAATAAGGGGTTGGTTATTCTTAAGGAAAGATAAACATCACCTTATCGCATCCTTTCTTAAAAAAACATTTACATTGGCTATGTGTTTTCTCTCAAATATGCATGTCATTAATTGTTAAAATTATTTTTTTGATCTTATTCACAAGTTATTTATTGATTGATATTTGTCAAAGTTAACGTCGAGCCCTAAATCAAGAGCCTCACAACTTGATGATTTTTTTCTTATTATTTTTATTTTTAGTAAAAAAAACCATGTTAGGCCTATATCATTCCCTAATAGAAGAAGACACGTTGACCTAGCCATTAAAAAAACAAGCTTAAACCAAAACATTGCCAAGTTAATGAAAACTTGAAAAATCATTGACGCACTTTTGAACTCCTTTTAAGGCTAAAAACGTCGTGTTAGGTCTACATCGGACTCTAAAACTAGAAGAATCATCGATCTAATAGTTTAATGAACTCAAACAAAACTTGATGAAAACTCGTTGATGCATTTATGAGCTCAATTATTAGGTTAAAAAAATATCACATTAGGCCTATATCGGTCTCTAAAAACTAGGAGATAAGTTGACTAAGCTATTAAAGCCCAAGCGCAATCAAGAACATGACACCAATTTGATAAAAATGTGTTGACGTTATTTTTTTTCCTTTCTTGAAAATATTTTTTAAACATACTTACATACAAAATAAAAATAACATTAACACAAAGTAAATAAAGATAAAATAAAAATACATAAGTGAATAATGACCATGCATGAATAGTAACATATATGTTATTTTGCATTTTGAATAGTGTTTTCATACATGCATATTGGAAGAAAAATAAAAGAGAAGGAAAAAGCATTAAGCTAACTTTAAAGCTAGTTCTAGACGAGGAGGATATGTTGCGGTTGTTATCAATGGTGGAGATCGTGGTGGGGCTGGCAATAGAGGGTGGTTTTTGTCTCGAGAGGGTGGTTTTTGTCTGTTTAACTTTGGATTTTATTTTTTCTTCTACTTTTTTTCTTCTTCCTTTTCCTTTTTTTTTCTTTTTCTTCTCTCCCATTTAATGGTCAAAACTCCTCCATTTTCAACTAAAAAACTCTTTTTTTCTTCTCTCTTGCTCTTTAGGCTTCTCTCTTTCTAACTTCAGTTTTCTTTTTTTCTTCTTCTTCCTTGAATTTTTCTTGCACCTTTTCTTCTTCCTCCTCTTCATCTCTTATCTCCTATCTCAAATAACACTCATTTTCTCAAGATAAAAAAATCTTTCTTTTTTTTTTTTTTTTTCTCTCTCTCTTCAAGTTTCTCTTTTTATGTGCCCTCCTCCTATTTTTATACTTCTACCTTTATTTATAAAGGGAAAAGCTTCTAAAATCCCTCCTAGATGGCTTGATCAGGACCCTTGGTCCTTTACAATGAATCTCAACCCTTCATGTAAGTTGTCTTTTTAAGAAATTATGATTGAGTGGTCTACTTTAGCCTTATTTTGTAGTGGTTTCAAATGTCTCTTTGTTTAGGGGGGGTGGGGGGGTCATGGGAGATGAGATATCAAAGAAGGGATTGAGTGTATTTGGGTGTTTTTTTATGGGTGTGGGAGAGAGAATGAAGGGGCTAAAGTCAAGCCAAGAACAAGAAAACAAAAGAAATTACTGTAGGTGCCTAGGGAAGGAAAAATAAAATGCTATTTTTCACACCAAAACAATGTCGTTTTGCCTAAAAGGGGGGAAGTTTAGGGTTTTTAAGTTGATCCTCTGAGTTTGCCTTCTTTTCTATTTTGGTCCTTAGATTTTTATTTTTGCATTTTCTTAATCAATTGTAATTTGTTTCTCATAATTCCTTTCAATTTAGTTCGTAAGTGCACAATTTAACAACCTTTGTATAGTGCATCTTCCAATTTAGTTATTGGATTTATATTTTTGTATTTTTGGCCAATTGCACCTATTTTCCTCATAATTCCATCACTGATTCTATTTTTCTTGTCCTTGCATGTTGCCTCCTTTTCCACTTTAGTCTTTGGCTTTGCAATTTTCCATTTTTAGTGAACTTCAACCCCTATCATAATTTTTCTTCTTGATTTCATCTCTAATTGCATTTTTATAGTTCTTTTTTTTCTTTTTTTTTAATTTATTTTTAGAAATATATATTTTTGTATGGAAATATTATATATTTTTTTTAGAGGATAAAAAATTAGGTTATGAAAGTATATATCGAGATATTCTTAAGTCATATTTATTGGTGCATTGCCAATAATATATCAATTTATATAAGGGATATGATCAATGTAATTTTAAAAATGAATGACAAAGAGATAAAGAAACTTCAAAGGTAAGTGGAAAAATTGATGAGAAAAGGATTCATAAGAGAAAACATGGGTTCATGTGTAGTTCAAGTATTGTTAATACTGAAAAAGCATGGACTTGAAGAATGTGTGTTTATTGTCATGCCATCAATAATATTATGGTAAAGTATAGACACCCACTTCATAGACTTGATGATATGTTAGATGAGTTGCATAGGTCTTGTGTGTTTTCTAAGATTGATTTGAAAAGTATATATCATTAAATAATAAAGGAAGAGGAAAATGAATGGAAAATTGCCTTCAAAACTAAATATGATTTGTATGAGTGCTTAGTTATGTCTTTTAGACTTATTAATGCAACTAGTACTTTCATAAGATTAATGAATCATGTTTTGTGAAATTTTATAGTTAAGTTTATTGTAGTTTATTTTGATGATATTTTGATTTATAGCAAGAATTTAGAGGAGCATTTTGAATATTGAAGGAATGTATTAGTTGTTTTGCAAAAAGAATATTTATATGTTAATCCAAAAATGTGACTAGTTTATTAAAGGAAAACAAATTCAGCTCCATTATTATTATAGCCTATTTTTACAAAAACTTTTGAGATCAAATGTGATATCTCAAGGATAAGTATTAGAATTGTTTTAATACAGGAAAAAAAACTCATAGCTTATTTTAGCGAAAAGCTCAATGGTGCAACATTGAATTATCCTACTTATGATAAAGAGTTTTACACTTTGGTAAGAACTTTGAAAAGTTGGTAAAATTACTTATGGCCTAAGGAGTTCATGATCCATACCTATCATGAGTCATTAAAACATCTTAAGGGCAAAGGAAGCTAAACTGTCAGCAAGCCAAATGGGTAGAGTTCATGAAACGATAATATGTGATTAAGTTCAATCAAGACAAAGAAGACATAGTGGCTGATATACTATCCTAAAGGTATGTACTTCTTTCAACTTTAAACACTAAATTATATAGGCTCATGTGCCAACTTAGTGCTACTCTATTCAGGCTTTCTTGAAAAAAGTGCATTAATAATTTTTCATCATGCACAACTTTTGTCATCTTGTTGCAATAGCACTTGAGGTGAGTGGCAGGGCATTGAGTACCTGTGTACTTTATGAACTCAAGTACATGGAAATTCTTTGGTGCACTCACATTCAGGACTACACATATTTTTATAGCTTGTGAAAGGTTATACAAGTTTGCTCCCTCGATAGCCTTCACTCTTGCTTCTAGTGCTGCTATATTATTATAGTTAATGCCCTTAACATACTTCATTTTCTAAGGCTTGCTGGAAAATATGTCAACGGATGTTGGGGTCAACGTAGGTATTATGGACTGCACAAAGGTTGTGCTACACTAGGGGTCCTAAGCTTGTCCTCCCATCCTTTCTTCAAGCTGAATTGTTGCAAAAATAACAGAACGATTAAACGGGTTTTAACTAGAGAGGTGTCTGAGTGTCTATTCAAGCAAGCTTGTGATGCGAGCCATGCTAGCTTTTAGGGAGTCCAACTCCTCTTGGAAGTGGGCATCACAATGAGCATGTTGTTTTTTATCCTTCATACATCTTTGTCGCAATCAGGTGTTGTAAACTTTGCAGATTGGAACTTTTTAGGGACCTATATTTCTACCTGTGTATGCACGCGTGCCATTTAAACATGAATGAATGTATGAATGCAAGTGTATGTACACGTACATTAAATATGAATTAACTTGTTTAAAGGGCTAATTCATTACTTCTTTGTTCAATACAGGCAAAACTTCATAGTCTGATTAATCTAAAAAGATCTTTTCCAAGTCCTCATCTCAGTTAAATCTCAGTTAAATCTCATACACTTTGGAAATTATAAAATAGGTGGGTTTAAACCCCTTTCATTGAAAAAGACAAAATGGTTTTTATATACGGTAATTTCCTAGCCTTTGTCTTTGGGCAATTCCCTCCCAGCTAGTTACATCATCTCAGATTCTTGCCTATATTAAGAAAAAGTCATGGTCTTAACTCATAAAATCTTGCGAAGTTTAGAATTATTGATAAAGTCTTCCTTGATGTAAAATGAATTAATAAGGAGTCAATATCCTAAGGGCAGGTTCTAAGCCGCTACATGAGGGGTAGGCTCACTACCTGGTCTTAAAATGGTCTATGATTTGCTTAATGACCACCTTTCCTGAAGGCAGTATAGGAGTTTATAAGGAATGATTGGGGCATAATATGACCATTACCAAGTAAACACTTAACTCATAGTTGGATGTTTCACGAATTTGAACTCCGACTAAAAATCATAAGGAAGACTGTTACTCCTCACCTAACCTAGAATTAGGTTTATTCAAAAATTAAAGTGTATGAAGGAATTAATCCATATACAATGTACTTATGCATGAGCAATATGCAAAAAAAAAAAAACTAAATTACACAGACCAACAAAAATAAACAAGCAAACAAGCAAAGCTCAATCCAACCAGACAAGTCCCTAGTGGAGTCGCCAGCCTGTCATGGCATGAACGACATCGAGTGGCGGAGCTACTTCCTGAAATGAAAGGGTTTAAATTTAATCATAAAGCTATAATTAGAGGGAGCCACCACCTAATATCAAGGTCACTAGGATACCCATGGTCTGCAACAGTCTGGGTAAGGAGACTAGTTGTGTAAGGGAAAGACGCATCACCTCCAATGCACCATACCTAAAGTAAGCTACATTGTTGATTAATTATTAATCTAAGTCATGTTTCTATTTGTTGGTCTCATCTAAGGTTCATGACAAATCTCACATCGTGAGGAAGTTTCTACTTTATAAGGTTAAATTCTAATCATTCCAAGGCCCTAATTTTAACATCGCATTTATTTTCTATTTTATATCTTTAATACCTGATAATATACTTTACAGTGTAATTTTATACCCTAAAAAATAAAAGTCTACACCTAAATCCTAATACTCCGAATATTAATTAAATAATTTAATTGTTGTGGGATTTTTGGTGTTTTGACCAAATCCTAATAGATAATCATAAACTGGCTATAATATCCATTTTGTATTTTTAAAACATGATAAAAATACAATTTTATCTTTATAGAAGATATGCATGAAAAACCTTTAAGATTTGGTCGTATGCTATTAAAACATTTCATTAATAATTTTTTATCTTTTTATCTTTTCCCTTTTTTTACCATTTATTTAACATAAAATAAAAAAACAAAAAGAGAAGGCAACACACAAACACATTCTTTTTTAATATATTTTGTTTTACTCATACATCCTATAATTACTTTTTTACAAACCACTAAAATTCAAAACAATTAACACACATATTAAACATTTAGAATTTATAAAATGGACCTACCGAAGGTCGGAATAAATCAGAGAAGTTGTTGGAAACTCAAGAACAATACTGGATGTGGAGGGCTCACAAGTTTGTAGAGAGTGAGGTTATCGGTTTGTGGAAGAAGGCTGTTAGTGATGATGATGAAAAAAAAGGGAATCTCAAGGGCTGATTAGCATGGTGGCTAGTCATGAGGGAGGAGCTGAATGTGGACCGCTCATGATGGCTTTTTATTTTCAATTTGTGTATGGTTGGCGGTGAGTTTTGGAAGAGACGACTACTGGGAAGTGTGTTGTTGCTGTGTGGAGGTAACGCTACTATAAAAAGGGTTGGGACTGTGGTGGTTTGTGTATGGTGAGGTGTTCTCATTTTAATCCCTCATTTTTTTCCTTGCACTTTTGGTCCCCTTATCCATATTTTTTTTCTTATTTGTTTGTATTTCAATTTTTTTTTAAAAGACAATAACAACATTGACTCAATGAGAAGAATTAATCAATGATTTTGAAATATGCGTGTTAATAGTTGAACGCGTTGAAAGCAAAATTCTGGATTTTGAATTATTTTGAAAAGACATTGAAAATGCTGAAAATAACACAAATACATCAAGAACATATTTTTTTAATTTTTTAATTTAAAAAAATATTTAGAGTTATAGGTGGTCAAAATTAGGTTATGATATCTTATTTTAGTAAAAATCTCAATGGTGCATCATTGAATTATCCTACTTATAACCAAGAGATTTACGCTTTGGTAAGAACTTTGGAAAGTTGGTAATATTACTTGTGGCCTAAGGAGTTCATGATCTATACCGATCATGAATCATTAAAAAATCTTAAGGGCAAAGGAAGTTAAACCATCGAGATCTTAAATGGATAAAGTTCATTCAAACGTTCCTATACGTGATTAGCTACAAGCAAGGTAAGGAAAATATAGTGGTTGATGTATTATTGAAAAGGTATGTACTTCTTTCAACTCTAAACACTAAATTATTAGGATTTGAGTTTGTGAAATATTTATTTATTGAGGATTTTGATTTCGATCAAGTATATGTTTTATGTGAACATTTGGCATTTGATAAGTTTTATAGGATTGATGGATATATATTTAAAGAAAAGAGATTGTGTGTGCTTAATTATTTTTTGTATGAATTGCTAGTGTGTGAAGCTTATTTAGACAGATTAATGAGACATTTTGGGGTTGCTAAGACTTTAGATATTTTGCATTAATACTTTTATTGACCTAAGATGAAATGAGATGTGCAAAGATTTGTGATAGATTCACAACATGTAGATAAGATAAGTCTAAAGTTTTATCTCAAGATTTTATATACTCCTTTGCTAGTGCTTAGGGAACCATGAGTTGATATATCTATGGATTTTATGTTAGGTTTGCCTAGGTCAAAAAGGGGTAGAAATTCTATTTTTATAGTTGTGGATAAGTTTTCTAAGATAGAATATTTCATATATTGTCATAAAATTGATGATGCAACTAACTAGGGGTGACCAAAAAAACCGATAAACCGAAAAAACCGGGAAAAAAATAACCGGAAAAACCAAACCGAAAAAAAAAACCGAATTAACCGATTAAAAAATCACAAAAAGTTCTGGTTCGGTTCAGTTTCGGTTTCTAAAGTCTGAAACCAATTGAACCGAACCGAATCGAACCGGTTCAACCAGACCAACACTAAAAAAAAAAAAGTGTAAATAGGAAATGTTTTAACCCTAAACCTAAAGTAGCATTCCTAAACACAAAACCAGCCGCCGCTTTCTGCATCTCTCCCTTCCATTCTCTCCTTCTCTGGATCTTCAGCAAGCCCTCCCTTTGCCTTTGGTCTCTGCATCTCTCAATTCTCTCCTTTTCTGGATCTTCAGCAAGCCCTCCCTTTGTCTTTGCTCTTTGCATTTCTCCTTCTCTAGATCTTAACTAGCAACCCCCCCACAGGCACACACACAAACACCTACTTGATAAACCTCACAGATAGACTTCTCCTCGACTTTTTCTTCTTCTTCATCGAACTCGAACACACTAAATTTTCAACTCAAACGAGCTATGGTTGTGCCATGGCTGATGTACAGATTCTTCAGTTGCTATTGAAGCTTTCATGTGATAGCAAAAAAAAACAAGACAATCCTTTACATGCAAAAGGTTGTGCCATGACTGATGTACAGATTCTTGATAAGGATTGGGTTGCTAAAAGCAAACCCCTGTTTTGGCTTGATAAGGATTGGGTTGTTAAAAGCAAACCCTTGTTTTGGCTTGTACAGATCTTTATAAGAATTCAAACCCCTGTTTTGACTTGTACAGATTCTTGATACTTAATAAGGATTCAAACCCCTGTTTTGACTTGTACAGATTCTTGATAAGGATTGGGTCGCTAAAAGTGAACCGAACTGACCGGTTTGGAAAGGAAAAAAACCGAACCGAACCGAACCGAAATTAATCGGTTTGAACCGGTTTTTGGTTCGGTTCGGTTCAAAAACTAAAAAAAATTGGTTTGGTTGTTTATTTTGGTCCAAAACCGGACCGAACCGAAAATGTTCAGCCCTACAACTAACATAGCAAATGTTTTTTAGAGAGATGATTTGGCTCCATGAGATATCTAGGAGCATTGTGTCTGACCATGATATTAAATTTCTTAGCTGCTTCTGAAAAGTTTTCTGAGGGAAATTAAGAATTAAATTGTTATTTTCTACTACTTATCATCCATAAATAGAAAGTCAAACTGAAGTAGTTAATATAAATTTAACTATATTATTAAGAACTATCATTCAAAAGAATTTAAAAAATTAAAAAGATTATCTGCTATCATTCGAATTTGCTTATAATAAGAATATGCTTTCTACTATTAATGTTATCTTTTCTTACGCATAACATGTCCCTTACCATAAATTTTTGAAAACCAATTAGAAATTTTAGTAATCATAATATTAATAATATTAGGTGGCGATTTCTTTTTTAAAGTTTAACCATTTTCAAAAAGAATACACTAAAATATGTTTTTTCTTTTCCTTAATCACCATGATGTCAGGTCGTGATAAATAATTATTTCATATGCAAAGGGCGTTTTAAATTGTGGAAAAGAAATTGAATTACTTTAGGAAAAAATTCAAAAACTATAGTTTTTTTAACAAATAATAAAATAAACGTAATAGTCAATAAAGAATATGGTACAACCTCTTGAATTTTTATATGATAAGAAAAGGAGTTGAACTGGTTGAGAGAATTAGAGAAGGTCGAGGCTCCACACTGCCATCTGGGTATCACCTGCAAGAACACTTTTCCCAGAAATTGAGGCTCAAGTCAGAATGTTTACTATCTAGTCATCGTCTCTTCTCCTTTAATCGAGTAGAAAAATTAAGAAGCTGCAGAATCATGAAAAAATAAAAAGAAAGAAAGAAACTATGGCACTACAAGACAGGTTACCGATATCGCAGGCAGGAAGTATCAATAATGTAGAAATAGTTGGTCCCAGTGGGTCTCCTTAAAGGTATCTGTAAAATGTCTGCTTCCCCAAAGTAAGTTACTTAA
>Ga0307515_10018082_pt1 | contig 12791 bp, 16 predicted proteins | sample 17_EM_MG_FD_194513 | JGI IMG/M metagenome (GOLD analysis project Ga0307515, IMG submission 194513) | Populus trichocarpa ectomycorrhiza microbial communities from riparian zone in the Pacific Northwest, United States - 17_EM | ecosystem: Host-associated > Plants > Roots > Unclassified | place... | reverse complement strand
ACAAATGATGAAGAAAAGAAAGCGGGTATTTCTTGAAATGCATTTCTTGACACAAGAACAGCACTAAAAATGTTCAAGTTTTTGCGGTTACAAATTTATAAAAGCCGGTTTGTAATATTGTCCAAACCTCAACACGCGCCACTCATTCTTCAGACATCCCACGCATAGAAAAATAGACTTTACATTCCTTGTCTGCAACATCATCATTTTCTTCTCTGCTTAATCCAGTAATCCAGTTCATCTTGAAAGGCTTAACGGTGTTATTGTCTCCAATTATCAGCGTCAGTAGCACCTCTTTTAGTCTTTTGATTGCAAGGAATATACATGGGTGGTGAGGAGAATCAGGTACACATCTTCTTCTTCCCCTTCATGGCAAATGGCCACATGATACCGAACATGTTTCCAGAACAATCCAGAGGTCAAAAGGTTTGGGCTTTGATATCAATTGGGGTTATCATTTTCGGTTCGGTTCGGTTTTTACTTATAAAATAACCAAACTGATTTTTAAAAAAAAACCGAAACTAGTTCCAACCGACCGGTTTCAGTTATTTAACAAAAAAAATAAGAAAAAAACTGTATTGTTTTTTGGGCTGTTTTTGGGCTTTCTTATCAGCTTTTCTGATGGGTTTGTAATTGATGTTAATATTGTCTAATTTTGTTACAAGATTCTAGAATATATTTAATTTTTTTAACACTGAATATTCATTTATATTACATTATTAGTGTCAATATTGTGTTCAATATGATGCAAGTCTTCCTAATTAATATTTTTTTTGGAGTAAGACTCCTACATCAAAGTTTAAATAACACATACCAAATTTAAATTTAAATTACAAAGCATTGCCTTCAAAAGGGCTTAAAAAAACAACAAATAACCTTATCATAAAACACTTCATGCAAAAAATATAAATCTTCATTGTGCACATTATCCCAATCGAAAAACACATTAAGAACATTGTACTTTGATTCCATAATACCTTTGACATCAAAACCTGGAATTCAAAATCTAGAATTATAACATGATAAATTAAATTAGAAGATATAAAAATAAAAAAGTAGTATTTTACTATCCAACAGACTTTTGAACTAATTATCATCTATTGCTAGATGTAACTTTCCACCAAATTCTATAAAATAAAAAATTAGACATATTAGACAATTGAAAACATTTTAATTAAATCACAAAATAAAAGGTGCAAGTTTATAAAAAAAATTACCTCACTCAAGGTTTTCGTAGGTTTCAAAATCATTTATCAAGGTTCTAATATCAGTTGAAATTGGTCCATGATGCAACCAATTTTGACAACAAATGAGTGCTTGAACTGTTGCTGGAGATAGAGAACTTCGAAATTGATCGAGTATAGGACTATCTGTGCTAAAAGCTGATTCAGAAGCCACTGTGGATATATGAATAGCTAGAATATGTTGTGCAACCTTTGAAAGTGTCTTATATTCGAAGCATTACTCTTCCACCAACCTTAAATATCTAACTTATCATCATTAAGATCCTTACAACCATCAACCAAATACCTCTAAACCTCATTTCTATTTTCCACACTATCCTCCTCCTGTAAATGTCTTTTGAATCGAGCCAAAGTGTTAACATCTACCTCCATATCATCAATAGCATTAACATCTTGTTTATGCATATTATTATCCACCACTTCATCAACTCACCAAAGTATCTTTCACCTTATTTGTTAGCAATTGTGTTTTGTCATAATTATACAAGTCACCAAAATAAAATTTCACATATTTCAACTTGAAACATGGATCTAAGACATTAGCCACATATAACAAAAAATTCTAATTTGCTTCACAACCCCAATACTTCTCAAACTTTAACATCATATTCATCGTCATTCCACTTAAAAGATTATCTTTATTTTTACACAATGACAACAAGTTTGTATGCATGTAAATCAATTCATTGAAAAAGGAATTTGATGTGACATGTAATGAGCCAAAAAATCTCAATGTAACCATGTAAAAGATCTTTAAGAACTTCATCAAAGTTCTAGCACTTTCTCAATCCTCCAAACTAGTTGGCCCTATGTTTTTTTTATTCCCCTTTGAATCAACCTCCAAAAAGTAACTCATATACCTAGGTTCTTTTTCACCTAACTTCACAAACACCTTTTCAAACTTTGCAGCAGCTTCTAGCATAAGATAAGTTGAATTCCATCGAGTTGCAACATCTAAACACAATGATTTCTTACACTCTATATGCAACTTTTCTGCACACTTCTTAAATGCAAGTTGCCTCGACAGTGAAGATCTCATAAACCTAATTGCATTTTGAATTTTAACAACTGAAACATTAATCTCTTTCAAGCCATCACACACAATGATGTTTACAATGTGTGCACAACATCTAACATGCAAATGCTCATTTGACAATATATTAGTTGGCTAATCTTTCATCGTATTTTTCAAAAATGAAAGAGTCACATTATTAGAGCTTGCATTATCTATTGTAACAGTCAAAACTTTATCAATCCCCTACTCTAACATACAATTATCAATAACTTGACCAATTATCTCACCCATATGATTGGAAACTTGACAAAAATTGAGAATTTTTTATGTAAATTCCACTCATTATTAATCTAATGAGCTGTTAAACACATATAATTAATATTTTGGATTGATGTCTATGTATCTATTGTTAAGCACAATTGTTGACTCCTAAGAGCTGTCCTCAATCAATCCTTCTCTTTAACATAAAGTTTCAAACAATCTCTCATAATAGTGAAACGAGAAGGAATGTCAAATCTAGATTGCATGGTCCTAGCAAACAATTTAGATCCCTGACCCTCCATAAAATTAAAAGGCAACTCATTAATTATAACCATCTTTGCTAGTGCTTGTCTACATTCATCATAATTATAACATATTGCCTTAAGAGTTCCCACATTTTGATCTCCCAATTCACCCTTCTCTATCTTAGGTTCTAATACCAAAACTTTTTGTTTCCTATCAACTATAAAAGAAAACTTTTTGCACGCTTTTAAATGACTTCACATATTACTTGTGCCATTAACAATAGTATGACATGTATAATGTTTTCCACAATAATTACATTCAGCTTTAGGGGTTTTAGGATCAACATCAAGTTTTGTAAAGTGATCCCAAATTTCTACAAGCAAAGATATTAAGGTTTTCCTTTCCTTACATTCCTCACTCACACGTACGAGAGATAAAGGAAGAACTGGATACTTGGAAATACCAAGTGAACTAGAATGATTACTAGCTAATTAGGTTTAGCGCAGGAAAATTTCCAATAACAGCTAATAAAATTGAGTCCTGGTTAAGAATGTCCAAAATCAAGAAGAATTAGCAGCTTCCAGGCTGTTGCATTTATGTTCCTATCCAAGAGCCAATGGATGGTCTTGATTCTTGAAATAGTGGGATCTAATAAAATATAGACATTTCTTTCAAAAATCTATAAAGATATTTTTCTCATTTTATAAATAACTTTAAGCAATTTATTAAAAAACTATTATAAATTTGCTAAATAATAAACATGTGAAACACAATTCAAGAAATTAGTCCATAAGAAAAGTTTAATAAAGACAGAAAACAAAAGGAAATGAAGAACAATGAACTGTGGCCCGTGGGTTAAGGAATCACAAGGAATATAAACCATGTTTTTAATTGTATTTACATGCTTTCTTGGAATATATTCATGAAAATTAATTGTAAGTATTTTCATAAATGTGGGAGACAGGATGAATGTCGAATCATAGAGCATATGTTAAAACAGATGACCCACTTATTTCAATCTAAAACAGATCTAATAAACAAACAACAGATCTAAATTTAAGCATATTTCCAGAATCCCAAATCAACCAAAATATCACTCTAAGCTTAAATTCTGATTTTTTGTAAGAATATACCACTTTAACAAATACACAGATCATAAAGCATATGTTAAAAAAAAAAACAGAGATTGATAAAAAAAAAATCATACTTGGTGTGACAAGATTCAAGGTCGGGTGTGAGAGAGGGAGATGATTGGTTTGCTAGATCTGGAGGTTAGGTGTGGTGTGTATCATGCCCGTGTGGGAGACTGGGAGAGGGATGTGGCTCGTTTGTTAGATCTTTTGATGAAGATTGAAGGTTTACCAGTAGATAACAAGAGTCAGGAGAATTGAGATGAAGATTGATTAACTTGATTTTATTAGATAATGGGGAAATTATTTTTGATTAGGCTGAGAGTGTGAGAGATTCTGAGATTGAGACTTGAGAATGAGATCTGTGAATTGTGAGGGTTGAGAAGGGGCGACTGGACGTGGACGGGTATTGTGGCTGGACACGGACAGGTATTGCTAGGGTTAAGAATTAAAAAGCATTTTATTTTTTGTATTTATAGTACCCCCTTAACTGAACTGATTCGATTCGGTTGGGGTTTGGTCGGTTTCAGGTTTCTTAAACCAAAACCAAACCAAATTTTAAAAAAAATAATAATCGGTTTAATCGATTTTTTTGGTTATTTTTTTCTCGGTTTAATTGGTTTCTCAGTTTTTTTGCTCACCCCTAGATATCAATATCAAAACCATCAAGTTTCCTGCTGTTGACGTTGGATTGCCAGAAGGATGCGAAAACACAGATTTGATCACTTCTCATGAGATAGAGGGAGAAATGACCAAATTTTTTTCCATGGCAACAACCATGCACCAACAACCACTTGAGAAGCTACTACAAGAATGCCACCCTGATTGTCTTACTATTGACATGTTCCTTCCTTGGACTACTAATGCTGCAACCAAATTTGGGATTCCAAGATTAGTATTTCATGGCATCAGTTGCTTTTCTTTGTGCACTTTAGATTGCTTGAACATATATATGCCGTATAAGAAAAGTTCTTCTGATTCTAAGCTGTTTGTGGTGCCTGAGCTTCCTGGTGACATCAAGTTCAGAAGCAAGCACCTGCCAGAATATGTGAAACAAAACGTGGAAACTGATTTTACTAGGTTAATTCAAAAGGTTAGAGAATCATCATTGAAGATTTTTGGGATTGTCGTCTATAGAATGGAAAGGAAAACTTATTTTAGCATCACTTCAATTACTAGTGATATTCCACACTACGAACGTCTTTGTAAATCTTGTCAAGTTAATACAAAGAGTCCAAGATGGAAGAAGAGAAAGAGAGAACTATGTTATTTTAATAATAAAAACTTACATCTACATATCGGTTATGTCCCTATTTATATAAATAGAGGAAGCGATTACTTTTTTTAGTAACTCCTCTAAATACTTGGACCAGGCTTATCCATTATTGGCCGATCAGGCCTAACCCAATAACCAACATCTCCCACTCGCCCATAAAGGACTGAATCTCTCTAATACATTATACTTCAAACTTACTCAAGAATTTCATACTTGACGAACAGACCGTAGGACCTGAAGCACACTGTGAAAGGAGCTCCAATATATAAACCTAATACAGGCCATATAAGAGACATCAACCTCATAATTAATTATTCCTTAAAATGTACTAATATACCCCAAGCATTTTTAGTTACACATGACTGAATATAATTCAATCCCTCAAGAATTTCATACTCAATCCATCCTTATATTTACAAGTTTTCTAAATCATATCAAATCTATTCAAGTGATATAATCTCGGTCGGTGAATACAAGTAACAAGTGTAAAACTAAAATTATTTTTCTTTCGCTCTCATATCAATCAGATCTAAATTACTTACTTTCCTAAGAGTATTTCTTTAAGTCGAATCATTCCATGACCATAGGATATACTCCTAAAGTAGCGATCATTAATACATTACCTCATGATATAGTCAAAAGTCACAAAGGGTAAGATTTTAAGAGTTTAGATATGATCTGCAGGACTTACATAATAAAGAAGCAGGGATCCATTCTTTATTTCTGGAATGGTTGCTAGCACATATAGTATGAAATACATGCTATAGTGGAGCTTACTCTTTTCTTTTATTAAGACGAAGAGTGTATGTCGTTGCTCTCCTTGTTATAGAAAATACATCATATGAATCTTAGTCTTGTTGCTAAAAACATAGACTTCAAATCAAAAATTCTCATTTGCTCATTTGTCATTAGTGGCAAATGAATAATTTTATACTCGACTTCAATTATAATAGACACATGAATGGTGGGAATTCATTCATGTCGATTCTTTTATTTAAGAACCTCATCTTGGTCCCAACTAAGGTGACATGTTAATAATCATTTTGAGTTAAAATTGTTCCCACTGCGCCCAAGTCGTTTATTGAGCATTAAAAATTAAATAATCTCATCTCTACTCATCTTACTAGTGCTACAGGTTATTGCTCATGTGAGTGAGCCAATTTAAGTCTATCGACATACTTTCACAAATTGTACTATATGATACTCACAATATATTCTATAAAACAAATAATAAATAACATGATATAGTAATGGTATTTATTCATTATTCAATGATTGTAAGCCTTCGTATGATCCTATTGATTACCATTCAGAGTTTTTGACCAGGGTTTGATTGATATTGGATAACCAATCCAACGATATAACATATATCGGGATGTGTGCACATTATTGCATACATCAAACTACCGACAACACTAGCATAAGGTACTTTAGACATTTTCTCCTTTTCTTTTAGAGTCTTAGGAAACATATCACGGCTTAGGCTTAAGCTTCTATCAACATAGGTGTTCGTTGGTTTGCAATCTTGCATGTGATAATGCTCTAACATCTTTTTAATGTAATTCTCTTGAGTTAAATCCACAAGCCATTTAGCGAGATCTCTTATGATTTTCACACCAAGAACATAGCTAACCTTACCCATATCTTTCATATTAAAGTTTGATGATAACCACTTTTTAGTAGTATTAATCATCTCTTTGCTATTTCCAGTTATTAAGATGTCGTCAACATATAAGGACAATATTATAAAACTATTGTTAGAACATTTTAAATATATGCAATGGTCTTTTTCCATCATTGTAAAACCATCCTTAAGGATAGCTTGATGAAATTTAACATTCCATTGTCTAGAAGCTTGTTTAAAACCATATATAGATCTTTTAAGCTTGCAAATTTTACGCTCTTGTCCTTTAGTCTCGAATCCTAAAGGTTTATCCATATAGATCTCCTTATTTTGTTCTCCACTGAGAAACATAGTTCTAACGTCCATTTGGTATAACTCTAGGTACATATGTGCGAGTATAGCTAAAATGAGGCGAACTAAAGTAATCCTCACAACTGGTGAGAATGTATCTTCATAATCAATTCCCTCTTCTTGAGTGTAGCCTTTCACTACTAGTCGAGCCTTATAACATTCTATTAACCCATCCGTCTTACGTTTAATTTTAAGAACCCATTTATTTTCAATGGATCTCCGTCATGACAATAAATCAACCAAGTCCTAGACTTGATTAATTTTCATCGACTCCATTTCTTCTTCCATAGCTTTAATCCATTTTTTTGCTTTAGGAACAGATAGAGCATGACTGAATGTTTTAGGCTCTTCATCATCTTGTGGAGCAATCATGAACGCTTCCCCCTTAATCTCAAATCGACGACGAGGAATTGGTTCACGAATGCTTCTTTGAGGTTGAGATTGCTAATGATCTTACTCTATGAGAATAGGACTAAATAAAATATCACTCCTACTATTTCTAGAAGGATTAAAAGTTTCATATAAGTCCTCTGCTGAATGGCTTGTTGCGCCATAATCTAGATTTTGCATTTCATATAATTGAAAATCTTTTTCAACCTCACATGTCTTTGGAAAAACCTTTTCTAAGAATACAACATCACGCGATTCAATCTTCGTCACTCTTCCATAAGCTTTTTCACTCATAAAAACAAATCATTTGGAATGTTTAGAATATCGTATAAAGATACACTTCTTCCCCCTACGACCAAGTTTCTGATATTCATGAGAAGTATTGTGAATATAAGTTGCACACCCTCATGGATGGAAATAACCTAGATTAGGTTTGACACCATTCCATAGTTCATATAGGGTGGGTAAGATAGATTTAGAGGGCATACAATTAAGTATGTAAGCAGCAGTCAACAATGCATCTTCCCAAAAAGAAATTGGTAAGTCAGCTTGTGCCATCATTGACCTAACCATGTCAAATAGGGTTCTATTTCTCCTTTCTGCCATACCATTTTGTTGTGAAGTAAGAGGAACAGTTAGCTGCCTAGCTATAACCTTTTCATCATAAAAATTTTAAATTGATCAGATAGGTATTCACATCCTCGATCAGTTCTTAAAGTCTTGATCTTGGTGTTTAGTTTATTCTCCACCAGATTGGTGTATTGAATGAAGCAATTCAATACTTCAGATTTATGTGAGATCAAATAAACATGACCAAACCATGTAAAATCATCTATAAATGTAATGAAATAATTTCCTTCATGCCTTGCCCTCTTCTCATTCATTGGGCCACAAATGTCTGAATGAATAAGCTATAATGGACTACTTGCTTTTTTAGCTTTGCCAAATGGTAATCTAGTTGCGTTTCCAGCAAGGCAATGCTCACAAATGGGCAATTTCTCTTTGGTAAGTGATCCTAAAAGACTAGCTCTTGCTAATCTATGTAATCGATCTTGCCTAATGTGTCCTAATCTAGCATGCCTAGTTATGATATTACTATCATTAATAATGCTGGAATTTTGAACAACATAAATTGAAGCATCATAATTAATAGATACATTAACAGTGTCTAACACCATAAAACCATTTAATACAAAACTAGAACCATAAAAGAATATTATCCAGATATATTTTTACACAACAACCAACAAACGCAATATTAAAGCCCAATTGGAGTAAAGTAAGAACATGCACAAAATTCCATCGAACTTTTGGAGCGTAGATATAGTACATCATGAAGATAAAATGTGTAACCACCCCGCTAACCCAATTTGCAGGTACCAATCCTAAGCACAGTAGCGGAAGCATTATTCCCCATGTATAAGTATCTACTTCCCTTTAGAATTCGATGAAATTCCACAAAGGTTGTTCGATCCCCTGCTACGTGGTCAGTTGCTCCTGAGTCTTTGGCTTAGTGCAATCACGAGTAAAGTGATCTAGGTTTACCACAATTGAAACAATTCATATTCTTGCCTTTCTTACTGCCCCGTTCTCACGCTTGCGCTTATGTCCACTACTACTTGCTTCTATTCCTCTCTTGTCTTACCCTTTTTATATTTAGAGCCATATGCTCCATGCATCTTAGTCTCAGATATAAAAGCCTTGTTTATAGGCTTCTCAGCGTGAATTCGATCTTCTTCAAGCTCAAAATGACGAGCAACGTCATCAAATGTCTTGATGTTGTCATTGTGGGTAAGGTTAACACACATGTGTTTCTAATTACTTGGTAAAGAGCGGATAACTGCTTAGACTTGTTGCTCATCAGTCATCTCATGCCCAACACCCCTTAATTCATTGATCATGTTAGACATGACCATAAGATGCTATCTCATCGTCTGATTTTGGCACTTCTTATAACTATTGAATTTGAGGGTTAACTGGCGAAGTCTGGTAGTGAAGGTTCCTCCATACTAAATCTTTACTGCATCCTAAACATATTGAGATGAACGATGCATTTCAAAACGCAGCATTATATCATTTCTCATGTTGCTCAATATTAAAATGCGAGCTACACGATCCTTAAGTTTATAGGTTTGATATGCTTCCATATCAAGCCTGTGCTGAGCAATGTTTCCTTACTCAGGTTCAGCCATCGGTTGTGTGATTGTTTCCAGCATTTCTTGCTCTTCCAGGAGATACTCAATCTTACGATGCCAAACATCGTAATTCTTTTCACTTAGTTTGTCTTCATAGTTCAAATCAACAATAATACTCTTAGATGCAGCCATATTAAGCGTTATTGACAGCAATTACAAATATTAGTATCTAGTACAATTTAATTGACATATTTTGCCACTCCATTCTAAAATAAACAAATAATAATCTAACACATACAATACAAATGAAAAGAATGTTAAACATTTAATCATTTACCATTTGTATGGTTTAATTATTATTGAAAATTTAAATGAGTGCAAAATTATAGTTATTAGTTTCAACTAACAACTCTCACTAATCAGGTTGCAAATATTATCATATATATGCATCTAATGTAATTAAAACTTAAATTACATAAAATATATAGTTCACAATAAACAACCAATTATCTTAAAAAAAATACAATATTAAGAATAATAAATTTTAGAATTATTTTATATTGTAGGCACATAAGTAGGGTCTCCAATTACATCATCCATTTCATCAAAGTCATCTCCTTTATGTTCATTCTGCTCAAACTATGGAATGAATTTAGCAGCAGCATCCAAACGACCTGCGCTTCTTCCAATGCATCATATACCTATTTTGGTATACTGACGTTCCCTCTCAAGCAGCATTTCATCAATGAGATTGTTGAAATCTAAGGATTCCAGCCTATATTCCAATGATAGTCGCACCGACATCCATTTCTCAAGCAGAGAATTGAGAACGATTAACATTTGATGTTCCATGTAGAATTCATAAACACCACTCATAGTCAGTCCACTCATCTAATTATATATATAATCAATGTGCTCTTGAATTTTATGAACATGATTAAAGGCATAACTCAATAAATGATCAATTTGTTGGTGCTTATCCATTGTGACAAAATATTCTAAAAGCACATAAATATTATACTTAATATTTAATTAGACAATTTATATTAACAATAAATTAATATTAATTGCCTTATTATTATTATTATTATTTTTAACTGCCAAGTGGTAGTTACACATCTCTTAAATATGTGTTCTTTTGTTTTTTTTTTTCAACTACATATGGTAGTTACATGTGTGTGGTCACGGTTTTGTTTTATCACATAACAATTATACAACTATTGTTTACAAAAGATATTTTCTAATTAATGATAGAAAAGATAAAATCATAACTCAATTACTTCATAAAATTTTGTAAATCCAAGACTCAATGGAAGAATTCTTTTAACATAAAATTTACATCTAACATTTATATAGTAATAGATGTACTGCATAAAAATAATATTAAAAACCATGGCTCTGATACCAATGTAGAATGGAAAGGAAAACTTCAGTGTCATTTCAATTACTAGAACCAAAGTGATATTCCACAGTACGAACGTCTTTGTAAATCTTGTCAAGTTAATGCAGAGAGTCCAAGATGGGAGAAGAGAAAGAGAGAATTATGTTCTTTCAATAATGAAAACTTACATCTACATATGAGTTATGTCCCTATTTATATAAGTAGAGGAAGCAATTACTTTCTTTAGTAACTCCTCTAAATACTTGGACCAGACCCATCCATCATGGGCAGACCGGACCTAACTCAATAACTAACATCGTCAATAGTTTCTATGAGCTCGAGTTGGATTATGCTAATTTTTTCAAGGAGTTAGGGAGGAAGGCATGGCACATAGGCCCGATTTCGCTATGCAATAAAGAATTTGAAGATAAAGCATAAAGAGGAAAGAAAGCTTTAATTGACGAACATGAGTGTTTGAAATGGCTCGACTCAAAGAAGCCTAATTCAGTTGTTTATATATGCTTTAAAACTGTAGCCATTTTCAGTGATTCTCAGCTAAAGGAGATTGTGTTGAAGTTTGCTTCAAGTTGCTGTCAAAGACTCTGTTTTTTCTGTTATGATTTTTCTGCAATAATAAAGAGTTGTCCTAGTCTCTAGGAGCTTGTTAATCTGTTAGTTTGTTAACAAATCATGGCATGATATGTTGCTATAAGTTAGCTTTTTTTGTTTCTATATATTTTTAAAGATTTCATGAACGATATGCAATATATTCCTTTCATTATAAATAAAACAGTAATAATAATTTGTTGGTTTAATTCTCTTCTACTTTCTTTCTTCACTTAAACACTTTCATTTGGTATCAGAGCAGTTTTCTTGAGGGACCTGTAATGGAGGCTGAAGCAAGTTTTTCTCACATTTCTTCTCCTATCTTTGAAGGAGAAAACTATCAACTCTGGGCAGTGAGAATGGAGACTTATTTGGAGGCTTTAGATCTTTGGGAGGCAATTGAAGAGGACTATGATGTTCCTCCATTACCGAATAATCCAACCATGGCCTAGATCAAGAGTCACAGAGAGAGGAAAACCAAGAAATCAAAAAGCAAAAGCATGTCTATTTGCTGCTATTTCAACAACTATTTTCAAAAGAATCATGTCTCTTAAATTAGCAAAAAGATGTTTGGGATTATCTGAAGAAGGAATATGCAGGGGATGAAAGAATTTGTGGAATGCAAAGCCTAAAATTGATATGAGAGTTCGAGCTGCAAAGAATGAAAGAATCTGAGACCATAAAGAAATACTCAGATAGGTTGTTTGGAATAGTTAACAAAGTCAGATTGTTGGGAATATCATTTACAGACTTTAGAATTGTTGAAAAAATTATGGTTACAGTACCAAAAAAATATGAAGCTTCAATTACTACATTGGAGAATACAAAAGATTTGTCTAAGATTACGTTGGCATAACTTTTAAATGCCTTACAAGCTCAGGAGCAAAGAAGACTTATGAGGCAAGCCCGTGTTACAGAAGGTGCTTTACAAGTCCAGTATCTAGATTCTAATAAGAAGAAGTTATAAGACTACTGCCAGGCAATTTCAGGGCAAAGGAAAATTTGTTAAGAGAAATTTTTCACCATGTCAACACTACAACAAGATATGTCATCCACCATTTAAGTGCTGGAAGAGACCTGATGCAAGGTGTAGCAAATGTAACCAACTTGGACATGAAGCAATTATCTGCAA
>Ga0307515_10018081_pt1 | contig 12791 bp, 13 predicted proteins | sample 17_EM_MG_FD_194513 | JGI IMG/M metagenome (GOLD analysis project Ga0307515, IMG submission 194513) | Populus trichocarpa ectomycorrhiza microbial communities from riparian zone in the Pacific Northwest, United States - 17_EM | ecosystem: Host-associated > Plants > Roots > Unclassified | place... | reverse complement strand
CCCGCCTGGGCCGCGCCGCCATCGCCGCCGCGTGCTCGCTCACGCGATTCAACATCGTTCCCGCCATGGCTGCTGCGCATTGAAGTCTTTGCAGGAAAAGTCAAAACTCATCCGTTTAGGGACTATTGAGCTTTTCCAATTTCACGACTCAACACTCCGTTCGGGCTGAGCCTGTCGAAGCCAGCGCGTATCTCGGTGCAGGCACTTCGACAAGCTCAGTGCGAACGGATCGGAGATTGTTGCGAGTTCTGGAAACCTCAATGAACGCAGCGTCGGTCCGTGGAAACCGCGGTCTTGGACATCTGCGACATGCACATGCACTGCGACAATCGCCGCCATGTCAGACGAAAGCCAGATCGAGATCCCACCTTCGTTCATCGCGCTGTTCGTCGAGCCCGGGCGCATCAAGCCGAGCGCATCGCGCGCAGAGATCCAGCAGCGCTACGAGTTCTGCGAAGACTTCGCAAGCATGCTGACCGAAACGGCGCAGAGCCGCTTGTGGGAGCTGGGCATCACCGAGAGCGACGTGCTGGAGCGCATTCGCGGCGGGTTGCTCGGCGGAGAGGCGGGCGTGAATGCCGCCGAGGCCGAATGGGTCACCCGGCGGCTGGCCGAGCTGCTGGGTTGGGCCATCCCGGCCCAAGCCCAGCCCGACTAAACCGATCAAGCCGCTTCGCTTTGAGCGATGCCGGCGATGGCCCAGTCGGTGTGGCCGTCGGCCGGCTTGACCAGGTGCCAGATCTCGTCGAAGGTGGTGGTGGGGCTGTCCTTCTCTTCGCGGATCAAGCCGTGGAAGCGCACGCTGACGATCTGGCGGTCGGCCTCTTGGGCGAAGTCGAGCACCTGCGCGTTGAGTTGCACTACATCGGTCTGCTGGCCTGCGGCCTTGCGCTCTTGCAGTTCGAGCCGGAAGGTGGCGAACATTTCGGGCGTGGCGAACTGGCGCAGGTCTTCCAGGTTGCCGGCGTCATTGGCCGCCTGCATGCGGATGAAGATCAGCTTGGCGATGCGCTCGAAAGCCGGCGCATCGAAGCCCGCAGGCAGGTTGCCCACAGGGGCGGCCAAGCTCGGCTCGTTGCCGCCTTGAGCGCCACCGCCCGAGCCGAAGGCGGGCGCGTTATTGCCGAATGGTGCAGGCCCGGCTGCGGCGTACTGCGCGCCCTGGTTGCGCTGGGCCGCACCCGGCCCGAAGCGCTGCATCAGGAAGCGGATGACGAAGAAAGCCGCGCCCGCCACGAGCAGCATGGTGAGGATGCTGCCCATCTCGGCGCCCATGCCGAAGTGGCTCATCAGCGCGGCGAGGCCGAGGCCTGCGGCGATGCCGGCGAGCGGGCCCATCCACGAGCGCTTGGGCGCGACCGCTGGCGCGGTGGGCGCCGTGCCGGGTGTGGCCGCAGGCTGGGCCGGTTTGGCCGGAACGGGCTGAGACTGTTGAGGTGGAGGCGTCGTCCGCTTCATGCCCGACGTGCCACCGCCGCCCAGGCGTTTGGCTTCGACGTGAGTGGCCGCAAAGCTCAGGCTCAACGCGGCGACGAAGAGGCTCAGCAAAATTCGTTTCATTCGATCTTTCCAGGTGGCTGGGAAGTTCCCAGCCTCTGGAATATGGGGGCGCCTCCACTGAAAACAATGGGTGGCTGCCATCGCATGCGCCTTGGCGAGATGAAGTCCTTGCTATCGTCACGACCATGCCGCGCTTTGCAGCCAACCTCAGCCTGATGTACGGGGAGCACGCCTTCCTCGACCGCTTTGCTGCGGCGAAGCGCGATGGCTTCACCGCAGTGGAGTTTCTGTTCCCCTACGAGCATGCGCCGCAGGTGCTTGCCGGCCTGCTCAAGGAGCATGGCCTGCAACAGGTGCTGTTCAACGCGCCGCCGGGTGACATGGCCGCGGGAGACCGGGGCATCGCCTGTCTGCCTGGGCGCGAGGCTGAATTCCGCAATGCGGTCGCGAAGGCCTTGGAATACGCAGGGGCGTTGAGTTGCCCGCGCATTCACCTGATGGCCGGCCTTGCACCGCCGGGCGCGGACCGCGGGCTGTTGCAGGCCACCTTCGTGCGTAACCTCGCCTGGGCAGCGCAACAGGCGGCCGGCGTGGGCGTCGACCTGCTGATCGAGCCCATCAACCGGCGCGACATGCCGGGCTACTTTCTCAACCGGCAAGACGAGGCGCATGCCATCGTGGCCGAGGTGGGGGCTGCCAACCTCAAGGTTCAGATGGACCTGTACCACTGCCAGATCGTCGAGGGCGACGTGGCGACGAAGCTGCGCGAGTACCTGCCCACCGGCCGCGTGGGCCACCTGCAGATCGCCGGCGTGCCCGAGCGGCACGAGCCCGACGTGGGCGAGCTGAACTACCCCTATCTTTTCGAGCTGATCGACTCGCTGGGCTACTGCGGCCACATCGGCTGCGAATACCGGCCGCGCGGCGGCACCTCGGCGGGCCTGGGCTGGCTGGCGAAGCTCAGGGGTTAGACACACCCGCCGCCACATGCCCCGAGGGCACATGCAGCAAGGCGTTCTCGATGTGGCCGGTCTGGTCGTCGAAGAAGAAGTCGGGCTCGAACTCGCGCAGGAAGGCGCCCTTGGGCAGGCCGCCGAGAAACATGGCTTCGTCGATCTCGATGTTCCATTCCATCAGTGTGCGGATGGCGCGCTCGTGCGCGGGCGCGCTGCGCGCGGTGACGAGCGCGGTACGGATGCGCATGGCCGGCGTGGCCTGGCGCTGCAGCAGCTGCAGCGCATCGAGCAGCGGCTTGAACGGGCCGGCGGCCAGCGGCAGGTCGGCGCGCTCGCGCTCGTGGGCCTGGAAGGCGTCGAGCCCGGCCAGCTGGAACACGCGCTCGGCTTCGTCGGAGAACAGCACGGCGTCGCCGTCGAAGGCGATGCGCACTTCGTTCGGGTGCGCATCCGAAGCACGCGCCGAATGCGGGTAGACACGGGCGGCCGGCACGCCTGCTTCGAGCGCCGAGCGCACGTCGGGCTCGTTGGTCGACAGGAACAGGTGCGCGTTCAGTGGCTTGAGGTAACGCCAGGGCGATTCGCCACGGGTGAACACGCCGCGCTGGATCGGCAGGCCGTAGTGCTTGGCCGAGCGGAAGACGCGCATGCCCGAGACCGGGTCGTTGCGCGACAGGATCACCACCTCGACCGCGGGCGACTTGGCGTTGAAGGCCAGCAGCTTGTTGACCAGCGAGAAGGCCACGCCCGGCTTGGCGGGCTCGGCCACGCGCTGCAGCTGCAGCTGCATGTAGGCGCGGTCGTCGCCGGCTTCGAAGAGTCGGTTTTCTTCTTCGAAGTCGAAGAGGGCACGCGAAGAGATGGCCACGACCAGTTGGCCGGCAAGGGTGACAGGCATGCGGACGATGATAGGGGGCGATGGCGAGCGTCAGTCCAGGTTGCGAGGCCCCGCCGGCCGCCGTGCCCCAGGCAGGCCGGCGAGCAATTGATCGGCCAGTTCCTTGACGGCGAGAGATGTGTCGCTGCCCAGGCGCAGGGTCAGGGACTCGTGGACGTCGTTGACCTGCGCGAGCACTGACAGTGGCCCCGACTGTAGGCAGGCCACCCGCTCTGTCAGGAGCAGCACGGGGTTGAAGCCGGCGCGCTGCAAAAGCGTGAGGGTCTGCTGCAGCGCGGTGCGGCCTTCACCCGCTTGCATCTTGCCGCCCACGGCCAGTGTGTCCTGGTGGGCGTGGTGCAGCAGCGCAAACTGGCTGAACACGCTGGCGGTGATGTGCTCACCGAAGGTCTCGCTGGTTTCCACCGGCGTCTGCCATTCGAGTGGCACCCCCTGCTCCAGCAGCACGAGCGTGGCGTCGTCGCCATCGCTTCGGTGCAGGTCGAGGTGATGGTCGTACAGCGCCTCCAGGGAATCGTCTGTCTCGATGGCGATCGGAAAGAAGCGGGTGAAGGTGGGCTCGTCGCCTTCGTCTAGGCGCTCGCTGATGGCGGCAAAGCCTGGGTCTTGCGTCGCGCCGAATGGCGTGTAGCCGTTGCTGCCCAGGCCCATGCGGCGCAGGAATTCGGCATAGCCCGTCGGCAAGGTGACGCCGTGGTCCGCTGCCAGCGCGGCAATCTCCAAGTCGGGCACGCCCTGCAGGCCCGAGACGAAAGTCGGATCGCGTTGCCGGATGAAGTCAATGAGAGCAGGCCAGTCCATCAGCAGGTTCTTTCGGGGCAATTGGTCATGAACAGCAACTCCTGGCAGCTGTGGCATGAGGCTACGCTTTCGCCCGTGGTGAATGTGGCGGCTTCTCGACGCGCAAAGCGGTTGCGCAAGAGCCGGCGGGTCATGCGTGCTGTGGCGCCCGCCAGTTCTTCGGCGCTGCGTTCGGTGCGGTACCAGTTGTAGGTGGCTGACCAGGGCGGCATGAAGAACATTTCGGTCATGTTCAAGGGGGCGTGCCCGCTGCGCGCCATCAGCTTGGCGCCGGCACAGGCTCCGGGGTGGTTGTACCCCTGCGAGGCCTGTCGATCGGGGTTGTTGCGCAGCGCGACGATACGGTCGGATGCTGCCGTCAAGGCGGCCAGCTTGTCCGCGGGGCTGGCCGCCGCCGACATGTTGGCCCCCGCCATCTCGGCGGTCGAGGCACCACCGCCCTGGACGACCACGCTGACCACGACAGCGGCCACTTGGTCGAAGCCGGGCAGTGAGTTCCCCGACATCGCGGCGAAGCTCTGGCCGCACTTGCATGCCATCACGCCGACCATGTAGCCGCCCCATTTGCCGCCACTTCGTTTCTTGGCGAATCGCTGGCGTCCTGCAGCAGTGGTCTGCGCCTGGAACTGTTGGGTCAGGTCGGCAACCAGCTGGGCACACAGGGTTGCCGTGCTGGGGGTTTCAAGCACACGGTGGTCTTCCGGTCCGCGATTGCAGATGGGGCATTCGCCCCGGAAGTCGTCGGCATAGGCAACGCCGGTGCCGCCTTGATTGATGAAGGCCGAGTTGAACGAATTGCCGTTGTGCAATCCGTTGTCAAGAAAGCGCACGACGCTTTGGCCTTCGACCTTCACGTCGAGGCTACCCATCTTCCAGCTCATGCTGCCCTGGAACTTGCCGGAGATCAGGCCGCCGCCGGCCGTGCCGGCCTCGTCGCCGCTGCTTCGGCTGATCTTGGAGTTGACATGGGCAATCGGGTGACCTTCGATGCGGACCGTGTCGGCGCCATCCACCAGGTCGCCGTCTTTCGCGACGTTGACATACGGAATGGGGACAGGCCCGCCGGGGCTGGGCGTCTTGCACACATCCGGTACGGCACACACATGCGTCTGCCCATGCCCCTTGTGCAGGATGCTGCGTCCGTTGGCGGTGACGTTTCCACTCATGCTCAGGCCCTCGCCGAGTTCGCCACGCGCTGCCAGGAACGCGGGTGACCACAGAGTACTGCGGCGCCGACTTCGCCCCCATCGGACTCGGAATAGACCAATGCACGACGTATTCCCGTGGTGCTGCGCCGCTCCTGGGCCATCCAGTATGCGGCGAAGGCCAGCCCCAGGGGGCCGGCAGCGGCACCGATGTCGCCCACGCGATCGGCCGTCAAGGTCACCAGCAGGGGTTCCGGCATCAAACCGGCTACACGCAAGCAGGCGAGCGAGAAGCTGCGACCGAAGTAGCCTTCGCCACTGTGGGCAGCGATCACGCGGTGCACACGCAAGGTAGATCCGCGGGGGGCTGACGGCGCGCCTTCCTGCAGTTTGTGAAACACCTGCGTCAGTGCGTCAGCGTTGACTGCACCACTGTTGGCGAAGGGGCGGCCTCTCGCGACGGCCACCCTTTCGATCCACAGCGCCTGGGAGGGGTCGAGGGCTGCGTCCTCCGGATGGAGCAGAACCATGAAAGCGGCGGCTTCGCCAGGGATGGTGCCTTCGGTGAAGGGCTCCAGCAGTCGCCGAGCATGCACCAGGGTTTCGATGGTGGCGGGAGCGCACAAGCTGTCGAGCCCGCCCACGATCACGCAGCGGTGCGTGCGCTGCGCCAGCATTTGCAGCGCCTGGGCCAGGGCGGCGAAGCCGCTGGCCCGTCCGTACTCGAAGCTCGCGCTGCCGTGCGTGGGGAAGCCGGCTTGGTGCTGAACGGTGTTAATGCGTTGCCGGGTCTGTTCGTCCAGGCCGCTAGGGATTCCCAGCAGGATGGGTGGGTGGTCGAACCCATGCAGATCGAGCAGCGCCTGGACGTCATCCAGCCCATGCGCCAGCAACTGCGCGAGGCGCTCTTCTCGTGCCAGCGCCGGGTCGACCAGGCACGACGCGGGAGCGAACTCGCCTCCCAGGGTTCGCGCTGGGCTGGCGGTGATGTTGCTCAGATTGGCACCCATTGCCGCCAGAGTAGGCTCCAACGCATAGCCCAAGGGGGTGCAGGCTGCGAAGCCCAGAACGCCCGCCCGTTGAAGTGGAGAGGTTGTCACTGTCGTGCCTCCCAGGGCTGCTGCAGGCGGACAAGCGACCCTCGGTGCCTGGCCAGCCTCAAGGGTGCGGCCAGGGTGGCGCGGTAGTAGAGGGTCAGGCGCATCGCATCGGTGTCCAGTTGCACGCCATCGAGAACCGGAACGGCGCGCTGGTCAGGAAGCCCGGCGAACTGATGGCAAGACTGCAGCCGGATCTTGGGGAGGTGAAGCTGGATCGGCCCACTGGCATGGAACCCGTCGAGCATGACCGGCTCGCCGCCCTTCAGGTGGGGGCGGGCCTGGAGGGGGGGCGGCGCGGCATTGAAGAATGCGGGGTTGAAATCGTCTGGCCAGAGCGGGGCCCGATGACGCTGCCAGGCATCGTCGTAGGTACCCGCATGCGCTGCGCGAGGCTGCCAGTGCCGTGCTATCGGGCCTATGCCCGCAGGACGAGGACGCTGCGACAGCCGGGTGATCGGGTCAGCCGGGTCTTCCAGGTTGGGCAGTGGTCGATCGACGGCAGCCGAGGGGTCGGTCTCGAAGCCGCAACCCACTGGGTTGCGTGCTTCGTAGGCAGGCTGGCGCTCGCTTGAGGCGACCGCCGCGCCTCCATAGGCCCGTTCCCACACCAGGGGCATGCGAACGAACGGGCGGGCCTGCGACGGTGTTGCGCCAAGCCCATAGACCCGCTCCCAGACGCGGTCGCCATGGACGAGCACGGCGAGCTTGCAAGGTCCTGCGCGTAGTGTCAAGGTCATGTGACGCACGGCCTGGCCCTGCGGTGCGATGGCATGGCCGCGCAGGTAGATGTCGGTGGCCTCGCGGGTGTATGCGGCTTGTCCCTCGTCCCGCAGGCTGCTGCGCCCAGGTTCGCCGGTGTAGGTGTCGGCCATCGATGCCGGGGGCTGGTCGACCGACAGTTGAAGGCTTGGGGTGTGGCTCCCCGGTTCCGGCAGGTCGAAATGTGCGGTCACCACCAGAAGCAGGAGGTCCTGGCCGTTGCGGTCGCATGAGGGCATCAGGGTAGCGGCGAAGGGTGTCGCGTTGTCGAGTTGGGCCATGGCAACAGGTGGAGAGTGGTGGTGCATCCTAGGTTTCCGCCCCTTCCTTGCCTACTGACACAACTTACAGGTTCAGGTGGCAGGGCGGCAGTGAGGTCTGTGCCGCTTGGCAAGGCCGCAACAAACGAAACAAGGCGGGTCAGGTTTTGATACGGCCTTGATACGGTCGGCCACCACAGTGCCGCCATCGCGCCTCAGCGCTGTTGCACCGACCTCCACGGAATCCGCCATGACCCTGGTGACCACCACGCTACAACGTCTCTTTGCTCGCCGCGCCGCGCCGCGCCGCGCGCAGGAACGCCGCGCCAAACCGAGCGGCAACATCCGCAGCCTGCGCCCCGATTTCGCCGAGACCCGCCCTCTGGTGTTTCGCAGCGAAGCCTTTGCCGAAGACCTGACACTGAGCCACGGTGCCGCTTGACCGTGGGGCCGCTGTCGACAATGCGCAGGGTGCAGCCTTGAGCGCCGTCATCTCGCGCTCGCTGTCCGCATCGCCTTCCCGCGATTGGCTCAGCGCCGTGCTGAGCCGCGCCGACCTGGCACGCTCCGCTCCGCCGGCAGACCGATATGATCCGCTCCAGCCAACACTGCACACGGAAGCGCAAGCCATGCCACAGGGCGACGCCAGTACCGGCATCACCGTTCTGGTGGTGGACGATGAACCCGAGCTGCGCTCGCTGCTCAGCGAATACTTCGGCCGCCACGGTTTTGCGGTGCGCACCGCGCACGATGCGCTGGCTGCGCGCGCGGCCATCGCCGAATCCCTGCCTGACCTGGCCATTCTCGACATCAACATGCCCGGCGAAAACGGCTTGTCGCTCGCGCGCTGGCTGCGCGACGCCCACCCGCGTGTCGGCCTGATGATGCTCACCACCGCCGGCGAGTCGGTCGACCGCGTGGTCGGCCTCGAGCTGGGGGCCGACGACTACATCCCCAAGCCCTTCGAGATGCGCGAGCTGCTGGCGCGTGTGCGCGCCGTGCTGCGCCGCCTGAAGGCATCGCAACCAGCAGCAGTGGCGCAGGCCGTCGAGTCGCGCCGCGTGCAGTTCGGCGTCTGCCAGCTCGACCTCGACGAGCGCCGCCTGTTCGGCGCTGAAAGCAACGAGATCGAGATCAGCGCCGCCGAGTTCGACCTGCTGGCATTGTTCGCCCGCAACCCGAACCGCCCGCTCAACCGCGACCAGATCATGGAACAGGCGCACAACCGCGGCTGGGACGTGTTCGACCGCTCCATCGACCTGCGCGTGATGCGCCTGCGCCGCAAGATAGAAACCAACCCGGACAAGCCTGAAGTGTTGAAGACCGTGCGCAATGTGGGTTATGTGTTCGTGCCCACCACGTCTGCAGCGACGTGACGGGCACGCCATGAAAAGTCTGGAGCGCGAATTCGTCTGGACCGGACCCACGCAGTGGGGTAGAGACGAATCGCCGCTGCCGCCGCTCGCGCCCGAGCTGATGAGCGCGCTGCTCGACAACATCACCGCCCGCGTGGCGGTGGTGGGGCGCGACCACTGCTTCATCTACGCCAACCGCGAGGCGCTCGCCTTCTACGGCCAGCCTGCCGAAGAGGTGATCGGCAAGCACCTGTCGACCGTGCTGGGCGAGGCGACGTATGCGGGCTACCTGCCGTGGGCCGAGCGCCTGTTCGCCGGCGACACGCTGCGCTGGCAGGGCTGGGTCGAGTACCCGACCCGCGGGCGCCGCTTCCTGCAGGAAACCATGGTGCCCTTCGCGCCGGCGGGTGCCGAGGTGCAGGGCATCGTGGTGTTCGGCCGCGACCACACCGAACTCAAGCTGCGTGAGGAGCAGCTCGCCGAACAGCTGGGCCAGCTGCAGGCCAGCGAAGCGCTGAAGGCGGCCATCGTCGACCACGCGCTGGCGGCGCTCATCTCGACCGATGGCCGCGGCGTCATCGTCGAGTTCAACCCGGCGGCCGAGGCCATGTTCGGCCGCAAGCGCATCGAGGTGGTGGGCCGGTTGGTGAGCGACGTGATCATGCCCGAGCGCTACCGTGCGCCGCACGAAGCGGGCATTCAACGCCTGGAAACGGGCGGCGAGGCTCGCGTGCTCGGCAAGCGCATGGAGCTGCATGCGTTGCGGGCCGACGGCACCGAGTTCCCGATCGAGATGGTGCTGTGGCGCACGAACGTCGGCGGCACGGCGTACTACACCGCGTCGCTCGTCGACGTGACCGAGCGCTCCAATGCGTCGCAGCAGATCGAGCGCCAGCGCGACGCGCTTCGCCAGAGCGAGAAGCTCTCGGCCATGGGCAGCCTGCTGGCCGGCGTTGCGCACGAGCTGAACAACCCGCTCGCCATCGTGATGGGCCGTGCCAGCCTGCTCGAAGAGAAGTGCAACGACCCCGAGCTGCGCGGCGACGTGCAGCGCATCCGCGAAGCGGCCGAGCGCTGCGGGCGCATCGTGCGCACCTTCCTCAACATGGCGCGCAGCAAGCCGGCCACGCGCGAGAGCGTGTCGCTCAACGACCTCACGCGCGCCGCCGCAGAGATGCTGAGCTACAGCTACCGCAGCCACGGTGTGGAGATGCGGCTGCAGCTGATCGACGGCCTGCCGAGCGTGAAGGCCGATGGCGACCAGATCGGCCAGATCGTGCTCAACCTGCTGGTGAATGCGCAGCAGGCGCTGTCGGCCACCACCGGCGAGCGCCGCGTGCACATCGAGACCGGTGTTGAAGTGCGGCGCGAGAACCGCGAGCCGCGCGTGTGGCTGCGCGTGTCAGACAACGGGGCGGGCGTGCTGCCCGAGCTGCGCGACAAGCTGTTCGAGCCCTTCTTCACCACCAAGCCCGAAGGCATCGGCACCGGCCTCGGCCTGGCCGTCTCACGCTCGCTGGCGCGCGACCATGGCGGCGACCTGACGCTGGAACCCACCGCCTACGAAGGCGGCGCGACCTTCCGGCTCAACCTGCCGATCAGCGGCGAGCGCGTGCACGACTCCGGGCTGATGCCGCTGCAGAGCCCCGATGCTTTGCCGCAATCGCGGGTGCTGGTGGTCGACGACGAAGCCGAGATCGCCGGCCTGATGCGCGACATGCTGGAAGGCGCGGGCTACGAGGTGGCGACCGCCGAATCGGGCGCGGTTGCGCTGGCGCTGCTGGAGACAGCGCGCTTCGATGCCATCGTCTCCGACCTGCGCATGCCCGACATGGACGGCGCCACGCTGTGGCGCGAGGTCTCGCAAAACTACCCGAGCCTCGCGCGGCGCATGCTGTTCGTCACCGGCGACACCTTGTCGCCCGGCGCGCGCGAGTTCTTGCGCAAGGCGCACTGCATCGGGCTCGACAAGCCCTTCTCCAAGGCCGACCTGCTGGCGGCCGTGGCGCAGCTGGTGCGCTGAACCCGACACTGCTGCCTCAGGCGGCGCGGGCCGACGAGGTTTCACTGTGAGCCGCATCCATCATCGTGTGGCTGACCACGTGGTACAGCGCCACCCAGGCGGCGTGCACCTCGTCGGTACAAGCGGCACCCAGGCCCTGCTGCAGCGTTTTCAGCAGCGCGCCGCCGACGGTCGCGTAGTGCTCGTCGCGCACGCCGTAGTTCACATGGCGTGCGCCCAGCTTGCGCAGCACCGGGATCAGGTTGTCGGGTTGTTCGAGCAGGTCGACGGCCGCGCCGATCATCGTCATCAGGCGCTCGCCCTGCTGCGCCATGTTGCCTTCGAACAGCTTGCGCAGGCTCGGGTCGGCGGTGAAGAGGTTGTCGTAGAACAAGGCGGCGGCTTGGGGCGCAATCGGTTCGATCAGCGTGAAGCTGCGGCGCACGTGTCCGATCTGGACAGGGGTCATGGTGAAAAGGCTCCGGGTATCAGGAGCCCATAGCATTGCGCCGGCCCGATTCACCGGTGTTTCGCCGGTGCGGGTGCTTCGTTTCGTTGGTTGCGCCGCTGGCGCTTTACTGCACGAAGCCGATGCTCGACTTCTTGAACCCGGCTTCGGGCAGGTCGCAGGGTTCGACTCGGTCGCGGCGCGCGAGCTTCGCATTGCCGAAGGCCGTCATCCAGGCGCGGCGCATTTCGCGCGGGGCCATCTCGCTCATGCAGTCGAGCACGTCGTTGCCGGGCTCGGGGGAGAAGCGCTTGCCCCAGTCGTGATCGGTGCGGATGCTGCGGTAGAGCTTGGCGGCAATGTGGCGCGCGGCGTCGCGGTCGGGGGCCTGCACCTCGTACACGTTCATCCGGTTGAGGATGGGCTCGGGGATGCTGCGGCCATCGTTGGCGGTGGCGACCCAGATCACCTGGCTCGCGTCGATGGGCACCTCGGCAAATTCGTCGGTAAAGCTGCCTGCAGTGTCGTGTTCCAGCAGGCTGTAGAGCGCGCCGAGCGGGTCGTAGGCGTGCTCGCCGCCGGCCTTGTCGATCTCGTCGATCACCATCACCGGGTTGGCGTACTGGCCGTCGACCAGCGTCTCGAACACCTTGCCGGGGCGCGCGCCTTTCCATTGGCTCGAAGCGCCCGAGAGCACCCAGCCGGCAGTCAGCGAACTCATCGAGACGAAACCCATGCCGGTGCCGAGCAGCACCGAGAGTTCACGTGCGAAATGCGTCTTGCCGACGCCGGGTGGGCCGAGCAAAAGCAAGGGGGTGATCTCGAGCGCGTCGCGGCTGTCTTCGCACAGCGCGATCTGGCGCTTCACATCGTCGAGCACGTCAGAGAAGTTGGGCAGGTCGTCGTAGAGGTGGTCCATGGCCGGCAGGCCGGAGGGCTTGACCTGGAAGCGCTCGGGGCCCTTCTCGATCATGCGCTCGTAGGTGGAGCGCAAGCCCTCGTGCTCCTTGTCGGGCAGCTTGCCGAGCTTGCGACCGACGTCGTCAACGCGGTAGACGCTGCGCATACGGGCAATTGGAATGCTGCCGCGATGTGTGCCCGAAGACACGGTGACCAAGCCCTTGGATGCGCTCATGTGACCTCCAGAAAACGCAAACCTACGCGTTGATTGAAGCAAACGGCCCGAAGGTGCAGCCGCCGATAACCACCCGAATTGCCAGCTACTTTGCGCTAGAACACATGCACGACGCATGCCAATCACGAGCATGTCGAGCACCGCGAGACATCCATCACGCAACTCCCGTGGAGCCGGCTCTGCCGGTCCGCCGGGAGGCGCCCCTCGGGGGCAGGAGCGAAGCGACTGGGGGGCTCTATTTGACCCAGGTGTTCAATTGGATGATAGGCAACAGCACAGCCAGCACGATCAGCATCACGACGCCGCCCATCGCAACGATGAGCAGCGGCTCGAGGATGGTGGCCATGGCCATCGCGCGGCGCTGCACTTCCATGCTGGTCTGGCGCGCGGCGCGGTCGAGCATCTGCGGCAGCTGGCCGGTCTGTTCGCCCA
>Ga0307515_10018080_pt1 | contig 12792 bp, 9 predicted proteins | sample 17_EM_MG_FD_194513 | JGI IMG/M metagenome (GOLD analysis project Ga0307515, IMG submission 194513) | Populus trichocarpa ectomycorrhiza microbial communities from riparian zone in the Pacific Northwest, United States - 17_EM | ecosystem: Host-associated > Plants > Roots > Unclassified | place... | reverse complement strand
CCAGGCGGTGCGCCAGATCCACCGTGGCGGGCTGGGCCCGCGTGGTGCCGAGCGTCGCGAGCACGTCCCGCTCGATGGCCGAGATGTGCATCAGCAGCAGGCTGAATTCCTGCAACCAGCCGCCGACAGGTCCGTCGCGTCGTGTCCAGCGGCGGGCGACATGATGGTTGATCTGCGGGAGCTGATCTACGCCGTACGACATGGCGTCCGGGGCGGCGAAGCGCACCGTGCCCAGGTGGCTGAACCGCAGCGCCATCGTGCACAAGAAGCAGGGCTCGAGGGTCGTGTAGAGAATGTGGCCGTCGTGAACGCCAGGCGGCAACTGCGCCAAGGCGTTGATCTCGGCGTGTGCGATCCGGGAGCCGGCGATTTGCCCTGCCGGAGCCACCGTGCCGCTCATCCGATTGCGGCCTCGCCCGACGATTGTGCCGGCCCCGTCCGCCAGTACCGCGCCGATCGGGATGCTCCGCTCCTGGAAAGCCTCCCACGCCAAAGTGAACGCGGCGACCCAGTACTCATCGATATCTACCACGCTCGCGATCCTGCCACCAGGACAACCGACGTCCACCTCCGTTCACCCTTCACAAACCCTGATCGCCCGGACAAGCGGATTTCATCGAACGCGAACCTGCGCGGCGCCCGCTTCGTCCGGACCGGGCTGCGTGGCACGGGATACGCGGGGCTCAGCGGCAGAGGGCGCGCGGCCGGTCGGCCAGCGTCCGGGTGCGCGGCCTCCAAGATTTGTCGAGACCGCCGCGTTCCAGCGGCTCTGCGCGATGCTGACCCATCGGCCAACGCCGCATTGCCGTCCGCAAGCGACTGATCGTCCGCTGCCAGTAGCCGACAATCGTGTTTGTGGCGATGGCGATCCTCGGGGCGGGGTAAGGCATTCGTCGGTGGCTCCATCCGCAGCCCTCGAGTCTCCGCGAGAGTCTTGATCGGCGGTCAACGCCGGCGGTGGGCGCCCGGCGTTTCACCGAAGGTCCGGCGGAAGGCGTCGATGAAGGCGCTGGCCGATGACCAGCCGCAGCGGTGGGCCACCGAGGTGACCGGTTCATCGTCGGCCAGCAGGTGCAGGGCGTGGTAAAGCCGTAGCTGGGTGCGCCACTGGGGAAATGTCATGCCCAGGTCGGTGCGGAACCGGCGGCTCAGGGTGCGTTGTCCCGCGCCGACCTGGCGGCCGAGCTCGGTGAGGGTGCGATCGTCGGCCGGGTCGGCATGGAGCAGGTCGCACACTGCCTGGACCCGGGGGTCGGTCGGCGTGGGGAGCTGGACGGGCTGCTGCGGGGAGGTGCGTAGCTGGTCCAGCAGGACCGCCCGGAGCCGGCGGAGTTCGGGGCTGTCGTCGTCCGGGCGGCGGGTGCAGGCGAGGATAAGTTCGCGCAGCAGCGGGCTGACGGCCAGCACCGTGGGGGTGTCGAGACCGAGAGGGTTGGCCGAAGTGGGCACGCCGAGCAGGTGGAGCTCCAGCGCGCCGTGGGCCCGGTGGGCGTGCACACACCCGGCCGGCACCCAGATGGCCCGGGTGCCGGGCGCGACCCAGGTCCCCGCGTCCGTCGTGAGGGCCAGGACACCCGATCCCGCGTACACGATCTGGTGGTCGTCGTGGTGGTGGGCCATGATCCGCTCGCCGGGCGCCATCGGCCGGGTATGGGTGGGTGCCCGGGGCTCATGGCGGATTTCCGGCATGGTTTGGCATTTTATCGGAAGCACGCCAGGTCGGCCTCGAACATGCTCGGGAGATGTCCAATCGTTCCCGCACCATCCCGCTGCTGTCCGTCGGGCACGCGTGCGTCGACGTCTACCAGGGCTCGGTGGCCGCGCTGGTCCCGTTCTTCGTTGCGGAGCGTGCGTACAGCTACGCCGCAGCCGCGGGTATCGTGCTGGCCGCGTCGCTGCTGTCCTCGGTTGTGCAACCGCTGTTCGGCGCGCTCACCGACCGGTGGGCGATGCCCTGGCTGCTGCCGGTGAGCACGATCGTCGGCGGAACCGGCGTCGCCCTGGCCGGAGTGACCGGCAGCTACACGCTGACGCTGGCGGCGGTCGCGGTGTCCGGGATCGGCGTGGCCGCATACCACCCGGAAGCCGCGCGGGTGGCCCGCCTGGCCGCCGGGCGCAGCCATCAGGCGATGGGGTGGTTCTCCCTCGGCGGCAGCCTCGGCTTCGCCACCGCGCCCCTGCTCGTCGGCGCGGTCGTCGCCACCGGCGGGCTGGGCGCGTCGCCGCTACTGGTCGTCCCGGCGCTGGCCGGCGCGGCGCTGTGCGTGGCCGCGCTGCGCTCCGCGAGAGCCGCCGCCGCGGCCGCCCAGCAGGACACCGCACCTGCGGGCCGCGACGACCGCCGTTCGTTTCTGCTGCTGTCCGGCGCCGTCGTCTGCCGCTCGATCGTCTTCGTCGGGCTCAGCGCCTTCATCTCGCTACTCGCGGTCCAGCGGGTGGGTGGTGGCGAGACCACCGGCACGGCCGCGCTGTTCGTGCTCTATATCGGGGGCGCGGTCGGCACCGTCGCCGGCGGCAGCCTCGCCGCCCGGTTCGGCCGGCTCCCGGTGACCCGATGGTCCTACGCGCTGACCGTCGTCGCCGTTGCCGGGGCCGTGCTGGTGCCGGGACCCATCCTGTTCGTCTTCGTCGCCCTCGCCTCGGCCGGGCTTTACCTGCCGTTCTCGCTGCACATCACCCTCGGCCAGGACTACCTGCCGCAGCACGTCGGCACCGCGAGCGGCGTCACGCTGGGGCTCACGGTGAGCATCGGAGGCTTGGCCAGCCCGGCGATCGGTGCGCTTGCCGACGCCACCTCATTGCCGACGGCCCTCGTTCCCCTGATCGCGCTGCCGGCGATCGGCTGGCTGCTGCTGCGCACCCTGCGCGAGCCGGCCGTGGCCGAGCTGGCCGCCCAAAACTGACACCTCTGGCCGCGGGCCGGTCCGAAAGCGGCGCAGGTGCCGCACGGCGCCGCCCCGATCGTGTCGAGGGCAAGATCGAGCTGATTGTCGTCGCCTGGACCCGCCGTGATCCGGCTGAGCGCCAGCCCGAACCAAGTCGGGCTGGCGACCGCGTCCGGCTCGGGCAGGCCTTCCACCGGAACGCACCTGGCCCGGCCCGTCACGCTGTTGCGCGCACCGCTGCGGTGACCTCCACTTCGAGGGCAGCGCCGGGCAGGAACAGCCGGTTGACCTCGACGGTGGTGCTGGCCGGCGGGCACGTTGCCGCGGCTATCTCGGTGCGGCGGCCCGTGGGTTCGATCAGAGTTGACCGGGCAGGTCCGCCAGGATGCGGGCCTCGGCCAGTAGTTGCGCGCCGCCGGTGACGTCACCGTGCTGGGCTGCGAACAACGCGGTCTCCACCCGGCGGGCCAGGCACCACGCCACGATCCGGTCGGCGGGCAGGCCGAGCGAGTGGGCCAGCAGGGCGACTCGTTCGCGTAGTTGGGCGCCCGGGTCGGCGTACGAAAACGGGTTGTCGATTTGCTCGAGCAGTGGCCATGGGTCGTAGGCCGGGTCGCCCACCAGGGGTTTCGGGTCGATCGCCCGCCAACCGTCGCTGTCAGAGAGGATGTTGCCCGGGTTGAAGTCGCCGTGCAGCAGGACGGTGCGTTCCGCGTCGGCGGGCAGCGACCGGAGCAGGCGCACGCCTTCGGCCACCAGACCGGGATCGTAGCCGGGCCGGATCCGGTCCATCCGCTCCTCGGCGAGCCCGGCCCACTCCGCGGCGACATCGGCGAGCTGCTCGAACTCGTCCGTCACCGACGTGGCCGGCTTCGTGGCGACATTGGCGAGCTGGTCGAACTTGTCCGTCGCCAGCGTGGCCTGCTTCGTGGCGACGTCGGTGGGCTGCTCGGACTTGTCTGTCACTGACGTGGCCGTGTCGGTGGGCTGCTCGGACTCGTCCGTGGCCGGCGCGGACCACAGCCGGCGCAGCACCGCGCAGCCGATTTGCAGCCGCTCGGCCGCCGGCCGCGGTGAGCGGCCCAGCTCGACGGCGGGGACGCACCGCGCGAGCAGCAGGGCGTGCCGGTCCGGGTCGTGGGCGATCAGCCGCACCGCGCCCCGGCCGTTCCACCGCCGCAGGGCGGCCGGCTCGCCGAGCATCTCGCGGTGCGGCCAGCCGATTTTCACGATCACCGCGGTGCCGTCCGGCGTCGTGGCCGGGGCGACCCAGCTGCAACTTCCGCCGTGCAACGGGGCCGACAGCCGCAGGCCGAACTCGTCGCGCACCTCGGCGATCAGGCCGGGCAGCCGCCGCAGCCAGGCCTGGGCGTCCGCGCGGGGGCGCAGGGTCGTCAAGACGGGCAGGTCGGCCGGTACGAGGTCCACCGCGCCACGCTAGCCAGTGCGCCCGGCCGCCCGCGTGTGATTAACGGGCCGAACACTAAGGACACCGAACAATGAGGACGCCGTGCATTGACATTGATCGTGAGCGCAGCATAAACAAGACAGCGCACAAGATCGGGCATTGCGACCGAAGGGCTCTGGTGAGGCAGATATGCGACGACGAGCGATGATGGGTGCGGCCGCGGCCGGCCTGGCGGGCGTGGTCGCCGGCGCCTCGGGCGGCGGCTCGGCGGCCAGCGCCAGCGGCGGCTTCCCGCTGGACCGGCTGGGCCTGGTCAGCCTGTCCCACCTCAACGACCCGGCGACGACGTTGCTCTTCCCGGGCGACCCGGCCTTCGAGCTGGAGACCATCGCGACCATCGAGGACGACGGCTACTACCTGCAGTTCGTCCGCGAGGGCGAGCACACCGGCACGCACTGGGGCGCGCCCGGGCACTTCAACGCCGGCGAGCCGCTCGCCGACGACCTCGACGTCGGCGACCTTTTTCTGCCAGCCGTGAAGATCGACGTTCGGGACAAGTGCGCGAAGAACGCCGACTACGCCCTCTCGGTCAAAGACATCAAGGCCTGGGAGAAGAAGTACGGCCGGATCGCCGACGAGTCCATGGTGATCATGTGGACCGGCTGGGAGGCGAAGTGGGGCACGGACGCCTTCTTCAACTTCGACGCCGACCAGACGATGCACCAGCCCGGTTTCGACCCGGACACGGTGCAGTGGTTGATCGACACCGGCCGGCTCGGCTACCGGGGCGGCACCGGGATCGACACGTTCGGCCCCGATCTCGGCACGGACGAGACCTACGCGGCGTCGCTGCTGGTCTACCAACGGCACCGGATCAGCCTGGAGATTCTGGCCAACCTGAGCGCGCTGCCCACCACCGGCGCCCATATCCTCTGCGGTGGGCACATCAACAAGGCCGGGGCCGGGAGCACCGCGATCATCTACGGAGTCATCCCGCCCGCCTAGTGACGGCGAGTCAACCTACATGTCCAAAACCGAGGTAGCCACTGCTGCCGCGCTCGCCGTCGTGGTCGCCACGGTGGGCGCGGGGCAGGCCGGCCTGCTCGATGAGTTCCTGACCCAGGCGATCGACGACGCCGCGCAGCTCGCGGGGGCCCTCGCCACGGTCGCCTGCTGCCTGTGGACCGCCCGGCGCTACCAGGGCGGCCAGCGGGCGTGGCGGCTGTGGCTCGCGCTGGGCATGGCGTCGTGGGCCTGCGGCCAGGTGATCTGGTCGTACAACCAGCTCTTCGCGGACGTGCCGCTGCCGTCGCCGTCGCTGGCCGACGCCGGCTATCTCGGGCTGGCGATCCCGGCGCTGATCGCGCTGCTCAGCCTGCCGGGGCGGCGCACCCCGGCCGCCGGGATCATGCGCCGGCCCAGCCCGACCGTGGTGGTCCTGGACGGGCTGGTGCTGGTCGGTGCGCTCTTCGTGCTGACCTGGGCGACCACGCTCGGCGCGGTGGTGCGGGCCGGCGCGCCGAACGGTTTCGCGTTCGGGGTGGCGATCGCCTACCCGGTGACCGACCTGGTCTGCGTGATCATCGTGGTGCTGCTGCTGGCGAACTCGCCGGTGCCCCGGGCGGCGCACCGCCAGCTGGTGTTCCTCGGTGCCGGGCTGACCGGCATCGCGTTCTCGGACAGCGTCTTCGCCTACCTGGTGGCCTCCGGCGCCGAGCGGATGCCGGCACTGGCCGACGCCGGCTTCATCATCGGGCCGAGCCTGCTCGCGCTGGCCGCGCTCACCCCGCCGGCGCCGCCGGGCCAGCCCGAGGTCGAGCCCGCCGGGTCCCGCTGGGGACACCTGCTGCTGCCGTACATACCGGTCGCCGCCACCTGCGCGCTGATCATCGTGCAGCTGGCGGTCGGCGACGACATCAACCCGGTCGAGATCGCCCTGGAGACGGCGGTCGTCGCGCTGCTGATCACCCGGCAGGCGATCACCCTGGTGGAGAACACCCGGCTGCTGGACCGGGTCACCGAGGGCCGGGAGAAGCTGACCCACCAGGCGTTCCACGACGCGCTCACCGGGCTGGCCAACCGGGCGCTGTTCCGCGACCGGCTGGACCACGCGCTGGCCCTGCACCGGCGCGACGGCGGTGGCCTCGCCGTGCTCTTCCTCGACCTGGACGACTTCAAGGCGGTCAACGACCGGTACGGGCACGCCGCGGGGGACCGGGTGCTGCGGGAGGCGGCCGAGCGGCTCACCGCCGGGGTGCGCTCGGGGGACACGGTGGCCCGGCTCGGTGGCGACGAGTTCGCCGTGCTGCTCGAGGGCCCGGGCGACGCCGAGGAGACGGCGGACAAGCTGCTCGACGCGCTGCGCCGGCCGTACGAGATCGACGGCCGGGAGGTGACCGTCGGGGCGAGCGTGGGCTTCGCCGACGCGGCCGACTATCCGGCCTCCGCGGACGAGCTGGTCCGCCGGGCCGACGCGGCCATGTACGCGGGCAAGCGCGGCGGCAAGAACACCCTGGTGCGCTACCGGCTCGACCTCGCCGACGAGACCGGCGTCTCCGACCTGTCCCAGCTGCTGGCCGCGGCGCTGGCCGAGAACGACGGGCTGGACGTGCACTACCAGCCGATCGTCCGGCTCGCCGACGGCACGGTGGTGGCTGTCGAGGCGCTGGCCCGGTGGACCGATCCGGTGGTCGGCCCGATCCCGGCCGACCTGTTCATCACCGTCGCCGAGCGGGCCGGCCTGGTCGGCTTCATCGACGACTTCGTGCTGGACCGGGCCTGCCGGGACGCGGCCGCCTTCCGCGGCGCCTGGTCCGAGGTCGTGGTGCACGTCAACGTGTCGGCGTTGCGGTTCGGCGAGCCCGAGCACGAGGACGAGGTGCTGCGGGCGCTGCGCCGGCACGGCCTGGCCCCGCACCGGCTGCTGCTCGAGCTGACCGAGACGGCCCGGCTGGACGACCTCAGCGCCGCCCAGCGCAGTGCCGCCCGGCTCGCCGGCCGCGGGGTGCAGCTCGGCCTGGACGACTTCGGCACCGGCTACAACGCGCTGCACCTGTTGCACGCGCTCCCGGTCGACCTGGTCAAGCTGGACCGCTCGCTGGTCACCGCCGGCACGCCGCGCAGCCTGGCGGTGTGCCGGTCGATCGTGGCGATCTGCACCGACATGGGGGTGCGGGTGATCGCCGAGGGCATCGAGGACGCCGGTCAGGTGGCCGCGATGGCCGCGCTTGGCTGCGGCTACGGCCAGGGCCACCGGTTCGGGCGGCCCGGCCCGCTGCCCGCGGTCACGAACCCGGCTGAGCTGACCCGTTGACCGTCAGCTGGTAGGGCGCGTACTGGGTGACCTTCTCGGTCGGCTCGTCGTAGCCGACCACGGCGACCACCTTGTCGAAGTCGCGCAGCTGGGCGAAGTCGGCCAGCGCGACCTGGCGTGCCTTGTGCTCGGCGAGCCCGACCAGGCGCACCTGCCAGTGGTGCACCAGCGTCGGCACGATCTGGGTGGGCGACGCGAAGCCGTCCAGGGCGGTGCCGTCGGTGACCTTGGTGGCGCCGACGCTGGCGTCGTCGATCAGCCAGCCGCCCTCGTTGATCGAGCCGTCGGTGACGTAGCGGAAACCCAGCAGGATCTTCTTTCCGGCGTACGCGGAAAGGTTCCAGGTCTGGGTCTTGAAGCCGGCCGAGTCGCCGGTGAGCGCCGGGCCGAGCGGGCCGGCGACGGTCGCGTCCCCGGCGACGATCCGGTAGGTCTTGCCGCCGTCGGTGGAGACGGTCACGTAGCCGTAGTCGTAGCCCTCCTCGAAGGTGAACTTGGTGTGCATCCGCAGCCGCGGGTCCTGCTCCGGCACCGTGACGGCGACAACCGCCGTGGCGTCGAGGTTGGAAGCGTCGCCGGAGAAGAGCGCCCCGCCGACCACGGACCAGGTGAGCGGCAGCGGGGGCAGGGTCTTGGCCCCGGTGAAGAGCACGCTGCGCAGGTCCCGGCCGCGCAGGTAGCTGCCGTCCTTGGCGCGCAGCCGGACGTAGTCGGCGCCGTTCGGGGCCGCCCCCGGCGTGTCGTAGGCGGCCGGGTTGATCAGGTTCACGCTTGAGCGCAGGCTCGCGGCGGTGACCCGGCGCTGGTCGATCCCCTCGATCGTGCCGTTCTCGGCGATCCGGTCGACCAGGGTCATGGTCTGGAAGTCGTGCACGACGTCGTAGAGGTCGGCGCCGGTGCCCCGCAGCGCGGCCGTGATCCCGGCCAGCCCCTGGTGGGTGCCGTCGCGGTGCAGCCGGGAGAGCACGGCCGGCCCGAACCGGTCCCGCAGGAAGAGCATGAACTGGTAGGCGATCCCGTAGTCGGCGAGCACGTCGGACGCCGCGCCCTCGTCCCACAGGTTCAGCGAGTTCTGCGGGCCGCCGCAGGCCCGGGGATTGCTGTTGTAGCGGGTCTTCACCGTGCCGAAGCCCTGATAACAGGCGAGGTGGATGTCGGCGCCGGGGCGATAGACGGTGGCCCGCGCGTCCACATAGCCGACCAGAGTCTGCGCGTAGTCGGACAGTCCCTCGTTGACCCAGTCCACTTCGGCGGGGTCGGTGTAGAACTGCAGCAGGTGCTGCCATTCGTGCGCGAAGGTGGCCTCGTAGAGCCGGGGCCGGGCGGGCCGGCTGGTGCACAGGTCGTCGGTCGGGTCGTCGCTGGGCCGCTCGCCGGAGCGGTGCTGCCAGTCGAAGGCGTCGATGGTCATCACGTTGCGGTCGAAGAGCATGTTCAAACTCGCGGAGAAGAACCCGGCGACGTACGTGGGCGCCTGCGGAAAGTGGTAGTAGTTGTCGTCGCGGATGTTGTCGACGAGCGTCACGGTCTTGTCGCCGTCCCCGCCGTAGTCGCCGCCGGCCAGGACGGGGTTGCTGCCGTCGCGGTCGGGTGGCGTACTGAAGGCCGCGGTCTCCTTGGGGTAGATGGTGCTGTCGAACTCGTGCACGAAGCCGCGCACCTGCTCGTCGGTCACCAGGGTCGAGGCGGCGCCGCGGCAGTCCCCGGCCGGGAACGCCAGATCCTTGGCGACCCAGACCTCGACGTGCTGCCCGACCCCGCGCAGCGTGTAGTCCTTGCGGTAGAAGCCGCCCTGGACGTCGTCCAGCCCGACCCACTGCCGCACGGTCCCGACCGGGGGTGTCGTGTTGGCGGTGCCGCGGGCTCGCACGGACGGCTGGTATCGGGGCGGCTCGGGCAGCTTGTGCCCGTCCAGCGTGAAGTCGGTGCGGCTCAACTCCCGGACGTCACTGCGGTCGACGGCCGGTGCCCCGGCGGCCGAGGCCGGGGCCGCCGGTACCAGTGACAGTAGGACCAGTGCGAAAATGGCGCGGCAGACGCGTGCCATGAAGGCTCCCTTCGGCGCCGCGCCGCCGATGGCGCGTACAAAAAGGAAGTTACCGCCCAGAAACGTCTGATATCGGAACTTTCGCCGGGTCGCCCGGACGGGGGAATCTCCGTTACGCCAGGCCGGCGTCGTGCACGAGGATGGCGACCTGGACCCGGTTGTTCAGGCTCAGCTTGACCAGCAGGCGCGACACGTGCGCCTTCACCGTCGCCACGCTCATGAACAGCTCCGCGGCGATCTCCGCGTTCGACTTGCCCTGCCCGAGCGCCAGCGCGACCTCGCGTTCCCGCTCGCTCAGCGCCGCCAGCGCGGCCCGGGCCCCGCGCCGGCCGTCCGACGGGGCGGCCACGTGCGCGATCAGCTGCCGGGTCACCGTCGGGGACAGCGTCGCCTCGCCCTGCGCCACCCGGCGCACCGCCTGCAGGATCTCGGTGGGTGGGGTGTCCTTGAGCAGGAAGCCGCTGGCGCCGGCCCGCAACGCCCGCAGCACGTACTCGTCGGCGTCGAAGGTGGTCAGCACGATCACCTCGGGCGCGTCCGGCCTTGCGCGCAGCGCCTCGGTCGCGGCCAGGCCGTCGATCCGGGGCATCCGGATGTCCATCAGCACCACGTCCGGCCGGTTGGCGGCGACCGCGGCCGGCACCTCGGAGCCGTCGGCCGCCTCACCCACCACGCGCACGTCCCCGGCACCGGACAGGATCATCGTCAGGCCCGCGCGCACCAGGGCATCGTCGTCGACGATCAGCACCCGCACCGGGCCGGTCATGCCGGCCACGGGAGCCAGACGGTGAGAACGAAATCCCCGTCCGGCGTACGGCCGTGCCGCAGCTTGCCGCCGGCCAGCTCGGCCCGCTCGGCCAGCCCGACCAGGCCCGTCCCGGTGCCCGCCAGGGCCAGCTCGCGGCCGGCCGGGACGAGCGCGGCACCGGGGATCGGCCAGCGGTTGCGCACCGACAGGGTCAGCCCCGCGCCCGCCGTGCCGGCCACATCGACGTGCACCGCCGCACCGGGGGCGTGCTTGCGCGCGTTCGTCAAACCCTCCTGCACCATCCGGTACGCCGTGCGGCCCGTACCCGCGGGCACCTCCACCGGGCCGGCGATCCGCACGTCGAGGGTGACCCGGACGCCGGCCGCGCGGGACTCGTCGACCAGGGCCGGCAGCTCGCCGAGCGTCGGCTGCGGGCGTTCCGGGGCGTCGTCCTCACTCGGCTCGCGCAGCACCCCGATCACCTCGCGCAGATCCTGCAGCGCCTGGTGCGCGCTGGCCCGGATCACCCCGGCCGCCCCGGCGACCTCCTCGCGGGTCGCGTCGGGCCGGATCTCCAGGGCGCCCGCGTGCAGGCTGAGCAGGGAGATCCGGTGGGCGAGCACGTCGTGCATCTCGCGGGCGATCCGGGTGCGCTCCAGGACCCGCGCCTGGGCCACCCGCAGCTGCTGCTCGGACTCGGCGCGCTCGGCCCTGTCCCGCAGCGACACCACGAGCTGGCGGCGGGACCGCACCACCATGCCCCACAACAAGATGATCAGCACGAACGCCAGGCTCCAGATCTGCGCCTCCCAGAAGCTGGTGCCCTGCTCCGGGCGGATCACCGAGAACCCCGCGCTGACCAGCAGCGACAGCACGGCGATCGGGCCGGCCACAACGAAGCGCCGGTGCACGGTGACCGTGAAGAACAGGATCAGCAGCGAGAGCGACGCGGCGATCGAGAACAGGCCGATCAGCAACCCGGCGACGGTCAGCTGCACGGGCCAGCGGCGCCGCCACCACAGCGCGCCGGCCGCGAGCGTGCCGACCGCGGAGTCGACCCAGATCAGCCAGCTCGGCGTGTCCGGCCAGCCCGGCATCATCATCGCGCTGCGGCTGGCCAGATCGATCGTGACGAAGACGGTGAAGCCGAAGCCGATCAGGAAACACAGGGTGTCGATCACCCAGTCGCGGGTGCTGCGGCGGGCCGGCCGGCCGGTCTGCGCCGGGTCGGTCAGCACGGCCGGCAGCAACCAGCGGTACTCCGGCGTCAGTGTCCCCACCCCGCCGATGCTACGGGCGGCGCGCCGGGCACGGGTACCGACCAAAGTCGCTATCCGCCCCCGACCAAGGTTTCCCGAAGTCGACCGGCGGCCGACGCGCTCAGCCGGGTGGCGCGCCCACGCTGGTACGCATGATCACGGTCGAACATCTCAGCAAACGGTACGGGACCCACCCGGCCGTCGACGACGTGTCCTTCACCTGCGAACCCGGCACGGTCACCGGCTTCCTCGGCCCGAACGGCGCCGGCAAGTCCACCACCATGCGGATGATCTGCGGGCTCACCCCGCCCACCGCCGGCACCGCCACGGTCGCCGGCGTGCCCTACCGGCGGCTCGGCAACCCCGGGCGGCGGATCGGCGTGCTGCTCGACGCGTCGGCCCAGCACGCCGGGCGCACCGGCCGCGAGGTGCTGACCCTCGCCGCCCTGACCATGGGCGTGGACCGGCGCCGGGTCGGCGAGAGCCTGGATCTCGTCGGCCTCAACGCCACCGCGGCCAAACGGCGGGTCAAGGCGTACTCGCTCGGCATGCGGCAGCGGCTCGGGCTCGCCCACGCGCTGCTCGGCGACCCGAGCATCCTGATCCTGGACGAGCCGGCGAACGGGCTGGACCCCGAGGGCATCTTCTGGATGCGCCGGCTGCTGCGCGACTTCGCCGACGGGGGCGGCACCGTGCTGCTCTCCTCGCACCTGCTGCGCGAGGTGGAGGCGGTCGCCGACCAACTCGTGGTGATCGGCGGCGGCCGGGTCGTCGCCCAGGGCGCCAAGGCGGAGCTGCTCGCGGCCTCCGGCACAGTGGTCCGGGCCCTCGACGCCGGCGCCCTCGACCTGGTGCTCAAGCGGATCGGCCTGACCGGCACGACGGCGACCGACGGGGGCGTCGTCGTGCAGGCCCCGGCCGAGACCGTCGGGCGCGCCGCCGCGGACGCCGGGCTGGTGCTGCTGGAGCTGCGCCCGGCCGGCAGCGGCGGCCTTGAACAGATGTTCCTCACCCTGACCGCCGGCGAGTCCGTCAAGGAGGCCGTCAAATGACCACACTGGACACCGCCCCGAGCCCCGCCGTCGCGGCGGCGGGCCCCGGGCCGCGTACGAAAAATGTGGGTCTGGCCCGG